>Ga0208645_1000450_pt1 | contig 44414 bp, 84 predicted proteins | sample VirMetDEL_Sep_01_FD_184519 | JGI IMG/M metagenome (GOLD analysis project Ga0208645, IMG submission 184519) | Aqueous microbial communities from the Delaware River and Bay under freshwater to marine salinity gradient to study organic matter... | ecosystem: Environmental > Aquatic > Marine >... | reverse complement strand
CATCGGCACCATCCAACGTGGTGGTGAATGGGACGAAGACGGCACTGTGATCACACCGCCTGAAATCTTGCCTGGCTGGCACATCAACTTCCAAGGCGAAGTGCCGGATGGGTGGGATACCTATGCCGTGTGGCCACAAAGCCCGGTGAGGGTGTGGGCATAGCTTGCTAAAATAAGGCGGCACCATGTCGCCTTTTTTATGGCATTTCCTTTCGTTGCAGAAAGCGATTGGTATAAGCAGCAGACTGAGCATCTTTCTGACAGTCTTGCTGAGTTATTAACTGACGACGATCCTGCAATGGCTTGTAAGGCTCTCAGTGAAACCATCGCTTCGTGGGAAGACTATCACGAAAAGGAGCTTGCTAAATGGAAGCGCCTTAGGGCTCTTCTTTGCTTGGAAGCTGGTAAGTAATTCGCAATTCTCCACCTAGGGCCTTGACAGCCTCGCTAGCGTCGTCTGGTGGGGCTGTTTCAATGAGAACTGATGGAACTATTGCGTTCGGCAGTGGCGTTATTTTTGATGATGGGAATAGCTCTTTCGCTTTGCGACTCAGCTCGTCCGCGACGCGCTCGTTATGCTCTTGTTTCCATTGATCAGACAAGGCTTTGGCTTGTGCATCAACGGCCTGAATAGTCTTTTTAGTTTTCCATTCTGCCCAATCAGGCCTGCACCAGGCCATTAGTTGTTTGAACCATGGCTGAAGAGCAAGGGAAGGTTGTTTTGAAACAGCCCACAAGCCTAGCTCGTAACAGAAAGCATTAAACCAGGATTGCCAATTCATCAGCCTTCCTGGAAAATTGAAATATATACCGTGCCTGTTTTCGTTAGAGGAAGAATTTTATCGCGAAGGTCAATATTCCTACAGCGAACGCAGCCGTGAGTTGGAACAAGAGCTTGATTGGGAGCCCATGCACCAGGCCATCCAAGAGCGCTAGCCCCTCCATGGACCATTATTCCTGCCCTACCATTACCTGCCTCTTGATTTTCTAGCTCAATCATGTCAAAGCTATACCATCCATATGCCATGAGAGTGCGATCATATTTAGGCTTATCTCCATTGATTTCATAGTCTTTGTAAATGGTGCCGATTTTATAAAGACCAGGGGGCGTATCTGAATTAGTAATGCGCCATTCAAAGTCACTGTACTGCCCGCGAGCAAGACAAGGAATTTCCCACAATAGTTTTCCTTCATAGGAAAAGGCTTTCATGGTCTCCACTGCATCGTTCACAACTAAATGCGAATCGCCAGGCTTAAAACCAAAATCATGCGGACGTTTTTTAGGGCCAATCATAGTAAATTGCGTAGTTTCTGGAGCATATTCCTTCATAAGCTTTGATAGCTTTGCAGGATAATCTGGATCAGTGGCATACGATTGCTCTTTAAGCATGCGTGCCGCTGCATAACGATTGGGCGCATTATTAATGCCTTTGAAATGCCGGTAGTCTTTATACCAACGCGTGACTAAATATTCAATGCAAGCAGCAAGACTTGGGAAGTCAAGAAAGCCCGCCTTAATTGTCACCCATTGACCGTCATACCATTCCTGAGTGGTTGTAGTGGTACCACTCCCTTTTAGGCCGAACGCATTCCATTGCCCAGAAAAATGCTTGCCAAAGCCACTCTCAAGCGCCCATTGGGCTGCCACTAGTTCAGGGAATCTGGCTCCGACTCTCTTGGCATGATCTTGAACTCCTTTCCATGTGTTGGGAATTTCCATGGCTAGATCCTCTATCTACAAAGTCTAGCTGTTATGATTTTTGTGGGTCCGCGTGATTGGCGTCACCGAACCCGTGGATCACTCGCCTAATCGAGCAACCATGGACATTATCGCAGAAGAATGGCGCCCAGTGCCAGGCGCTGAAGGTCGTTACGAAGTTAGCAATCTTGGGCGTGTCAAAAGCCTAAGACGAGTCGTCTCTTGTGGCATCCGACAAGGGAAACGGGCCTATCGGACTGTGCCAGAGAAAATATTAAAACCTGGACTTGACAAAGACGGCTATGCGCAAGTCTTAATAGCACAAACTGAGGGTGATAAATTTAAAAACACTAGAATTCATCAACTAGTAGCATTAGTGTTTCTTGGGCCTAAGCCAAAGGACAAATGGGTTCTGCATGGTCCCAATGGAAAAGAAGACAATAGCGTTGGAAATTTATACTATGGAACTCCCGCTCAAAATATTAAAGACAAGTGGAGGGACGGCACTATCATTATTGGCGAAAAGCATCACAAAGCCAAACTAAAAGAGGCTGATGTTATTGAAATTCGCGAGCTGCACGAGCAAGGCTTAACGTGCAAAGAAATCGCGGCTCGCTATAGCGTAGGCGATACCGCGATTGCAAAAATTATCAACAGAGAAAACTGGAAATGGCTTTAGCCTTTCAGTCCTTCACGCGGAAGATAGCCTTAAGGCCAGTCAGGATCAATTGCAGGATATTATTTTCCTTATACGGAGTGCGTTCAATAATTTGGTCGGCAGCAGCAACAAGAATGCCACCAATCACGAACCATTCAATGCCGCTCATGATGATTCTCCTAAAAGAGAGTTTCTTAAAGCCTAGCGCTTAATTTCTAGGCTACGCACCCTAGTTTCAATGTCACTCATCTTATCCGTTAGGGCACTAAGTTTTTCCGTGATAGTTTCAATTTGCACTGCCACCTTGGCTTGTTGATTACCAACAGTGATAAGCATGGCTCCCGTGGAAAGAAGCATGCCAGCCGTGATAGTGGCCACGAAATTGGCCATGCCTTCTTTAAATGAGTCCATGGAGATTTCCTGCAATATTTATATTAGCAAAAGCGCATTATTCTCTTGAGGCTGGTTAGATTATTTCCAGAAAAAGTAAATAGTGCTTGCCATGCGAAGAGCGAATGGTCCCGATGAGCTTTTGTATTCCCTCATTGAACTTCGCCCCGGAGATGCTAGAAGGAGATTTCGTAAAGCTATTTTTGAAGACTATCCGCTTCGTGGTCCACTAGGGCAATGTGCTTGTGCTTATTGTGGGCGATGGGATCAAAAGCTAACGCTTGATCATATTGTTCCTAAAAGCAAGGGCGGGCCTCATTTTGCAAGGTATAACATTTTGCCTTCGTGTCAGTCCTGTAATTTAAGCAAGGGCGCAGAGCCTATTTTTGAATGGTGGCGTCCTCAACGCTTCTGGACTGAAAAGCGAGAAGAAATCTTGTTGGCATGGGTGCATCACAATAGTTTTGTTAGCGCCCACACTTCCTTGCAAGACATTGAAGCTTTTGCCGAGGAGCGTGATTATTACATTGCACCGTCAAAAGAAGAAGCCCCCATTTCTGGGGGCTTTTGTTATACAGAATGGCAGGCAGCTTAGGCTTTATCTACTGGAGCGAATAGATCTCCCTCTTTAATCGGAAGATCGTAACGAATACCAGGAATAGGGCAAACGCCATCTTTACAACCATTGTCAATGTTGTTTTCAATGGCAGCAAGAGCTTCACGTTCTTGATCAGTTTCGAGAGCAAAGATGAGCTGATTTAGATACCACTTGGCTTTTTCTAAATCTTCTAGGCCATTCTTCTGTTCATAGCGCCAAACATATTTCAGAATGTTGCCTTTCAGGAAGCCGCGAAACGCTTCGGGCGTCATGCTTGCTTCCATTGCTTCAATGGCCTCCAAGCCGCCACTGGCATAATGAATGGGCCTTTCCACTGGATGGAAAGCTTCAGGGGCTTGTTCAAAAGGCATTGCCATTTTCCTCGAATGCTTGGAAAGCTTCTTTAAAGAGAGGGCGGGCCAGCGTGGCCAAGGCTTGAGCGTAGCATTGAATTTCGCTTTGCGCATCAGGCTTGTCGCGCAATGAAAGGAAATGCAAAAGGGCTTGCAGGCTACAGGTCCACGTGAAGGATGAATATGTGCTCATTGGCATGATGCCACGAGCCTGTTCTTTGCTTACGCCTAGCGTCAGGAGAGCCTTGTAAGCTTGCTTAGCCTGCTCTAGTGCCTTGGCATATTCAATCATCGCCACGTGGTTCATAGAGGGCTCTAGATCGCCCGCCGAAGCTTGTTTGTTGCTGGCGCTTTGGTAGCGGAACTGACGAGGCATGTAATAAATGTCATCATCTGCTTCGCAATAGCGAAAGCTCTTTTCATTCCAGCCCAGTTGATCATTGGCAAACGTACCACCAATGACATGCTTCCACCATTGACGACAAATAAAGAGCGGAGCTTTGATTTGCCATTTTGTGACAACGCCCCTAAAGGGGCTGGTGTGTTGATGCTTCACCAAATAATTAAGAAGCTTTTGATCCTTCTCAGTCCATTCAGCAGACGTTTGATCGAAAGATTGCCGCGCATCACAAACGATGTCAAGCGAACTTCCCATCCAATCGACGAGGCGCACAGAGCTAATACCATCACAGAGGGGATCAACGGTTTGAAGAGGAGAAGAAGTCATGAACCAGCAGAAAAGGGCGTAGCCTCTGGAAGCTAATCATAGGCGCCACCTTGGTTTCTGAGTGCCAGATAATGCGAGCTTTGCTTTGTCTTCCGTCTTTCACGATGGCAGCAATGGTACCTAGCAGGCTTGTAGGCATCCAGCCAGCAGCAGTTGGCTGTATATATACGACGGTTTGCCCAACTTCCCAAGTGTGGGACACTGGCGTGGTCGGGAGCTTTTTGAAGGAAGCCGCACCAAGTTTTTCGGCTTTCCTTCCATCGTCCACTGGATAAACAAACTGCCTACCTTTACGCTGCATCGCTAGGCTAAAGCAAATGACTGGAGATCAATGTCAAGGCTTTTCAACGTTCCAGTAGCATTAAACTACAACGGACGAGATTTTATTGCAACCATGGGACCTTTTGAGCGGAGCATGGAACGGGACTTTGCCCTCGTTGCCAATAAGAAGGCTCTAGAGGAATGCAATGACATTGATAAGCTCAAGGAAGTGGCGTGGAACATGATGCAAGGCTGGAGCAACATGCAAGATGCCACTGCATCGCTTGTAAAGGAGAATCTTGAACTGCGTCAAGCCATGCAGATTCAGCAAATGGATTTGGAAGCAGCGGATGCTTTGCTGGGTGAAGCAGGCGAAGCCATTAAGACGTTCGCAGAACAGCAGCAATCTTCTCAAGCCAAGCGATTTCTTTGGCCGTTTGGGAAGTAAGCAGAAATACTTTCCAGCCACAAAGCATGGCTAAGTTAAATTTTCTGGCGTCTCGTTCGTAGCCAGAGCCAGTAACATGACGGCCACGATTAAAAGTGCCGCCTTGTATTTCAATGAGAGAGCGAGAAGGAAGATGTGCAAAATCTGCTCTGTAACGTTTTGAACGTTTGCTTTTTGCATAGCGCTCTTGAAAATCAGCTTCCCAGGCTTCTACATCGCTATATTCCCTAATTAATGGAAGATCGGGATAATGCGCTTGCCAGAGGCCAAGGAATTGATCTTCAAGAGCACTCACGCTTTAGACAGCAGCAAAAGCTACTTTAGCTTGTTGGTTCTGGTATTTGCCATCACCATAAGCACTCCCCACTTCACTATCAAGCTGATAGAAAGTGATTTGTACTATCCCTTCATTGGCATAGATGCGAGCTGGAAAAGCCAAGGGATTGACAATACAAATAGTGAGAAACCCAGACCAACCAGGCTCAATTGGCGTAACGTTAATGATGGTGCCTTGACGTGCATACGTTGACTTCCCGTCCGTAATGCCCATTACATTATTGGGCATTGAGATGCGTTCAAGGCTAACGCCAAGAGCATATGAATGCGGAGGGAGAACAAAATACGTAGAGCCGAAAGCTTCAATGGGAGAAGCTTCGTACATCACGCTTTCGTCGAAGCTCTTTACGTCAAGAGGCTCAGGCGGCATGATGCTTTGATTAATGGCATTATCAATCACCATGAAGCCTTCAGGAGAAAGGCGAAGATCGTAACCAGCATGGGACAGGCCATAAGACAATGCTTTTGTCCCATTGTCTAGTTCACGGCGCTTTTCTCCAACGAAAGGAAAGATGATGTCATTTTCAGCAAGTTTGCTGATTTGCTTGTCGTTAAGCAGCATGAAAGAAAAGGGGCGTCGCCGCCCCCAAGAAACAACAATGGAGAAAAGGCTTCAGAACAGATCGTCGTTAGAAGACGAAGCAAAGCTGCTGCTTGCGCTTTCGCCATTTTGCCAGAAGGAAGAATAAGCCTTAGGGCTATTCTCCATTTTGTTGACAGTTACTTGCCCTTTGAAATGAGGGGCAGTGTCTTTGTCGCGCTTATCATTGTTCCACAGCGCCACGCGGAAAGAATAATTTCCTTGTGCATTGGGACCAACTTTCTTGGCGGCATTGAGAATGTCGGGAGTGAGATCGACAGTGCCGGAAAATACGGGAGCGTTGCCAGCGGGCATGTAGTGTTCCTCAAAAGGAGAGTGGTCGGCCCTGGTGGGGCTCTAGAAGCATAGCGGGGCCAAACCAGGAGTCAAGCTCCACGGTCCATAGAAATAGTTAAGGGGCGCCCACCGGGATAATGCTCAAAGAAGTATTGCTGCGTCTTTTGCGCCATGATGCCTGCCTGCATGGCCAGGTCAGCGCCGTCAAGACTCACGATTTGAGCTTCTTGGCCTTTATCAGTATCAGGATCATAAATGGCAATGGCACAATGCGCTTCATTAATTTCAATGTCATACATCTGCTCAATGGCTTGAGCGTAAGCACCAAGCTGCATGCGATAGTCGCCTAGCTGCGTATCAGGCTTCTCCTTAAAGCTGGTCTTCCAATCGAGCAAGGCAATATTGCCGTTGCCCATGGTGGCCAGCATGTCGAACGTGCCGGAGTAACCAGTTTCAGTGGAGGGGCAATACCATGCGATGGCACTCTCCACTAACAACGGGCTGGCTATCCCAGTGAGGAAATTGGCAATGCTGTCAAAATAAGGGACAAACAATGGATGGGAATCAAGGTGGCAGTTAATGTCTTCGCCGTTCCAGAAATCCTCCAGCACGCCATGGAGCCAATTGCCACGTTCTACGGCAGAGCGTGTGCGCCTGTTTGCTTCTTCATCGCCTACTTTCTTGCGCCAGTTCATGAGCGCTGCAATCTTGCCAGGGGGCGAACACGCGCTCGCAATAGTCGTCACAGAGGGCAAAACAATGCCTTCTGGGGCATTGGGAAAATCGTTTAAGACGTAATTCCGCTTGCCGTTCAAGGAGATTCTGTTTGGAGAGTAATGCTTCAGGTGATTCATTTGTGGAGAGTTCAGGGTTTTTGGTTAAAAAGCTCATCTAGCGTCTTCCCTTTCTTAATCAGTGAATGAATGGCATAACGTTCAACAGACAATTCACGAGCCCACGCTGATATGCATTTGGTTTCTCCATTAAATGTGACAAGAATAGAGCTCCTCCTGTTTTCGGCTTGTTCTTCTCGTGTTGACCATTTGCAATTATCTGGAGAGTAATCTCCGTTGTAGTCAATCCTGTCCAAGGATTTGTCAACAGGCCTTTCTCCCATGTCAGCAAGAAATTGCTCAAATCCACCATTGAGCCAAGATTCGCAAATTTTTATCCCACGCCCACCATAATTTTCGTACGCATGAGCATTTGGATTTAGAACACGGGCCTTCATTGATATGTAAGACGTATAAGTCCTGTCTGATTTGTTGTTTTTGCGACTACTCCTCCTTCCGTGCTTTGTATGATTTTCGCGGTTATAGCAACCACAAGAAACAATACTGCCAGATCTCAGCGCGGTTCCGCGTATAACTTTAATTGCACCGCATTCGCACTGACAATTCCATGCAGCGAAATTGCTTAAGCTTTCAGCTCGATTTAAAACTGTTAAGCGACCGAATACTTGACCGCTCAAGTCCCATTTGGCAGACCAGCCCATTTTAATTCCAATCAAAGCGCAATCATAACGCTTCTTATTGATCTGAAGCCGGTTGGGCTCGTAACGGGCGAGAGAAGGCATCGAAAGGGCGTCGAGACACAGATCGTAACATGACACTATTTTTCATTCATGTCCCAGAAATACTCGCAGCCTTCTTCCGTGCAAGGCGGCGCTGCAAAATAACTTTGGAAGCGATCAGAGGGCGCCATGTAACGCCAGCAATCCTCTTTGACAGGGCATTCGTTGCCCGTACACATTGCAATATCAGGCATGAGAATAGTTCGTGCAGTTTGATAAAGGAAAGTGCGATCAGCCAGAGGATGTCCAGCAATAGCGTGGAGAATAGCAGCAATACGACGGTCGCTGCTAAGCGTATCGTCAGGAAAGCTCCAAAAGGCTTCATGGCAGGCATCAAGCAGTGAACGACGATTTTTCACCATTCTCCAGATAGTCGTCATACTCTTCTGCAGCTTGCCGAAAACATTCAGCAATGGTGGCCTCAGTGAAACCAGCAGAAAGAAGAAATTGCTTGAAATGAACAACAATGGAAGGACAGAATATTCCAGAGAAGGAATAGTTCACTTGCACGCTGCCTTCATCAAGTTTGAAGACGTAATTGCTCATGGCAGGATCAAGCTCCCGATCAAGATGATTGTCCATCCAATTAACAAGAAAGAAAAGCAAATGAGCAGAAACAGACCCAGCGGATCATTCGCTAAAAAGTCTGGAAGGAAGGCTAGTAAGAGGGGCATCATTGTCAATGCAAATGGTTCCAGCAAAGGCCCGCGCAAGGCGGGCCGCTGCTAGATCTATGGCTTTTTTGCTACAAAAGCTTTCATGGCTTCTGCCATTGCTTCTGCAGAAGAGCAGGCACGCACAAGGTCAATCTCTTTGGTCATTTCCGTTTTGGCAATGACCATTTGCTCTTCCTTCGCCCATAGCGTCATCATGGCCGCAGCAACATTGCCAAACTGCTGCCACGTTTTCACTTCAGTGGCGCGGGACAAACCAATGGTTTCCAGAGCAGCTTTACCAAGTGCCATGCTTGCTTTTTCATCGGCATAGCCAAAGGGATTGGCTTTGCAAATAGCCGTCAGGGAAGCTTTGGCATCAAAGGCCCCTGCGTCATCGGCAGGAGCTGGCGTTGTTCCAGTAGCTTCAGGAGCTGGCTTAGCTGCCGCTGGCGCCTTGCTTGTCCGCGTAGTTTGCTTCGGAGCTTCCTGTTGGAGCGGGAGTTTGGGCGTTCCTTTTTCATCTTCCTTAGGGATGTCTTCGCCTGCATAGAGCCTCAAGCCAAGCCCAGTGAAGGTGGCAATGGCTTTTACTGCAGCACGCTGACAGTTGTCAGAAATGGCGCGACCATCAAGCTCCTTAATGGAGGCATGCTTGCGGTCCATGATCGGGAAGATCAAGGCAACAGTACGGCGACAACCATCAGTGAGATAGGGGCGAAGGTAGTAAGCCCCTGGCGTACCAAATACCACTTCACCAATGGTCTTCTCTTCAAAGGCCACAAAGTAGGTGGGGAAATGCTCCTTCAAATAGCGATAGGCGAAAGGCCAGGACAGATAGGACAAGCCCTTGTAGTCCTTCTCAATGTGAGGGCCAATGTCAGGGGTGTCGTAAGCAGCCTTAAAAGCTTCAGCACTAATCTCCAGCGGGGAGAAAATGCCGTTGTAACGGTCCATTGCAGCTTGTTGAGCAGGGTCCATGGAAGAAAAATCAGAAGGGGAGTAAAGCATGAAAGAATGGTTCATTCTTCTGGGAAAGCGAGTCCAAGAGTTACGGCATAGCCATCCTCGTTGTAATCAATTAAGACACTATCAACCGCAATGCCAGTATCTTCGAGGAACATATTTAAGCACATGACAAGCTCTTCATCGAGCTTTTGCATGCGGGCATTGAGCTGGCTGGTGGTAAGTTCAATCATTGCTTTGATTGCGGAAGGCATGCATATTCGCCATACATAATGACGAAATCAACATTCATTTCGGAACTTTCGTTCTTAGTGATAATGCTCCTGCCTGGCAATGGCCAGTCAGCAACTGCTCTGATGTCAGTGGGGTGCTCGTAGTATTTGGGATCAAAGCCTTCATCGATGGCTCCTTGTTCCCATAGAAGCTTTACTTCCTGATCACCATGCTCAAGAAGAAATTCTTCGCAGGCAAGTTTAAGCTGGGAAACTTTCATTGAAATCAGAATCAAGGGACGTGGAATAGTCTTCGATGAGATCGAAGGCGCCGTTTGCCAAGGTGGCACTACCTTCCCATATGGGCGTGGAGCGGACAAGACGCTCAAGGGTTTCGCTGAGGCTTAGACGAGCCTCATGGGCGATATTGCCAAGGTGGTCGTAGGCAGTGTCAGTCAAGCTGAAATGACGACCCTTCTTCAGCTCTTTGTTACCATTTGTCATAGAAGAGGGGACCAAGCAGGTAGCCAATTGAAAAGCCGATGATGGCGGCCAGCCAGAGTTCCATGAGAGGGGGGAGGAATGGCGGTTACGGCCAGACTAGCCATGATTTCGGAGCTGGCAACAGGCGTTTGAACAGTGCTGTTTATTGATAGCGTCGTTTTGCATTGGCTTGGCTTATAGGGCTGTTGCTTCTGGATTTCCTTGCTACAACAGACGCATTCCTTCCATTGCCCATGGCATTCTCAATCCTGGACCACATTGAGAAGCTCGAACCGAGCGACCATCCAGGGAAATATATCTGCCCAGCATGCGGCGGCAACGATCTTTCCATTAACACCAGCAATGGTGCCTACAACTGTTTCAACGATGATTCAGCAAAGCATCGTGCCGAGATTCGCAACATCATTGCTCCGCTTGATCGCTGGGAACGCCCTCTTCGTGAACCACAATCTTACACTTTTGCCTATAAAAATAGGCAAGGTGAAACCACTATTAATGTGCATCGCGATGATGCAAGTGGGAAGAAAAGCATTAAACAAAGCTACCCTTCAGTGCCGCAAGGTACGCATCAACGCAAAGCATATATTGATGAAATAAGAAGCACTGTTCTTCCTTATCGTTTCGATGAAGCACTCACTGCTTCGCAAGTAACTGGCCTTCCCATCTTTATCGTCGAAGGCGAACTCACTTGTGACAGGCTATGGGAGATTGGCATTCCTTCCGTCACCTTCCTTGGCGGCAGCGGACAATATCGCGCCAATGGCGACTATTCATTATTGTTCCGTGGCAAGAAGATTGTTCTTTGCCCTGATCGTGATGAGCCTGGCATTGCTCTCATGCGGGAAGTGGCTTCAGATAACCCTGGGGCGCAATGGCTATATGCCGATCCTGGTAATTTTGAATGGGACAGCTTGCCTCAAAACGGCGGCTACGACTTGGCTGATTGGTTAGACGATGGTGCAGACCAAGAACTAATTCTTTCCTCCATTGTTTCAAAAGACCGCCATGAAGGCAAAGATGGTCTTCCTTCCTATGAGGAAATTATCGGCACATTTGAGCGCATGGTTGGTCTTTTTGACAATGATGCTCGCGTGGCATTTGAAGCTGCTAAATGGCTGGAAGGTCATGGCGTGAAGATGGCGCAGGCAAATATTGACAAGATGATTGACGAAGCTCGTTCTCGCTTGTTTGGCAAAGAGGAGATAGAGACCATTGACGTGTTGCAGCTTATTGATGATGATTCAGTGAGGGAATGGCTGATTGCTGGCATCGTTCCGCTTGGTAGCGTCACTCTTCTTGCTGCTCAAGGCGGCACTGGCAAAACCAGCTTGGTTTACAACTGGGCTCTAGGTGTAGCCACTGGTTCTTCATGGAGCGGGCGCCGTTGCTTGCCCGGCAAATGCCTTCTCATTTCTGCTGACGAACCATTATCAGACACCAAAGAGAAGCTTTCCATCATTGGTTATCAAGAGGCAAATATCAAGCCTGGAATGATTTCCTTCTGGGAAACCTGGCGTTTTGCTCATATGCAACAGCTTGAACGTTTCATCAAAAAGCATCGGCCAGTGTTTGTTGTGATCGACTCGCTTACGGCTTGTTTTGCTGGCATGAACGTTGATCTTATTAAAAGCAATGCAGGGGACTCTCTTTATGCATTGCGCGACATGGCAAACATATATAAATGCTCCATCGTTATTCTTCACCACTTAAACCGTCAAGGTGGATTGCGTGATAGCTCTAGTTTTGTTGACAATGTGAGCGAAGTGGTGAAGCTTTATCGCCAAGAAGGTAATTTTGATCAAAACCAGTTTGTCTTGGAATGGGTGAAGAGCAGGAGTGGTTTAGCTGGAAAGCATGTTCTAAAGCGCAATGCAGTGAACTATGGATGGGATTATGCTGGCCCGCTTGGTAATTCCATTGCTGAGCTAGATCGCGTGGCTAACTATGTAAACATGCGGCCGCATGAACGCTTCAGCAAGCAGCAGGTGTCGCTGGGAACTGGCATGAATGAAAATGTCACCACTGGCAAGTTGCTAGAAATGGCGCGTCGTCAAGGGCTTATTACCAGCAGCTTCATTGTCGGTCCGCACGATGAGCGCACCCGCATGTACCATTCTTGGGACTATCAAGGCCCCGATCTTGATTTCAGCTCTCCCCATGCGCCCATGGAAAGCATCCCCCAGAAAGAGGATGCTGATCACGACTTCTTCTAACTTCGCAATAGGAGGGAGACTCTATTGCACAGTCTCCCCGCTGCCTACCGTAGCGAGCAGCTTTCAATAGTTTAGCTTTTTTCACAGAGCAAGAGTTTTCAATTATGCTGAAAATTCCATTGCAATGAAAAAGTGAAAATCATTTTTGACAATAGCGAAAGCGCGGCGCCTGTAGCGCCGCTTTCGCCTGAAGCACAAAAGAAGCTAGTTGAACTTGCAGAGGATTGGTTCAAGGCTCAGCCAGATCTTGAAGACGACGATGAGGAATGAAAAAGGCGGCCTTTGAGCCGCCTTTCTTTTGCTTAACGAGGCTTGCGCTTTCCGTTGAATTCACGCCACTCAACAATCTTGCGTGTGCGTTCAGTGTCTTTGTCTTTGCCATAGAGCCAAGCATCCATGCTTTGCCCAGGCTTTGGGCCATTGGGAGGCAGTTTGATCACTTTGAAGCCACTGGTGTCCATTGAGAGAGGATCGGGGCAATGCGATGGTAAATCAAAGCGGCCACTTAGACAAGCATGTGCCAATTGACAAAGCGGTAGCAGAGGGGATTGACTTTTGCTCTAACTCCCTTTACCCTCAAGCCAGACAAGCCTTGCCTCACCAGCAAGAGCTTCACTGTTGCCTCACTACGTTACGGCATGGCCACCAGCCAGAGCGGAGCCCCCCAAGGGCGGAGCGTTCAGTCCAGCAGGCCAAGATTCCCTAAAAAGAACAAAAGCCTGTACAAGACCAAACACTCCTGCAATGCCGCTCTAGCCAGAGTGGAGCCCCCAAAGGGCGAAACGTTCAGACAAAAGGCAAAAGAAGCCTTCCATGAACAAAACTCTCCTTAGCATTGCAAAGGAATTTTCCTGAACAATGCTTAACGCTCCACGAGCAGTAGATCACTTGCCTCTGCTTGAACATAACGGCACTGAAATTTTGCCAATTGTTCACTATGGTTTTTCTTCTCCTAGCAAAGGGCCGCAACCAGCGGCCCGAACTATTTATGGAGCACGGGATGGTAATGGAGAGCGCCATTGGCGCTCTAGCCTGCATGAGATTGAAAAGCTAATTGATAGTGGCTTTACTCAGGAGCAGGACGATGCACAATGAATTCTGTGAAAGTCCTAAATCTTGCATGGCAGTAGCTTATCGTCGTGAAACAGACGAAGAGCTAATTCCAGCGGGACTAGATGCTGCCTATGCAGAAATTGTTGATAGCTTCCACCATGAAATGGAAGACTTCGTTAGGAAGTATTGTCCTAAACGTTTAGTTGATTTCGATCAACTCATGGAACAAGCTTTCTGGCAATACCATTAATTATTAGAACGGGGCGCTTTGGGCGCCCCTTTTACCATGACAATTATTCCTGCATCGTTTGAAGAAGATCTTTCACAAGAAGAATGGGAGGAGCTATTTAGCTTGAAACGGGCCATTGACGATGGCCCTTCAACAATGGCCACGGAGAAGATGGAACGTTTCACTGCATTGTTTGTTCGTTCTCTCCATGGAAAAGGAGATACAATTCGTTAGAGAATAGAATTGCGTAATGGCTAGGCCCGAAATTGAATTTCAAAGCTCTGAAGAAGAGCTTGAATATGCTGCTAATGCATTGCAAAAAGCAGGTGTTAGTTTGACGCAGTTTGAGGCTGTAAGAGAAACAAAGGTGAATGGTGGCCATGGCGCCGCTGGCTATAGCAAAGAAATGCTTGGTCTTAGGCGATGGATGGTGCAAGAATTATTGGCTGCAAAGATGAGTAATCGTCAGATTGCGAATGTTTTAAAGCTAAGCAAAGAAACAGTGAATGGAGATAGGCATCACAACAGACAGCTTTACACTGAAGAAATTCTCAAAAATCAAGACGTGCATAGAGCACGTCTTTTAAAAGAGCAAATGGATTTAAAAGACCTGGCTCTTGATAGCTTTGAGAAAAGCAAAAAGAAGCGTGTTATCACAATGATGGAAGGTGGTGACGATGGAAGCAAGGAGATGATCAAAATTGAAGAAAGTGCTGGGGATGCATCGTTCCTTAACGTGGCAAAGAATAGTCTCGTTGAGCAAGCGAAGCTTCTTGGTCTCAATGAAATCAAACAAGAATCACAACAAGACAATTCCTATAGGAAATTCCTGAAAGATCTTTCCACTACCATTGCAAAAGAAAAAGAAGCAAATGCCACGGAAGAACGCAGGAAAAATTCTTTACCAGCAGATGCTTCCGTAAGTTTTGACCCAGTGCCAGAAAAAGAGGAATGGCCTGAAGCCATTCCTTTACAAACAATTAATAAAGACGACTATTGACAGAAGTGACTAGCGTAGGCAGACTGCCCTTGTTGCTCTCCTCCATTGTCCGACTTCACCTTCTCCACTGCCGAAGCTTTCCTGCGTGAGGCTGCTGCAGCTAAGCAAGGCAAGCGGGATGCCATCTCTGCTTCCATTGCTCCCCACCTCGCAGACCATGCCACTGTAGGCATCCCCCCGAAGCTCCATAAGAGCATTGAGAAGCTCCTGGAGAGCTATGGCGATGAAACCTACAGGCAAGTGGCGCTATTCGCTCTTGGCAAGTGGTTTGAGGCCCACACCGATGCCGCTGAAGACCTTTTCGCCACTGGTCAGATGCCAGAAGCCGTGGCTTGCATGATGGATGCCACTCGCATTTCAGACAGTCTTCATCTTGTTTGTGAAGTGGGAAGTCTCGGCGGTGATCAAGATTGGAAAATTATGCTAGAGAAAGAACTCTCTCAAGCCATTCTTGAAACAATCGAGGAGGATTTATGACACCATGTCGCACTTGGAAGATTACTACTTCCGAAGGCCGAACTATTGCTTTGGGCGCCGTTTCTCCTAAACAAGCTGAACATTTCCTCCTTGCAATGCGCCCTGATATTAAGATTGCTCTCATTGAAGAAATTGAGCCTCTTCCTGAACCTTCTCCTGAACAATGGCCATGAACGACACTATGGGACTAATTTGCTGCAGTGATTGGGGCACTGCATGGTTCGGCCCGTTTTCTATTAGCTGGCAAAACAGCATGGGCTCCTATGCATTTGCTCCACATCGCGAATGGGGCAATGTTTTAGTAGTCTTCAAGGGTCGTGAATTTATCTTCCATTGATCTTCCATGGAAACCGTTCAGCCTTCATTTATTGTGGAAGGAAGTCCACTTTCACCCACAGTTCATATTGTGCTTCCTCCTGAGCTTCAGGAAGCAGCCAAAGCTTTAGCAGCAGAGAACATTCATCCTGCATGGTCTAAAGCTCGTCAGCGTGGACGCCATTTCGTTATTACAACCAATTCTCTGGACGACATTAGCGAAATTGCTGATTATGCCAGAGTGGGCATTGAAGAGCCTGAGCCTGACACTAGCAAACGTAAGCGCCAAGCTTTACAAATCTTGCTGGACAGAGCTAGTCGTTATGCCGTGCTAGAGCCGATGGGAGCTTGCCATTGCATTGCTACTAAATGGCGCCATATGCCATTGAAGAGCACCAAGGCCACGGCTAGGACCATGAAAGAGCTACAGGCAAAGCAGGAGGGCTTTGTTACGAAATGTGACAACGCTTGACTCTGGCGCCAATGGAAGGCATAGTAAGGGGCATGCGGGCGAGAGCTTGCATGCCCTTTCGCTTTAAGACTATGACAACCACTGCTCCTAAGTTTTATCACTGGGGAGAAAAGCTTTCAGCTTTTACTTCCGATAATCGTTTGGTAATGAGCTTTGGTTCGCCTATTACACACATCCCTTTTAATATTGCTGAACTACAAGGTTTTGTTTGTACGTTAGAGCAAGCTATTGATGATGAGCCGAATGCTAAGCAGCGCATTGCTCTTGGTGCTATTAAGATTATTTTTGAAGCAAGTTTAAAAATTGCCAAACGTGATCACGAGGAGATGGTAAACAATGCACCAGTTGGTGCTGATTTAGAAGAATATATGCTGAACTATGCAAATGCAGTGAAGAATGGAGAACTGTGAAGATGATTTACGGAGAATACGAGAATGATCCTGAGCTGGACTGGGAGCGCCCTAATCGCTTAAACAGACAGCTCAGTCTCCAACAGTTGGAGAGTCGTTTAGAGCTATGGAAACAAAAGCATGAGGATATGTGCCTTAAACTTTATCGTGCTGCCACTGGCATTTAATCATGAGTAAATTCACTAAGCTTCAAGAAATGCTCGCTGAAGCTCTTGATCGGGAGCCTGATAGTAGTGACGTGATAGAGGTGATTGACACAATGGCGGAATGGTTTGAAATCCTCTTGGAGGATATAGGGGTTGAACCGGCTTCCATTCCATCGCTTCTTCGCTGGCAATACTTACATAGCGACTATGCCAACAATGTTTAATCAGAAGGCCCCATCAGGGGCCTTTTCTTTTGTCCACGTATCATCCCCAGGAATAGGCTCCATCCCCACAGACCACGTATCAAAGTCATCCTCGTTGCGAGGATCATAAATTTTCTCGCTTGGCGGAATATAAACTTCTCCTTTTCCCAACCATCGTGCAAGACGCTCACGCTCTTGCTCTGCAGACAGTTTCCTTTCCATAGAGAATCGGCTGGTCTTGTATAGCCTACTGTCGGCTGGCTATGTATAGGTACAAAGAAAGGAGGGCTTTCGCCCTCCTCTCCTTGCGCAGCCTCCGATGAACAAAACAACTAGGGGAAATCTCCTCGCCTAGAAGGGCGGTGTGCCTCTCAGGAGAATGACTAGCTCCTTGGCGAAGCCATACGGCATCGCCCACACCACCTATGCCCGTTCACCCTCACGGCCCGCCCGAAGACAGGAGCAGCAATTAAGCCGCTAGAACCGACTGCTTTCAAAGCATAGCATCTCATGACCTTACTGGCAGGTGCCTTGACAATCGTGGCACAATGGTAAGACTGTCGTTCGCGAGAGCGACGGGCCTCTCTAATTCTTTCCACCAGCTTGATGCTTTCACGATTCCTTCTTTCTCTGCTCCTTCTGGCCCCTACCATGCCTGCCCATGCATTGTCAAGGCAATGTGGCACCGCCTCTCATTACGGCATTGGTGACGGCTATGACGGACAACGCACTGCCAGCGGTGCTCGCTTCAACGCTCACGGCCCAACTGCTGCCCACCCATCGCTTCCATTTGGCACGCGCCTCCTTGTTACAAACCGTGACAATGGAAAGCAAACAGTGGTGACCATCAATGATCGCGGTCCATACTACGGCGGACGCATTGTTGACCTGTCTCATGGCAGCTTCTCAAAGATTGCATCGCCTGGTCAAGGCGTTGCCAGTGTCTGCATTGTTCGCCTCTAAAACAATGATTGCCAATCTTGCTTCGTTCACGCTGGTCACTGTGGCCTTTGGTCTTGGTGCTTTTGCCATTGTTGCTTCCCCCGAAGCAATGCCCAATCAAGAGGGCTTGACAAAATGCATGCAGCTCCACCCAGAACGCTATTGCCGCATTGCCAATGGCTTTCGCGTTGATCCTCTTGACAACGCTGTTCAGTAGCTCTATTGTTCCGTCGGGAACGCGGGAGGCCCCGCAAAGGGGCCTTTTCTTCCCTAGTCCTTTACCAGCGATGGTTCCTCCAATGACTTGCACCCCATTTCTCACGCGCTCGCAGCGTGCTATTGCCCGTATGGTGCAAAATGCATCAGGGTATAAGCTGACCAACTATTCTCGTGATGATCGCGCTGCTGCTCGCTCTAAGCTTTTGGCCCTTGTTCCTCAAGCGCCTGATCATGCCCCAACAACAAAACCAGCAAAGCGCACAAAAGCTTATTTCCGTACGTTAGCTGACAGCATGGAAGATAATATCTGGCGGTTCTTGTGATGGCATTAAAAGACAATAGAAGAGCTTTGGTTGAATTAGCTAAAAGCTATGGCTTTGTTTTACATCGTCAAACAAAGCATTATATTTTCAAGAATAAAGAAGGTAAAATTCTTGTTTGTAGCAAAAGCTCTTTAGACAAGCGCTTGCTTAAAAACGTTGAATGCAATATTAAGCGCATATTGTCATCGTGAAATTCTCCGTTGGCGTCATTGTCGATCTTTACGACTTTGGTTTTAAACAATGGAGAGGAGAATATATCGTGACAAAAGTATATCCTGAAACTGGCCTTTACAGAATAAAGAATGTCAGGACAAATAGCCAGCAGACGGTTAAAGAAAAAGCTCTCCGCATGGGCCGCCTTGGCCCCTTCCGCATTGAGAGCCTCCATTGATTGTTACGAAATATGACAGGCCCCGTTCAAGGGGCCTTTTTGTTGTATTGTTCTGGAGTCGTCGGGCAGAGATGCCTCCTCTCATGGACAAAACCACCCTCATCAAGCGGTTCATCTTCAACGCTGGCTCCAGCATTGTGAGCGTGCAGTTCATCAAAGCTGATGGTTCCGTTCGTAGCCTCCAGTTCAATCCCCGCGACTCCCGCGAGATCAAAGGCACTGGCACTGCCATCAAGAAGCCCAGCATCGTCCGTTGCCGTGACTTCCGCATTGCTCGCACTGCAGGCGAAGGCGCCTGGCGCTCCTTTGATTGCGAGCGCGTGATCAGCGTTAAAGCCAACGGTCAAGCCCTTTCTTTCTGAACCATGAAACACTATCCCTCCTACGAAGCCCGCCTCGAAGCTGACCGCCAGGCTCAACACAGTGGTTATGGCATTCAGCAATATCTCTGTGCTGATGGTTCCCGCAAGTGGGAAGCTTACGGCTGGGAACGCATCACTGAATTCCAGCTTCAGACCACTTCCTATGGCATCTTTGACCACAAGTGGCAAGCTGAGCGCTATCTCAACAACGTCCTCCACGGCTAGACCCTCCGCACCCTCCGCACCCTCCGAACCCTCCGCAACCTCCCCACAATGACCACCATCCCCACTCTCCATCTCAACGGCACTGGCAAAACCACGCTCCGTGATGAATACGCTGCTGCCTACGATGCGCTCACCAAAGCCCTGGAAGCTTTTGCTTCCACCACCTGCAACGGACGAGATTTCTATCCACAAGGCCCTGATGCTTACTATCAGGCTCGTGATGAACGCTCTGAAGCTTTTGGTCACATTGAAGCCGCCAGGAAATACGTTGGTGAAGTGCTGATGGGCATTTGCGATCAAATGGGCTGATTTGCCTTGGCATATGTGAAGCTTTGTTACAGGCCCTAAAAACAGGGCCTTCATGCTGTATTGTTTGTCCAACGGGGCGCGAGCCTCTCCTTTCCTTTCTTCAAAACCATGGCTCACCAATTCTCCTCCGGCGCTTTCTTTCACGGCCAAGCCGCCTGGCACAAGCTTGGTCATGTGGTGGATGGCACCCTCCCTGCTCGCGAAGCTTTCGCACTTGGCGAAGCTGACTGGCAAGTGCTCTCTACTCCCATCCTCGATCCCACTGGTCAGCCCATCGAAGGTTATCAAGCCATCACTCGTGGTGACAATGGCAAGGTACTGAGCGTCCAAAAGCACTCTTATGCCATCGTCCAAAACGAACAACTTATCAAGCTTGCCGAAGCCCTGCATGAAGATGCAGAGATGAGCGCCGTATGCGTGCTTGATGAAGGTCGTAAAGTCACCTTCACTGCCAAGATTAATGGGGCAGAAGGAGAAGTGCTCAAGGGTGATGAAATCTGCCAGTACATTGTTGGTGCCACCAGCCATGACGGTTCCATTGCTTTTCAAACCCTCTTCACGCCCATCAGAGTGGTGTGCAACAACACCTTGAGTGCTGCCCTGGGTCACGCCGATAGCACTGGCGCCACTGGCAAGGGCAAGCGCATCAGCATTCGCCACACCACCAACTGCAATGCCATGATCGAGCGGCTCCCAGAGATCATTGACATGAAGCGCCAGCAGTTCACGGTGGGTCTCGAAGAGCTGGAAGCAATGGCAGCAAAGCCCTGCACCACCGCCCAATTCAAGCAGTATTGCGAGCGCGTGTTTGCTGACCAACTGGCTGGTTTGGTGAATGACAAGCGGGGAGACAAAACCACTGCTCGCCTCAAAACCATTGAAGATCTGCCTGTCTGGGACAGCGTGGCTAACAAATTCGCTGGGGATGGCATCGGCTTCGACATCAAAGGGGTGCAGGGCACCTACTGGGGTGCTTACAACGCCATTACCGAGTGGGTGACGCACGAGGCAGGCCGGGGCAGCGATGTGGAGGCCGCTCGCAGGCGTTTGGAAAGCCAATGGTGGGGCACTGGTGCTTCCACTATCACCAAAGCCCATGCATTGGCCCTGGCGGCCTGATCGTAAAGATAAATAACGCTGATGGTCTGGGGGCTTTACAGCCCCCCTTTTTTCGTTTAATTTTCATCTCGTACAGGAGGCGCGAGCCTCTCCTCCCCAAGACCAATGACCATCACCCTCGACTCCTTTCCCTCTGTTGATCGCTACGGCTTCCCCCTGCAAGTGTGCGGGCGTTGTGGCGGCTCTGGTGAGCACAGCTATAACCAGTTCCATGGCAGCGTTTGCTATGGCTGCAATGGCCACGGCGTGCGTCACACCAAGAAGGCTCACAACGAATTCCAGGATTGGGCTCACGCTCTGAAGCGCCAGCGTGAAGCTCTTGGTTATTCCCTGCAAGTGGGAGATGAACTGGCAATTCTCCAATCGACTGGTCTGATGGCCACCAAAGTGGTTGGTTGGCATTCCATTGTTGCCATTGAAACCACCGATGAAGAATGCGGCTGGAGCATCACCTGCGCTCCTGACGGCACTGAGCAGCGCACTCCCACCTGCTGGACCATCATCATCACCTTCGACGATGGAGAGCAAATGAGAGCCTCTACCAACAGCGTCTTCCGTAGAAAGGGCTGGGTGGATCCTGCTCCTTACGTGGAGCGCAGCCAAGTGAAACGTCGCACCAAGACCAAAGTGTGAAGCTTTGTAACAGAGGGGCCATCAGGCCCCTTCTGCATATATATTGGTTCCAACGAGGCGCGAGCTTCTCCTTTCTTCTTCCAATGACTGACCGTCTTATCTTCACCATGGCCGCCTTCTCCCCCACTCAGGGGCAGTGGTGGCGTTCCTGCGCTCCTAAGGGCACTGAGCGGCGCGTGAAGCTTGTTGCTTCCTGTCAGGGCTTCTGGCTATGGACAGCAGACTTCCGCGATGCTCGCACCAGCAAGCTGCTCACCAGTAAGTTCTTCTGCACCAAGCCCAGCAGCGATGAGCCCGTTGCTCTCTTTGAAAGCGCCGATGATCGCCAGCGTTGGATGGACAAGCAAGCCGCCTGATTCGCACAAGGGCCGCCATAAGCGGCCCGCTCTCTCTTTAAAACAATGGACTTCATCAACATTATTGCCATCTCAAAGAAAGGCAAAAGCAGAATCGGCAACAGGCTCACTACTGCCGTTGTTGAACAGGATCACCACGATAAGCTTTTTGTTGTTTTTCCTGAGCTAAATCAATGCAGATGGATTAAACGCAACAACGACCCTGATTTTCGCATTGTTGAGGACTGAATCATGATGAACCAAGAAATCAAGCAACGCTGGATAGAAGCTCTTCGCTCTGGTGAATACCAGCAAGGCAAAGAAAGCCTTTTCCATTGCGGAAAGTTTTGCTGCTTAGGCGTGCTCACTGATTTATATATCAAAGAGCATGGTCTTCAATGGAAGCAAGATTCTGCTGATTTGTGGAGCTTTGAAGAAGAAGGCGGAACACTTCCTCGTTCAGTGCAACAATGGTCTGGAATTGACTTTCCCAATCCCACGATCTTAGGTGACAGAGCTACTGATCACAATGACAATTACCATTTGAGTTTTAACGAAATTGCTGCTCTTATCGAGGAAGACAAGGAGCTTTGATCATGCCGTATTCTCTCATTGTTGATGATGAATGGGGCATACCTTACGCCCTCAAAACTTTTGAAACTATTCAAGACGTGCATGATGAAATTAGAACAATGGACGAAGCATTAGACAATGTGGGGCCAGGAGCTGCCTACGCTATTCGTTGTATCATTGACCAGCTCAAAGAAATTGTTCACGAGGCTGAAGAAGAGCCTGAAGCCCTTCCTGATCGCCCTGCTTTTTGAACCATGCTTACCATTGCTACGTACCAAGACAACGGCCCGTATTTCCCTCCCAGCAAGGGCCGCTACCAAGCGGCCCGCTTAAGAGACCTTCTGTTCCACGTCAGGCTCGCCATGGAGGACAGGGAGGACACCATTGCCATCTTTGACCAGGAAGGCTCCTGTAAGGGCATCTGGAGGCGCGATTTAGAGGGGCATGTGGATAGCGCTGGTGATTCCATTGTTGACCATGAAGGCTATGAGCTAATGCGCTCTGATACCAAAGAACAATGGCTCTTTAAGCGTCTCCAGGAGGTAGTGAAATAATGGGCTGCAACTACTATCTTCACGCTCCTAAATGCCCTCATTGTGGCAAAGAGGAAGAGCCTCCTTTGCATCTTGGTAAAGGCTCTTATGGCTGGTGTTTTGGCCTCCACGTGTATCCAGAAAATGGCATCAATAATTGGCAGCAACTATGGAGCCGCATTGATTATTTAACGCAAAATCATGACTATGAAATAAGAGATGAATATGGAGACTTCGTTGACAATGGGAAATTCTTCTCCATTGTCTGGGATAGGAGCGGAAATCCTGATAAGCTCTTTGACAAACAATGGCTGAAAGACAACTATGCAGAAATAGGGCCTTATGGTCTCGCCAGGCATGCTTTACTTGCAGGACATTGCATTGGTCATGGTGAAGGGCCTTTTGATTACATCATTGGAGACTTTTCATGATCCTCATTGATTTCTTCTCTGAAGACTGCTGTAAGGGCACTGAACTGGTGGAAGGCTGGTATTGGTATGACGATGCTGATGACAATGCAGTGGGAGGGCCGTTTGCCAGCGAAGAAGCCGCCCTCAAGGCGGCTTTTGATGGTCATGGCTGGTAGGGAAAATAATTGCTAGCATGGCGAAACATCGCGAGACTGGCATCTCGTGACGTTTCTAACCACTACCAAAGGAGCAGTTTGGCTATGGCTACAAATAAGCATAGCAGCGTGCCTGCAGGGTTCAAGGAGATCCCTGGGTATGACGGACGCTATTTCATCAATGAGAAGGGCGAGGTGTGGAGCCTTGCTAAATCAAGGCTCATGAGTCCGCAAATTAGCGGAAGCAAGGACTACCCATGGGTGTTGATTACTGAGAACAATAAAAAGAAGCAACCTCGTACGATTCATTATTTAATGCGTCTCACCTGGATGCCTCCTGCGCCTGGAGAAATTGGAAGCGGTGGCGATAAATGGTGCGTGAATCACAAAGATGGAAACAAGCTTAATAACCGTATCTCCAATCTTGAATGGACCACCAACAGCGATAATGCAAAGCACGCTTGGGAAAATAATCTTCAAGCATGTGGTGAAGCAAAGAAAAACGCCAAATTTACCTCCTGGCAAGTAACTGCAATTCGCTTGCGCGTCAAATATGGCGAAACTGCTTATTCCATTGCAAAAGAACTAAATGTTGCGCATGGAACAATTAAAAAGATTTGTCGCTTTGAAAGCTGGCGTCATCAAGACAAAAATCTTAATGGAAGGGTCCGGGTGAAAAATGTATTCTGAGAACCGGCTGGAAAACGTATTGTTCTGGAAAAAATTGGAACCGGCCAGAAAATGTATTCTGAGACCCGGCTGGAAAACGTATTGTTTAGGGTCCGGCTGGAAAATGTATTGTTTATTCTTATTATTTTTCAGTTGTTAATTATAATTACTTTTTCAGTTTGTTATTCTTATTATTAATTAATTGCAATTGTCGGCAATAACAATAAAGAATTAATCACACTTTTTCGTTAATTCTTATTAACAATTAATCGCACTTTGAAAGTATAAAGAATAAAGAATTAATCACACTTTTTCGATGTAAAGAATAGAGAATTAATTGCACTTTGTTGTTGTTAACAATAAAGAATTGATTGCATCTTGTGAGAATCAAGAATAAAGAATTAATCTGCGTTTGAAAGTATAAAGAATAAAGAATTGGGCGGCGGTGTTTGTGTTGCCTACTGTTTGGCGCTAAATGTAGAGAATTGCCTAGGTTTTTTTGTCGGTATCCGTTGCTACATTCTGGCGCTTTGTGATTTTTGTTCACAATCGAGCGATTCTCACCCGTCCTATGGTATGGGCGCTGAATGTTACGAAATATTTCGGCGGTTGACTGTTGGGCGGGTGCCATGGTACGCGTGCGCGCGATCATTTTTTATTTGCTGTTGCGGCCAGAATCGCGCGGCCTGATACCATCTCGCAACGTCGTTGCATAGTGGACAGTTCAGTGAACCGCACACTATGCAAGGCCGTTGATTTTTGGCAGGATGCATGCATCGCCGGAAGGGATTCCGCGATGCTCTCCAAACAATCCCCACAAATGACTCACGCAATCTCCACTACTGCCAAGCTCGCGGCCCTGTTTGGCGGTTCTCTCCTAACCCTGTTTGTCGCCAGTCTCGCGGTGGAGGATCAGCGGCATTTTGTGGCCTGTCGTGCTAGTGGCGCGTCTGCTGATGCTTGTCTGTTGCAAATCAACGGCCGTTGATTCTCTCATTTTTCAAACAAACATTCTCACCTGAAACAATGATTCTCACTGCTGCAAATTCTCGCGCAAAAATGACGCAATCCCTGCAGGCGTTTTCTGCATCCTCTGGCATCAAACATACAAACATTCTTTCCACCAATCCCAAAACCGAAAAATCTAAAGTTCAAACATACATCCTCCACCTAGCACCGGCCGAAACATCAGGCTATAACGTGTGCCCAAATGCGCAGAATTGCAAGAAAATCTGTTTACATTTTGCCGGTAATCCTGTTTACATGCAAGCTAAACAGGCCGCGCGAATTCGCCGCACACAAGCGTTATATATTGCGCCGAATGAATTCATGCAAACTCTAGTGGCTGCAATTCTGCACAATGTAAACAAACAGCCAAACACTGAGCCGGTCGCAATCCGTCTAAACGGTACATCTGACATTTGCTGGGAAAATATAGAGTTTAACATTCCCGCAGAATTCTCTCGTCTGCTAAATGTTAAGTTCGGCGTGCCTGGTGATTATTCTGGCCAGTGGAACATTTTCGCATTGTTTCAAACAATGCAGCAAAACATCGGACGGCGTTTAGTTTGGTTTTATGATTACACCAAACTATCACGTAATTGGGAAAAATGCGCGGCGCTCGATTATCACCTTACGTTTAGTTTTGATGGGTGGAACAATACCACCAACCTCAGAATTGCAAAACGTGCGCTAGAAAGCGGCGTGAATGTTGCGGCCGCATTCAACATTAAAAAGGGAAAATCTCTCCCTACATTGGCCGATGTGAGCGCAATTGTCGGCGGCGAGAATCAAACATTCTTGCCTGTTTGTGACGGTGATTTGACTGATTTTCGACCGTCTGATCCTACTGGCGGCCACATCATCGGGCTGCGTTTCAAACTACCCCACGGCATTGCCTACACTGACACCGAAAAATCAGCGTTCTGCATGTGATCGAAACGGCCGCAATTGCGGCCGCATTGTTTACCCTCTCACCGTTGCATCATGTTCTACATCACCTCCACAGAATACGGACAAACATTCAACGTTGAAACATTTTCTAGTTTCGATAATGCCTGCGATTTTCTGAACATGTTAGAAAATGCACAGGATGATAGTTACAGTTTTGAGCGTGAATGTGCCATCGCTGAACTTAAGCAGCAAATCGTAGATTTCATGACTGAATGTCAAGAATTCTGAGAGGCTCCTAGGAGCCCGCACAAGCGGCCAAAACCTAGCCCGGTATGTCCCATCATGCCGGGCCTTTCTATCGTCAGGATGACGACCCTAGAGGGCTCTCGTGATTAGTCTCCTACTGGCAATCCTATCGGTAGGGGGATTGACAATTTCCACAGGGCTGTGGAAAACTAATCCCGACCTGCCACATCGGGATTAATTTATGTTTCACTTTATCGTGTAACGTATTGTGACAATCGCTTGACTTTTGAGCCCTGGTGCAGTAACCCGGCAAAATTAAAAAATGTGCTCGCGGTATACGCTCCGAAAAGTGCGATTAAAAATCACCCGGATTTTTGCTTTTAAGTATTTATACCTAGCAGGTAATTAAGGGCTGATTGTACCAATGCGGGGGAATCGTCAAAATGGCCTAAGCCAAGATTACAGGAGCTGCAAATGTAGCCTCTGAATTGGTCTGTTGTATGACAATGATCTAACACCCATTGTTCGGTATGTTTTGAGCAAATTGGGCAAGGGCCTGGTGATGGGCGAGGGAATTGTTTTTTAAGGCGAGAGCGCAATGCTGAATGCTGACGAATGCACATGCGACAGCGAGAGTCAAGATTATCTTTATTGCGAGGCTGCGAGGGGAATGCAATGAGAGGCTTGTGTTCATTGCATAGTTGGCAAAGTTTTACAGGGCTATGAGGGGCATATTGGCTAGCGGCAGCGTTCCAAAAGCTTGGTTGGAGAGAGTAGACGGTCATAACAAAATGCTGTCTATTGCACGTTAACCAGCAAAAACCTAGTAGCACTATGCCGAAAGCAAGTCTGAAAGACGCCGCTTGAGGCATTTCAGACGATTAGCTTCTCCAATGGAAGCGCCCCAAGGCGCTGGAATGACGCACTAAGAAAAAGCATTTCCTTTTCCATCGTTTTCAGTAAAAAGGCGGCCCTCAAAGGCCGCCGTTCAAGCTTTTAAAGATAGAGAAAAGCAAAAAAGCGCCTTCCTGGCAGATTCGCACACTATGGGCGACTCATCACATGAGACTGAGTCAGCTCTTGATTGCTTGGCGCGGGCCTTTTATTTTTCGCCGCTTATCTAGATGCTTCGCCCTTTGGGGGGCTCAGCGTGTCTAGCCTTTCGCGGCTTGCTTGGCCTTTTGTCAGTAGACGCTCCGCCCTTTGGGGGCTACGCTCGCTTGAGGCACTGGCTTAAGGAGCGTCGTCTAGCCAGGAAGCTGCACTTAGCTTGAATGAAGCAGCAGCTTCGCCACGTCTATCGTAACTCGCGCTGTCGGGAGTTGTTTTGTCCCTTTTGTCCCGATCCTGTTATAGTGCGGGTTTACGGGAGCCGATGATGGTCCAGCAAAAGCCTTTGAAGCGCAAGACCAGCGGGTGGGTGTACGTCGTTCAGTGGGCTTCTATGCCATGGCACGTCAAAATTGGCTTCTCCAAGTCTTTGAAGGATCGTTTTGCTTCTTTCCTTACGGCGTCTCCCGACACGTTGGTGGTTGTAAAGGCGTTTGAGGCGGACCAGGAATATGAAACAGAACTACATGGGCGCTTTTATGCGTTGAGGGATGTGGGCGAATGGTTTCGCCTTTCTCCATCGCTGAAAACTTATTTGGAAAGCGAGGCGCCTTGTCAAACGCTTGAAGCAAAAGTTAAATTTGGTGGTGGCTACGAGACTCGCATTAAATGGATGCCGATGCGACCAGAATTGCCAGTGGCGCTAGAAAAATTGCATCAAGAAAAACGTTTGCCGCGATTTGTCAAGAGTGCCAGGGTTTATGTGTTGTGGGCAATCAACGACATTGAAACATGTGATTGCTTCGTTACGTCCAATGGCATTATTCATCATGAGGCAAATCGCGATGCTTATCAAGCCAAGACCATTTATAACCAGCTCATTGCATTGGAGGAGGAGGGGCTGATAGAGAAAACATCTAGGAAAACCTTTGCGTTGTTGCCAAAGGGGGAAGGGGAGCTAATCAAGGCAGAGAAGGAAGGCGCTCAAAAACGCAAAAGCGCACGAAGCTTAAGGCTTGATTAAAAAAGAAAAATGTATTAAATAATGCATGCACAGTTTGTGAGAAGAACTAGCGTGGTAAAACTACGAACTATTACCATGTTTGGTCTTCCTGAAAGGCAGCCTTTCGTCTATGGAGGCGTAAAGCTTTGGCCTTGTTTCAGCAGGCCAGAATTCCAATGGTTTGCAGCAATAGACGGCTCTCCTCATTACTTCCGTAGCCTTAACGAAGCCAAGCTGTTCATCAAAGATTTAGTCTCAAACGAGGATCCTGAGAACTTATGCGACTAAAGGAAAATTTCCCTTTTCCATCGTTCCGTTTGAGCTAGCCTTCCTAAGTTGATCGCGCCCCGCTGAGCGGGGCTTTGTCGTCTCATGAGCCTGAAAGAAAAAGCAAAATGTGAGCCAATTGCACGCACTGGTAGGGTGCAAGATTGGCTAGATAATTCTGAAAGCCGTTTGCCCGTGAGCTGCACGGTTTTCAACGTAGAAGATTCAATGGAGGGCGAAGATGGCATTGAAGCGTCTTGGCGGTTTGTTAGCCACGGCTTGCGCAATGGTGCGGGCGTCGCTATTCATCTTTCTTCTCTCCGTGAAAGGAATGCTGAAAATGGCAAGGGCTTGGTGGCAAGCGGACCAGTAAGTTTTGGAAAAATTTATTCCACGCTTAATGAAATTTTGCGACGTGGTGGCATTTATAAAAATGGTGCCGTAGTTTTGCATCTTGATTATGATCATCCTGATGCCCTGGAATTTATTAATGCTTCGCGCAGTGAACTGCCTTGGGTGAAGCGTTGCATCAATGTGGACGAGAAGTTTATTGAAAATAGTTCTCAAGAATTTATTGATGCATTGCTGAAGGGAATTGGCAATGGTGATATTTGGCTAAACAAAATTCGTTTCAATGCAAAAGGCGAACGCATTCGGGCCAATGTGTGCCTGGAAGTTTACCTTCCGCATCGTGGCACTTGTTTGCTACAGCACGTAAATCTTGGTGCCTGTAATTTTGACAATTTGCAGGGTGCTTTTATTGAAGGCATGCAACAGCTTGTTGATCTCCATCCCAATACTGGCGTTGGCGACACTGGTGAATATCTTTCTCCCACCATTGATAAACAAATTGGCCTTGGCGTGCTGGGCTTAGCTAATTTCCTTGCCATTCATGGTATTAGCTATGAAGATTTTGGCTATGCATTGAATGCATACCTTGCCGAAGATCCTCGCGCATGGTTTGAACAATGGAAAGAGACTATTGCTGGTGAGGCCGTGTGGCAATTGGATCAGGGCATTCAAAAGGCTGCAGAAATTGCTCGTGAACATGGCATGGAACGTGCTTTCTGCATTGCCCCCACTGCATCATGCTCCTATCGCTATCTTGACTCTCGTGGCTTTACAACGGCTCCTGAAATCGCCCCTCCCATTGGTCGCATTGTTGATCGTGACAGCGGCACGTTCGGCGTGGAGACGTTTGATTATGGCAATGTAGAAATTGCTGCTGAAGTGGGTTGGGCTAACTACAAGCGCGTTGCTGATGGCATTGTTTCGTTGTATCAACGCACTGGTCTTTTCCATGGTTATTCGTTTAATTCATGGAGTGATATGGTCATTTACGACGAAGGGTTCCTTCGCGATTGGTTAGAATCATCTCAGACGAGCCTCTATTACAGCCTGCAAGTCCTGCCTGATACTCAGCGCAAGGATGATGCATACGCTGCATTGGACGACGATTTTAAGAGCATGTTTGGCTTAGACGAAGAGTCTGAAGCTGATGGATCTTCTGCGTCTTGCAATTTAGAGGCTGGCTTTTGCGCTAGCTGCGCTGAATGAAAAAGAAGGGGGCCTAAAGCCCCCTTTGCTTTCCTCACACACCTGCACGATACTATGACCATGAACGCTGTCAAGAGCCCCTATTTGTCCATGATTGCTAAAAAGCGTCCTTGGCAGGCAGTGCCTGTTAGCAAGGGCAAGCTTAAGGAAGGTGGCGAGGATACTATTTACAACTTGTTGGCTCTGCGCCATCTGGAGCTGCCTGTGAAGGATTTTCTGCAGCAGGGACTAGAGCGTGATCTTCCTGTCACTCCTGGTGTGGTTGAAGCACTGCGTCATAACCAAGACGATGAGCAGCGGCATGATGAAGCCTTGAATTATGTGACGGCTGCCCATGGCACCAATGAGAAGGCTGAGAAGGAAGTGCTCAACATTCTTAAGGCATGGCAAGAGCATCCCGCCCATCCCATTTTGAAAGCTGCCATTTTGGAGAGGAGTATTTTCTTTGTTGCATTGCCCTTTTTCCGTTTCAATGGAGACATTGGTATTCGCACTGTGGCTGCTGATATTAGTCGTGATGAGATTACGCACGTTGGGGTGCATAGTCTTGTAGCACGGGAGCTTGGTGAAACTGCTGGTCAGAGTCTGAATAAACTACGTCGGGCTACTGCATTGTGGGCTTTTGATGCGTTGCAGGCAAGTAATGACAAGTGGTTGAACAAGGATTTCTGGTTGCGTCAGAGTGATAGCTTGTTTGAGAAAGGCAAAGCCGAAGAGCTGAATGATACTGCTCGCAGCCGGATGCCTTCTTTCTTTGAAGCAGCAAATAATGATCTTCCCCAGTACGGGCGGGCATGATATAGTTAGTGAGTTCCCGCTCTGCTTCGGCATCGGGCCACCCCCACGCTGCTCTGTCGGCGTGGTGCAGCCAGTTCTGAGGTCCACCGTTGGTTGTGGAGTGCCTTTCCTGGCTTGCGTAAAATCCTGCGTTTGCAGGTCGGGAGGACGCTCCCGCCAGATTGATCCACTGGTGAGCCCTCGACCCATTTGGCAAGCTTGACGGATCCTCGCCCCTAAGCCTCTCAACGATGCTCAAACCAGGGGCTGCTGGGAGGCTAAGACAGCGCTAGGCAAATAGCCTAGAAGAGCTAGGTGCAATTCCTGGCCCTCTCGTTCTGATAAACTGAACGCTCCTCTTCCATTGAACCATGGCTCGGTTTCGCATTGTTCAAAAGCCTTCAGTAATGGATCCACGCAGTCCAATGTATGAAGTGCAAGAGAAAGAGCTTTGGTGGTGGAATTTTCGCAATGTGTTTAACGATTTGAATGAAGCTGAAGAGTGGACGATTAAATTAATTGAAAGTCTTGAGCGGCCATTCGTAAAAACCTGTGTGATTGGTGAGTATAAATAATGAGTGCTTTTATCACTTCAGACCTGCACATTGATCACGCAAAAATCCTTTCGTTTGATGCGCCTGATGGTTCACCAATGCGTCCTTATTCTTGCTTAGAAGAAATGCAGCAGGATTTAGAAGAGCGATGGAACGCAAGAATCAACAAAAAGGACACTTGTTACGTTTTAGGAGACGTAGCGTTTTCCAAAACTGGCTTGCGCCTCATGGACAGGTTCAATGGGAGAAAAATTCTTATTGCAGGAAATCATGACAGGCTTCCTGCAAAGCTCTATCTTCAGTATTTTGACGACATTCGTGGAGCATATTTTCATCAAGGTGATAGCACGTTTCTTGGTGGCCTGATCTTCACGCACATCCCTGTCCACCCCAAGGGGCTAACTGGTCATTACCGTGGCAATGTTCATGGACACCTCCATTGTCATTTGGTTTACACAGACAATGGCGAAGAGGATAAGCGTTATTTCAACGCATGTTTAGAGCGTAATGATTTTGCTCCTGTACCATTTGATACAGTGAAAGATTATTTCAGGCAGTGAAAAAGGCATTCAGGATTTGGGCGTTAGCGCTAGGAGAGAAAGCAGGCAGGCATGATCGAGAAGCTGATAAAGTGGCGATCATCCGCACTCTTATTTTTGCGTCTTATTTAATTACAAACATTGCCATTATTGCTAACGCCGTTCGCCATTGGAATGACAATGAATGTAGCCTACAGGCTACAAAAAAGGAGGGCATCGCCCTCTCGCCCTGGTCAAGTGAGACCAAATAATACAGCCAACAGTAAAACTCCGCCACTGCCCTTGTCTGCCTTTTTGCTTTTGCTTTGCTTGCGTGCATGACGAGAGCATTGCCGCAGATCAGCCATTTTGCTCCCGCGTTTACGAGGTTGTAACGGGCGAAATTTTCTTGTCATTGAGAGGAAATAACAAAAAGGGGGCTTGCGCCCCCGTAACTATACCAGAACTAGTGCTCAGAACCAATGAGGCTTGGGCACGTAAGCAACGCCACGATAGACGAGCGAAGCCATTTGAGCTTCACGCAGACGAGCAGCTTTCTCAAGCTGCTGCTTGATCAGGGCAAGAGGGTTCATGATGGTTCCCGATGATGCTACCCCCGTTCCGTGGTAGCGATTCATGCGCCCCATTGCTGGGGTGAACGTCTCTTTAGCTTAGCATGATGCCCCTGACCAGATTCGAACTGGTACTTCTCTGGGCTTAAACCAGATGCCTGCTGCCAATTGGGCTACAGGGGCGTGAGGAGCGAAGGCGCTGAGGACGGGGCTTCAATCCGCCTTTGTACAGCATTTAACCATGAGTCGGCTCATGGCCTTGGCTCCGTCTAGTTGTGAACAGCATCCCCCGACACTGTTCGATTAACGCTGGCCAGCGTGCTTCGCGAAAGCTTTGAAATCATAACACGATGCAGGCTAGGTGTCATATTCTCTTAAGCTTTCATCGCCATGATGGTCTGGCATGTAGTCATCGTCAGTAGCATCTGCCTCCCATGCGCGTTCAAGCTGCTCTTCTGCTTTTAAGCGTTTGGCGTGGGCTTTGAGCTTGGGAAGCAATGTAGGAATGTATAGATGCTCTGCCGCAAGAAGCTGAAGAGAGGTTTGCTTACTAGTCGGAGCGTTCTCTAGCAATGCCACAAGAAACTTCGTCTCTTGCATAGTTAATTTGCAATAAGTCACTTCATAAACGAACTATTGTTTGAAAATCATACTAGGAGATAAGGCTTTCGATCCAGCCAATATCATCGTCTTTGCTTGCAGCAAGAATGGCACCTGCCATTGCAAATGCCAAGTCATCAATGCCAGTGGCTTTACCACCAGTCACGCTCCATTGTCCACTTGGTTTGTAAATGACAGTCAGGTTTTTGAGCTGCATCAATGCTTTCTCATGACGATAAATATTAATTTGCCCCGCATTGAACAATTCACGCATTTTGCTAAACGCTTTCATCTTTGAACTGACCGTCCAAGTGAGCTCTGTGATTGGCAAGTCACTAGCCAAGCTTTGGATGGTGCCAGCACTGTTGAATTGGTCCATCACAATGGTGTCAAATACATACAGGCGATGCTGCTCCTTAATCCAATCTTCCACTGCATTGATATTCACTTCCATCCTTCCATTGATTTCAAAATCAGCAACGAAAGAATGAAACTTGTCTACAACTAATGTGCCGTTTTCGTAGTGAACAATACAAGCAGTGTAATCGTCACGGCCAACGCCACCACGGGCGGGGTCAAGGGCAAGGACGTAAGCTCCTTGGAATTCAGGGCGTGGTGGCAATGCTGCGCGGCGATCATCAATACAAGCATCAATTACATCGCTATTGACTAGCGCCGAAAGATTAGAAGCAAACTGAGCTCCATATTCCACTTTAAATTTTTCGGGATCACGCTGTCTTTCTGTGTCAAGAAACTCTTGCGAAATATTTGGGTTCATCTCCCACGTTGGGAGATTCACTGCTTGCATGAAAGGAAATCGTCCTGATGATGCCTCTTTGAAATGTTGGTAGAAGATGCCGTCAGTGAGCCATGGAGACGAGAGTTCAAGGATGCGTCCTTTGCCTCCAAACTGAGCAATGGCAGGAGAAAGTGCGTCGTAAATGCCGCGGCCTCCGCTATTTGCATCGCCTTCCGTCGCAAATGCAAGCTCGTCAAACACTGCCCCAGCGCAAGCGAGACCACGAGCTGCGCGTCCCGATGTAGGAATGGCTTTGAATACGCAATTATTGCTTAGTTCAATGATGTCGGCGGTTTCACGGACAATTTCTTGGGCAAAGGGACTTTCAATAATTAGTTGGCGAATGTTATTAAGAGCAATGCGAGCCTGGTCTTGACTGTTTGCCACAGTCACCACATACCATCGTTCCCCTTTTCTAACTTTTCGACGATATTCCTCTTCTAAAACAAAGCACATATAAAGACATGCCACTGCAGCCATTAATGTTTTGCCGCTCCTTCGTCCCAATGCCCATACGGCATGCGACTTGCCTGGCTGGAAGAATTCGTCCAGAATGCGAGCTTGAGAAGGATAGAGTTCTAAACCAAGCGCATGCTTTGCGAATTGACTACAAGTGAGATTCATTTCAAAAGCGCCAGTGGCCGTAGTTTAGTTTTTGGAAAGAAATAGGCCATGCGACCACCCGCTGGATCTTTCTTCCATTGTTCCTCCATCGCATCTTTGCTTTTAATCCAACCATGGACAAGCGTGGTGCGATTTTCAATCGTGACAAGCACCAATATCTTATCTGGGCTTTCATCAAGCTGCACTATTAAATCGTAATAATGCTTAGAGCGAGTTTTAATGTCGATATTTGGTGGGAGATCGGAAGACCCCCGCTTTGCTTCTGTTTCTTGGTAGAGCTTATCTTCCATGCCAAGCAATGCCGCTGCTGCCATTTCCCCTGCTGCTCCCAGCATGTGATAGCGCAAAGCTAATTCTCCTTTCTCTGCACCATTGTTCCGTCCTTTTCTGCATTGCTGCTCATTAAGCGCTTGCCTGCGAAAGGCTTCAGCGCGGGCACGTTGGCGCTGTTCTTCTGTGAAAACAAAAGCAATGGGTTCTGGCATGTACATAATGGCCAGTCTGTCAAGCCAATGTATCCAGCTTTTAGACTAAAAGCAATACAACACGGCCATTAGCGTTGGTTATGGAAGGCGAAGCAATTGATCTGGGCCATGCTACGGCAGGTGGCGTTCGTGCAGACGGCCTTCAAAACGTGCTGATTGGCATGGGTACTGGTCGTGACAAGGGTCAGTACACTAAAACCACAGCCACTGTCTTCCTGGCGCAAGAAGAGCTTGAAAATCTTTATGGCGAATGGTTGCCTCGGCGCATTGTTGACATTTATGCCGATCAAGCAACGCGCAAAGGCTTTAAAGTGCTTTTTGGTGGTGACGGCGTAAGAGCCGAAGAAGTGCAAGGCATTGAACAAACGATTGAAGACCTCTACATTCTTGAACACCTCAACCTCGCAGCCAAAAACTCCCGCCTTTATGGGGGTGCTTGTCTACTTCTCTTTATTGACGATGGGCGTCCCGCTTATATGCCTGTCGATAAACGTAACATCCGTCGCATTGAAGAAATTGAATGTCTTGATCGCTGGCAAATCGCTCCAGTTATCAACGAAGAAAACTTATACGACTATTCAAAGGCCACTTATTATCAGATCATCTCTGGAGATTTAATTAACGAACCCACGCTTACTTACATTCATAAGGATAGGATTTTGCGCTTTGATGGCGACTGGCTTCCTTATCGCATTCGTCAAAGGAATTATGGCTGGGGCATGAGCAGCTTACAAACTGTTTATGACAGCTTCCGTCATTATTGGACTGGTCTTAATTCGGCTGCAACGCTGCTCACTGAATTTGATATTTTTGTTCACAAAGTGAGAGGGTTGGCCGCAATGCTGGCGGCTGGTAAAGAAAGCTCCATTCGTGATCGTTTGCAAGTGAATGATATGAGCAAGAGCATCTATCGCGGCTATGCGATTGATGCTGAGAAAGAAGAGCTTGAATTTATTAGTCGTAACTTTGGCGGCATTGGAGAAATCCTTGAGAAACTGCGCGTTGATATTATTGGCGCTAGCAAGATTCCTCACACTGTACTTTTTGGTGAAAGCCCTAGTGGACTTGGCTCCACTGGTCGCAGTGAAGAACGTGATTTTGCCAAAACTTTAGCCGACTATCAGAGTGTGCATTTCAAGCGTCCAATGAAAAAGCTGATGGAATACATCATGCTGAGCAAGGAAGGTCCAACCAATGGGAAAGTGCCTGATTCGTGGCGCATTGCTTTCAATCCATTGTTTGAGCTTAATGAGCGTGAAATGGCGGATGTAAGGGCTCGCGTGGCGGCTGTGGATGGCCGCTACATCCAACTGGGCGTCCTTACGCCTAAGGAGGTGGCAGATGCCCGTTATGGCGGTTCTGAATGGAGCATGGAGCTCACGCTTGATCCCGAAGTGGAACGCGCCAATGAAATGCCCACCCCAGAAATGGGCGGAGCCACCCCCAAACGGGGTGGCTTGGCAGTGCCTCCTGGTGGCCGCGATCCAATGAATGAAGAGAATGGCACGCTTCCTATGGATGGAAGTCGTGATGTGCAAGATGCGGCAGGTTTATATTTGCCACGTGATCTAGAAAAAGTACGTGGCGATGTTGAGTTCACTGACAAAGAGCTTCATAAACAAGCAGTGGCAGCAGCAAAAGCGAAGTTCAAGACTTGGCCTAGTGCAGTTGCTGGAGCTTATGTCACGCAAAAATACAAAGATTTGTACAAGCGCAAGCATGGTTCAATGGAAGGCGCCTTTAAGGGCAAGAAGCAAACCGCCGAATATTTCAAAGAGGATGCAATTGAGCCTCTAAAAACTAGCGGCCTCATCCTTGCTGATATTGACGAAGCTGCTCTTATTGACGAAGAAGACATTTCTGCTGCATTGAATCAATGGAAAGCAGAAGCGCCTGAGCGCTTTAAGGACATCCTGGAGGCCGAGGATGTACAGCCTGAATAATCTTGCTCAATTCTCTGAAGCAATTGTTCGCTTTGATCAATCGTCGTGGCGTTACGATCCAATTAGCGGAAGGTATCGTGGCGCTAACGGGCGTTTCCTTAGCGCAAAGGCTGTAGAAGCCTTGGTTGATGGTCGCATAGGCAAGCTTGGTCGTGAGCTACGGCGATTTACAACAATGCTTGCCGATGGCAGTATCACCTTGGATCAGTGGCAAAGTAGCGTCAGAGAAGCCCTTAAGCTTGTGCATGTACAAGCAGCGATCATTGGTAATGGTGGACGCGAAACTATGGGAGCAGCAGACTGGGGGCGCATCGGGCAGCGTCTCCGTGTGGAATATGCTTACCTACAGGGTTTTGCTAATGATCTTTTGGGCAATCGCGTTTCTATTGCCCAGTCTCTTGCTCGTATCCAGCTATATGCTCAAAGTGTACGCGGATCTTTTTGGGAAGGAACTAGTATTCGGCAAGAAAAGCAAGGATATAGCTTGATGCGACGCATCCTTGATTCGCAAGCAAAACATTGTCAAGATTGCTTAGATTATGCCGCTCGTGGCATGGTACCGATGGGTAGTGTTCCGCTTCCTGGGCAGCGTTGTGCATGTAGGGCCAATTGTCGCTGCAGCGTCAAGTATTTCCGTCAACAAGCACCAACTGTGCCAGTGTAATTCTTGCTTGTAGTATTGGGCAAGCTTATTTTGTCCAATGGCGAAAATACTGTATTGTGCTGACGCTTTTGTAGAAACGGGCTTCGGAAGAGTGGCCCAATATTTACTGCCTGCCCTTGCTGAAAAGCATGAAGTGGTAGTGCTTTCAGTGAACTATCACGGCGACCCTCATCCCGAAGCGCAAAAATATAAAGTGTATCCAGCCATGCTGCATGGCTCTGATCCATTTGGCTCCCATCGCATTGCCGATATCATTCGTCGTGAAAAGCCGGACTTGGTGTGGGTGACGAACGACATTTGGGTGGCCATTCAACTGTGGGAGCGAGCAAAATCATTAAAAGAAGAATTTGGTTTTAAATGGTTTGTTTATACTCCCATTGATTCTTATGGTTTATTTCCTGAGCTGAAAGCTCAAATGGACGGATGGGACGGCATTGCCACTTATACGCAATTTGCGAATAACGAATTAAAGCTTATGGGCTGGGACAGGCCCATTGATATTATTGGCCATGGCACAGATTTTGAAAAATTTTTCCCGCTTGACAAGCAACAATGCCGAAAAGAGCTAGGCGTGCCGGAAGATGTGTTTGTTGTTTTTAATGGCAACAGAAACCAGCCGCGCAAGCGCATTGATCTTACGTTGAAAGCTTTTATCAAATTTGCCAAGAACAAAGACGATGCTCGTCTGTGGCTCAATATGGGCAAGAAAGATTTGGGATGGGACATAATTCCCTTGTTTAAACGTCTTGCCCGCGACGAAGGTTATGACCCAACTGGCAAGATCATTCTTACTAGCCCACATTTCTCGGTGGACAACTGTCTCTCCATTGAGCAATTAAATAAGGTGTACAACGCAGTGGACGTTGGCATTAACACTTGCATTGGTGAGGGTTGGGGGCTTGTCAATACAGAGCATGGTTCAGTTGGTGTGGCGCAAGTGGTGCCAGACCATACAAGCTTGGCTGAAATCTTTGATGAGCTACCTCGCATTACATGTAATGCCGCTGAAACCGACAGGAACTATGGTCTTGAACGCCTTTTGCCTGATCCCGAAAGCGCTGCAGAGATCCTCACTTATTATTACGAAAATCGTGGCGCGCTTAAAAAGGATGGACAATGGTGTGCAAGGCGTTTGCGTGAAGAGCCATTCACTTGGCCTTATATTCAGCAACAGCTTCTTGACGTGGTAGAGCGCACGTTAAATGCAACGGCTCCCGAGCCTGAATTCAAAGGATTTGGTACTCCCGCAAAAATCAATTAATTATGCAAATCTCTCAGATCTTTCTCTCCACCAATCCGTCGGAAGAGCTTAGTCCTTTCTTGAAGCACGCCACTGGCACCATTGACGCTTGTTTTCCCGAGGCAAAACATGTCATTTATAACAATGATTCTCTTCGTGCCTTCATTGCTGATAACTATGAAGAAGAAGTGCTGTGGGCTTATGACACGTTGAAGCCATTTTCTTACAAGGCCGATCTTGGTCGTTTCTGCTTATTAAACAAGCTTGGTGGCTGGTATTTTGATATTGGCGTGAGAGCTTTCAATGCAGTGGAGCTTGGTGATCGCGTGAAGTTTTTAGCTTTTCGTGATATTCAACGTTTTAGCTTTACTAGCTGGGCATGTGCCACCACTGTGCTTTATTCGCAGCCCGACAATCCTGCTTTGCAAACTGCCATTGAGATGATCGTGGCAAATTGTATTGAGCAATACTATGGCATCACGCCATTGTGCCCTACTGGTCCGACTTTACTCGGTAAGGCATTGGCTTGCAATGGTAGCGATGCTGATTTTGTTTACGGCGACTACCTTGAACTTACCCCCACGCATGGTCAAAAGAATAGAGCTTTCGTGCTTCCTGATGGCACGATCATGGCATGGAGCAAGCCTGCAGGTGGCGGCGATTTGAAGGGGCTTGGCGCAAAGGGCGTTAATAATTACAATGAGCTGTGGCAGGCCCGTCAGGTGTATGGCTAATCGAGACGATACTATTTATGCAGTCTGCATTCCGGGTGAAAAAGTACGCTACAAAGCCCAGTCTCGCATTGTTCCCATAATGGGAGGCGCATATGCATTGTCAAAAGAGAAACGAGAAGAATTGAGAAAAGAAGATTACAAGTTTGACAACGAAGGGGCTTTTCTTTCCTCTTTAAATGATCGATGGGGAGAGTTATCCTGTATACATTGGATGATTATCAATGCCAGCGAAAGCATTATTGGCAATGCTCAATATCGACGCAATTGGGTGGAGCCCAGTGGTGAATGGTACTCCCCTGAGACCTTGTATGTACCAGAACCAGCTCAATTTTCCTGCTCTTTAGAAGAGCAGTTTTATGGTGGACACTCAGCTTTTGATGCGCCTACTATTACGCGCGAATTCGCAGACACTGGAAAATGGTTATTTACGCGAGAAGAAATTGATTATTTATGGTCTCAGTCATCTTTTATTGGGTGCAATATGGCGCGAGGAAATAAATGCGATTACAAGCGTTTTATGACCGTTTTATTTACTGGGCTTGTTCCAATTTGGGAGAAACATAAAGAACATTTTCTTTCCATTGAAGGCTACGATAAGCGAGCTATTGCATTTATCGCTGAACGCCTTATTACCGGCATGGTTTTATGTAGAGACAGAATTCTGCCTGGCATAGAGATTGCCACTGCTCCTATTGCATTCATCCCTTGATCATGGCCCACAAAGAACAAGCCGATTACATCGCTTCAGTAAAATTGCAATTTCCTGCCTTTTTCCATGGAGGAAGAGTGTTGGAAATTGGCAGTTTAAATATCAATGGAACAGTGCGCCAGTTTTTCAATGCAGAAGAATACATTGGCGTGGATATTGGAAATGGTCCGGGAGTAGATGTTGTAATTAGCGGCCATGAATACAACGACGACAAGCTTTTTGATTGCACCATTTCCTGCGAATGCTTTGAGCACAACCCTTTCTGGGCAGAAACGTTTGCCAACATGGTCAGATTGACAAGAGGAGGTGGCCTTGTTGTTTTTACTTGCGCAACCACTGGACGCCCAGAGCATGGCACTGAACGAACGACGCCACAAGATTCCCCGTTAACCATTGCAAAGGGCTGGTCATACTACCGCAATTTGACGCGAGAAGATTTTGAAGAAGCTTTTGATTTTGACAGCATGTTCAGTCAAAAGTGTTTTAGCCTTAATAGCAGCTCTTGTGATTTGTACTTCTGGGGAATCAAAAAATGACCAAGAAAGAAAAGCAGGCAAAAATTCGCCTTGTCATGAAAGAATTTAAGAGTGGCAAGCTAAAGAGTAGCAGCGGAGAGAAAGTAACAACTCCGGCCCAGGCGTTAGCGATTGCGCTTTCCGAAGCTGGCATGTCGCGTAAGCCCAAGAAAGACCAAAGCGACGAATACTATATGGGCTTCTTCAAGGAGATTGCTGGAGAAGAAGAGGAAGAGGAGGGGGAAGAGGAGATGGATGAAAGTGCAGGCGAGGCGCGTTGTCGTGGCTATTTGAAAACTGTTGCGAAGAATAAAAAAAAGAACTAAGGGGAGACGCTGAGAGTTTCTCCCCTCCTGCTAGTGTCAGGACCGCCGCACGGCGTGGTCTTGAGCTACGCAAGAAACATGGCAAAGGTGGGCTGAGCACGCAGGAGGCGGGAAAGCAGGGTATTGGTAGCGGCGTGGCGAGGGCTAGCAATTTAGCGAGTGGTGACAAAATTAGTTTTACCACTATTAAGCGCATGGCTGCATTTTTTTCCCGTCATGCAAAGAATAAAAGTGGAGGAGAAGACGACGCTGGTTATATCGCGTGGCTTTTATGGGGAGGTGATGCTGGTAGGGCGTGGGCTAATCGCATTATTAAGATGGTGGAAAGTCGCAATAAAGACCAATGAGCGAATACGTGCGTGTCATTGAAGAAGAAGACGAAGGCATTGGTCTGCTGCAGGCATTGTCTATTCTTTCTGCCAACGAACACCGCAACACTTCACGATGGGAGCTAGTAGAAAAACAATGTTTTAAGAATGGCCGTCTTGATGAAACTCACATTTATGTGATGAGTGTTTACGACAAGCCTGATGAGCATTTTGAGCCCACCAAGTTTCTTACGTTTGAAATTGAAGCGATGGCTAAGTCGTATGTCATGGAAGGCATTGAGGCTCAGCTTTCTTCCATTCGCGACGATGATGATGACGAGGATTGATTAGTTGTTTTCTTGATAATTGGCAATTATTAAAAAATCAATTAATTTTTGCAATAAATGATGGATAGCCCATCAGCCATAGCACGCTGACGTCGTAGAGACCGCTGAGTGTGACAATTTGCACGACAGACGGCTCTGTTTGCCCTTTTTCTATTCGGCAATAGGTGGATTGACCTATGTGAAGCGCTTCTGCCGCGTCTCGCTGAGATAGGCCATTGTTTAATCTGGCATCTTTAATGCGCGATGCAATAAGCATGCGCCTTTGGTGGTGAGGCAGCTTCATGCCATTGACAGTGCTTGCTAAAAATCTCATGACATCGCGTGCTTGCTAACTTTCCATCCCTTGATCTGCTTAAGCCTGCCGTTAATCACATCGTAAACATGCGCTCGGTTTATGTCGTGCTCCCTGCAGAATTCCCGCAGGTTTAAGGTGACATGTATAGACCCGCTGGGCGAAGTGAAGTGGTAAAAGTAGCCGCGAGATCCAGCGCACAAAGATTTAATCCATTTTTGCTTTCTGTTTGCTTTCTGTTTAATAGTTAGCCTTTCCGTCGTATTTCCTCTCCAAGCAAATTTGGATGTAGTTTGCTTGGCTTTATTTGCAAAATGTGGATTTATATCCACTTCATAGTATTGATGTAATTTTACTTCCGCCTCAAGAGCCTCTTGTTCTGTATTAAATACTTCAAGAATTATTTTGCACGTGGGCTTGAATGTTTTATCGGTGTAACTTCCAAAGTAGTTAACATCATTTTCTGGGGGCACGTTTGACGAGCGCTTGCCAATATAGCCACGCCCCCACTGCTCGTAGGAGTAATAGACATAGTGCCACTTTGCGCCCATTGATCTATGTTTGAATCATGGCCTGAATGCTAACACATTCTTTGGTTTATTATGTAAATATGGACTTCCAAAACGGCTTCCGTTACGATGTTTCCACCATCCAGAACTACGAGTTCACGGATGAGGGCTATTTGCGCGTAAAAGCGCGAATAGCCCGTACTGGTATTCAGTCGTATACAGATGCAAGTGGCGGTGTCCGCTTGGAGTATAGGCCCGAGGACGAAGTGGCTTCGCAAGAAGCCCTTGATAGTTTTCGGGAGAAGTGCGTAACCAAGGAGCATCCTCCGGTGCTGCTTGATGCCGCCAATACGAAAGACTATGCAGTTGGTTTTACCAGTGCAGATGTCTCATACTCTGATGGCTTTGTTGAAAGCACTCTGACTGTAACCGACAAGGAAACTATTGATTCAATCATGCGTGGAGACGTGCGTGAAGTTTCATGTGGTTATAAAGTTGATTACAGTCCAGAGCCTGGCGTTACGTCTGACGGCCAACATTATGATGGCATTCAGCGAAACATTCGTGGTAATCACGTTGCCATTGTCAACAGGGCTAGAGGTGGGGCGCAGGTGCGCCTCATGCTTGATTCAGCGGATGCCGCTGTCAACGATTTAATCACTCCCCAAAAGGAACAAATTATGTCTGCAAACATTGTGTTTGACGGCGTTTCCTTTGAGGCGGATGCAGCTCTTGCGGCTGCCATTGCTGCTGAGCGTGAAGACGCAAAAGGCAGCTACGCCGAAATGAAGCGTCGTTATGAAGACGCCATGGCCGAAGCCTCCAAAATGAAGGAAGAAATGGACGCCATGGAAAAAGAAATGAAGGGCAAAATGGACGCTGCCGAAGGCCGCGCCGATGCCCTGGCCGAGCAAGTCGAAGAACTAAACGGAGAGCTTGCTGCTGCCAAGGAAATCAATCTTGATTCCATGGTAGAAGAGCGTGTTGCTCTCATTGAAAAAGCAAAGCCTGTGCTTGATGCTGCCTATTCCTTCTCTGGTAAAGATGCTCGTGAAGTGATGGTGGATGCTATCAAGGCAGTGCGTGGTGATGAGCTCGATCTTTCTGAGAAGAGCGATGACTACGTGCAGGCAATGTTTGACACTCTTTCCGAGGGTCGTTCTGACTCTGCCACCACTGATGAGCTGCGTAAAGCCGTAGCTTCCATTGCTTCTCCAATGTCTGCTCCTTCTTCCTACATGGAAGCTCTGCAGAATGCTTGGAAGAAGCCCCTTTCCATCTCCAAGGAGGCTAAGTAATCATGGCCGTAACTTTTACTGCTTCGGGCTCGCCCACAGCAGGTGGTGTGCAACAGACTTATGCTCTGGAGCATGACGCACTGCTCGAAGGTCAACTGTCCGACATTCGTGATAACACTATTATCACCCGCGTTAACGAAACCGCCGTTGTCATTCCCTTTGGTAATGGCGTGGTGTATGACAGCACTGGTACTGGTGGTACTGGCGCCAAAACTCTTTCTGCCTCCGGCGACACCTTCCTGGGCGTGAACGTTCTCACTTATGTGGACGAAACCGCTCTGGATGCCAACAGCCGTCCTGGCGTGAAAGTGGATCAACTGATGAACGTAGCTAGCGAAGGTGCAGTTGCCGTGTATGTGCATGGTGCTGTTAATCCTTCCACTGCAGTTCGTGTGATTCACACTGCTACTGGCGTCAAGTACGCTGGCCGCTTTAACAATGCTGCCATTGCTGGCAAAACTGCTGTTCTGTCGAATGCTCGCTATCTCACCACTACAACTGGTGACGGTATTGCCATTCTGGAACTGAACGGCCCCTCGTTCACTCTCACTGGCGATTCCTGATAGGAGGTCTTAACCATGTCTGAATTCCGTATGGATGATGCGGGTCTGTT
>Ga0208645_1000447_pt1 | contig 44624 bp, 59 predicted proteins | sample VirMetDEL_Sep_01_FD_184519 | JGI IMG/M metagenome (GOLD analysis project Ga0208645, IMG submission 184519) | Aqueous microbial communities from the Delaware River and Bay under freshwater to marine salinity gradient to study organic matter... | ecosystem: Environmental > Aquatic > Marine >... | reverse complement strand
ACAGTGTATAGATTCAATGAAAATCCGAATGTTGTTCTGAAATATGCTCGTGGTGGTTACGACGACGCTATGAGAATGAACAAAGAAGATTTCGAAATAGCAAGAAAGTACCCTTCAATTTCCCCGCGCGTGTATGCGCACGACGACGAATGGACTTGGGTTTACATGGACTACGTAGAGCCGGCTCAATTTCCCCGCGCGTGTATGCGCACGACGACGAATGGACTTGGGTTTACATGGACTACGTAGAGCCGGCTATTACCGATAATGATGGCCGCTATTACGAAGCGGTTCGGAACACATTCCCAGCCGTGACAAAATACATAATGGCTAACGTAAACGATTATCTTCCTATCAATCCTTATGATCCCGATGAATTAATGCTTGTTCTTTCAACTGCTGCCGCAAAGCTTTCCCGTAAAGACCGGCGATCGCCACGGACGCGTCGAGGTAGAGGCATCGAAGATTGGGTCGACCGCCATAAAGAAGGTCTTCTAAAAGTTGCTGGACCAACTTTTATCCAACTATCCAAAGCAATGGTAGAATACGATATTTCGCCCCAAGAACTTCGGCAAGCAAATGTCGGGTATGGAAAAGACGACAAGTTAATCATTATTGACTCATCTATCTTCGAAGACTAGTTACCTATAGGAGAGTAACTTATGAGTTTCTTTGTAATTGTCCATAGCATAATGGTTGTCTGCTATGCGAGCATGACTTACTATATCTGGCGTGGCTGGAAACGAAATGCCCTTGAAAGAAAATTCAACACTGCACTCCGTAATTCTGCTATTGCGCTTGTCGAAGATATGCAAGACGAGATAGCTAGAAATGAAAAATTAGTCGCGGAAGCTAAATCGCAAATTGCCATGGCGATGACTGCTATGGAAGCCGATATGGCGTCGGCTGCTTATAACCCTCCCCAAGATGCTGACGATATGCTTAATGATCCCGGAATGCTCGGGTCAATCATTAACGCGATTATTGTAAAGTATGGCGATATGAGAATTGGAATGAGCGATATGATGCAATTAGATGAAGATCAAAGTATCTCTATCTATATCGACACAGCATCAAAAGAAATGGTTCTATCCACACAACACGATCTAGGAGACAAAATCTCGTTCATCAATTTCTCTAATCCCAAAGATGACGAGACTTACCATTAATGAAGGTTGGTGATTTAGTCCGCTGGGCCAAAACAGATCAAATCGGAATTGTTCTTGATATCTTTGGAGATCTGGACCCCCAAGACCCTTGGATTCGCGTTGTATTCCAAAAAGGTGATCAACAAACTTTTCAGTGGTGCAAAATATCAAGCTTGGCACCAATAAAAAAGAAGGGGCCGAAACCGACCCCTTCTCATAGGCGCACTGATTAGTGGAAGTGGGAGTTTATGAGTCGCGCCATAGATTGTTTGAAGCAAACTTAATTACTTCTTCTGCTGAATCCTCGTTATAACCGTAGTCATCGATTAGAGTCTGGACCATTGCGTTAAACTTCTTTTGCTGCTTAACATCTCTGGACTTGGACTTTGTCACGATACGAGAAATATCTCTTACAGAAGCAACCAACTTGGATTCAATTGCCTCACGGAGCGGACCGTAAGAACGCCAGTCGATTACCTCACCTCTACGAAGCTTCGCAAACATGTAAGAAGTAATATCGGCACGGAAGTTGTTCTTTGCAGAACCCTTGATACCAATCTGCTCCTCAATAGAGGAAAGGAACTTCTCATCTGCTTCCATCTCTTCGTTTGTAACACGATCCTTGACTTTGGTGCTATTGACGTAAGCCTCGGCGTGGTCAAGGTAGTTGTTGAATAGGGACTCAGCCTGCTCTTCGTAAGCTGTAACGAAAGCCTTCGTGATTTCCTTCTCAAGGATAGAAAGATACTCTTCGTGAAGAACCTTTTGAAGGAAAGCCAAGCAACGGCTACGCTCATCAGGGTTTACGATTTGCTCTTTTACTTGCTTGATAAGAGACTCGCGAATAGAGATTGGAGTAATCATATTCTTTGTGGAGTCGGCTAGTGCAGCATCGATCGCCTTCATGATAAAGCGAGTAGAGATACCAGTCATACCCTCGTCCTCTACCTCTTCGCGAAGATCCTTGATATCAACCTTCTTGATGAGACCCTTCTCAACAATCTCCTCACCGTTGTAGATCTTCATCTTGGTTAGGGCATCAACCTTGTTGGAAGGCTTGAGGCGAGAAAGAACGGAGAACATTGCAGCAACCCGTAGTGTGTGCGGAGCAATGTGACTATCAAAGTCAGAACGACCGATCAACTTCTCATAGATTCTTACTTCCTGATCAACCTCAAGGCAGTAAGGAACATTGACACGAACGATACGGTCAAGGATAGCCTCGTTTGTGTGCTCAGCCTTGAACTTGTTCCACTCTGCTTCGTTACAGTGAGCAAGAATAACACCATCAAAGTAAATCATTGCTTGCTTGCCTGGAGAAGGAACTGACTTCTCCTGGGTTGCTGTGATCATTGTGTGAAGGAACTCAATCTCATTCTTGAAAACCTCAACGAACTCAACGATGCCTCGGTTGCCGACGTTGAACGCTCCGTTAAGAGACAGAACACGCGGATCGTCCTCTGGGTATAAGTCAAGCTTTGAAATGTCCTCAGAGCCGATTAGAAGGCTTGTATCCTGTGTGTTTGGATCCATTGGAGGAACAACACCGACACCCTTGCGCCCACGAACAGAGAAAGAAGACTCTGTGATTGGGAACTTTGTAAAGTCACCACCGTACTCCTCTAGAAGTCGGTGACGGCATACAGGGCAAAGGTCGCCTTCAATCTTGATGCCGTATGTCTCGGCAAACTCATCACGCAAAGAACGCGGGATAAGGTGAAGAGGCTCCTCACGGATTGGACAGCCATCCAAAGCATAGATTGGATCACACTGCTCAAGTGCTCCCTTGATGTGCTCTACAAGAGCAGACTTGCCTGCGCCTACCGGACCGAGAAGAAGAAGAACCTGACGGCTCTCCTCGCCCTTCATCGCAGCAGAGTGAAGGAAACGAACAACCTTCTCCAAAGGACGCTCCATACCAAAGAACTGACCTGAGAAGTAATCGTAAGTCTTTACTGTCTCGCCATTGAAAAGTTTATTACAGCGCGGGTCAGTCTCGTCTAAAACTGTAACCCCCTCACCGATAATCTTCTCGTAAAGTCTTTTGTGAGCAAGAGCAGGAATGTTGCGATCTTCCTCAATAAGTTTTAGGTAATCTTCCAGTACCCCGGAGAACTTCTCTCTCTTCTTACTCTCACGGTGTTCTCTAACCGATTCGAGAAACTTGCTTGTTGTGGTCATGCTAAAACTCCCATATTTCATCTTCCACTATGGTGATTAATTTCACCTCACCACGCCAAAGGGCTTTAATGTGATCAAACACTTTACGCGCGTAATTCATTTCTAAATCTCTACCATCGTGCTCGTGAACGAGAGAAAGTGTTCCATCTTTCTCAATCTCTTCTACGAATACGACCGGTATTCTGTTGAGACCTACATTCGTAATCATCGCATCACGAACTTTCTCCCAACCTTCTACATCCGATATATCATCTACTATACTAGATTGTTGCTTCCTATTAAAGGAATAAGAGAAATAATTATGCTCTCTCATAAATTCTTCATCAGTATAAAAACGTAGGAATGTTATATCGTTATGAACTTCTCGGATTGTCTTTGCTTCCTCGAAACCTTTCTCTTCAATAATCTTCTGGAAGAGAGTGTATCCTAAATGATAAGGATTGATTTGTCCAAGGTGCGGACGAATAACTTGATTGTGTAGCTTTACAAAAGGCAAATAAAGACCATCAGGAAGATTTAGTTCGTTGATAATCTTTTGATGGATTGTGCAAGCCCATCCTTCGTTCATTACCTTTGTAAGAGCCTGCGGAATAAAGTATTTTGAAGATTCTTCAACAATAAGAATAAGATTTCTCTCCCACTCCTCAAGATTTTTGCTGTGCTCGGCAATAAAACGAAGAAGATTGTACTCAGGACGTATAGGAACCTTGCTTAGATTTGGATTGTAGTCCGGATTTTCCATCATCTTCTCTTTTTCAGACTCAATAATCTCAGCACGGGTCTTATATTTGATGCCTGGGTATCTTGGAACCTGATATTTGATTGAGTGAGCGGCATCTAGGATGTTTTCAACTTTATCAATACCGATTGAAGGATCCTCAATCAACTGACGAACGTATTTCGCAGCAGATTTGAAGCTTGAAATAATGTTTGAAGGGTCTGTGTGAGCAAACATTCGGTTCTGTTTGAAGAAATCCGAGTGTCCAACACAGTGAGCCATCGTTAGAATGTGAATGTAAAGAGCATTTTCTCTCATCAAGTAAGCGATTGACGGATTTGAGTTGATAATCATCTCATATGGAAGCCCAGTTTGCCCCATATTGTAAAGAGTGTGAGTTCTTTCATACTCTTTTCCGTAAGACCAGTGTCGATAATGCGTTGGAAGACCTGTGTAAGCCATCGCTCCAAGCATTTCAGCGTAATCAATGATCTCGTAATCGATTGGAAACCAATCTAATCCTAAATCTTCGCCTACACGACAGATTTTGTCGTCCCATTTTTGTAGATCTGCGACTGTCCAGTCACTCATTTTGTTTTACTCCCACCAAAAAGAGATTTGAAAGCCATCCAGATGTGCTCTGTCTGTCCAATCATCACTCTCTTGAACTTTTTATCAGTAATCGGTCTCAATCTTGCCCATAGATTATCTAACTCTTCGTTCTTCCACGCCGAAAAGTTTGCCCATGGGCTGTTTTTGACTCCACTATCTTCCAAAGAATCGTCATCCAAGCCTTCGTAACTCTCATTTATCTCACAATAAGCTGTCAGTTGACTAATATCTTTGATTTCTTTGAACAAATCTATACATTTTTCGTTGTCGGAAGCCCAGTTTTCACCATCGCCACAATAAAATGTATAAATATTCCAAGCATTTGGATGATATTCTTTCTCAACTATCTCCATTTGCATTTTCAAAGCAGATGAAATGATCGTTCCACCAAAAGTTCCAACTTTAAAGAAGTCATCTTCGCTTACACGCTCGGCATTGGTCGAGTGAGAGATAAAAACAACCTCAACTTTCTCATATCGGTGGTTCAAGAACTGATAAAGCAGGAAAAAGAAGGATCTTGCAAGGTATTTGCGGTCCTGAGACATTGATCCAGACACATCCATCAGAAAAAAGATGACTGCTGACGAGTTTTCTTTCGCTTTTGGCTTAATGTGATGGTATTTGAGGTCATCTTTGTGAAAAGGAAAGCGCTCATCGGACTCTGGGTCGTAAGCACCGGTCTTTTCAGCCATTTTTTGACGACGGATCTTTCTTTTTAGTGTTTCTTTCTTTGAAAGTCTCGGTCGGATGCCCTGAAAGCGATATCCTTTACGTTTTACGGTCTCTTGTGTGATAAAACGGAACTGCTTCTTCTCTAAATCTGGAAGTTCAAGGTCTGCAAACAGATATTCAGCCAACTCTTCAAGCGAAACCTCTACGTCGTAGTATTGATCACCTTTTTTATCGGATGCTTTGCCTGTTCCTTGTCCAGAACCCTTTTGGGCACGTTGTTTTCCGATTTTTTGGCCTCTTTTTAGAGAATGCTCGCCACCAGATCCAACAGTTTTGTTTTGCTGTCCAGATCCGTAGACAAATCGGTACTCCTTGAGCCCTCTAACAGGAACTCTAATCTTTTTCTTGCCGTTTTGACCGATGATTGACTCCTCAGCAATCACATCCTTGATAGATTCTTTGATTGCTTTTTCAATCTTCTTTTTATGCCGCGATCGATCGCTTGCGGCGCGGTCTACAATAGACTCGTGTTTACGAAATACGCTCATATCCTAAATACTTTACCACCCACTCTAAAAACATTTTAGTTTTGCTGTTATTAGCAGTATAATACATAAATGCTAATACTTCAAGTCTTATTTCTTCTTATTATCGGTCATTTCACAGCGGCACTCTTAGTATACCTGAACCATCGCTTCGTTTTTCACGGAAAGTTAGGTACAAAAGGTCCCTTAAAATTTATTCGTAGATATCATACACTACACCACGCGCACCCGAAAGGTGAAAGAGTATACGATCACATTTATATGCCCGTATGGGCGCGTGTGATGTTTGTAGCCATTTATGTAGGCATCTCTTTTGTCTCGCTAGCGTTTGCTCTCGGGATGCTAACATTTTCTATATATTATGGCTACAATCACTTGGCGATTCACGAAAAAAAGCACAGAAATCATTCTTATTTTCATCACACGCTACATCACAAGGATCCGACTGTTAATTTTTCCGGAATGTATCCCTTTATAGACAAACTATTCTCTACTTATAAAGAGAGTAGACCGATACTATGATTTTATGGACAATGTAAACGTTCTAAAACTTGACTCTTCATTCAAACCTGTCGAAGTTATCTCTTGGCAAGAGGCTGTCGTTCTAACTTGGCTAAACAAAGCGTGGGCAGCTGAATACACGGATAAATGGGTTCGATCAGCCAAAGAAGCCTTTCAAATACCTTCTGTTATCGTTTTATTTCGTTATATTGACGAAAAGTTCTTTGAAGTTCCTTGTGTAAGGAGAAACATACTTCTTCGTGATGATTTTCACTGTCAGTATTGCGGAAATCGTTTTAAAGAACAAGATTTGACGATTGACCACGTTCATCCTCGCTCTAAGGGCGGAAAAAACGATTGGGACAACGTTGCGACTGCTTGTAGAGACTGTAATCAGAAAAAAGGCGACCATATGCCCGAGAATGCGCCAGTTAAGATAATAAAGAAACCAACGGCTCCCTCATATCGTTCTCTAATCAAAAAAAGGATTGGGAATGCGAATAACAAATGGAAAGAGTATTTATAACTGGGAGATTTTGTAAATGTCGCGATATACTTGGTTGCTGGACCCTGGACACGGTGGGATGATAGACGGTGTCTATCAAACAAAAGGAAAAAGATCTCCTTTATTTGATGACGGCGTTGTTTTATACGAAGGTGAGTTCAACAGAGCCGTTACTAAACAAATTTTAGAGTATTGTGATAAATCCAATATTGATGCTATCGATATTGTTGATTCTGAAAAAGATATTCCTCTTAGAGAGCGCGTCCTAAAAGCAAACAAACTTCACGCTCAAAAAAGAAACTGTATTTATGTTTCTATCCACGCAAATGCTTTTGGTAATGGTCGCGATTTCAACAGCGCAAGAGGCGCCTCCACTTTCCATCACGTAAACAGCAAGAAAGGTAGAGTATTGGCTGAGTCGCTTCAAAGATGGCTTGTCAAGCTTACGCCGTTCAGAGATCGTGGCGTCAAGGCAAATGATAGTTGGGCAAACTTTTATGTTCTCCGCAAAACAAATATGCCGGCAATACTTTCAGAGAATGGTTTTATGACCAATAAAGAAGACGCAACACTTCTTCTTAGTCCTACCATTCGTACAACAATCGCCGCAGCACACTTTGCGATGATACAGGAAATAGAAGAAAATGGACTCTGATCAAGGAGAGATCCGACAAATCAGTTCTGCTATTAATGAATTGTTTGAAAAGGTTGATAGACTTAAATCAAAACTTGATAGTCTTTGTAACGAAACCGGCGGTTGCGAGCATATAAAGAAAGTCAATCGCGAAATACTAAAAAAGAAAGATAGCATCTTAAATGGAACTCATATCAACGCACTTCGTAAAGAAGAATGATGTAGGCTACCACGGCAACCTTTTCGGAGGCATTATGCTAGCGTGGTTAGATGAAGCCGCAGCAGCATTTGCTGCCCAAGTTGCCGACACCCCAAGAATGGTCACAAGACACATATCCAGTCTGACCTTCCAGAAGCCCGCCAGACCGGGTCAAATCATCAAGATATATGGAGAGGTGGCTAAGGTAGGAAAACCTCTCTAACGCTGAATATGGAGGCGAGAAGGCACTCTGTGTATAACGGCACCCAACGAGCAATCGTCAGCACTCAAATGGTCTTCGTTCGCATTGACGGAGATGGTGAAGCAATCCCGATTTCTGAAAAGGTTCGTCAGAAATACAGAGATCCCAAAGATTTCACTTAAATAACACTATTTATTACGCTATGAAAAAACTACTTGAATCCTGGGATCGATTTCTCAACGAAGAGAGCCTCAACGAAAAAGATGACCGATGCACACGTATCGCCAAGCGCAAATATGATGTTTGGCCATCAGCATATGCGTCTGGTGCCGTCGTCAAATGCCGTCAAGGAAAGATTTGGAAGGGCGTCAAAGAAGACGTTGAAGCCTCTGAACTTCTTGAGAACACAGAATATGAAGATCTCTTAGAGGAAGCAAAGAAAAAGAAAGCAGGCACCGAGTCAAGCAAAGAAAAAAGCTTAGCCGATTGGTTTGGACGCAAAGGCGCCAAAGGTAAGACCGGTGGTTGGGTTGATTGTAATGCTCCCGATGGAAAGGGTGGGTACAAGCCATGTGGTCGTCAGGAAGGCGAGAAGCGCTCTAAATACCCTGCTTGCCGTCCAACTCCGGGTGCCTGTAAGGAAAAAGGCAAAGGCAAGTCTTGGGGCAAGAAAGCCGCAAAGAAAGAGTCGCTTGAACGACGCATCGAAAAGATGGTTATCAAGGAGTTGCAGGAACAACTTTTCAAGCCTGGATTGAAGCATCACGTTAAAAACAACATCCCTCTAACTGAAAACATTTACCGCATTGGTTCTCCTTGCTACTTCAACGTAATCAAACAAGGTCGCGAATACTACAAGATGGGTCTTTACGAGACAACAAACCCAGATGAGATTGATTTGTTTGAGAATACCGATCTTGGTGAGTGGGCAATGTTTGAAGGTGAAGAAGTTCCTTTGGATTTCCCAATGTATGTGGAAGAGATCAACGAAAAGAAAGATCCACCAATCGGAAAGCCAACAAAGAACACTGGTGGCGGCAAGAAATATAAAGTTTATGTTCGCAACCCAAAAACAGGCAACGTCAAGAAGATTACTTACGGTGATTCCAAAGGTGGTCTGAAAGGAAACTGGAACAACGCCGAGGCACGCGCATCTTTCGCAGCACGTCACAAGTGTGCTGAAAAGAAAGATCGCACGTCGCCTGGATACTGGGCTTGTAGAGCACACAAAGACTTCGGCAAGAACGTTCCTGGCCGCTTCTGGTAAGGTGGAAGATTTCCCATTTGACGAAAAACATTTAATTGAGAACCTCTTTTTAAGAGAGTTCAAAGATACTGTTGATGGCGAAGAACTAATCTGGCATCAAGACCGGGAAGATCGGATCATAACTGTATTAGAATCAAATAACTGGAAACTTCAAATGGATAACCAACTACCTATTATGTTGGAAACAGGAAAGAAATATTCTATTCCTGCTATGTCTTTTCATCGCGTGATAAAAGGCGATGGCGCTCTAAGGATTATTGTGGAGAAGAAAAATGAAACTTATTCTTGAAAACTGGCGAAAGCTATTGGAAGGAGACGTAATAAACTTTCCTTCTAAACCAACCGCCTCAGAAGACGACATCAAAAAAGTTATCAGTCTTGAAGACGACATTGGAAATCTTTTAGCATCCATATACGGCAACCAATCTGAGATCCCCATTGCTGTAATCGAGATAATGGATTCGCTTGTAGATGCCGTTGAGGAATCTCTCAAAAAATGAAACTTATTCTTGAAAACTGGAAAAGATTCCTAACAGAGGCAAAAAAGTATATTTGCCCTCCTGCCACACAGGATCTTGAATTAAACACAAAGAACCGTGACTCTGCCATCAAAGCAGAGCACATCCAGTATGGTCCACTTAATCTTGCGGACGAAGAGTATTATGATAGATTGGCAGATCATTGGAACACAACCATTGATGTGGCCAAAGAATCCAACTGCGGCAACTGTGCTGCGTTTGATATCTCTCCTAGAATGGATGAATGCATGCCAGGACCAGTTGAAGACGAAGAAGGTCGTTTAGGTTACTGCTGGATGCACAGCTTTAAGTGCCACTCCGCGCGTACATGTTATACATGGGCTGCCGGCGGTCCCATCGACACAGATGAAACATCCCACGACTGGCAGGATAGAAGCCCTATCGAGGAGAAGTAATGAAACTTCTACTTGAAAACTGGAATAAGTTCCTAAACGAAGAAAAGAAAGGCGCTTACTCGTTTGATTATGACGAGACCCTTATCAAATACAAGCCAGATCCAGAGGATCCGCAGTTCAGTGTTTTATATGATAAGCCTCACGAAGAAAACATTGCAAAACTAAGAGAACTCGCTGCTGCTGGTGAGACTGTTTATATTGTTACTTCCCGATCAAAGCGCACAGGAGACAAGTTTCCTTGGGATACAGCACCAGACCCAGAGGATTTGGTTGCTGATCTAAATCTTCCAGTCAAGTCTATTCATTACACCAATGGAAACTTGAAGGCTGAGACACTTTTATCTCTTGGTGTTATCGAACATTGGGACGATGATGAAGATGAGATTGCGGCAGCACAAGAAGCAGGCATCAAAGCAAATCTTGTTTCGGGGGATGTTGAACTTCGCGAGACAATGTTGTCTATGTGGGCTTATTGTCTTCACGAAGGTGGTGTTGAAGTTGCTCCAAAGATGAAAAAGTATCTTGACAAGCATCCTTATATGGAGCCAGACGGTCTTCAAGAGAAATGGTCCGAGAAATATAAAAGATCTATTGACTGTAATAATCCCAAAGGTTTCTCACAGAAAGCACATTGTGCAGGACGAAAGAAAAGAAAAAAGACTAATTAAAATATGATCCGTAAGAAGGGCGACGAGTATTGTCTTTATTCCAAGAAAAAAGGAAAAGACGGTAAAAGAAAGAATCTCGGTTGTTATTCGTCAAGAGCGGGCGCAGAAAAAAGAGAGCGTGAAGTTCAATATTTCAAGCATATGGGAGAATCTGAAATGTCTTTGTTAGATACAATCCGAGAAATGGTGAAAGAAGAGTTGGAAGAAGCAATGGGAAAGAAGTCCCGAGCAACAAAACAACCACCAGATGCCACCAAGGCCGAAAAGAAGGCTGCTAACAAAAGAGTTAGAAAAGCCGGCAAGAAGGAAGCAGAAGAGCAGTCTTTGGACGAAAAAGAAATGACGAAGCCAGAGATTGAAAAAAGAGACGACATCTATAAGGCTCTAGACAAAGAAGATATTGTTGATCGCTATGGAAAAGATATTCGTGGCGCTATCGCTACCTCCAAAGCGATGAAGGGCAAATAAAATGAATATTGATTACAAACAACTTGAAGCTCTCGTTAGAGAAGCAATGTTTACAGGCGGCGGCATCAACGAACCTTCTGCTCCCGAAGGTGTTCCGCATCGAATGCCAGCTGCGGATACAGATACTCCTGAGCAGGATAAGGGCGATCCAGAAGCAAACCATTTATATGATGTTGCTCTCGCAGCCAGAGAGGCCGCTGAGAAGCTCGTAGAGGCTCTTGACGCGCCAATCTATGACGATGCCTACGAGCACGCCTTCAAAGCGTCTGCGTGCCTTAGAAAGGCTCTGAACAGCCTTGAAGGTTCTGGCGCACATCCAATGCCTGATCAGCGTGTTGTAGCTCCGGACAAAGAGCAGCAGCCTTACGGAATGGGTGGTGGAATGGATTACAGCGGAGCAGCGTACCCGGATGTTGGTATTGGCGTTGGTTTAGAAGAGCAAGTCGCGGCTGAGATGTCTTCGAATGTAAAAAGCGCAGTTGAAGCCGTAGACAGATTAACCGACGAAGAGAAAAGACAGTTCACAGCTTACATGCTTGGATTGGCACAAGAGGATTAAAAAATGAAGATTTCAAAAAAAGAACTTAAAAGATTGATTACCGAGGAACTAACCAATACTTCTTCTGTTCTGCTAGAGATGCCGCAGATGAATATGTTGGACCCAGCCTCCAACAACTACGAGAAGGACCCTGATGGCTATGAAGGCGAAATGGCAAAGAGATCTCTTTATCATATGGCTGCTCAAGCTCAGCAGCTTCACGATATGCTTCATGATGATGAAAACCTTGAGCCTTGGGTTGCGGCCAAAATCACAAAAGCAGCCGACTATCTTGAAAAAGCATTTAAAGCTATCTCATATGAAAAAGGCCCAGGTAGAGGAAAGATGTAATGAGTTGGGATTGGGCACACCTTAAAGTTGAAAGTTGGTGGACACACACAAAGCGCGCTTCCAAACTTTCTGGATTATTGTTGTTGTCTGGTTTGGCTATGTTGTTGCATATGATTATTCCTTTCTGGCAGCAGCCAAAATGGCTACAAGCTCAGGCCATCAAAGATGGTCTGGAAAAGTCTATAAGAAAGTAAATGCTACGACGAATAGTTCGATTAGTTTATTTTCTGGCTGTTCTAATCGTTATTGACCTCACGGCAACTTTATTTTGGGTAAAAAGAGGCTTAGCCACCGAAGCAAACCCAATAATGGATTTCTTTTTACAACATTCTCCAATGTTGTTTGTTCTCGCAAAGTTAGGTTTAAGCGGTGTGGGAATATACATTCTTTATCATTTCAGAAAAAGATTTAAGCGCAGAGTTTTTTACATTCTTTTGATTTTGAACTTAATATATCTATGTGTTTTTAGTTATCATTTATGGGCTGCTCTTTTTCTTCTTTTTTCAACTATTTAGTGAATAATGCATAAGTGCGTCAACAATACTGTTGGTAACGTTTATCATCTTGAACAGATGGTTGATAACTTTTTTCCTTATTCTCAAAAGCAACTAGGCTTTGATAAGGGAGCAACGATTGTTTTCCAAAGTGATGAAGACAATGCTGGAAGGATGCTAGGTAAAACTGCTTACTATGATCCCGAGAACTTTCAGGTTGTTCTTTACACAGACGGTAGGCACCCAAAAGATATCTTAAGGTCTTTATCTCACGAGTTAGTGCATCACGCGCAGAACTGTCGAGGAGATTTTACAAGAGATAACCCTACTTATGAAGGATATGCCCAGAAAGATCCGCACCTTAGAGAAATGGAGCGAGAAGCATACGAAAAAGGAAATTTAATATTTAGGGACTTTGAAGACCTAATTAAAACAGGAAAAATTGATGTGGAGATTGATTTTTCAGAAACAGGAGAACCAAAAATGTCACTTAAAGAGTGGAAAAACAACGAGATCAACACAAAGTTGATGAAAAAGTGGGGACTTCTTAGTGAAGCCGCCAAGCCAGACTTCCTTGATTTAGACAAGGATGGCGACAAAGAAGAGCCAATGAAGGACGCCGCTAAGGACGCCAAGGAAAAGGATCTTGATGAGGCACAGCTATCCGAGGAAGAGATCGAGGAAACTGTTGAGGAAACAACAGCACCAAAGATGATCTCTGTCCACGAGGCAAAGCAAATCACCCGCAGAATCTTAGAAAGAGTTAGAAAGGAGTCTAAGTAAAATGGTAGCACCACACGTAAAAAGAAAGAGACTTGCCCGTGCAGCAGCGGCAGCAGCTAAAAAGGCTGCAGAGGCAGCAAAGAAAGCAGCCGCAGAGGCAGCAAAGGCCGCACCAGCACCAGTTGTTGAGCCAGAGCCGGCACCTGTTGTAGAAGAGGTTGTTGAGGAAGTCGTAGAAGAAGTTGTAGAAGAGGTAGTTGAAGAGCCCGCTGCAGCTGAGGAAGTTGCTGAGGAACCAGCACAAGACCTTGGTTCACTTCGTAAGTGGGAACTTGTTGAGCTTGCAGAAGCTGCAGGGCACGACGTTGCAGGTCTTACAAAAAGAGAACTTGTAGAGCTTCTAAGTCAGTAACATGGACTTTCGTCGTTTAACACGCCAGTTCATTCAGAACGAAGGCAAAGGACCTAGTGTATCTAGCTATCTTCAGTCTATCTCTGAGGTTCTCCAGAACATCTCTCCACGATCTCGTACAGACGAACGTAGAATTGAGATGGCTAGACAAAGCTTGAAAGAAGTTAGACGACATATGCGACGACTTCAAGAGCGTGTTAGCGTTCTTGAAGAACAGGTTTCAATATTAGAAGAAAATAAGGAGAAGTGAAAGCACAATGTCTCTTCTGGATGAAGGCAAAGCAAACACTCACTTAACTCACCTTGAAGAACTTGTTCTAACACAAGGTCCAAAAGGTTATGATATGGCTCGGGCTTTTTTGCTTGAGTTATTGGAAGAGTTAAAGGGTAATGTTGATTCAAAAGTAAAGACCTCCGTTAAATGGGACGGAGCGCCTGCTATTTTTGCTGGTATCAATCCAGAGAATGGCAAGTTCTTTGTTGGCACAAAATCTATCTTCAACAAAGTACCAAAGATAAACTACACCCCCGAAGATGTTCAGAGAAATCACGGACACGCTCCGGGTTTGGTTGATAAACTTACAAAAGCACTTCAATACTTGCCTCCCCTAGGAATTCAAAAGATCCTTCAGGGAGACTTTATGTTTGATGACGAAATGATTAGCACCATCGATGTTGATGGCGAACCTCATTATGCTTTCAAGCCAAATACAATTACTTATGCTGCACCAGTTAATTCCAAACTTGGACAAGAGATCGCTGAATCAAAGTTCGGTATTGTATTCCACACAACTTATGATAGTTTGGATAGTGGCGCTTCTTTCGGCGCTGATGTAAGCGGTCTAAATAAGGTTCCCGGCGTATGGGTTGATGATGCTTACTTCACAGATGATACAGGAACTGTTACTTTAACTGAAGATGAAGAGACGAAGGTTAAAGAGTTAGTTGCGGCTGCAGATCAGATCAACGAAAAGATCGATTATGACGACCTTCCAATGGACCTTCTAAACATTTACATCAACTCTGAAATCAAAGGTGGTCAGTTCCTTGAAGATCCCGAGAAATCTTACTTGGGCTTCAAGCGTTGGTATTCAGGTCGTTTGGAGAAAAGAATTGATAAACTAAAATCTGAAAAGGGAAAGATGCGAGCAACCGAAAAAGGTCAAGAAATGCTTGCAGCCTTTGACGATAAACAAGAAGATATTCTAAATCTTTTCAGAGTTTCCCGACTTCTATTTGAAGCAAAAAACATCTTTATCAGCAAATACAACAACGCTGTATATAACACAAAACACTTTATTGATGATGGTTCAGGCGATTTGGTCGCAAGCAACCCAGAAGGTTATGTTGCGGTTGACCACATCGGTAACGGCGTCAAGTTTGTTGATCGTTTAGAGTTCAGCAAAGCTAACTTTGCTGTAGATAAGGGCGCCAAGTTTCAGCAAACTGAAAGTCTTACAGTATACTGGGGATCTGATGGCTTCTCTGTAACAAAGACGCTGCTAGAGTGGTCTCGCAACCTTCCTTTTGTTGAGAATAAAAATCAAGAGCTTTACGAAAACCTTCTTGGTGGTGCTCCAATCACTTCCTTAGTTCGTGAAGCAAGTAAGGTAAAGGTTGCTTTGGCCGAAGCAGTCAACTGGGCTTTGAACGAGCAAGATGAAAAAAGAGTTATCGCTATTTACCCCGGACGGTTCCAGCCAATGGGTCGCCACCACTATGCAACTTACAAAGCACTTGCTGATCAATTTGGTCCCGAGAATACTTTCATCGCAACTTCAAACAAAATGGGACCAAAGTCTCCTCTAGACTTCGAAGAGAAGAAAAAGATTATGGTTGCCCACGGTGTTCCAGCCGATAAGATTGTAATGACCAGAAATCCTTATCAGGCTCTTGAGATAACCAAAGACTTTGATCCAGACGCAACTTCTGTTGTATTTGCTGTTGGCGGCAAGGATATGCGTGAGAGCCCCAGATTTGCGAATCTAGACGGTTTCACAAAGAAAGGCACTCCTGCTTACTACAAAACTTATAAGCCAGGAGAAGAGCTTGTAGGGCTTGGTAAGCACGGCTACATCACAGTCGCCCCTCACGTTGAGATAGATGTTCCTGGGTTCGGTGAAATGTCGGGCACAACTTTAAGACAAGCTCTCAAAGGCGCAACCCCAGAAGACTTTGAAGCCATTATGGGATTTTATAATCAAGAGATTTATGATATACTTCAAGGGAAACTTGAAGAGATGTCCGCTATGGGTGGTGGTGCCGTTGCTGGTTACTCTATGCCACTTGGAATGCGAGCCCCTGATGTTGTAGGCTCCGAGAAGAAAAAGAAGAGACATCCCAAGAACTTCATTAAAGAAGAACAAGAGATTGTTACTGAGGTAATGGACTATTTATTAGGAATATCGGTGGGCTAACAATGATTGATCGTAAAGAATTTGCTGAAGAGTTAATGCTCCGTGAGAATGTGCGCAAAGCAATTCGCCACGTTTTGAATAAAAGAGAAACAAAAAGATTGAATGAAGAAAAGGAACTTCGTTCTATTGTTCGTTCTCTGTTAGCTGAGAAGAGTAATGTCGCGACTGTTGCTAAACACGAAAGCACTGGTATCAACACTCTAGAGGATCTTCTTAAGAATTCTAACTTGTTATCCGTTTTAGAGACTGGATACAAGTCTCTTACCACTGATAAGCAACAGAGAGATTCATACAGAGCACACATTCTCAATGCTGTTGATAAATCACTTGCCCCAGAAGAGTCCCGCAAAGAAGCTGGCGCGGATGGAGAACTTGAAGCAGTAGAAGAGGAAATTGATATCACCATCTCTGATAAGCCAGAAGATGATCCGGCATTTATCGATATTGAAGATAAAGAAGAAGAGCCAACTGAAGAGCCAGACGAGCGAGAAGATTTTGGCATTGAGGGTGAAGACAAGACCGGTCGTAACAGAGCATACGACGATTTCCAAAACATTGAGAAAAACATTCTTGTAGCATACGATAACCTTGATAATCCCAAGGATATTGATATGTTTGAAGAGTATCTTCTGAAAAATCTTGCTTTGTACTTTGATAAGTTCGAGGGTGAGTTATCTACAACTCCGGAAGAACCCCAAGCAGCCCAAGACGCACAGGCTGATGAGCCTGCTGCAGCACCTGAAGAAGGCGAACCTGACACTGACATTCCTGACTTTGAGTTGGAAGAAGGAATGGAAATCAATCTTGAAAGCCTTATTGATAAACTATTAGAACAGTAAAATATGACAAACCCTAACATAGAAAAGGGTTTTAGTAGAAACAAATCACTATCAAATACATTACGCAAAGAAGGCAAGTCTTCTGAAGCGTTTGAAATAATGTTATCTGCTTTAACTCTTGAAGAAGTTATAGGACTAAAGTTAGAATGCTCTATGAAACTTACAAATGGTAAGCTGTATGGTTTCAATCTTTGGTCAAAAATAGTTGATATTTCTAAAGAAGCACTGTATAATGCAGTTATTAGTGTTACTGACACTAATGCAGAGATAAGAAGAATATTGGGCGTTAACCCAAGTTCGTGGGTAGATATAAAGAGAAAGTTCGACATAGACAGAGAATAAAGAATTTTTCTGATCTTGTCAACAACAAAATAAGGGGGGTGACAGGTTTCGACAGGGTAAGGAAGATGGATAGTGCAGGTTGTGACAGCTAACTCAATCACATAAATCTTTAGTTAGAAACATATAACTGCAAACGACGCAAATTACGGTTTAGCACTAGCTGCTTAATCCCCGGTTGTTCTTCACCGGGTGTCCAAGAAGAACAAACAAAAACAAAACGCTTTTGCTTTTTTGAGCGTATCGAATCAAATTTGATACTTTGTTTATTTAGAGAAATAAACTAAACCTGTGAATGACTTGAAGTTGGATATACTTTGGACGCGCGTTCGAATCGCGCCACCTCCACCAAATTATTAGGCGTTTCCACCAAAATATAAATTTTATTTGACATATACAAATATCTGTTGTATTATGTCTCTATGAGAACTGAGACTAGAAGACAAAGATATGATAAGAAAATTAAAACTAATGTTACTAAAACTTACCCGATTAGCTTATGTGCTATTAATTTCCGGGTGGATGATAACCTCGCTCACCTTGTGCGCTCTGCTGCCTGTTTTGGCGCTGAAACTGTTTATGTTATTGGTTCCGTACCTGAGCGGAGCACTATAAAGTCAGCATCAGGAAGTTTGATAGATTATGTTAATATTGTTCAATTCTCTACTCCCCAAGCGTTTTTGGAGCATTGTAGGAAAGAGAAAATTAAAGTTGTGGCTGCAGAACTGGTGGAAGGAGCAAGACCACTTTCTTCTTACGATTTCAATTTTGATGGCCATACTTGCTTGGTTGTTGGCAACGAATCAACTGGAGTTCCCACAGAGATAATCAGTTCTTCTGATGTGGTATACGTTGAAATGCCCGGTGTAGGCTATTGTCTAAACACCGCTCAAACAGCAAATATACTTCTTTACGAGGCTGTGAAACAATACGAAGGGAACCAGAGGTAATACCAAACTTAGACTACTTATAACATAACAGGAGGACACAGTGTGTCTGAGCAAAAGGAAATAAAGACACCGTCTTTTCTAAAAACGGTTTATCTCTCAAATCGAGAAATCCGTCTTATTCTGGCAGGTTTGTATTCTTTGAATATGTCGGAAGAAGAAATAGAAGGAACACTTTGGAAAAAGCTATTGTTTGAAAAACTTCATAAGAAAACCAGACGAAAAAAGAACAGTGGTAAAGAGTAAAAAGTTATCAAGACATCAAAAAGATGTATTGTTGGTGAAAGCATCAGCACAGTTTGGCAACAGAGCCTTGTATTCAATAGAGCAAAAAACACAAGGATTAGCTTTATACGCTTACGCTGATTCAAAGCAAGACGCCGAGATCCTAAGAAAAACCATTCCTCTTCGGTGGAATGGTTTATTTACTGTTGTTATTTATATTGATTTACCTGACGAAGAAGACGAGGATTAATAATGTTAACCGCCATTGGGGATGTGATGAGAGAATGCTATCGACGTGGTTGGATTACAACTCGCGACGGTAACTGCTCTGTCCGTAAAACAAAAGATAATAAGATCTTTATCACCCCATCAGGCGTTAGAAAAAACCTTATACACCCTGAATATATTGAGAGAATAAAGATTCTAGAGGGTGGAGAATTTTTAAAGATTGAAGAGGACGAGAACCCATCCGGTGAGTTAGAGATGCACTGGCAACTTCTAAGAAATGCTAGATCTACAAGATGCGTTCTTCACGTTCATCCAACAAATATTATTGCCGCTATGTATGCTGGCTGGGACTTAGAGAAACTATCCAAGCAGTTTCCAGAAGTCCACAGATACACAAGAGTAGGACCCAATGTTCCAGTCCTTCCGGCAGTATCCAGAGAACTAGCAGACGCAACATCAAAAAGCTTTGGATTGGTCGGAGGCAGAGTTGTTTATGACGTTGTCGGTCAAGGAAATCATGGCGCTTGTGCTGTCGCAGCAAATCCTTGGGATGCATTTGAACACATAGAAAGATTAGAACATATTTGTCAGATTGTCTTGACATCTGGCGTAAGACCCTGTAATATGTTTGTATGATAGTTAAAAAAGGAACAACAGTTTATCCTTCCATAAAAGGAGAATATAATTTTCATTATCCTCAGATCGAGGATCCATATGTTTTACTGATGGACATAGAAGTTGACAGGCTTCATTGGGCAGAAAGAGATAATAAAGTTGCTGTAAAAGTTTGTAGTCCTGAAAACTATCTACCTTATAGTGTACTATGGTTAGAGACGCCGGTATAGCTCAGTTGGTAGAGCACCATTCTTGTAAAGTGGATGTCCACAGTTCGAATCTGTGTGCCGGCACCATAAAACTAAATATTTCCTTGGGGATGTAGCTCAGTTGGGAGAGCATCAGTTTTGCATACTGAGGGTCGTAGGTTCGATTCCTATCATCTCCACCATTTTAGGGCGGCTAGCTCAGTTGGTTAGAGCAGTTGTTTTACACGCATCAGGTCGGGAGTTCGAATCTCTCGCCGCCCACCATAATCAGGGCGTAGGGCAGGGGATGTCCCGCTGGTTTTGGGAACCAGAACACGTTGGTTCGATTCCAACCGCCCTGACCATTTTTAGAGAGGTGTCCGAGTGGCCGAAGGAGCAGCATTGGAAATGCTGTGTAGGTTCAAAGCCTACCGGGGGTTCGAATCCCCCCCTCTCTGCCACTTAATATTATGAAACCATACTTTTACAAAGCAAAAATAATCTCTGTTTATGATGGTGACACTGTAACAGCTGTTATAGATTTGGGATTTAACATTACAAATAAGATCAAGATTAGACTTTACGGTATTAATGCTCCCGAAATAAGAGGTAAGCAAAGACCAGAAGGTCTAAAAAGTAGAGATTATTTAAGATCTTTAATCCTTGACAAAGATGTAATCATACAAACATTAAAAGATAAGAAAGGCAAATACGGTCGTTATATTGGAATAATCCATTTAGAGGATAAAAATATTAACGAACTTCTTGTAGAATCAGGACATGCCGTAAAAAAGGAGTATTAAATGAGTAACATGATGGCTGAACAGTTAGTACGAGCAGCGCTAGCTCGATTTGAAGCAGATAGACAGGAAGCTATCGCTGTTATTGAGTTGTATTTGAACAACCCCGCTGGTGTTGCAGAGCACCCCAGTGTTGTAAATGAAATTGCCACAGCAATTGGAAATCTAGCAGACGCCGAAGAGGCGATTGGCGCTATTGAGAGGAACTTTCTTTCACGTCCGGAAACAGATGAAGATGAGTGATGGTCCCAGACCAACTCCTTACACAACTGTTTGTGTATCAGGAGGTTTTGATCCTGTTCATATTGGACATCTTCGCATGATTCAAGAAGCAGCAGAATACGGTCATGTTGTTGTTATTGTAAATTCTGATGATTGGTTGATGCGTAAGAAGGGTTATATTTTCATGCCCTTTGAAGAACGTTGCGAAATTCTTAGAGGCTTTGCAACAACAGGCGAAACGACTTTTGTAGATGATACAGACGGAACAGTTTGCGAGGCTCTCCGAAGAATTGAGCCAGATTATTTTGCCAATGGCGGCGATCGCAAAACCAATAACACTCCCGAGATGGATGTGTGCGAAGAGCTAGGCATTGAAATGCTTTGGGGCGTAGGTGGAGGCAAGATTCAAAGTTCTTCCACATTGGTCTCTGATGCAGGAATGAACCCGGACCTCCCAAGCGACGATGAGTTACAGCCGTCTAAAGTTGAGATTGTTCAGTCGGGCGATGTGGCAAAAATAGGAAACTATTAAAAGAGGGCGCTATTTAGTATAGAACGGGGTCTTAATGAGCCGCAAGAAGATTTATGTGTTAGATACCAGCGTTTATCTAACAAATGCAGACGCAATATACGCTTTTAAAAACCACGATATTTATGTTCCTCTGAAAGTATTTGAGGAGATCGATAAACACAAGAAACGCCAAGATCTTGTTGGAGCACAGGCACGAAAGATTATTCGTATCTGGGATGAACTTCGCTCCAAAGGATGCCTTAAAAAGGGTGTTCGCATTCGTCAAGGTCTTGGTATCATCAAATCTGTATCTGCATCTGATATAGAACAGAACTATCTACCACACGATCTGGATATCAAGATCCCAGATCATCTTATTATCGCCACAGCAAGAACCGTTGAGAGAGAATCAGCAAGAAAAGTTATTCTTGTTTCTCGCGACATCAATATGCGCGTTATTGCTGACGCGATTGGATTGCCTTGCGAGGACTTCCAAAACCAACAGATTGTTGACGACAGCGACAGCATTTACACTGGCTTTACAGAGGTTCTTGTAGATGATGAGATTATTGATCAGTTTTATGAAAAGAAAGATGTTTATCTTGATGGTCTCAATCTCAAAACAAACGAATACGTAATGCTTATCTCCAACGCAAACGAAAAGAAAACAGCGTTGGGCAGATACATAAACGAGCACACTCCTATTCGTCAGCTTTACAAGGATAAAAAAGGCGTGTGGGGCATCAAACCAAGAAACAAAGAACAATCTTTCTTGATTGACGCTCTTATGGACCCGAACATCGAGGTTGTTACGGCCATCGGCAAAGCAGGTAGTGGTAAGACGCTCTGTGCGATCGCTGCGGCGCTTGAACAGACCCTAGACGACAGATCATCCATCTACACCCGTCTAATCGTTTCTAGGCCCGTGCAGCCGCTTGGAAAGGACATAGGTTTCTTGCCGGGAACAATGGAAGAGAAAATGTCTCCTTGGTTGATGCCTATTCAGGATAACCTTCAAACTCTTATGGGTAACGATAAGGTTACGCTCGATATGTATATGGAACAAGGCACTATTGAGATTGAAGCAATCACTTATATTCGTGGTCGCTCTATCGGAAAAGCCTTTATTATTATTGATGAAGCACAAAACTTGACAACTCACGAACTAAAGACTATCATTACAAGAGTTGGTGAAGGAACAAAGATTGTGCTAACAGGCGATGTAGAACAGATTGATAACGTCTACATAGATGCTACAACAAATGGTCTCACTCACGCTGTTGAGAAGTTCAAAGACTTTGAGTTAGCCGCTCACGTAACCTTGTTAAAGGGTGAGCGTTCAAGAGTTGCTACCTTCGCTGCTGAAAATCTGTGAGGTTAAAATGGAAAACGAGACTTTAAATGAGAGTGTGAGCACCGATACAGGACTCAAAGAGTTGGTTGTTAATTATATTGGCGAGAGATTAGCTCGGTCCGAAGAGGTGACTGTCGATATGGCAGTTGAAGTTTTCGCAGCCGAATTCCCAGAGTTTCTATTGGCAGTAGCGGAAGAGAACTTTCTTCGTGGATACGAGCAAGCTCTAATTGATGTTGCAGCGACGGAAACAAAAAATGTTTAATAGAGAATATTATATTCATAGCATCCCAGTATTTGTGTTTGGGGAAACTGAACCATTGGTGGACATTCCTCTATTTTGCTATCAGGTAGAACAGATGTTGCCAAGAACCGCTTTAACAAATGTTGAAGTTTGTTATATTTCAGACAATCCTGAATTAGACGGGCGCAATGCAGCTTACAATGATGGTGCCATCTATATGAAGCTTGATGAGCCAACAAACGATGATATGATCGAGAACTTTGTTCATGAAGTTGCTCATGCTGTGGAAACAACAGATCCTTATTCAATTTACGATGAGAGATTGCAAACAGAGTTCTTGGGCAAAAGAAGAAAGTTGTATCATCTTCTACAAGCGGAAGGGTACAACCAAGTGCCTTTGGTTCGATATGAGATGATGGAATACAACAAGATGTTTGATGACTTTCTAGCTAACGTAGTCGGCTATCCAACACTGCTATCTTTGACAATGGGTCTGTTTTGCTCTCCATACGGTGCTACTTCTATCCAAGAATATTTTGCAAATGGCTTCGAAAAGTTCTTTACAGAGAACCCTGGGTATGTTAAAAGTGTAAGTCCGGTCTTGTACCAGAAAGTTGTAGCAGCCCTGAATGACGACAAGTAAGAAAACACACATATCATATTCCGAACTAAAAGATTGGGCTCACTGCCCGCATTACCACAAGAAGAACTGGATCGAGAAGGTTGCTTCATTTGAAGGCAATGAGTATACTGCGTTTGGAACTGCTATCCACGATGTCTGCGAGAAGAAGCTTCTGCGCGAGAATATCGATGAAGCGAAGGTATTCCAGATTGGATTCGACAAGGAACTGGAAAAACTTGCGGAAAAAAATATTGAAGTAAATCAGAAGAATGTTGAGCAAATGCGAACAGCAGGACCAGAGGTCTTAGCTGAGGTTGAGGACGCTCTAGAGGATTACTTTGGAGATTATGAGGTATACTCTTCCGAGGAGCTTCTATACGAAGAAATTGAAAACTTTGGATATAACTTTAAAGGTTTTGTTGATGCCGTCGTTAAGGTAGGTAACAAGTATCACATCTTTGACTGGAAGACCTGTTCGTGGGGCTGGGATTCCCGCAAAAAGGCTGAAAAGATGGTTACTTACCAGCTAACCTTATACAAGCACTTTTTCTGTCAGAAGCATAATCTAGACCCCAAAGATGTGGAAACTCACTTTGCTTTGCTAAAAAGAACTGCCAAGAAGAATAGAGTAGAAATATTTAGAGTAACAAGCGGTCCTAGAAAAACTGAGAACGCTCTTAAACTTTTATATCAAGCAATATACAATATCCAAAAAGGTGTCGCATTTAAGAACCGACTTAAGTGCTTGAAGCCCTACCCCTGTTCATTGCGCAATACCGAACACTGTAGATAGGAAACTAAATGTCAGACAAGATAAAGATCTTTACCATCAGCGATCACCCGCTGTCTCCGAGTGGTGTCGGAACACAAACAAAGTACATTATTGAAGGAATGTTAAAGACTGGTAAGTACCAGTTTGTTTCTTTTGGCGGTGCGATTAAGCACCCAAACCACGATCCGCAGAGAACCGAAGAGTGGGGCGAGGATTGGATTATTTGGCCTGTTGATGGTTATGGCAATCAAGATATGGTCCGAGCAATGATCCGTCAGCAAAAGCCGGATATTCTTTGGTTTATGACAGATCCACGTTTTTATGAGTGGCTTTGGTCAATTGAAAATGAAATTCGAGCGCATGTTCCAATGGTTTATTATCATGTTTGGGACAATTATCCATATCCAAGTTTCAATCGTAAGTTTTACCTATCAAACGATCACGTTGCTTGTATTTCAAAGCTAACACATGACATTGTACAGACAGTGGCACCAGAGGTAGAGTCCTCCTATGTTCCCCATGCGGTAAATCCAGATATCTTCAAGCCTCATACTGCTCAAAAGATAAAGAGTTGGAGAATGTCCAAGAACTTAGATGATAAATTCGTCTGTTTCTGGAACAGTCGCAATGCTAGACGCAAGCAATCGGGCACATTAATTTGGTGGTTTAAAGAGTTCTTGGACAAGGTCGGTCATGATAACGCATGCCTTATCATGCACACAGACGTAAAGGACCAACATGGACAGGATTTGGAAGCAATTATCCATGAATTAGGGCTTACCAATGGAGAAGTTCTTTTCTCAAGAGAGAAGGTCAATGCAGCAGACCTAGCTGGCATGTATAACATGGCTGATCTTACAATTTGTATCTCGGATGCAGAAGGTTTTGGACTTTCTACCTTAGAGTCTCTATCTTGCGGCACACCAATTTTGGTAAACATGACCGGAGGTCTTCAAGATCAAGTAACGGACGGAGAGAAGTTCTTTGGTATCGGATTACAACCGGCATCAAAAGCAATTATTGGATCACAGCAGGTTCCATACATTTACGAAGATCGTCTAAATAAGGATGATTTTATTAATGCTTTGGTTGAACTTTATGAGATGACACCAGAAGCTAGAAGAGAATTAGGAATGGCTGGTCGTGCTTGGTCCGAAGATCGCTTTGGATTTGATAAGTTCATCCAAACATGGGATGATTTATTTACGTCAATTTACGAAGAAAAAGGCTCTTGGGAAGACCGCAAGGGTTACAACTCATACGAAGTAAAGGTATACTAATGTTAAAGAAGGTTTTAATCAAAGGTCCAGTGCTATCGCGCTCAGGATATGGCGAGCAAGCTCGGTTTGCTCTCAGGGCGCTGCAGTCGCGACCGGATCTGTTCGACATTTATATTGTTAATATCCCATGGGGACGGACAGGACAAATCTCAGAGGTAGATGAAGAAGCAAATCTGATTCATGAGATTCTCATGAAGACCCAGGCATATGTGCAACAAAAAGGACAATTCGATGTTTCCTTGCAGGTTACGATTCCAAATGAATTTGAGAAGATTGCTCCTATTAACATTGGTTACACTGCAGGTATTGAAACAACAAAGGTATCTCCACAATGGATTGCGAAATCTAATGAAACGGTAGACAAGATAATTGTTGTTTCCAATCATTCTAAGAAGGTATTTGAGCAGACTAAGTACGACGTTAAAGACCAAGCTGGCTATGAACATAAGGGTTGGGGACTTCAAGTGCCTGTAGAAGCCGTTAACTACCCTGTCAGGATGTTTGAGCCGGAAGAACTAAATATTGAATTTAGGACCAACAAGAACTTTCTCACCGTTGCTCAATGGGGACCGAGAAAGAATCTAGAAAATACGATTAAGTGGTTTGTGGAGGCTTTTGCCGATGATGAAGATGTCGGACTGGTAGTAAAGACTAGTACCGCATCCGATTCTGTAATGGACAGAGAGGTTACACAGAAGCGCCTAGAAGCTCTTCTAAACGCTTGTGGTCCTCGTAAGTGCTCTGTGTACCTAATTCACGGTGAAGTATCTCCTGGGAACCTAGCGTGGCTCTATGGGCACCCCACTATGAAGGCAATGATTAACATTGGTCACGGAGAAGGTTACGGACTTCCTTTATTTGAGGCTGCTTATCACGGATTGCCGCTTATTACAACAGCTTGGTCTGGACAAATGGATTTTATTTGTAAGCCAAATAAGAAAGGCAAGCAGGTTCCAAGAGTCATTAAGGTTGATTATGATATTAAGGAAGTGCAGAAGCATGCTGTATGGAATGGAGTAATTCAAGCAGACTCTAAATGGGCATATGCCAAGGAAAAGTATTATAAGAGCGCTTTAAAGGATTCTCTAGAGAAGGAAGGGCACTATCGTAAAGAAGCGTTGGCTCTACAAAAGTACATCATTGATAAATTTACGGATGAAAATATGTATGCTGCTTTTGTCGACAGCATGTGCACAGGACAAGAGGAAGACAACACCCTCGATGAGGGTGTCTTTATATTATGAAAACTGTAGTATTAGTAGGACAACTAACTGATATATCAGGATACGGGCATGGAGCACGTAGCTATTTCAGCAATCTTCTAGATTTGGACAGAAGGGGCCTAATAGAGTTAAAATTAATAAACTTGTCATTTGAATCGGTTATTTATAAGGATAAAAAATTAGACAAAGATTATAATGAGAAGTTGATTGCTTCTGTTCTCCCTGATGGCCGTGGCAAGCGTAGTTTTGGAATAGTAGATAACAAATTTTTTGATGAAATATCAAATGGTAATAAAAAATATTCTGTTGTTTTTTTTCTTACCAACGATTGGCTTAATACTTTCACCGAAAAAGCATTTCCTGGGGTGAATTTAGAACCTATTGCCTCTTTTCTAAAAAACGCAGAAGAAATATATCCTTGCGTAGTTTGGGAAACTGATAAGCCACCATCCTCGTGGCTAGCAGGATATAAACGATATGAAGATAAGATAAGCAAGCTAATTTGTGCATGTGATTGGAACAAGGAACAGTTTTCTAAACACACAAATTTTGAAACAGTCAAAATACCGTATACTATTAATGAAAAGTTATTAGTTGATGACGATTTCATTAGTGAACGCCTGTCGGGTTTAGAAAATAAATTTAATTTTGTAACTGTTGGTCAGTGGGGAAACAGAAAGGGGTTTGATAAGCTTATCAAAGCTTTCCTGCTTGAATTTAAAGATGACAAAGATGTTAACTTGATAATCAAAAGTTATCGTAATGCAACCTTTCAGCCAAATGTTAGCGAAAGACAATTCTTCAAAGATGAGATAGAAAAAATTAAAGATCAAGTAAAAATGTATGGACGCCAAATTAAAAGTGATGCAAAAATAGTTATAATTTCTAGTATATTGAGTGCTGAGCAGATCAACTCTTTATATCATGTAAGTGACTGCTATGTTACTACTACAAGAGGCGAGGGATTTTGTTATCCAATAGCAGAATATTCTTGGTTTGGCAAACCGATAATATCTCCGTCCAAGGGAGGGCACACTGATCTTCTTCCGGAAGGAAGTATGATGATTGATTCATCCTACGAACCAGTTGAAAATCAACCATCTTTATATTCATCAGACATGAATTATGTTGAGTGTTCAATCAATTCAACCAGAAATAAAATGAGAACCATCTACAATTTAAAAATAAATAACTCTGATGATTATGATAAACTTGGCAAACAGCACCTTAGCCATATAAAACAATATTTAAACCACGAAAGAATAACAAGCTTATTTGAAGAAGCTTTACGGTAATTGAAATGAAAAAAACTGCAATAATAACTGGGATTACCGGGCAAGATGGGTCTTATTTAGCTGACTTATTGCTAAGTAAGGATTACAACGTTGTAGGTACTCTTAGAAGAACAGTAGTTTCTGAGAAAGAAAAGCTGGCCAACTTAAGTAATATAGACGATAATCGTCTTACTCTTATAGACGTTGATATTACGGATTCCGCTTCCGTATATAGGATGGTCAAAGAGCACCAACCAGATGAGTATTATAATTTAGCTGCCCAATCTCATGTCGGCACATCATTTAGAACTCCTGCTTCTACTTTTGATATTAATGCAACAAGCGTTATTTACGCTTTAGAAGCTATTAGACTTGAGAGGCCAGAGTGTAAATTCTATCAAGCTTCAACATCAGAGATGTTTGGAGATAATGTTACAAACCCTCAAGGGGAAGATACATTCTTTTCTCCGGTTTCTCCATATGCTTGTGCAAAGCTAGCTGCTCACCATATGACGCAGACATATAGAAAATCTTATGATTTATTTGCCTGCTCTGGAATACTTTTCAATCATGAATCACCTAGAAGAGGTGAAAATTTCGTTACTAGAAAGATTACCAAGGCAGCTGCAAGAATCAAGCTTGGGTTACAAGACGAGCTAAGACTCGGCAATCTAGAGGCTCTCAGAGATTGGGGGCACGCCAAGGACTATGTACGCGGGATGTGGTTGATGCTCCAACAGGATACCCCGGATGATTATATCTTAGCCACAGGCGAAGCTAACTCGGTAGAACAATTTCTAGAATATGTTTTTGACTATGCGGGGCTAAGCATCGATGATCGAGTTGTGATAGATCCTAAATTCTATCGACCCTGTGAGGTCCCAGAGTTGCGAGGAGATCCTTCAAAAGCTGAGAGAGTTTTGGGGTGGAATCGAGAATATGACTTTAGATCTTTAGCTATTGAGATGTTTGAAGAAGATTATAGGAGAGAAGAAAAATTATGAATTATTATGGCCAACTGGCAATAGACTTTATATTGCATTCTAGATATTTTAAAAACAAAAAAAATGGATTATTTGTAGAGTGTGGTGCTTTTAATGGAGTAGCCGATTCGAATACTCTGTTTTTTTATAAAAATCTAAATTGGAGAGGTTTTAATTTTGAGCCAATTCCAAGCATTTATCAGCAACTAATCAAAAACAGACCAGAAGACATTAATTTAAACTTAGCTTTATCTAATAAAGACGGCACTTCGGTTTTTACTAGAGTTATAGAACAATCTCGTTTCCCGCAGTGGGGTGGAGACTTCGCAAATGGTTCACTAAAACATACTAAAAGTCATAAAAAACAAATTGAAAAAAATTTTCCTGGCTCCGAATATATCGATATAGAAGTAAAAACCATTTCATTAAAATCTTTTTTTGAACAAAAAATTACAAAAAAACCAGAGTTATTTATTCTAGACATAGAGGGCTATGAGAATATCGTGCTGGAACAACTAAAAGAAATTCCAGAAAAAAAACATCCAGATGTGTGGTGTATCGAGTGGGGTCATGATGATGTTGAATTAACAAAAAGCATAATGAAAGAAAATAATTATGTACTAGATTACACAGATTCAATAAATCTTATTTTTACAAAAAGCTTTAATAAATGACAAAAAGTGAAATAAAAAAAATAATTAAAACTACAAAAAATTTCAAAACCTATCAAAATAAATTGGATTTTTTACATAATAGATTTGAAGGAGAAACTTGTTACATTTTAGGCTGTGGGCCTTCTTTACTAGAAGCTAACAAGGATAATCTTAAAAAGGAATTACAAAATAATTTGTGTTTATCAATAAAAATTGCTTATTTTTCTTTTTTGGAGTTAGTTGATTTTCATTTTTTTAATTCTAATAATTTTATGAAATACCCCTACAGTGATGAGACGCTTATTGTTTCATCATCAGATTTTCAATCTGAGCAACAAGCTAAATCAGGTATTTGGCAGTTTCAAGAAAATGATATAAATTTTACGATTGCTAATAAATCTAAAAATGAAATGCTATCGAGGACAAAGCAAATAGAAAAATGGCTTATTTGCAATTCTGGAACGAAAAGACCTTGGGGCCCCGGCATAATATATGAATCTGTATTATTTTTTGCTTACCATTTAGGTTGTAATAAAATAAAAACAATCGGTTGGGATTATATAGATCCTAATGATAAAAAAATATGTCACTTCTATAAAGAAGACTGGAGAATGTCACAACTTATAAACCCCGCAGCCCAACCGTATAGTGGAGAGATTAAAGAATCAATCGAACTATCAGGCGATTTTTATTCTTGGCTTTCCCAAAGAGACGTTGAAGTTTCAGCCTATGAATCAGAATTATGTTTTTTATCAGATAAAATAAAAAGATATAAGTTATGAAAATTAATATAATAATTCCCGCTAAAGGAAATAGCGAAAGAATAAAAAACAAAAACCTGTATGAAGTTGGGGGTAAAAGTCTAATATATCATGCATGCGAGAAAGTTCTTGATTGTAAACATATTGATAACGTGTACTTGGACACAGAAAGTAGAGATGTTATTGCAAGTGTGACACCACTATTCTCAAAAGGACTAAAACTAATCAAAAGACATCCAAGTCTGGCCACAAACGATATTGGTGCCAATGAGATGATGATTTATGGGCTACACAGTATTGAAGAGTGCGATGTGTTATTGCAGACATTTTGTACATCACCATTGCTGACATCAGAAACAATTGATAGGTGCATCGAGACATTTATAAACCACGGCATGACTAAGCACGATTCCTTTTTTACAGTTGTTGATGTGCAAGAGTATTTTTGGAAAAATGGTAAAGCATATAATTTTTCAACTAAAGAATTACCAAATAGTTTTGAACTTGACATATTGAAAATGGAAACTCATGGACTATACGGCATAACAGTAGACTCTTTGCTAAAAAATAAAACTAGAGTTGGCAACAACCCAATGATGATTAATATTACAAAAATGGAATCACTTGATATCAATGTAGAAGAAGATTTACAACTAATAGAGAGGATAATGAATGCTTCCTGACGACATATACATGGGAATAGTTTACGATTCTTTAAGAATTATGGGCGAAAAATATAAAAATTTCTATATTAACATTAAACCAAAATGCGGCTATGATTCGATCATACAAGGAAATTGTTTCACAACTTATGGAGAGGTTGTTGAAGATTGGGATGTAGATTACACCGAAGTAGACAACATACGTCTTGAGATGTATAAGTTAGATGTATTTTCGGACAATCCGATTGTGTTCCTTCAAGCTAATGACGATAAAGTAGCCCACAGTGGCGATATAACTTCTTTGATATATAAAAAGCTTGGAGCGAAGGGGTTTGTAACAGATGGAATAGTTAGGGACATTGATATCATAGATAAACTACAATTTCCCGTATTCTGCAGAGATGAGAACCCAATTGATGCTATTGATTATTGGGCCCTAACAAAATTTCAAAATACTATTGAAATTGATGGAGTCGTAATAACACCAAATGATTATTCATTCGCTAGTAGAGATGGTGTAATAATTGTCAGATCTGATCTGAAAGAAAAGTTTAAGAAAATCGCACTTGAACAGCTAGAGAGAGAGAAAAAAGTACGTTTTTTGATTAATGAGAAAACAAAAACGTTTGAGCAAATAGTAGAGGAAATGGGAAGATGGTAATAGAGAAGCCAATCATGGTGGCTGAGCTAAGCATTAACCATCTGGGGATGGTCAAAATAGCTCAAAAAATGATAGATGAAGCTATTGGCGGCGGCGCGGATCTTATCAAACTTAAATTCAAGAATGTTGAAAAGTATTATAAAGATGACGGCAAGAAATGGAGAAATTTTAATTTCAAAACTTATCGAGGATCTCTAGAGCTAAGTAAGGAAGATTTTGGATATTTAGCCGAATACTGTAATTCTAAGGGGATTAAGTGGTTCTGCACAGTACACGATGAAGAGGGGCTAAATTTTATAAAGACGTTTGATCCTCCATTCTATAAGGTTGCTAGTATGGACGCTGGCAAAACTGAATTAGTCAAAAAGGTTATGAGTCTGTGCGCATCAGAAGATAAGCCTCTTATTATTAGTTTGGGTGGAAAATCTAATGAATTTGTTACTACATTAGTAGATAAAATCAACGCACATAAGCTAAAAGCTTTCTTATTACATACTGTTTCTATTTATCCAACACCAGATGGCAAGTCTAATATATCTTACATTACTAATCTTCGTAAGAAATTTGAAAGTGATAACATTAAAATTGGATATTCGGGCCATGAAGTGGGGTATGCTCCTTCTATCTTGGCAACCCTTCAAGGAGCTAGAATGATAGAGAGACACTTTACGTTGTCTTTAGATTGGAATATACACCATTTGGGGTGTGCTTTGACCCCAGAAAAATATAGAGAAATGAACGAAACAATAGATAAGTTAATTTTAGAAAACAATGCTGGATTAACTGAGTTTCACAAAGAGGAATTAGATTTCCTTAAAGATATGAAGTACGCATGATTTATATTGTTAGACATGGACAAACAGCCTGGAATTTACAAGGCAGAAAACAGGGGAGAAAAGATTCTCCCTTAACTTTGAAAGGAGTTGAACAAGCAAAAGAAGTCTCTAAAATTTTGAATGATTCCATCAAAGATTATACTAAGTTCAAGATAGTAGTATCTCCCCAGTGGAGATGTCAGCAATTTGCTAGTATCATATGCGAACTTGCTGGTATTGATTTTTCTGCATGTATATTTGAAGAGAATTTAAGAGAGCATTGTTTTGGATTGTGGGAAGGCAAAACAGAAGAAGAGATAGAGGAAGAATTTCCCGGGTTTTTAGCAAAAAGATATATCCCAGAAAATTACTGGAGTTATGTGGTTCCGATGGGTGAGAGCTATGAGTTGCTGTATTCCAGAATTAAAAAAGTTTTAGATAAGTACGAAGGACAAAAAGTTGTATATATTTGCCATGAAATGGTGTCAAAAGTTATAAGAGGTAAAACTCTGAACTTATCCCCAGAGCAGATACTTCCTCTTAGGCACCCACAAGACTGTGTGTATAAAGTAGAGAACAATACATTGACGGAGTTGCGAAGTGTTTGAAAATTGGACATTTAAAGAACCTACAAGTGAATTTGTAGAACAAAGGAGTTGCTTAGATATTGGTGCTAGAAAAAACATGTCTGATTTCCCACTAAAATACTAAAAAGGAGTAGAAAAATGAAACTATCAAACCAAGCAGTAGGGGCTCTAATGATGGCCCTTCAAAGATCTCTAATGGAGCAGTCGGACATTGTTCCTGTTCTACAAGGGATGGATTTTCAGGTAAATCCAGAAGATTCGTCACATTCGGAGTTGGTTGTCACGAACCCACCAACAATTAATTTTGACAATGTCGAACTAAACGAGGAAGGATAATAAAATGTTTAAGAAGACACAGGAAACTCGATACATCACCGAGGGTCAGGCCCGAGAATTAGCAGATGAGCTTGTTCGTACAGCACTTAGAGAGCAAGCTAGAGAGCTTGAGAAGCACCTTGCCGATATAGACAAACGACTTAAAACTCTAGAGAGAAGGTAATAATGCCCAGATATGTCTATCGTTGTACGGAATGCGAAGAGCTTTCAACTATCAATCACTCATCCGATGAGGTAGAAACAAAGTGCCCTAAGTGCGCCACCGATAGAGGACTAGTGAAATTACTTACCAATTTTACTACGAGAAAAAATGGAACAAAACTTAACAAGGTTGGTCAAGTAACAGAGCAATTTATAGAAGATTCGCGTCAAGAGTTGGAACAACAAAAAGAGCAACTAAATAAAAACAAATAATGTTCATTCATATTGTATTAATCATATCCCTTGCAATAAACGTACTTTTGGGTTGGTATATATCAAGGATGTTACAAAAGTTTATATTTATCTCAGACAATATGTCTGATTTGTTTTTGACCACAAAAGCTTTTCAAGTGTTTGTAAAGGATATGTATAGCATGGATTCTTTTCACGGGGAGCCGATCATCCAAGAATTGGTGCTTCGTATAAGAGAAGTAAATGAAGAAATGTCTAATTTTAAAGAGATATTTGAATATACAATAGACGCTGAATTGGAACAAGAACTAGAGGAAGCGCTAAATGCCGAGGAAGAAGAGCAAGAAAAATTATTACTTTACGCAGGCACACGAAGACGCAATAGTTAAGTATGCCCTGACAAATGACAGGGAATTGCGATCTAAGTTATACGAAGAGTACATACAGCCTGCGTTTGACGATATGGTAGACAAGATAATCTACACTTATCGTTTTACCACACTGCCAAACATTGACTATCTCAGAGCAGATTGTAAGGTTTGGTTAACGACCATCCTAAACAAATACGATCCGAACAAAGGCTCCAAAGCCTTTTCATATTTCTCGGTTGTAACAAAGAACTGGTTTATCCATAAGGTAAAGAGAACCAAAAAGCGTCTACAAACAGAAGTCTTTATGGAGGATGTTCTGAATGAGATGGATGAAAACCTAATATCGGAGGATCCCAGTTATTTCGACAAAAGATCGGAGATGGAATTTTGGATGTCTCTCAATAATGAGATAGATACTTGGGATTCATTTATGATAAAAGAAAACGAGAAGAAGGTTCTTATGGCTGTTCGTATTCTTTTAGACTCCGCTGATCAAATAGAAATTTTTAATAAGAAGGCAATCTATCTATATTTGAGAGAAATTACAGGACTTAATACAAAACAGGTTGTCAATAATCTTAATAAGCTTCGCAAGAGGTACAGGACGTTTAAGACAAAATGGGAAAACAGCGAGATCTAGTATTTTTCGCCTTTTTGTGGAATAAAAACTATAAAGATTCTACCTACTAATGCTGACAAAGAGGGTATTTAAAGAAAAATGGGAAAACAGCGAGATTTAAGTTTAGAGCATTACATAGAAGAAACCACGACAAACATCAAAGAAGATCGTGCGATGGCCAAGTCTTTACTAATGGATGTAATGGCCGATATGAAAGCCTCTCCCGCCGATAGAAGAGAGATGGGCCCAATCGCGGCCAAGTATGTAGAAAACCTTCAAAGATCCAATGAGCAGATGGTGAAGCTTGCTGCGATCCTTCAACGCCAAAAGACAGGCCAAGTAGGTCTCACAGCCGACGACAAAGAGCAGTTGTTTGATTTGTTGAACGAGAGCAAAGAAGATGGCTAACGAAATAACACCCCAACAGATATTTAGCCAATACGGTATCCTGAATGATCTTAGACCAGCTGACGGTCTTTCTGGTGATAGAAGATCCTTAACTACAACCGATGCTATATCTACTGTTCTGGAGCAAGCATTTACTCCTGATGCTATTGGAAATAAAACGGTTTTCGGTGGTATTGTTTTTGGTACTTATTATGGGGACCAACCAGTAATATCCAATCCGGTGGAAAATTTGGAGTACGTCTCTAAACAGCTTGCGCTAGCAGATAGTCCAGAATTAACTGGCGAAGCAGTATATTACAAATATAAGGTTTATGTCCATGAAGGTGATCCTAGAGTTCTCATAGATATTGATGAGCTTCTAAAAGACAATGCAACCGGGAAGTTGAATCTTCCAGGCATGTCTTTGGCTGATCGAGTTGATTCGTTACCTGACGCGTCGTTATCGCTTGATGCTAGTGTACCCAACGGTCAGTTGGCTATTTTGCCTGGAACACTGGTTAGTATAATATACGCCGACGAAAAGTTCCAAAAACCTCAAATTATAAAAGTAGGACCTAAAATATTTGATATTAATCTTCAAAATTCATCAATAAAGATGGATTTCAAAGATAAAAAATCTATGCTTATGGGTCCTAGGGGTACAGTTTCCAAGGATGATCCGGGCATCTTTAGTTGGTCTAATAGAGCTAAACAAGAAACAGCGATTTATATTCCAACAGGCGAACCCATCAATAATGGAGAGCTAGAGGAAGCCGGTTTGTTGTATACTGATCCAGCCTCTGGTGCTCAATTAATAAAAGATGCTAAAGATGATTGGCTTAAATTAACGGCTGCATATAAGCGAAAATTTGGCAAACAACTAAAAGGTAGTGGCTATCGAACTTATGATAGTCAAGTTAATGTGCGTATGATTAGGGTTGGTGGCGATGAGGCAGGATGCCCCGGACCGCATCGTAATGGTATAAAAGGCGAGGGCGCAGGACAGTACAATAAAAATTGTAAATTTGTTGGGTATGCAGCAATTCCTGGCACATCCAATCACGGATGGGGATCTGCTGTAGATATAGATAGACCAGCTAGTGGATGGACCGGAGATCAAGCGGGGAACTCACCAGAATTTAAGTGGTTGAATAAATTTGCCCCCGACAAATTTAACTTTAATTTTGGTGTATCAAACGAACATTGGCACTTGGATTGGATCGGACTTAACAAAGTAGTTAAAGGGGTCTCGGTAAACACTAAACGTTGGACTCAAGAGGGGCTTGAAGATACACAGGTAACATTTGGGGCAGATCCGCCCGCCACAGCAGGACCTAGTGCGTTATCTTAGGAGAAAAAAGTGTCTAAAGTAAAAACAATATCAGCCATACAAAAACCAACAGACCCAATTGAAAAAAGAAAGTTGGACAACGCATCCCCAGCCGAAGAGGCTGATATACGCGGAGTTGGCTCAAAAGAGACAGAGAACTATGACACGCCAGATTTAATCCTGACCTCTAATGAGAAAGTTATAAGAAAAGGCAACGCATCTATTAAATTAGGAAAAGATAGAAACTCTAACAGACTCTCTGGCACCGGAGGTAAAGGACAGTCTCATTGCGCTGCAATAGATATTGTTGCTGGAACTTTGGGACATAGCGCGCGCAGTAGAGACCGAAAGGGTAACAAACTTTATGCAGATCCCAACTTTGTTCTGGACTCGGCAAGAATCTATGTCAGTCAAAAGGCAGATATCGATGGGTACTTTAGACTCAAAAAGCCAAAGGGCGCAGGATCTACTTCCTCGGTAACACCCAGATCTAGTATCGCCCTCAAGGCAGATAACATTAGAGTTATTGGTCGCGAAAACATTCGACTTATTACCCGCACAGACTCTATCAACTCACAGGGCGGGGAATTGTCAAACGCTGATAAGAGTGGATACGGAATTGATTTGATTGCAATGAATGACCCAGAAGATCTTCAGCCGATGGTAAAAGGTGAAAATCTTAAGGATTGCCTGAACGCTATGCTTCAGGTTATAGAAAATGTAAGCACAATATTGGACAACTTTATATCGTATCAGCAAAGCTTTAATAGATCTGTCCAAAACCACACTCATATGTCACCTTTTTATGGAACTGAAACAGCGCCTGATTTCAAGCAGGTTATGAGTGCGGGAATAGAAAATATGATTAATGTTACTTTAAATTGTCAAGTACCAATGATTGCGGACATACCTTTAAGTAATGTTGCTATTGTAAATGATTACTTGGACAACTCCGGGGTCGCCGGCGATAAGTATATCCTAAGCTTATATAACAGGACAAACTAATGGCAATACCAGAAATACAAGCTATATCTCTACAAACTTTAATCTCCAAAACTTTACCGGGTATACCATTTGTCAATAAAGTAGACAACATAATGAACTTTTATGTTAATGTCACGAGTCGTGGATCCAAAGAGACCCAAGAGCGCTTGTGTACAGACTATTTTATTGAACACTATTTTCCAGAGTATTATCCTTTAGTAGTTGACAGAGATAATGCTGAGTTCGCTAGTTTTGGTGGCTTCTATGACGAGCTTCGTAATACAATTTCAGATTCGCTTTTTTTGGAAAAAGTTGGTCCATTTAACGTCAAAGATACATTTAAGTTATCCCTACAGGAAGGGAATATCTATGACCTTAAAGAAGCTTATGAAGAAGAAGAAAAGTTACCTGATTTCTTAGATGCTCTAGCATTCTTTAACGCTGAAAGAGGCGCAGGGGCTGAGACAGGTGCAACAAGCTTTGAGTTTACAAATGTACCAAATTCTTTAGACAAATTAACAGGAACGATTAGTGACTTTTCCACCGCTATCTCGTTGTTCAAGGGAATAGTGCCTTTATCTTTGGATGCCAATAGTCTTGGAACCTTTACCAACAGGATTGTTAACGCGCTGCTAAGAGTTATCTACGAGAGCTTAGATTTTAAGCTCCAAGAAAGTAACTTCTTCGACTCCGATTATTTGACAATGTATTTTGATAGTGATTCAAACATAGTCCGAGTTGATTACTTTGTTTTGAATGTAACTCGTGGAGAAACCAAGCAAGCTAAGATCGGGTTTATCACAAACTCTAAATACAATCCAATTTTTAGTGATCCCCTAGCCCTAAAGACAGTTGAAAATTACAAAGAAATTATTGAATCATCGGAGCAACAGTCAAACTTAACAAAGCAGCAGTCAATAACAGGCTTTTTCTCGACGCTTGGAATTGAAGGCTCTTTCACTGCACCACAGATAGGAGACATTCCTGGCTCCATCACTCCCGGTAATAATATCTTTGGGAACAGATCATCAGACGATCTGATTGATGTAAGTAATATGCAACAGCTTGAGGACACGTTCAGTAAGCTTAAAACCAAAGAAGAGTTGCTAAAAGAGATTGAAGAGGCCGAAAATGAAGAAACGAAAAAGAACATCCTTCAGGCAGAAAAAGCTAAGAAACTCAACGCCGCAGTCCAAATTGTAGATACAATAGATGCCGTTCTAAATTTTAACGTTCCAATATTTGGACCCAACGCCACAAAAGAACAAAAAATTGTAAATCAAATCCTAAACCAGTTCGGAATTCAAGCTCTTGCAAAAGAGGCAATTATCTGCTTAACATTGGGACTTGGGGCAACAGCTTCTAGAATTACGCAGTCAGTTAGAAACTCAATCATTCAACAGGCTAGTTCGCTTCAATCAGAACCAACACCTCCATCTAAAGAAATAAACATAAAAAGACCGAACTTAGGAGAACTGTTTTCAGACCAGTTTAAGCCGTTCTCTGTTAACGGCGATATCAAAGATCAAATAAAAGACATTATTCTAGGCGCTATCGCCAATGCTGCATTTGAAGTTATTAAGTCCCTAGTGGAATTGATACAATTTAATTGTGGCTCTATTTTAAGAGGCAATACGGGTGCCATTGATGTAGGAAGTAGGATAAGGGACGAGAACCAGAGGGCAGCTGTTAGCTTCCCAAACCTTGAGGAGCTTTTGGAGGCTGAATTTGCCCAGGATGGTTTGGCTCTAGATCAGGTTTATACTTATTTCTCAGATGTATCAAGCGTGTTGAATCCCATAGAAGTATGTCGTTTACTCAACTCTCAGAGAGAAGTTGAGCCGTTTACATATGCAAAAATTCTTGATTTTAATTCAGACTATTCTTCACCACAGATCAGAAATAATATCAATACAATTGGCTCCATTAACAGTTACTTTTCGAGAATCTCCCAATATGTTGACACAGTGACATTCTGCAACGATATTATCAATAATAATATCTTACAGGTCGTAGAAAACTGTAATATATGTCTAGACGAAGATTTCTTCGATTCAACACCAGCGCTGGACGAATTAATAAGGATTGCCGAAGACGGAATTCAAATCGCCCCGCCGCCACTTGATTTCTTGTGCCCGGATTCCCCAAACTATCTTGAAAATCCTATCGCAACAACAATTTTACCTAATTTGTTCAACAACATCTTAGATACAACAAAGACTTATATGGCAGGGTCCCTTGAAGCTGCGCGCACGTCCTTGCTTGAACCTACAGTGTCAAACGATATAAATCCAGATGTTGCCGGGGCGTTCGGTGCTCTAGGAATTCAGCCTCCAACTGCCTCCTTGGATCCAGCAGTTTTAAACTTTATCACGGACATGTTTGAATTTTTTGACAATATAAATGAAGAAGTTGTTGCTGCAGCCCAAAGTGGTGTATGTCAAGAAATCGATAGTGCCAAAATACAAAATATTATTGATAATGCTGGGATTGTGGCCACTGCCATACGAGCCGGATTAAGTGAAGTCCCGGGCGTTATAGAGGAGGTTGATAACAAGATTACTTCCATTCAGGATCAGGCGACTGGCACTGGACCCGCACACACGAAATATGTATTCCCGGAGGCATTCCGTAAACGGTTTGCAGAAGCTGTACAGCCTCTTAATTATGTTTCTCCCGTCGGGGGCCTGCTGCGGGGGCGACGCGTCGACGAGGCCATTTACCAGACAAACTATAATTCGTCTGGCCAAGAACAATTAACTTTAAATTTTGTGTTCTCTAGAAATCAGCAATTTTCTGTTCAATATCCGGAATGGTCTCAAAACGTAGAGAGTTTTATAAATCTTTCCTATAACCTACAGAATGTGGATCCATCTTTAGCTGGTGAGCTTAGCAACTTAGTTCCGCCTGAAAACTCACAACTTCCTATTAGTGAGGCTTACCAAGATTTACAATTAAATCCATATATTTATCGCTTTGTAGAGCCCATCTCTATAGCAGAGAACGAGTCGTTAGGCGACTCATCTTTTATTCAAGAAGTGGTAGGAGAAAAATACACTTCGGTGTATGGCTCATTGTATAGAAAGCTTTACAATTACATTTTAGATAATGGTGCTTTTAGTGCTTTTAAGGTAAATAATCTAAAATTCTTTAAAAATAATGATTTGTGCGACCCCTCTAACGTTGGAGATTTGTTCGATGCAGAGGGTATTTTAGATCAAATGAAGAAAGAGTTTGCCGCAGCTGCTTGTTACGACGATGGATCAGCCAAAGACAAAACTAGAAACACTCTTTATTACGGTTTAATCCTAATGTTAATCCAGTCAATAATAGATGAGTTTGTGATTAAGAACATTGTTGTGTTCTCAGCATTTAAGATGGATTCCCTACTCGATCTACCTGTTATGAGAGAGTACATGGTCAACCGACTAGTGGCATCATTTAATGAAATTAAATCTGATGGGAATTCAATCCTAGAGCGTGAACTCTTTAATTACTTCGATAGAGTATCTCGCAGAGAGTCAACCATCAATAATGGGGGAATTGCCCACACTTATCCTCCTTTCCAAATTCCTCAAGGATTTGAACTAAATGACGACGGAACGGCAGCTAATTTTCCTTTAAATGATGAAAGTGCTCTTATTCGCTTCTTGGTTGAGGAAAGATTATATTATACTTGGGATAATGGACAAAGAAGTACCTTGGGCGCAATAAACAACATTATTGATCCAAAGGGTGAAAACAAATCATTTGACGATGTGTTTTTAGAGGATGTGATAACTGTTAATACTATTAATGCGCAACAAGAAGCGTCAGTAGATTTTGATAATGCTGCTTACATCACAAATATAGTGAACGATAGCTTTGACATTAATGGTGTGTACTTCACAGATGGTGTAACAATATCAAATGACGTGCAAAATTCAACAGGCCTCTCGATTCAGAGAGACGCTAATATCTTAAGCTTAAATTTATACTCTTCTCACAACAGCGACAGTACGCTGTTTTCAGTTACGCCTCTTTTCTCGATACCGATAGACTCTAACAACACAAGACAGGAAAACCTTGCCCTAATCAAGCAAGACCCACAGTATCAGCTTTTTAAGAACCAAGTATTCAATCAAGATGCGATTATCCTTGGTCCTATATTACACAATTTTTATTTAACAGAGTTGTTCTTCTCGGACATTACAGACGCATTCAGAGGAACAAAGCGAGCAATCATAAACTTTATGAATATGACTGATGCTTCAACAAGACCTCCACTTCCAGATACGCCAAATAATAATTTCCAAAATACTTTGGCAAACAATGGACAGCAGGATATGGGCTCCCTCGCAAGAGAGATTTTCTTAAAGTTCTTGAGAGAAACACCTATCCAAATTCTTAAGGGATTGGTGGAGCTAATTGATCCTCACGTCGCCATATCAAAGATTGTAAAAGATGTCACAGGGCAAGCTTTCATAGCGGTTTCGCAGGCCATACAGACTGGGCTTGATGCCGCCGCTCCCTCCGACTCCGAAGCGCCCAATCCATTAGCAGGCATCACGGGTGAAGATATATTGGCTCTTATGTTCTGCATTTACGACACAACTAATGAAGTAACAAGCGGAACTCTTGGTACTGGCGCTACAGGCGAAGATAGTCCATTAGCTTCAAATGCTGAAGCGGAGCCTCTATTCGGACCTAGAATTACTCTTGACGGAGTTGATTTTAAGGGAACAGTCGCTGGCATGTTTATGGCTCCTCCGTCTCCCTTGGGAATTCTGTATCTGTTGATCGAGCTTCTAAAAATCAAGATAGATGAGGAACTATCGGAAGAAGATGTTGGCGATGCAACTGAGCCTCCCCCACCAGAGGAGTGCTAAAATAAATAAATCAACTATTTAAGGAGGAGGGCAGCACATGGCTTCTGGATTGGCACCAAGATTACCGCTGGTTTTTGATGATGTATATGGTCCGTATGGGCTGATCACTGATTTTAGTTCTCTCGCAAAGCAAAACTTAAAAATGCTTATTTTGACAACTCCTGGCGAGAGGATGATGGATACCGACTTTGGAGTCGGCTTGAAGAAATATTTATTTGAACAGAACACGGCGTCTACTTATTCTGAGATTGACAGCAATATCAGACAACAGGTACAGAGATATTTGCCTTATATTGGCATTGATAGAATCGACTTTACTGTCCCCGAAAACAACCCGGATCTTTTTCCTAACAATATATCAGTTTCTATATTGTTTACGATATTGCCACTTCAAACCAATGCGATTCTAAATGTAGAAGTTAATAATAACACTAACTAATTATAAAAGGTGCAGAAATAGATGTCCAAAAAGAACGTTGCAATCAATTATACAAGTAGAGATTTTGAATCTATCCGTCGCGATTTAGAGGAGTTTGCCAAAAGATACTATCCAAACACCTATAAAGATTTCAATAGAGCTTCATTTGGATCCTTGATGCTTGATTCTGTCTCTTATATCGGAGACATTTTATCATTCTATCTTGATTATCAAATGAATGAGACATTCTTGGATAGTGCCGTCGAATACAACAATGTTGTAAAGCTAGCCAGACAACTCGGATACAAACTTCAAACAAGCCCATCATCATATGGGAAAATGACATTTTTTATTGAGGTCCCCGCCGGTAGCTCGGGCTTAGGACCTGACCCGACACTTATCCCTGTTTTGCAGGCTGGTTCTACATTTACATCGACTGGTGGTGGATTCTACACTCTTTTAGAAGACGTTGACTTTGATAAAGAGGGCAATCAGGTGGTCGTTGGTTCTGCCGATTCCACAACAGGCGCTCCACTTACATATGTGATCAGAGCGATAGGAACCGCCGTTTCGGGGAGATCCGGAACTGAAAGCTTTACAATCGGAGGCTTTGAGAGATTTAGAAAAGTTCCTTTAGGGGTAACAAACGTATCCAATATCGTTAGCGTGACAGATTCCGAAGGCAATGAGTATTTTGAGGTTGACCATCTCTCACAGAACGTCATATACAAAGCAATAAGAAACACTACAACAACGCGGTCGACAGTGCCCAATTTACTGAAGGCTACACCGGTAGCTAGAAGGTTTGTTGTCGAGACAGTTGACAACCAGACATTTATACAATTTGGATATGGATCAGATAGTAACAAGCTCACCAATCCTGTTGTAGATCCAACAGAGGTTGTATTAAATTTAAACGGTAGAAGCTACACTACTGATGTAGACTTTGACCCCACTAAGCTTATTGACACAGACAAATTTGGCATTGGACCATCGAACACTACATTAACAGTCCGGTACCGTTTTAATACGACATCAGACGTTAACGCTGCCGTGGATACAATTACGGGCATAGCATCGTCCAACTTTAAATTCGGTAACCAAGGGGCCATATCCTTGACCAACAGAAATGCAGTTATCAACTCTTTGGAGGTGACAAATGAAGAGCAATTTGTTGGAAGTGTGTCTCTACCTTCATCCGAAGAGATACGACAAAGAGCGTTCAGTTACTTTGCGACACAGAATAGAGCGGTTACAGCACAAGATTATCAAGCTATTTGCTACGGCATGCCAGCAAAGTTTGGAATGATTAAGAGAGTTGCCATTCTAAAAGACCCAGATGAATTTAAGAGAAATGTCAACATTTATGTAATGTCAGAGAACGGCTCCGGAAAGCTGGTTGTCGCCAACACAACACTTAAAAATAATTTAAAAAATTGGATTACCCAATATAAAATGATATCTGATACGGTTGATATTTTAGATGCTGAGATTGTTAATTTTGACATTAGTTATGAAATACTAATCGATATTAATGCGAATCGATTTGATGTTATTAGCACTTGCAACCAAAGATTGGCGAATAAATTCGCTATGAAGCAGGATATCGGAGAGCCAATAAAAATCACGGATGTCTACAAAGAACTGCAAAAAGTGGATGGTGTTGTAGACGTCACGTCTGTTGATGTTGGGCTGAAGTCAGGCGGGATATATTCTGAATCCAACTACGATTTTGATGCATCCTTATCGTCGGATGGTAGGATGATTGAAGCACAGCCAAATGTCATTTTTGAACTGAAGTATCCAAATATAGATATTAAGGGATCTATTAGATAATGGCTATTTTAAGATATACGGCAAGTGCTGACAATACGATCACAAACGCTTATGAAGCCAACTTGGTGACAAGAGGTACAGGCTCCAA
>Ga0208645_1000446_pt1 | contig 44698 bp, 45 predicted proteins | sample VirMetDEL_Sep_01_FD_184519 | JGI IMG/M metagenome (GOLD analysis project Ga0208645, IMG submission 184519) | Aqueous microbial communities from the Delaware River and Bay under freshwater to marine salinity gradient to study organic matter... | ecosystem: Environmental > Aquatic > Marine >... | reverse complement strand
CACCGAGCAGTTCCTTGGTGTAGGGATGCTGCGGAGCCTGGAACAATTCTTCACACGACGCCTGTTCGACGATGCGACCGCGCTGCATGACACATACGCGATGGGCAATTCTGCGAACCAGGTTGAGGTCGTGGCTGATCAGCAGCAGCGACATGCCCAGGCGCGCCTGCAAATCCTTGAGCAGCTCGAGGATTTTCAGCTGTACGGTGACGTCCAGGGCGGTGGTGGGTTCGTCGGCAATCAGCAGTTGTGGCTCGTTAGCCAGTGCCATGGCGATCATCACGCGCTGACGCTGGCCGCCGGACAGTTCGTGCGGGTAGGCCTTGAGGCGCTTCTTTGGCTCGGGAATGCCAACCAGCTCCAGCAGTTCCAGCGTGCGCGCACTGGCCGCCTTGCCGCGTAGCCCCTTGTGCAGGGCGAGCACCTCGTTGATCTGCTTTTCGATGCAGTGCAGCGGGTTGAGCGAGGTCATCGGCTCCTGGAAGACCATGGCGATACGGTTGCCGCGAATGCCGCGCAGGCGGCCTTCGCCGAGCTTGAGCAGATCTTCGCCAGCGTAGTCGATGCTGCCGTGCGGGTGGCGCGCGAGCGGGTAGGGCAGCAGGCGCAGGATTGAGTGGGCGGTGACCGATTTGCCCGAGCCACTCTCGCCGACCAGAGCCAGGGTTTCGCCTTTATGGATGTCGAAGCTGACGCCGTCGACCACACGCTGGCATTGCTCGCCCATGACGAACTCGACGGCCAGGTCGCGAACTTGCAACAGGGTTTCGTTCTGGCTCATGTCATTTCCTCGGGTCGAAGGCATCGCGGGCGGCTTCGCCGATAAATACCAGCAGGCTCAGCATGATCGCCAGCACGGCGAAGGCGCTGATGCCGAGCCAGGGCGCCTGCAGGTTGCTCTTGCCCTGCGCGACCAGTTCGCCGAGCGACGGCGCGCCGGGTGGCAGGCCGAAACCGAGGAAGTCCAGGGCGGTCAGGGTGCCGATCGCACCGGTGAGGATGAAGGGCATGAAGGTCATGGTCGAGACCATGGCGTTGGGCAGTATATGGCGGAACATGATCGCGCCGTTGCCCATGCCCAGCGCCCGCGCCGCGCGTACGTACTCGAGGTTGCGGCCGCGCAGGAATTCGGCGCGTACCACGTCGACCAGGCTCATCCAGGAGAACAGCAACATGATCCCGAGCAGCCACCAGAAGTTCGGCTGCACGAAGCTGGCGAGGATTATCAGCAGGTAGAGCACCGGCAGCCCTGACCAGATTTCCAGGAAGCGCTGGCCAAGCAGGTCGACCCAGCCGCCGTAGAAGCCCTGCAGTGCGCCGGCGATGACGCCGATCACCGAGCTGGCCAGGGTCAGAATCAAGGCGAACAGCACCGAGATACGAAAGCCGTAGATCACCCGCGCCAACACGTCACGGCCCTGATCGTCGGTGCCCAGCCAGTTATCCGCCGAAGGCGGGGCCGGGGCCGGCACTTCCAGGTCGTAGTTGATGCTCGAATAGCTGAAGGGGATCGGCGGCCAGATCATCTTGCCGTCCTTCTCCGCGATCAGGTCCTGAATGTACGGGCTCTTGTAGTTGGCCTGCAGCGGGAACTCACCGCCGAACACGGTTTCCGGGTAGCGTTTGAGTACCGGGAAATACCACTGCCCGTCGTAGCGCACGGCCAGCGGCTTGTCGTTGGCGATCATTTCGGCGCCGAGGCTCAGGCCGAACAGCAGGAGGAACAGCCACAGTGACCACCAGCCACGTTTGTGTGCCTTGAAACGGTCGAAGCGGCGTTGATTGAGAGGCGAGAGTTTCATGCTCAACCCTCCCGGCTTTCGAAGTCGATGCGCGGATCGACCAGGGTGTAGGTGATGTCACCGATCAATTTCACGATCAGCCCCAGCAAGGTGAAGATGAAAAGGGTGCCAAACACCACCGGATAATCGCGGTTGATCGCTGCCTCGAAGCTCATCAGGCCCAGGCCGTCGAGCGAGAAGATCACTTCAATTAGCAGGGAGCCGGTGAAGAAGATGCCGATGAACGCGGCCGGGAAGCCAGCGATGATCAGCAGCATGGCGTTACGGAACACATGGCCGTAGAGCACGCGATGGTTTGTCAGGCCCTTGGCGCGGGCGGTCACCACGTACTGTTTGTTGATTTCGTCGAGGAAGCTGTTCTTGGTCAGCAGGGTCAGGGTGGCGAAGTTGCCGATGACCAATGCCGTGACCGGCAGCACCAGGTGCCAGAGGTAGTCGAGGATCTTGCCGCCGAGGCTGAGTTGCTCGAAGTTGTTCGAGGTCAGGCCGCGTAGCGGGAACCAGTCCCAGTAGCTGCCGCCGGCGAACATCACGATCAGCAGGATGGCGAAGAGGAAGGCCGGGATGGCGTAGCCGATGATGATCGCCGAACTGGTCCAGACATCGAAGGCGCTGCCGTGGCGGGTGGCCTTGGCGATGCCCAGCGGGATGGAGACCAGATACATGATCAAGGTGCTCCATAGCCCAAGCGAGATCGACACCGGCATCTTCTCGATGATCAGGTCGATGACCTGCGCGTCGCGGAAGAAACTGGAGCCGAAATCCAGCTGGGCGTAGTTCTTCAGCATGATCCAGAAGCGTTCCGGCGCCGACTTGTCGAAACCGTACATCTTCTCGATTTCGGCGATCAGCTGCGGGTCGAGGCCCTGGGCGCCGCGATAGTTGGAGCCGGCCACCGATACTTCGGCACCACCTCCGGCGATACGGCTGGTGGCGCCATCGAAGCCTTCCAGCTTGGCGATCATCTGCTCGACCGGGCCGCCGGGCGCGGCCTGAATGATGATGAAGTTGATCACCAGAATGCCGAACAGGGTCGGGATGATCAGCAGCAGGCGGCGAAAGATATAGGCCAGCATGTTATTGCACCGCCTCTTCGGTCGCCTGTTGCTGGGCCTCGCTCGGCTGTTCCAGGCCCGGGCGCACCCACCAGGTGTGCAGGCCGATGTCGTAGAGCGGCGTCACCTTCGGATGCTCGAAACGGTTCCAGTAGGCGACGCGCCAGGTCTTGATGTGCCAGTTGGGGATCACGTAGTAGCCCCACAGCAGCACGCGGTCGAGGGCGCGGGTGTGGGCGATCAGATCCTGCCGCGAGTCGGCGTTGATCAGCTCTTCGACGATCTGGTCGATGGCCGGGTCCTTGAGGCCTATGAAGTTACGGCTGCCAGGGTTGTCGGCGCTGGAGGAGTGCCAGTATTCACGCTGTTCGTTACCCGGCGAGTTGGACTGACCGAAGCCGCCGACGATCATGTCGAAATCACGCGAGCGTAGGCGGTTGATGTACTGCGAAACGTCGACGCGGCGGATCACCAGCTCGATGCCGAGGTCGGCCAGGTTGCGTTTGAAGGGCAGCAGCACACGCTCGAATTCGGTCTGTGCGAGCAGGAATTCGAAACTCACCGGCTGGCCGTTGGCATCGAGCATGCGGTCGCCATCGATGCGCCAGCCGGCCTGTTGCAGCAGTTGGTAGGCACGGCGTTGCTGCTCGCGGATGATGCCGCTGCCGTCGGTAGCCGGTACGCGGAACTCTTCGCTGAAGACTTCGGCGGGAATCTTGCCGCGCAGCGGCTCGAGGATCGCCAGCTCCTCCTCGCCGGGCAGCCCTTGCGAGCCCAGTTCAGAGTTGTCGAAGTAGCTGCGGGTGCGGAAATAAGCACCGTTGAACAGGCGCTTGTTGGCCCATTCGAAGTCGTATAGCAGGCCCAGCGCCTCACGCACGCGGCGATCCTGGAACTGCGGGCGGCGGGTGTTGAAGATGAAACCCTGCATCCCGGTCGGGTTGCGGTTCTGGATCTCTTCCTTGATCAGCTGACCGTTGGCGACTGCCGGGGTATTGTAGGCGGTCGCCCAGTTCTTTGCGCTGGTTTCCAGCCAATAGTCGAACTGGCCGGCCTTGAGCGCCTCCAGGGCCACGGTGTTGTCGCGGTAGTAGTCGATCTGGATGGTGTCGAAGTTGTAGAAGCCGCGGCTCACCGGCAGGTCTTTGGCCCACCAGTCGTCGACCCGCTCGTAGCGGATACTGCGACCGGCCTGGACGCGCCCGACCTTGTACGGGCCGCTGCCCAGCGGTACCTCGAGGTTACTCTTGGCGAAGTCGCGTTCGGCCCACCAGTGCTTGGGCAGTACCGGTAACTGGCCGACGATCAATGGCAGTTCGCGATTGCCGGCGTGCTTGAACACGAAGCGCACGCTGCGCGCAGACTCCACTTCGACTCGGTCGACGTCGGCGTAGTAGCCGCGGTACATCGGTGCGCCTTTTTCCATCAGCGTATCGAAGGTGAACTTGACGTCGTCGGCGGTGATCGGCGTGCCGTCGTGAAAGCGCGCCTCCTTGCGTATCAGAAAGCGTACCCAGGCATTGTCGGGCGCCTTCTCGATCTTCTCTGCCACCAGGCCGTAGGCGGTGAACGGCTCATCCATGCTCTGTACGGCAAGGGTGTCGTAGATCAGGTTGATCTCGTCGGCGGCCACGCCTTTGCTGATGAAGGGATTGAGGCTGTCGAAGCCACCGAAACCCGCTTCACGGAAGGTGCCGCCCTTGGGCGCATCGGGGTTGGTGTATTCGAAATGTGTGAAGTTGGCGGGGTATTTGGGCGGCTCGTCATAGAGCGTGACAGCGTGTTTGGGGGCGGCGAAGGCAAGGCCGGCCAGGCCGAGCAGAATGAGGCTGCTACCGTGAAGCAGGAAACTGCGCAGCGGGTGGGTCATCGAGTGTTCTCCGTGGGCTTCAGCCACCAGGTGCGCAGGCCCAGCGTGTAGGGCGGCGTGGTGACGAAGGCGAACCGGTTACGGTACGCCAGGCGGTGATAATTGATGTACCAGTTGGGAATGCTGTAGTGCTGCCAGAGCAGGACCCGGTCCAGGGCGCGAGCGGCGGCGACCTGCTCGTCGCGGGTCTGCGCCGAGAGCAGTTTGTCGATCATCTGGTCGACCACCGGATCGTTGACCCCGGCGTAGTTCTTGCCGCCTTTTACGTTCACCTGGCTGGAGTGGAAGTACAGCGATTGCTCCAGGCCTGGGCTGAGGGTTTGCGGTAGGGTCAGCAGAATCATGTCGTAATCGAACTGGTCGAGGCGTTGCTTGTACTGGGCGCGGTCCACGGTGCGCAGGTTGGCGCTTATGCCGATGCTGGCGAGGTTGGCGGTGTAGGGCTGGAGAATGCGCTCGAGGCTGGGGTTTACCAGCATGATTTCGAATTCGAGGCGTTGCCCTCGCGCATTGCGCAGCTCCTGGCCGACGGGCTTCCAGCCGGCTTCGGCCAATAGACCGAGGGCGCGCCGCAAGGTTTCCCGCGGGATGCCACGGCCGTCGGTTACCGGTTGTTTCGGCGCTTCGGTAAACAGGCGCGCAGGCAGCTTGTCGCGGTGGGGGGAAAGCAGCAGCCATTCCGCGCCTTCGGGTTTGCCGGTGGCCGAAAACTCGCTGTTGGGGTAGTAGCTGGCAGCGCGTACATAGGCGTTGTTGAACAGCGTGCGATTGGTCCACTCGAAGTCGAACATCAGCCCCAGCGCTTCGCGCACTCTGCGGTCACTGAACAGCTCGCGACGCGTATTCATGAACAGCGCCTGGGTCTGGGTCGGAATTTGGTGTGGTATCTCGGCGCGAATCACGTCGCCGCGGGTGACAGCTGGAAAGCGATAGCCGTTACTCCAGTTCTTCGCCTGATTTTCGATGTAGAAATCGAATTCGCCTGCCTTGAATGCCTCGAAGGCGACATGGTTGTCACGGTAGAACTCCACTTCGATGCGGTCGAAGTTATATTTGCCGCGATTGACCGGCAGATCCTTGCCCCACCAGTCCTTCACTCGCTCGAACACCAGGCGGCGGCCCGGCACGACCTGGACGATACGGTAGGGCCCGCTGCCCAGTGGCGCGTCGAAGGTGGTGCTCTTGAAATCGCGGTCTTTCCAGTAGTGCTGCGGCAGGACGGGTAGTTCGCCCAGGCGCAGGATCAGCAGCGGGTTCCCGGCGCGCTTGAAGACGAAGCGGATACGGTGTCTGCCCAGAATGTCGACGCGCTTCACTTCCTGCAGGTTGGTGCGGTATTGCGGGTGGCCGTCATTACGCAGCAGGCGATAGGAAAAGGCCACGTCATAGGCGGTAATGGGTTTGCCGTCGTGAAAGCGTGCTTCCGGTCGCAGGTTGAAGACCACCCAACTGCGGTCCTCGCTGTACTCGACGCTCTTGGCGATCAGGCCATAGCTGGATGCAGGCTCATCGCCCGAAGGGTCATAGGCGCCGGTGCCGACCATCAGGGGTTCGTTCAGCTCATTGGCGCCGTACTGCAGGAAGTGCGCAGTCGAGATCGGGCTGCTGCCCTTGAAGGTGTAGGGGTTGAGCGTATCGAATGTGCCGGCCGCCATGATGCGCAACGTGCCACCTTTGGGCGCATCGGGGTTGACCCAGTCGAAATGACTGAAGCTGGCAGGGTACTTGAGTGTCCCGAACTGGGCATAGCCGTGGCTCTCGCTGAGAGTCGCAGAGGCGGGAAAGCTCAAGGCCAGGCTGAGGAACAGCAGGAGGAGGGGACGCATCGGGCGTGAGATCCGATCCATGGCGGCGTTTGGGCTTCTGGGGCGGTACAGTAACAGCTTGTATCGGCAGGAAAAAGAGCGCCGTGGCTGGCCGTCGCCCGTGACGCTTTGACATACACTTGCAGCAGACGTCACGAGGGTACGAACTTTGTCTGAACATAGCCATGGTCTGCAGTCATGGATTGATCGCTTCAACCAGGCCGAGCTGCCTGCGCTGGCCTCGGTGGTGCAGGATCTGCAGCGCCTGGCGCAGCAGGAGTCTGCATCGGTACAGCAACTGGCTGATGTGTTGCTGCGTGATGCTGCGCTGACCTCAAAGGTGCTGCGGGTCGCCAATAGCGTCTACTACAACCCCTCGCAGGAAGCCATCAAGACCATTTCGCGGGCCATCGTGTTGATCGGCTTCGACAACGTTCGCCTGATCTGTCTTTCCGTCAGCCTGATCGACGGTCTGCTCACCCGCGCGCCACGTGAGCAGCTGCAGACGCTGCTCGCACGTTCCTTCCATGCTGCCGTGCAGGCACGCAACATGGCCAGCTATGTGATTGCCGGGCATGCCGAAGAGGTATTTATCGCGGCGTTGCTTCATCACCTGGGCGAGCTCGCGTTCTGGGGCTGCGGCGGGGCTCAGGCCGACGAGCTGGCCGATGCCCTCGAACGTCCCGGTGTCGATGTCGATGAGGCCGTGCGCGACATACTCGGTACCAGCTTCCGGCAACTGACCCAGGCACTGCTGAAAAGCTGGAGTCTGGGTGAGACCGCCAGCCTGGCGCAGGTCGGCGCCAGTGCGCATGATCCGGCAGCGTACGCGGTGCAGTTGGGCGTGCGTATCAGTGAAGCTGCGCTAGATGGTTGGGATTGCGCGGAGATGGAGAGCGCGCTGGGCAAGGTGGCCAGCTTTATTGGGCTGACACCGGAAGAAGCCCTGCAGCAGGTGCTGGCCAGCGCCGACGAGGCGGTCAAGGTTGCCTCGACCTTCGGTGCCAGCAAGCTTTGCCGGCTGATCCCCAATACCGACCCCGAGCAGATTCGCCAGCAGCAGGAGGCGCGCCTTGCGCGCTTGTTGCAGCCGGACCTGCTGGCGATGCAGCAGGCCCTGCAGGATCTCGGCTTGATGATCAGTGCCAGAGCGGATGTCGGCCTGGTGCTTGATACCCTGCTGAAAGGCCTGCACCGCGGCGCCGGCCTGGAGCGGGTGATGCTTACCGTGCTGGCTGAAGGACAAAGCCGCTTTCGCGCCAAGCGGGTGATCGGTGAAAAGACTCAACACTGGCTGGAGGATTTCGTGCTGCCGGCCGAACAGGCGGAGCAGCCGCATATCTTCAGTTATGCGCTGCGCCATCGCGAGGCGATCTGGATGGGCGTGCCCGCCAGCTACAACCTGGCCGAGCTGGTGACCCAGCCGATTCGGCGCAGTCTGGGCGGTGGCATGTTCTTCATCGCACCGATCATCGCGGGTACGCGGGAGATCGGTGTGCTCTACGCCGACAGTCGATTGTCCGGGCGAGCGCTGCGGCATGAGCAATTCGTGGCGTTTCAGCGCTTCACTCAACTGACGGGGCGTTGCCTAGAGGCGATCAGCAAGCGCTGATCAGGGCAGGTAGAGGGTCAGCATCTCCCCTGGGCGCAGGGCATTGGTGCGCGGGTTCCAGGCTTGCAGGCGCTTGAGATCGATCTTGAAGCGCTTGGCGATCACGTACAGCGAATCGCCATGCTGCACACGGTAGTAAGTGGCCTTGTCGCGCGAGCTGGCGCTGCTTCGAGTGCTGCTGGCGACGCGCGCGCCGCTCTCGGCGGCTGCCAGCGTGAGCACCTGGCCGACTTTCAGTTGATTGCCCTGCAGCTTGTTCCAGCGCTTCAGGTCATGCACCGCGACCTGATTGGCGCGAGCGATCTGCCACAGGTTGTCGCCGTTCTTTACCTGGTAGGTGCGCGTGCTCGTACTTTGGGCGACGGTGCGTTGTTGATACAGCGGTTCGCTCGGTTGCGCGCCGGGCTTGGCGGGAATCGTCAGCACCTGGCCAATGCTCAGGTTGTTGCCGCTCAGACGGTTGACGTCCTTGAGCATGTTCACTGACAGATGATGACGATTGGCGATGGCGTGCAGGCTGTCGCCCGAGCGCACGGTGTAGCTCTGCCAGTCGACCATTTCCTGCGGTTTCATCAGTGCCAGGTTGGCGCTGAGCATCTCGGCTTTCTCGGTCGGCACCAGCAGGTGCTGCGGGCCGTCGAGGGTGATGCCGCGTTTGTAGGCAGGGTTGAGTTGCAGCAGCTCCTGTTCGTCCAGGTCGGCCAGTTTGGCGACGCGGGCCAGGTCCATATGCTGCTTGATCGCGATCTGCTCGAAGTAGGGCTCGTTGGCGATTGGCGAGAGCGTTACGCCGTAGGCTTCCGGGGTCAGGATCACTTGCGACAGCGCCAGCAGTTTGGGCACGTAGTCTTCGGTTTCCTTGGGCAGCGACAGGTTCCAGTAATCACTGGGCAGGCCGAGTTTCTCGTTACGTTCGATCGCGCGGCTGATGCGGCCTTCACCGGCATTGTAGGCAGCCAGGGCGAGCAGCCAGTCACCGTTGAACATTTCATGCAGGCGACTGAGATAGTTGAGCGCGGCCTGGGTTGACGCGGTCACATCGCGGCGGCCGTCATACCAGTTGGTCTGGCGCAGGTTGTAGTGACGGCCGGTAGAGGGGATGAACTGCCAGAGGCCGACCGCGTGGGCCGATGAGTAGGCCTGTGGGTCGTAGGCGCTTTCGATGACCGGTAGCAGTGCCAGTTCCATCGGCATACCGCGCTCTGCCAGCCGCTCGACGATGTAGTGAATATAAGGTGCGCTGCGTTCGCTGACGGTGTCGACGTGCTTTGGATTGCTGGCATACCAGAGGCGCACGCGCTCGATGCGCGGGTTGATGCCAATTTCATCCTGCAGCATGAAACCGTCGCGCACTCGCTCCCAGATATCGCCGTATTCGCGCGGCTTGGCTTCACTGCTGAGCCATTCTGGTTCACGTTCAAGGCCGATGGCGCGAGAGGTATCGGTGGAGCGATCCGGGGTGTCGCTGGGCAGGCTCTGACAGCCGGCCAGGGTCATGCAGCACATCACTGCGAGCGCCCGGGCGTCTCGCGCCAATGCCTTTATATTCAATGGCTTGCGTAATGATGAAGGCATTGGGTGAGGTGTATGTCCCGGCGAAAAGATCGGGCGATTCTAGGAATCAGGCCGGGGGTGGTCAAGTTTTCGCCAGTCTGGAACAGGTCTTTTGCGGGCCCGTCGACCTTTTTCTCAGCGACTAGAAGGTGTCTTTCCAGGCACGCAGGCTAGCGAATACGGCGCTTGGCTCGCTCGACTGCCGGTCGTCGCGTCCTTTGGTCGCAGCGATGATCGACGGCTCGCTGGTGCGCAGGAACGGGTTGGTGGCCAATTCCAGCTCGATGCTTGATGGCAGGCTGATGCGACCCTCTTCGCGCCAGTGGGTCACCTCGGTCAGGCGCTCGTTCAAGTGCTTGTTGTCCGGCTCGACAGCGTGGGCGAAGCGCAGATTGCTCAGGGTGTATTCGTGGGTGCAGTACACCAGCGTGCTGGCGGGCAAGGCCGCGAGGCGACTCAGTGATTGATGCATCTGTTGCGCAGTGCCTTCGAACAGGCGACCGCAGCCGCCTGCGAACAGGGTGTCACCACAGAACAGCAGGTGCTGCTGCGCGTGGTAGTAGGCGATGTGCCCGAGGGTGTGACCAGGTACGGCCATGACCTGGAAGCGCAGGCCGAGCACCTCGATCTCGTCGTTATCCTTCAGGTCGACGTCGCGCGCCGGGATCTTTTCCGCTGCTGGGCCGAGGACACGTGCGCCGCTGGCTTTTTTCAGCGTCTCGATGCCGCCGACGTGATCGAAGTGATGATGAGTGATCAGGATATCGCTGAGCATCCAGCCGGGATGAGCCTCCAGCCAGGCCATGACCGGCGCCGCATCACCGGGATCGACCACGGCGCAGCGCTTGCTGCCGGCGTCTTGCAGCAGCCAGATATAGTTGTCATTGAAGGCGGGCAGCGCGTCGATCTGGATCATTGCGGGTCGCTAAGCTGGTGATAAAGGTGCATCTTAGACAGGACATGCAGAACCTGTCATGTGGAGGCAGCGATGACTGATGAGGCATTCGCCCAGGCCGACCCGGAGTGGCTCAAGCTCATCGGCGAGGCGCGAGACTGGCTTGCCGGCCCGCTCGGACAACTGTTGCTGGAAGAAGAGCGGCGCTTGCTGGAAGAGGAGCTGGCGCGTTTTTTTGGTGGCTATCTGGTGAGCTACGGGCCAAATGCCGAAGGCCCGCCCAAGGCCGGGCAGATCCAGCACAACGTGCGCCTTGGCGCGCCGATGCCCGGTGTGCAGATCGTCTGTGAGGAGCAGGCCTGGCCTCTGGGCGAGCATGCTGCAGACGTGGTGGTGTTGCAGCATGGCCTGGATTTCAGCCTGTCGCCCCACGGCCTGTTGCGCGAAGCGGCGCGCAGTGTCAGGCCTGGCGGGCATCTGTTGATTCTCGGCATCCACCCCTGGAGTACCTGGGGCGTGCGTCGTCTGTTCGCCCGAGATGGTCTGGCCAAGGCGCGCTGTATCGCCCCCAACCGCGTTGGGGACTGGCTCAGCTTGCTGGGCTTTGCGTTGGAGAAACGCCGGTTCGGGTGCTATCGTCCGCCGCTCGCTTCGCTGGCCTGGCAAATGCGCCTGCGGCGAATGGAGAGCTGGGGCGATGCCTGGCAGTTGCCAGGCGCTGGCGTTTACCTATTGGTGGCGCGCAAATTGGTGGTTGGTTTGCGTCCGTTACGGCAGTCGCGGCGTGAACCGATGGGCAAGCTGCTGCCGATGCCAGTGGCCAAGGTCAGCCGGCGTGACCTCGACAACTGATTTGCAGTTTGCTGCAGGCCAGGCCCTGGCCAAACCAATCCGTACAGAGTTTATGAATGTCTGAATCCGATGATGTGGTGATCTACACCGACGGCGCCTGCAAAGGCAATCCTGGCCCCGGCGGTTGGGGGGCACTGCTGGTGTACAAGGGAGCAGAAAAGGAGTTGTGGGGCGGAGACCTCAATACCACCAACAACCGCATGGAACTGATGGCGGCGATTGCCGGCCTGATTGCGCTGACCCGACCTTGCACGGTCAAGTTGGTGACCGACTCGCAGTACGTCATGAAGGGCATCCAGGAGTGGCTACCGAACTGGAAGAAGCGCGGCTGGAAGACTGCCTCTAAAGAGCCAGTGAAAAACGCCGACCTCTGGCAGAAGCTGGATGAGGAAGTGAATCGCCATCAGGTGAGCTGGCAGTGGGTACGCGGGCATACCGGCCACCCTGGCAACGAGCGCGCCGACCAATTGGCCAATCGCGGTGTCGACGAGGTGCGTTCTGCGCGCTGAGCCTTGGTGCACCCGCTGAGTTAAGATGTCGCGCTTTCAATGTGCGACAACCCGGATAGATGAGAGAGGCAAGGGCGTGACAACCGATAACACCGTCAGACGCTACGTGGTGCTGGATACCGAAACCACCGGCATGCCGGTCACCGATGGGCACCGCATCATCGAGATCGGCTGTGTCGAATTGATGGGGCGGCGTCTGACCGGGCGTCACTTCCACGTCTATCTCAACCCGGATCGCGAGATCGACGAAGGCGCCATTGCGGTTCACGGCATCACCAACGAATACGTTGCTGACAAGCCGCGCTTCAAGGAGGTCGCTGATGAGTTCTATGAATTCATCAAGGGCGCGCAACTGATCATCCACAACGCGGCGTTCGACGTTGGCTTCATCAACAACGAGTTCGCCTTGCTGGGGCAGAGCGAGCGCGCCGACGTCAGCGATTACTGCTCGGTACTCGATACCCTGATGATGGCGCGCGAGCGCCATCCGGGGCAGCGCAACAGCCTCGATGCGCTGTGCAAGCGCTACGGCGTCGATAACTCCAACCGCGAACTGCACGGCGCCTTGCTCGACTCGGAGATTCTCGCCGACGTCTACCTAGCGATGACTGGCGGGCAGACCAATCTGTCTCTGGCCGGTGAAGGCTCCGATGGTGATGGCAGCGGGCGTCAACAGGCCACGCCGATCCGCCGTCTGGACGCAGCGCGCCCGCGCACACGCGTCATTCGCGCTAGTGAAGACGAACTCGCAGCGCACATGGCGCGCCTGGCCGTGATCGAAAAATCCGCTGGCGGCCCATCGCTGTGGGCACAGCTGGAAAAAGCGCCGGAATAACCGAACAGCGCAATTGCGACCTTTTCTTATAGCGTGATGCACAGGGGGTTCCGCCGATCAGGGGGAGCCTCTAACCTGAGGCGATGGGCAGGCCAAGCCTGCCAGCCTTCAGGACGTCACAATGTATAAAGATCTCAAGTTTCCCGTCCTAATCGTGCACCGCGACATCAAGGCCGATACCGTGGCCGGTGATCGTGTGCGCGCCATCGCGCAGGAACTCACCCAGGACGGCTTTAGCATTCTGCCCACCGCCAGTGCGGCAGAGGGGCGTATCGTCGCGTCCACCCACCATGGCTTGGCCTGCATCCTGGTCGCCGCCGAAGGCGCGGGCGAGAACAGTCGGCTGTTGCAGGACATGGTCGAGCTGATCCGCGTGGCGCGGGTGCGGGCGCCGCAACTGCCGATCTTCGCCCTGGGCGAACAGGTCACCATCGAGAATGCGCCGGCCGAGGCGATGGCCGATCTCAACCATCTGCGTGGCATCCTCTACCTCTACGAAGACACCGTGTCCTTCCTGGCCCGGCAGGTAGCGCGCGCGGCGCACAACTACCTCGATGGTCTGTTGCCGCCGTTCTTCAAGGCGCTGGTGCAGCACACCGCGCAATCCAACTATTCCTGGCACACGCCCGGCCATGGCGGTGGCGTGGCCTACCGCAAAAGCCCGGTGGGGCAGGCCTTTCACCAGTTCTTTGGCGAGAACACCCTGCGCTCCGACTTGTCGGTATCGGTACCGGAACTGGGCTCGCTGCTCGATCACACTGGCCCGTTGGCCGAGGCCGAGGCCCGCGCAGCGCGTAACTTCGGCGCCGATCACACCTTCTTCGTGATCAACGGCACCTCGACGGCGAACAAGATCGTCTGGCATTCGATGGTCGGTCGCGATGACCTGGCGCTGGTGGATCGCAACTGCCACAAGTCGATCCTGCACTCGATCATCATGACCGGCGCGATTCCGCTGTATCTGTGCCCCGAGCGCAACGAACTGGGCATCATCGGGCCGATTCCGCTCTCCGAATTCAGCCGCGAGTCGATCCAGGCCAAGATCGACGCCAGTCCGCTGGCGCGCGGCCGGGCGCCCAAGGTCAAACTGGCGGTGGTGACCAACTCCACCTACGACGGGCTCTGTTACAACGCCGAGATGGTCAAGCAGGCCTTGGGCGACTCGGTCGAGGTGCTGCATTTCGACGAGGCCTGGTACGCCTACGCGGCGTTTCACGAGTTCTATGCTGGCCGCTACGGAATGGGCACCCAGTACGACGAGCGCTCGCCGCTGGTGTTTACCACCCATTCCACGCACAAGCTGCTGGCGGCCTTCAGCCAGGCCTCGATGATTCACGTGCAGGATGGCGGGCAGCGTCAGCTGGATCGTGATCGCTTCAACGAAGCCTTCATGATGCACATCTCCACCTCGCCGCAGTACGGCATCATCGCTTCGCTGGACGTGGCCTCGGCGATGATGGAAGGGCCGGCAGGGCGTTCGTTGATTCAGGAAACCTTCGACGAGGCGCTGAGCTTCCGTCGTGCGCTGGCCAACGTGCGCCGTAATCTGAGTGCCGAGGACTGGTGGTTCAGCATCTGGCAACCGGGCGCCGCCGATGGCGCCGACAGTCTGTCGACCGCCGACTGGGTGTTGCAGCCGGATGCCGACTGGCACGGCTTCGGCGAAGTGGCCAACGATTACGTGCTGCTCGATCCGATCAAGGTCACCCTGGTGATGCCGGGCCTCAACGCGGCCGGCAAGCTGGAACAGCAGGGCATTCCTGCTGCGGTGGTCAGCAAGTTCCTCTGGGAGCGCGGCCTGGTGGTGGAAAAGACCGGCCTGTATTCCTTCCTGGTGCTGTTCTCCATGGGCATCACCAAGGGCAAGTGGAGCACGCTGCTGACCGAGTTGCTGGAGTTCAAGCGCAGCTACGATGCCAACCTGCCGCTGGTGGACGTGCTGCCTTCCATTGCCCAGGCCGGCGCGGGTCGTTATCAGGGCATGGGCCTGCGCGACCTGTGTGACGCGCTGCACGGCTGCTATCGCGAAAACGCCACGGCCAAGGCGCTGAAAAGCATGTACACGGCGCTGCCCGAGTTGGCGATCAAGCCAGCTGATGCGTACGACCGCCTGGTGCGCGGCGAAGTGGAGGCAGTGCCCATCGAGCAATTGCAGGGGCGTATCGCCGCCGTGATGCTGGTACCTTACCCGCCGGGCATTCCGCTGATCATGCCAGGCGAGCGCTTCACCGCGGCGACACGCTCGATCCTCGACTACCTGGCATTCGCTCGAACCTTCGACCAGGCCTTCCCGGGTTTCGATATCGACGTGCACGGCCTGCAAACCGAAGCGGGTGAGTACTGCGTCGATTGCCTGGTGGAGTGAATCGGGTGCAGATCTGTCGAGGCGCAAGATCCTCGACAGATCAATCTCTTATCTCTGATATTCAAAGCAGTTGATAACCTCTGGGGTGTGTTCTGCATCACGGTGACAAGCATCGACTTTTATGCCGTGCTTGTTATAGTTGCTCGGTTATTAATCACAAAATAATTACCGCGCTGCTGAGGATGCCTGCCATGTCCGACTACAAAGCCTTCCACGTCGAGTTGGCGGACAAGATCGCCCATGTGCAGATCAACCGTCCGGAAAAGATCAACGCCATGAATGCCGACTTCTGGCGCGAGATCATCGAGATCTTCCAATGGGTCGATGACAACGACGCGGTCCGTGTCGTGGTGCTTTCCGGCGCGGGTAAGCACTTTTCCTCGGGCATTGATCTGATGCTGCTGGCCTCGGTCGGCGCCCAGCTGGGCAAGGATGTCGGCCGAAATGCCACAGCGCTACGCCGCAAGATTTTCGAGCTGCAAGCCTCCTTCAACGCCGTCGACAACTGCCGCAAGCCGGTGCTGGCGGCTATTCAGGGTTATTGCATCGGTGGCGCCATTGACCTGATCAGCGCTTGCGACATGCGCTACTCCACGGTCGATGCGCAGTTCTCGATCAAGGAAATCGACATGGGCATGGCCGCCGACGTTGGCACCCTGCAGCGCCTGCCGCGCATCATCGGCGATGGCATGATGCGTGAGCTGGCCTTCACCGGGCGCAACATCGACGGTAATGAAGCCGCCCGTATCGGCCTGGTCAATCGCACCTACGAAACCCAGGAGGCGCTGCTGGCCGGGGTGATGGCGCTGGCTGCGGAGATCGCCGCCAAGTCGCCGATTGCGGTGCGCGGCACCAAGGAAATGATTCGCTATATGCGCGATCACCGGGTCGACGATGGTCTCGAATACATCGCCACCTGGAATGCCGCCATGTTGCAGTCGGAAGACCTGCGCCTGGCCATGGCGGCGCACATGACCAAGCAGAAGCCGGAGTTTGCCGACTGATGCCGTATTTGCTGATGTTCGCTGCGAGGCCTAGAGCATGGTAAGTGGAGCCACATCCCTGAATCTGGTGCGCGACGAGCTGTTCGTCACAATGGAAGAGGCCGAGCAGAGCCTGGAGCAGTTCATCGCCGAGCGGCACAACGGCAGCCTGCTGCAACAGGCAGTAGAAAGCCTGCATCAGGTGCGCGGTACGCTCAATCTGATCGAGCTGGCCGGCGCCGAGTTGCTGGCTCAGGAAGTGCTGGATCAGGCTACTGACATCCCTGCCGGTGCTGGCGAAGAGCGCGACGCGCAGCTGTCGGCGCTGAGTAATGCCTTGCATGTGCTGCGTCGCTACCTGGAAAACGTCGACGCTCACCGCCAGGAAATGCCCGAGCTGTTGCTGCCAGCGATCAACGATCTGCGCCAGGCTGGCGCTCAACAGCCTCTGCCGGAAAGTTTCTTCTTCAGCGTGCGCCTGGATCACGCCCGACCGCACATTGCGACCCAGCCGCTCGATGGTGCTGCCAAGCTGAGCGAAGGCAAACGCCTGCGCCATATGTACCAGGTCGGGCTGCTGGGCTTTATCCGTGAACAGAATCCGCAGGCCAGCCTCAAGTTGATGGTGCGCGCCATGGCGCGTCTCGACAGCCTGTTCGCCAATGAGCCGCGTGGGCGCATGTGCTGGATAGGCGCTGCTGCCCTTGAGGCGCAGTGTGATGGGCAATTGCTGCCGCGCAAATCGCGTAAGCAGCTGTTCTCGCGGGTAGATCGCGAGCTCAAGCTGATGCTAGGTAGCCCGCAGTACGAAGCGCCGCGCAGCTTGCTCAAGGAGTTGCTGTATCTGGTCGCGCTCGCCGATAGCCATGGCCCGCATGCCAGCGCCATGCGCGAAGTATTCGGGCTTACGCCGCTGCCGTTCACCGACCACTTGCTGGAAGAGGAATACCAGCGACTCGCTGGGCCGGGCAAGGCGGTGATGCGCTCGCTATCCACGGCGATTCGCGAAGAGCTGGCCAGCGTCAAGGACATGCTCGACCTGCTCGAGCGCGGCACCTTGCAGGGGGAAACCCTGGGCACCTTGCATGCGCTGCTGGGCAAGCTGGCCAAGACACTCGGCATGGTCGGTCTGAACTCCGCAGGCAACTCGCTAAGCGCGCAGTTGCCGCAGGTCGCTGCTTGGAGCGAGGACGTGCCACCGCAGCCGCAGCAGCTGCACAAGCTGGCCGATGCCGTGCTGTATGTCGAAGGCATGGTGGCCAGTCTGGAACGTGGCGAAGGGCGCGACACCCGGCCTGCTGTGGTCGAGCCGGGTAACGAAGCCGATTCCTTCGCCATTCATCAGCTCAACGAGGCGCGCATCGTCGTGGTCGACGAGGCTCAGGCTGGTCTGGCTCTGGCCAAGCGCGCCATTACCGCTTATCTGGAGTCGGGTGGCGACAAGATGCACCTGTCCAACGTGCCGTTCAGTCTGCAGGCGGTGCGTGGTGGCCTCTGGTTCCTTGAGCAGCGCCGTGCCGCGATGCTGGTCGGGGCCTGCGCCGACTATATCCAGACGCGCATGCTCGAGACCGGGCAGATGCCGTCGGAGCAGATGCTGGAAACCCTGGCTGACGCCCTCAGCAGCCTTGAGTATTACCTGGAAGCTGGCGCGGTGATGCGTCCGGAAACCCGTCCTAGCGTGCTCGACCTGGCTGAGGAAAGCGTCAAGGCGCTGGGTATGCCGGTGGCGGCCTGATGGTCTGGCGCAATACCTTTCTCGATCCTGCTCAGCCAGGCGGCTGGGCGCTGCTCTACAACCAGCAGCATTTCCTCGCCGACAGCAATGGCGTGCTATTTCCGCGTGACTGGGTCAGGCGTCAGGACCTGCCGATTCTTGGCGAGCAGGGTATCGGTCATTTCGGTGACGATGCCGTTTACCTGCTGCAACTCAAACCCTCGGCGATGTTGGACGGCTGCAGTTGGCAAAGCCTGCGTCAGTTCATGTTGCAGGGCGACGCAGAAACCTTCCGCATGCTGGCCTACGCCGCGCAGATTGGCACCTGGTACGCCGAGCATCGTTTCTGTGGCAGTTGCGGCGCGCCGACCCGGCAACTGCCGGGTGAGCGGGCGATGCGTTGCGATAGTTGTGAGTCGCAGCACTACCCACGTATTTCGCCGAGCATGATCGTGCTGGTCACGCGCGGTGACGAAGTTCTCCTGGCGCGCTCACCGCGCTTCGTCACCGGCGTCTACAGCACCCTGGCCGGTTTCGTCGAACCGGGCGAGTCGGTGGAGCATTGCGTGGCGCGCGAGGTGCGTGAGGAGGTTGGCCTGGAGGTGAAGAACCTGCAATACATCGGCAGCCAGGGCTGGCCGTTCCCGCATTCGCTGATGCTTGGTTTCCATGCCGAGTACGCCAGTGGCGAGATCGTCATGCAGGAAGACGAAATCGAGGATGCACGCTGGTTCCGTGTCGATGAGTTACCGCCGCTGCCGGCGTCGCGCTCCATCGCTCGTCACCTGATCGATCTTTACGTTGCGCGCCGTCTGGGCTTGCCTGAGCCTACTTTGCCGGCCTAGAGCCGCTCCTACACGACCCTGGATGGCCTGCCGGATTCAGCCAAACCAGTGCTGCCAGACCAGGCGTGCGGTCAGTGCCAACACCACGGTGATGAACACCGGGCGGATGAATTTCGAGCCGCCCTTGATCGCCGTGCGTGCGCCGAGAAAGGCGCCGACCATCAGTGCCGCGCCCATGCTCAAGCCGAGCACCCAGGCCACTTGGCCGAACGCGATAAATACTGCCAGGGCAGCCGCGTTGCTGACGAAATTCATGGTGCGCGCTACGCCGCTGGCACGTACCAGATCGAGTGGGTACATCAGCAGGCTGCTGACCGTCCAGAAGGCACCGGTGCCCGGGCCTGCCACGCCATCGTAGAGCCCGAGGCCCAGTCCTTGCGGCCACTGACGGCCGCGGGCGATCGGCAGGTCGTGTTCGGCCGGTGCCTCCGGCATGCGGCCGAATAGCAGATACAGACCGCAACCGAAGACAATCACCGGCAGCATCTGGTTGAGCCAGGCAGCCGGCATCCAGTGGGCGATGACGGCGCCGAGTAGAGCGCCGATCAGGGTCGCCAACAGCGCGTTGCGCCATTGCTTGGGGTCGAACAGTTTGCGCCGGTAGAAGGTAAGCGCAGCAGTGCCCGAGCCAAAGGTGGCGCACAGCTTGTTGGTGCCCAGCACCAGATGTGGCGGTAGCCCTGCGGTGAGCAGAGCCGGAATAGTCAGCAGGCCGCCGCCACCGGCGATGGCGTCGATGAAGCCGGCAATGAACGCGACCAGCGCGAGAATGGCGAGTGTGCTGGGGTCGATGGCGAGCTCGAGAGCGAAAGGCATAGGAAAGTGTCGACTTGTGGGCGAATGCGCAGCCTGCTGGCTGTTCGTCGTGTGGAGAGCTGCGCATAATGCCGGGATTTCGTCAGAGAAGGAACGCAATCGATGCAATACGACGGGTTGGCCTGGGCCGTGGCGCTGCTGGCCGTATTGGCGCTGCTGGTGGCATTGCGCATTCTGCTCAATACGGGCTGGTTCCTCGGCTGGTTGCGTGGCACTTGTGGTCTGGCATTTCTCGCGTTGGCTGGTCTGGTCGGCCTGGTGGCGTACGACCTGTATGCCTACGAACCACTGCAGCCGGGCAAGCCGCTGGTGACGCTGAGCTTCAAGGCCGATGGCCCGCAGCGTTATCAGGTGACGCTGCTCGAAGGAGGGCGTGAGCGTACAGTCACTCTGGAAGGCGACATGTGGCAGCTCGATGGGCGGCTGATTCGCTGGAAAGGCCTGGCCGAGTTGATCGGCCTGGAGCCGGGTTACCGTCTGGAGCGTTTGTCCGGGCGGTTTCTGGCCATCGAGCAGCAGGCGCTGGCGCAGCACGGTCGTGTGCAGTTGGCCGAAAGCCCCTACGGGGTGGACTTGTGGCGCTGGTTGCGCCTGAGCCAGCGTGATTTGCTGCTGTTTGACCCGCAGGCGCTGCGAGTGACCTATCTGCCGATTGCCGCCGATGCCGTCTACAGCGTCAGCCTGACGCCGACCGGCCTGCTGGCCGAACCGATGAATCCCGCCGCCGAAGCAGCGTTGAAGGATTGGTAGCGGCCGCCTGGGGCCATCTGATGACCCTCTCTCGCTTGCGGGAGAGGGTGCCCGAAGGGCGGGAGAGGGTGGAGCGAAGTTTGGCGTTCGCTTCGGTGGCGTAGGGTGGGCTTTAGCCCACCGCGACCTTCATTGGTGGGCTAAAGCGCCGCCCGGCCCACCCTACAAACTGCAGTACGCACGGGACACACCCTACAAAAAAGGCACCTGCAAGGTGCCTTTGTCGTTTATGCCGTCGACCTCAGGAGAGGAAGCCGCCGTCCACGTTGAGCGCTACGCCGGTGGTGTAGCTGGAAGCTTCGCTGGCCAGGTACAGCACCGCGCCGGCCATTTCGCTTGGATCGGCCACGCGCTTGAGCGGGATACGCTGCAGGGCGTGCTTGAGGATGGCGTCGTTCTTCACCAGCGCCGAGGCGAACTTGGTGTCGGTCAGGCCTGGCAGCAGGGCGTTGCAGCGAATGCCGAACTGCGCGCACTCCTTGGCGAACACCTTGGTCATGCTGATCACCGCGGCCTTGGTCACCGAGTAAATGCCCTGGAACTCGCCCGGCGAGACGCCATTGATCGAGGCGACGTTGATGATCGAGCCGCCGCCGTTTTCCTTCATCAGCTTGCCGCCTTCGATGGACATGAAGTAGTAGCCGCGAATGTTCACGTCGACGGTCTTCTGGAAGGCGGAGAGGTCGGTGTCCAGCACGTTGCAGAACTGCGGGTTGGTTGCGGCGTTGTTGACCAGGATGTCGAGACGACCAAACTGTTCCCTGATCTGCGCGAAGACACTGGTGATCTGCTCCATCTCGCCGATGTGGCAGGCGATGGCGGTGGCCTTGCCACCTTCGGCAGTGATGGAATCGGCCACGGCCTGGCAGCCGTCGATCTTGCGACTGGAGACGATCACGTGCGCGCCTTGCTGGGCCAGCAGCTTGGCGATGGACTCGCCAATGCCACGGCTGGCACCGGAAACGAAGGCGATCTTGCCGTCGAGGTCGAACAGTTGGGTCTTGGACATTGTGATTACCCCGGGGTTAGAGAGTGGATTTGCCGATGACCTGCAGGCACATCTGCTCCAGCAGCTTGTTCATGTGAATGAACTGGGCGAAGCGCTTGTCCTGGGTCTGGCCGTGGTAGAAGCGGTAGTAAATCTGCTGCACGATGCCGGCCAGGCGGAACAAGCCATAGGTGTAGTAGAAATCGAAGCTGTTGATCTTGATGCCAGCTTTTTCGGCGTAGTAGTCGACGAACTGCTGGCGGGTGAGCATGCCTGGCGCGTTGCTCGGTTGGCGGCGCATCAGTTGCACCGGAGCCGGGTCGCCGGCTTCGATCCAATAGGCCAGGGTGTTGCCCAGGTCCATCAGTGGGTCGCCGATGGTGGTCATCTCCCAGTCGAGCACACCGATGATCTGCATCGGGTTGTTCGGGGCGAGGATCACGTTGTCGAAGCGGTAATCGTTGTGCACGATGCCAGGTTTGTGGTGATCGGCCGGCATCTTGTCGTTGAGCCAGGCCTTGACCGGTTCCCAGGTTGGCGCATCCGGGGTCAAGGCCTTCTGGTAACGGTCGCTCCAACCCTTGATCTGGCGCTCGACATAACCCTCGGGCTTGCCCAAGTCGCCCAGGCCGCAGGCGTTGTAATCGACGTTGTGCAGCTCCACCAGCTTGTCGATGAAGCTCTTGCACAGCGCGCTTGTCTGCTCGGCGCTGAAGCTCAGCTCTGCCGGCATCTCCGAGCGCAGGATGATGCCCTTGACCCGCTCCATCACATAGAACTCGGCGCCGATCACCGATTCGTCGGTGCAGTGCACGTAGGCTTTGGGGCAGTAGGGGAAACCGGCGTTGAGCTGGTTGAGAATGCGGTACTCGCGGCCCATGTCGTGCGCCGACTTGGCCTTGTGGCCGAACGGCGGGCGACGCAGGACGAATTCCTGCTGTGGGTATTCGATCAGGTAGGTCAGGTTCGAAGCACCGCCCGGGAACTGGCTGATCTTGGCCTCGCCGCTGAGGCCCGGAATGTTGTCTTTGAGGTAAGCGTCGATGACGGCAGCATCGAGTTCTTCGCCGGTGCGGATGCGGGTGGATTGGTCAGTGAGCGCCATGCTTATCCCTTCTACTTATGATGGGTGCCCCAGATAATTGGCTAATCTAATGCTGCACCCTGGCTGTCACAAGCAATACGCGCCGTTATAGGCGGGCGTGTTGCACCTCGATCAAACTGCCTGATCAGCCATCTTCGACCTGGGCCGTTTACCTATGCGCAGGCAATAAAAAACCGGAGTGCAGGACTCCGGTTTCGTGTTTTGCGCGCAGCTCGCCGATCAGACCGGGAACAGTTCGCCCAGCTTCATCGCCAGCATCATGTCGCCTTCGGCGCGCAGCTTGCCAGCCATGAAGGCTTGCATACCGTCTGTTTCGCCGCTGACGATGCCCTTGAGGGTTTCGCTGTCCATGATCAGGGTCACGTTGGCGTTCGGGTTGTCGCCTTGCTCGAGGGCGCAGGTGCCGTCTTTGACGATCAGCGCGTAGTTCTCGCCATCTTCGATGTTGAATTGGAATACCAGATCCAGGCCTGCAGCGGCGCTGGCGTTGAACTTGGACTGCATGGTTTGGGCGATGTCAGCAACACTCATGGTCTTATCCTTTTTCGGTTTTTTCGCGCAGCCTTGCGGCCGCAGTGGGCTGGAGCTCATCGGTAGGTGATGAGCTCCGGCGCCTTCAGCAGCTGTAAATGCACATGGCTGTTGAAGGAAGCCAGACTCACCTCGCTGCCGCGGAATTTCAGCTGGCTGAGCGAGGTATTGACGATTTGCCAATTCAGTTCGAAGGCCTTTGCCGCCGGTACGCCGGTAATCAGGCGGAGCAGGGCAGTAATGGTGCCGCCGGAGGTAAACACGGCTATGTTCTGTTTGCTGCCTGCCTGTTCGAGGATGCGCCGCAGGCCGCCTTCGACCTGTTCGACATAGGCCTGCCAGCTTTGCAGGCCGGGTTTGTCGTGTTCGCCGGAAATCCAGCGCTGGATCAGTTTGGCGAACAGGCGCTGGAACTCGGCGCGGTTCTGCGCACCGTTGCGCAGGATATGTAGGGCTTCGGGTTCTTCCGGTAGTAGATCCGGCAGCAGGGTGCGAATCACCGCATCGGCATCGAACTCGTTGAAGGCTTCGTCGATATCCAGCGCCGGCGCCTGGCTCATACGCTGCAGGGCAGCGTTGGCGGTGTGTTGCTGGCGGCGCAGGCTGCCGCTGACGCAGCGGTCGAGGCGGATGCCGAGTTGTTCGAGGTGTTCGCCCAGCACTTCGGCCTGGCGCACGCCGACGGGAGACAGGACATCGTAGTCGTCTGCACCGAATGAGGCCTGGCCATGTCGAATCAGATAGATGCTGCCCACGTCCGTATTGGTCCCGGCACGTTGAATGTTTCGCGAGGGTATGAGGAAGCTCAGGGGCTGTCAACGAAAAAACATACGCTTGTTTGAATTGCTCGTATGGCCATTGTACGGTGCCGCCGTGCTTGGCCGGTGAACCGCTGCGCCGGTATGCTTGGGCCTTTGGGCGCTCAGGCGCCGCTGCATTGTCCAAGGGGGATCCGTGGAGTTTCTTAGCGAGTACGCCAGCTTTCTGGCGAAAACCCTGACCCTGGTGGTCGCCATCGTCGTGGTGCTGGTGGTGATCGCTGCCACACGCGGCAAAGGGCGGCGCGGCAGTGGTCAGTTGCAGGTGCAGAAGCTCAATGATTTCTACAAGGATCTGCGCGAGCGCCTGGAGCACAGCGTGCTGTCCAAGGATCAGCTCAAGGCCACGCGCAAGGCCGAGGCCAAGGCGGCCAAAGAGGAAAAGAAAGCGCCACCGAGCAAGCCGCGGGTGTTCGTGCTGGATTTCGATGGCGACATCAAGGCTTCGGCCACCGACAACCTGCGCCATGAGGTGACGGCGCTGCTGTCCATGGCAAAGGCCGAGGACGAAGTGGTGCTGCGCCTGGAAAGCGGTGGCGGCATGGTGCACAGCTACGGTCTGGCGTCGTCGCAACTGGTGCGTATCCGCGACGCCGGTATCCCGCTGACCGTGTGCGTGGACAAGGTAGCCGCCAGCGGCGGCTACATGATGGCCTGCATCGGTCAGAAGATTCTCAGTGCACCGTTCGCTATCCTCGGCTCCATCGGCGTGGTGGCGCAGTTGCCCAACGTGCACCGTCTGCTGAAGAAGCACGAAATCGATTTCGAAGTGCTGACCGCTGGCGAATACAAGCGCACCCTGACGGTGTTCGGCGAGAACACCGAAAAAGGTCGGGAGAAGTTTCAGGAAGACCTGGAAACCACCCACGAGCTGTTCAAGGGTTTCGTCGCCCGTTACCGCCCGCAGTTGGACATCGACGCCATTGCCACCGGCGAAGTCTGGCTGGGTATGGCCGCGCAGGAGCGCCTGTTGGTGGACGAGCTCAAGACCAGCGACCAGTACCTGGCCGAGCGCGCCGCTGAGGCGGAGCTGTTCCATCTGCATTTCGCTCAGAAAAAAAGCCTGCAGGAACGCGTCGGATTGGCGGCCAGCATGGCGGCGGATCGCTTCGTTCTGACCTGGTTGAGCCGGCTCAATCAGCAACGTTTCTGGTAACACTTCGTTCATGATGGGCTGCACGACGCGACTCGCGACGCGCAGCAGCGAACCACGACAAGAGGAGAGGGTGATGACCGAGTTCAAGGCCTTGCTGGTCAGCGAAGGCGCCGATGGCGCTTTCCAGCGAGAAGTGGTCCAGCGCAACGACGAGCAACTGCCGCAGGGCGAGCTGCTGATCCGTGTGCGCTATTCCTCGCTCAACTACAAGGATGCCCTGTCCGCCAGCGGCAATCGTGGTGTGACCCGGGCTTACCCGCATACGCCCGGCATCGACGCGGCGGGTGTGGTCGAAGCTTCCAGCGTTGCCGAGTTTGCCGTGGGCGATGAGGTGATCGTTACCGGTTACGACCTGGGCATGAACACCGCCGGTGGTTTTGGCCAGTACATTCGCGTACCGGCCGCCTGGGCGATCAAGCGCCCGCAGGGGCTGCCGCTACGCGAGGCGATGATTCTCGGCACTGCCGGCCTGACTGCAGCACTGTGCGTGGACAAACTGGAGCAGGCAGGCGTTATCCCCGAGTCCGGCACCGTGCTGGTCACCGGCGCTACCGGCGGCGTTGGCAGCATCGCGGTCGTGCTGCTCAAGCAACTCGGTTATCGCGTGGCTGCTGCTACCGGCAAGGCCGAGCAGGCCGATTTCCTGCGTGGCCTGGGCGCCGACGAGATCGTCAGCCGCGAGGAACTACAACAGGGTAGCGAGCGACCGATGCTCAAGGAGCGCTGGGCGGGCGCGGTGGATACCGTGGGCGGTGACATCCTGTTTAACGTGGTCAAGTCGCTGCGTCACAGCGGCAGCGTGGCCTGTTGCGGGCTGACCGCTGGCGTCGGCTTCCAGGCCAGCGTCCTGCCGTTCATCCTGCGTGGCGTCAACCTGCTGGGGGTGGACTCGGTGGAGCTGCCGCTGGTGGTCAAGGCGTCGATGTGGGACAAGCTGTCGCTGCAGTGGAAGCTCGACCTTGCGCCGCTGTGCCAGGAAATTGGCCTGACGGAGTTGCCGGCGGCCATTGAGCGGATACTGGCTGGTGGCATGGTCGGGCGCATTCTGGTGCGTCTGGACTGATTGCAGTGAGGCCCGTCGATGACGGGCCTCTGCATTTTCAGGCCTGGCTGACGTACATGGTGATCTCGGCGCGGAACACCGGTTTGTCGCCGACGTAGGCCATCACCGGCACCTTGATGTCGCCGGTCTGGCTCCAGTCCACCTTGCTGCCGTCAGCCACGGTGCGGATATCGCCATCGGCCTTGGCCAGGTATTCCACCGTCATGCCCTTGGGAATCCAGCGACAACCGGCAGGAATGGACGCATCGGTCATGCTGCCGGCGGCAAGCTCGGCAGCATTGCACAGGGCAATGGCGTGCACCGTGCCGATATGGTTGAGCACTTCGCGGCGTTTGGCGAAGCTGACCTCGGCATAGCCGGGACGCAGCTCGACCATTTGCGGAGCGATACTGGCGAAGTAAGGGGCGACCTGGCCGATCATCGCGCTGAACTGGGCAGCGCCGGCCTGCTGGAACATCTGCAACATCTGACTCATGACTTTCTCCTGCGTATTGGCGATTGAAGATGAGCGCGCGCCGGGGCAGTATACGAGCATTAGAAAGTTATTCTAGAAAAATATTCTAGTCATGAGGAGTGGCATGGCTCGTCCATCGCGTAAAGACGAGATCCTGCAGGCTGCGCTGGCCTGCTTCACCGAGCACGGCGTCGATGTCACCACCATCGAGATGATCCGCGACCGCTCGGGGGCGAGCATCGGCAGCCTGTATCATCACTTCGGCAACAAGGAGCGGATCATCGCTGCGCTCTATCTGGCCGGCACTGCGCAATACGCCGACCTGCTGCAGCGCGGATTTGCCAGCGCAGCTAGCGCCGAGGCCAGCGTCAAGTTGCTGGTGACCAGCTATATCGACTGGGTGGTGGCCAATCCGGATTGGGCGCGTTTCATCCTGCACAGCCGCGGTCGGGTCGAAGCGGGAGAGATGGGCGATGTCCTGCGCGACGCCAATCGCCAGCATTTTGCGCAGATTCTTGCAGCGCTCACCGAGTACCGTCTGCAGGGGCTGTTCAAGGCGCTGCCGGATGACTGTTTCGCCTCGGTGGTAATCGGCCCGACGCATGATCTGGCGCGCAACTGGCTGGCCGGCCGCACCCAGAGCGAGCTGGGCGAGTGCCGTGAGCTACTGGCGCAGATCGCCTGGGACAGCGTGAAAAGCAGCGGCTAACCGAATCGATAGATATCCATGCCCAGCGCGCCGTAAGTGAAACCGCTGTGCTCAACCTTGAAGGTGCCGCCCGCACCGCGGGCGAAGAACAGCGGTAGCAGGTGTTCGTCGCTGGGGTGATTGCGTACGGCGCTCGGTGCCAGGTGACGGTAATGGTGCAAGGCCTCTTCGTCGTTCGCTTCGAGCTTTTCCACCACCCAGTCGCGAAACGCCTTGGCCCAGGGCGTGATGACGTCCGGCCCGGCGCGCCAGTCGAGTTCGCCGAGATTGTGGGTGATGCTGCCAGAGCCGATCAGCAATATGCCTTGCCCGCGCAGATCGGCCAGCGCGCGGCCGACGCGGGTCTGCAGTTCGGGGCCCATGCGGCTGGGTAGCGACAGTTGCAGCACGGGAATGTCGGCTTGCGGATACATCAGCGACAGCGGAACCCAGGCGCCATGATCGAAGGGACGCTGAGCATCGAGCTCGGCCGGCAGGCCTGCGTCGTTCAATTGCCCGGCGATCTTCGCAGCCAGCTCTGGCGCGCCGGGTGCCGGATACTGCAGGGTATACAGCGCTGCCGGGAAACCGCCGAAGTCGTGCCAGGTTTTTGGATGCTCGCCCGCCGTCAGCAGCAGGCGCTGGCTTTCCCAGTGGGCCGATACCACCACGATGGCTTTGGGCCTGGTCAGCTCGGCGGCCAGTCTGGCCAGGGCAGGGCCGCTGGAACCTGGATCCAGGGCCAGCATGGGCGAACCATGGGATATGAACAGTGAGGGCAGCATGGCGATCAGCTCCTGAAGTAGGATGTCGCCATCTTCGTTGCTGGACCTATCGACTTCCAGCATAAATAGTTGAGCATTCCTATCGAATTTGTGGAGGTTTCATCCATGCAAGAGGCGTTTTGGCAGGAGCGTTGGGCACGTAGCCAAATCGGCTTTCATCAGGAGAAGGTCAACGGCTATCTGCGCCGGCATTGGGCTCGGCTCGGGCTCTCTGAGGAGGCGGCAGTACTGGTGCCGCTGTGTGGCAAGAGCCTCGACCTGGCGTGGTTGGCGGAGCAGGGCCATAGCGTGATCGGCGTGGAGTTGGCCGAGCGCGCGGTGCAGGATTTCTTCGCCGAGCGTGATGTGCAGCCGCAGATCGCTCAGCACGGCGCATTCAAGGTCTATCAGGCGGGCAAGCTGCGGATACTATGCGGCGACTTTTTCGCCCTGAGCCGCGAGGACGTTGCCGACTGCCTGGCGTTCTATGACCGCGCGGCGTTGATCGCGCTGCCAACGGAGATGCGCGAACGCTACGCTGCCCACTTGCAGGCGATTCTGCCGCCGACTTGCCAGGGCTTGCTGGTGACCCTGGTGTACGACCAGCAGCGCATGGATGGCCCGCCGTTCTCGGTCGCCGACGCCGAGGTCGCGCAGAGCTTCACGTCAGGCTGGGAGGTGCGTGAGGTGGAGCGCAAGGATGTGCTGAGCGGCAACCCGCGTTTTGTCGAGAGTCAGCTCGAGGCGGTGGAGGAGGTGGTGTTTCACCTCGCGCGTCGCTGATACGGCAGGGCTAATGAAAAAGGCGACCCGGAGGTCGCCTTTTTCGTGTGCAGCGTCGATCAGCCGCGGCGGCGCAGCGCTTCGATGCGATCTTCCAGCGGCGGGTGGCTCATCAGCAGGCCAGCCAGGCCATTCTTCAGGCCGCCGTTGATGCCGAAGGCGGTCAGGCTGTCGGGCATCTGCACCGGCACGCCCTGTTCGGCGCGCAGGCGCTGCAGCGCGGCAATCATCGCGCCGGTACCGGCCAGGCGGGCACCGGCTTCGTCGGCCTTGTACTCGCGTTTGCGCGAGAACCACATGACGATGATGCTGGCCAGGATGCCCAGCACCAGCTCGGCGAAGATGGTCGCGACGAAGTAGCCGATGCCGTGGCCGTCTTCGTTCTTCAGGATCGCCTTGTCGACGAAGTTACCGAATATGCGTGCGAAGAACATGACGAAGGTGTTCACCACACCCTGGATCAGTGCCAGGGTGACCATGTCACCGTTGGCCACGTGGCCGATCTCGTGGGCCAATACCGCTTTCACCTCATCCGGCGAGAAGCGCTCGAGCAGGCCCTGGCTGACGGCCACCAGTGCGTCGTTCTTGTTCCAGCCGGTGGCGAAGGCGTTGGACTCGTAGGCCGGGAAGATGCCGACTTCCGGCATCTTGATGCCGGCTTCGCGCGACAGCTCCTCGACGGTCTGCAGCAGCCACTGTTCGTGACGGGTGCGCGGCTGGGTGATGATCTGCGTGCCGGTGCTCATCTTCGCCATCCATTTGGACAGGAACAGCGAGACCAGCGAGCCGGCGAAACCGAACACGGCGCAGAAAATCAGCAGGCTGCCATGGTTCTGGCCGGTGAAGCGATCGACCCCCAGCAGTTTGAGGGTGATGCTGGCGATGACCAGCACCGCCAGGTTGGTGGCCAGGAACAACATAATGCGCATCATGGTGTGAACGGACTCCTCACGGGGAAAGACTTTTACTAATGCCGGCTATATAAGGGCGCCCTACAGGGGCTTTCAACTGGCGACTATTTCAAACTATGTCTCTTGGCCGTGCAGCGTGCTCTCGAACAGCAGGCGAGTGAGGCGGGCTGTGCGTTCGCCATGCTGCTGGGCGAGGGCTTCGCGCAGCTGAAAAGCCAGCGTGGCATGCACCCGGCGCACGCTCGGCGGCAACACTTCACCTTCGCGCAGGGCGTGAGGAATGGCGCGCGACAGGCGCAGAAAACCTTTTTCGGTCAGCACCGCCTGATCCAGCGCGTCGTAAGCGATGGTTGATTCGAAACGCAGATAACCTTCTTCGGCCAGCCACAGCAGGGCGCCCAGGCAGGCCTGGTGGCGCTTGCTGGGGAGGCCGAACTCGTCTGGCTCTTCACGCCCGATCAAGTCTTCCACGTACAGCGCCAACTTGCGTGGGAAGGCCTGATAGAGCATGAGCAGCCCGCTGGCTGCGTCTTTGTAGAAATCGTCGATCTGCAGGTCCATGCCGGTTTACTGGCTGTAGCCCTTGAGGAAGTTGCCGATGCGGCCGATGGCCTGCTCCAGGTCGTCGACGCGGGGCAGGGTGACCACGCGGAAGTGATCCGGCCACGGCCAGTTGAAGGCGGTGCCCTGGACGATCAGCAGCTTCTCAGACAGCAGCAGGTCGAGGACGAACTTCTCGTCGTTGTGGATCGGGCAAACCTTGGGGTCGATCTTCGGGAAGGCATAGAGTGCGCCCATGGGCTTGACGCAGCTTACGCCGGGGATGTCGTTGAGCAGCTCCCAGGCGCGGTTGCGCTGCTCCAGCAGGCGGCCGTTGGGCAGCACCAGGTCGTTGATGCTCTGGTAGCCGCCGAGCGCGGTCTGGATCGCATGCTGGCTCGGTACGTTGGCACACAGGCGCATGTTGGCGAGGATATCCAGGCCTTCGATATAGCTCTGCGCCCTGTGCTTGGGCCCGGAGATGGCCACCCAGCCGGAGCGGAAACCGGCCACGCGGTAGCTCTTGGACAGGCCGTTGAAGGTCAGGCAGAGCACGTCCGGTGCCAGCGAGGCGGTGCTGATGTGCACAGCTTCGTCGTAGAGGATCTTGTCGTAGATTTCGTCGGAGAAGATCACCAGGTTGTGCTGACGCGCCAGTTCGACGATGTCCTGCAGCACTTCCTTGGAATACACCGCACCGGTGGGGTTGTTCGGGTTGATCAGCACCAGGGCCTTGGTGTTCGGCGTGATCTTGGCGCGCATGTCGGCGATGTCGGGGAACCAACCGGCCTGCTCGTCGCACAGGTAGTGCACCGGCTTGCCGCCGGACAGCGCCACGGCAGCGGTCCACAGCGGGTAGTCGGGCGCCGGAATCAGCACCTCGTCACCGTTGTTGAGCAGCGCCTGCATGGCCATGACGATCAGCTCGGATACGCCGTTGCCGAGGTAGATGTCCTCGATGGTGACGCCTTCGACCTGCTTCTGCTGGTAGTACTGCATCACCGCCTTGCGCGCGCTGAACAGCCCCTTGGAGTCGCTGTAGCCCTGAGCGGTGGGCAGGTTGCGGATGACGTCCTGGAGGATTTCCTCCGGCGCCTCGAAACCGAACGGCGCCGGGTTGCCGATGTTCAGCTTGAGGATGCGATGGCCTTCCTCTTCCAGACGCTTGGCGTGCTTGAGCACTGGCCCGCGAATGTCATAGCAGACGTTGGCGAGCTTGTTCGATTTGCTGACCTGCATGTAAGGAGTCCCGAGCTAAGGAGAGCCCGCGCAAACACGCTGCAAAATTCTCTCGACGAGGAATCTTGGCAGCCTGTAACGCGGGTGACAGACTGGGGTCGAATCATACGTGGCGCTCTGAGCGCGGCAAAGGTATCTGCCGGGCTTTTTTCTGGCCTGCCACAGGGCGCCCAGTGACTGGGTAGTCGCGCACCGCCTGCCTTCGCAGCGGTCGACGCCAGGTTCTGGTGCTGCCTGCAACGCCGTGTACCGCCCATTACCGAGGAGGAACCCCGTTCGTGGATAAAGTCGACAAACCCCTGGATAGCTGGCGCGAAGAGCTGACTGACGAGCAGTTTCATGTCTGCCGATTGGGTGGCACGGAGCGGCCGTTTACCGGCGCTTATCACGACAGCAAGATCCCTGGCATCTATCACTGCGCCTGCTGTGGCGAGGCGCTGTTCGATTCGGACGCCAAGTACGACTCGGGCAGTGGCTGGCCGAGCTACTTCCAGCCGATCAACGACGAGGTGATCGCCAGCCTCGACGATTACAGCCATGGTATGCACCGTATCGAGGTCAAGTGCGCCAAATGCGATGCACACCTGGGGCACGTGTTCCCCGATGGTCCACGCCCGACCGGGTTGCGCTACTGCATCAACTCACTGTCGTTGAAGCTGGTGCCGAGCGAGTAAGACATGCCGCGCCAGGCGCGTCGAGTACCTGGCGCGGTAGGCTCAGGCTTGCTGGCTGGCGCGTTGGCGACTTTCTTCCAGGTCGTCACACGCCTGTCGGATCATGTCTTCGGTAATTGGCACTTCGCGGCCCTGGCCGTCGATGATAAAACCGCCCACCGGCTCCTGCTGTTGCGCGGTGGCGGGGCATTGGGCGGCGTTGTCTTGCAAGCTCATGGCCTGTCTCCTCATCAGTGGTGAGCGCCAGTCTGGGACATCCAGATGAAGGCGCGGTGACAACTAGGAACCTGCTCAAAGTCTGCTGCGTGTCGGCCATGCTGCGTTGAAATCGGGCTCAGAAAGCTCATCTACTACTCGTAACTCCGCTTCCTAGCCCGATTTCGCCTTGCCTGGCTCTAGCTCGCGATACTTTAAACAGATTCCAAGACGGCGGAACTCCGTCACAAAATACATTGCGAAAGTCGTATTGCAGGCTGCATGCCAGCCTGTATGGAACGAGGAATTCATGTCGCGTTTTCATATCGGTTTGATCATCAATCCACTGGCTGGGCTGGGTGGCCCGGCAGCCTTCAAGGGCAGCGACGGCATGGCTGAGCAGGCGCTGGCTCTGGGTGTCGAGCCAAAGGCCGCACAACGTACGCGCACCGCACTTGAACAGTTGTTGACCCTGCAAGAGCGCATAGAGTTCGTCAGTTATCCGGGCGCCATGGGTGGCGATCTTTTGGCGCAGATGGGCTTCGAGCATCGCCTGCTGGGGCAGCTCGGCGCACAGCCAACCACCGCAGAAGACACCCGCCAGGCGGTGCAGCAACTGCAGGACGCCGGCGTGGCCCTGATCCTCTTCGCTGGCGGTGATGGCACCGCGCGCGATGTTTGCGCTGCTGTCAAAGACGGGCAGCCGGTGCTGGGCATTCCGGCCGGGGTGAAGATCCAGTCAGGCGTCTACGCCATCAGTCCGCGCGCAGCAGGCGAGCTGACGGCGCGCCTGGTAGAAGGCGGCCTGGTGCGGCTGGCCAGCGGCGAAGTACGGGATATCGACGAGAACGCCCTGCGCGAAGGTCGTGTGACCGCGCGCTGGTATGGCGAGCTGTGCGTGCCGCAGGAAGGCGGCTATGTGCAGGCGGTCAAGCAGGGTGGGGTGGAATCCGAAGAGCTGGTGCTGGCCGATCTCGCCGCCTGGCTGGAGGCGGAGTGGGAGCCGGACGCACGCTATGTGTTCGGCCCAGGTTCGACCTTGCACGGCCTGGCGCAGAATCTGGGGCTGGAAACCACCTTGCTGGGCGTCGATGTGATCGAAGCGGGGCAGGTGATTGCGCACGATGTCAACGAAAGCGAGCTGTTCGGCCTGGTCGACGAGCGCCCGACTTACCTGCTGGTGACCGCGATTGGCGGCCAGGGCCATATCATCGGCCGTGGCAACCAGCAGATCAGCCCGCGCGTGCTACGCGCCGTGGGCCTGGAGCGCCTGCGCGTGGTGGCGACCAAGCGCAAGCTGGCGACGCTGGAAGGGCGACCGCTGCTGGTCGACAGTGGTGACGTGAGCCTGGACGACGCCTTTCCCGATGCGGTGCGGGTCTGGGCCGGTTATAAGGAAGAGCTGCTGTATCCCTTGAGTCGATAGGAGATCGATATGCGAATGGTGATCGCGCTGCTGCTCTGGTCGCTGGCTTTTGCCGCGCAGGCCATCGAAGCGGACAGACTGGTACTTGATGCACGCAAGCAGGTTGGCGTGACCCTCAGCTATGACCCGGCCTACCGGAAGCTGAGCTATCCAGGCGGCGATGTGCCCATGGCCACCGGGGTCTGCACCGACGTGGTGATCCGTGCGTTGCGTCAACAGGGGTTGGATCTGCAGGAGTCAGTGCATCGCGACATGCGCGGTAACTTCGCCGTCTATCCGAAGAACTGGGGGCTGAGCCGCCCGGACAGCAATATCGATCACCGCCGCGTGCCCAATCTGATGACCTGGTTCAAGCGCCAGGGCTGGGCGCTTGCGGTCAAGCAGGATGCCTCGGCCTACCGCGCCGGCGATATCGTCACCTGGGATCTGGGGCGCGGCCTCACCCATATCGGCATCGTCAGTGACCGTCAGGCTGCAACGGGCACGCCGCTGGTGCTGCACAACATCGGGCGTGGCACGCAGGAGGAGGACATTCTGTTCGCCTACCGCATCACTGGCCATTACCGGCCGCTGGCGCAACAGGCGAGCGCTGGCCAATGACGCAGCAGTCGTTGCCACCGAATCTTGCTGCAGGCGAGCGTGTCGTCCTGTTCGATGGCGTCTGCAAGCTGTGCAATGGCTGGGCGCGATTCCTCATTCGGCATGACCGCCAGCGCCAGTTTCGTCTGGCTTCGGTGCAGTCGGCGCAAGGTCAGGCGCTGCTGGCCTGGTATGGGCTGCCGACCGACCGTTTCGACAGCATGGCGCTGATCGATGAGGCCGGGCTGCATGTACGTTCGAACGCGCTGCTGCGTATTCTCGCTCGCCTGCCCCAGCCCTGGCGCGCGCTTGCCTGGCTGCGCCTGATTCCGCGCCCGCTGCGCGATTGGTGTTATGACCGCATCGCGCTGAATCGCTACCGCCTGTTCGGTCGACACGAGGTCTGCCTGCTACCCAGCGCTGACCATGCCGAGCGTTTTCTGCATGACTGAACCGCGCCTGGCGCAGATCGCCTGGCTCGCGCGGCTGGCCCTGGCACTGGTGTTCATCTGGCATGGGCTGGCGCCGAAGATTCTCTGGCTCAGCCCTGACGAGGTGGCGATGATCGCGGCCCATGGCCTGCCGGATCATCCGCTGTTCGCGCCAGAGCTGATCGCGCGCGCCGGCGGCATTGCCGAGATCCTCCTGGGCATCGCGCTGCTGACGGTACGTCGCCGGCGCTGGCCTTTGCTGGTTGCAGGCGCTGTGTTGCTGGTGCTGCTGCTTGATGTTGTGCTGCTCAGTCCCCATCTGTTGATCCAGGCGTTCAATCCGCTTTCGACCAACCTGGCTGCGCTGGCCTTGTGCGCAGTGGCCTGGCTGGCCGAAGCGCCCTCGGCTACTGATTCCTGAGACCCGTCATGACATCGATACTTTCTTCTCGCCAGCGTGGCGCCATGCGTCTGGCCTGGCGTTTTATCGCGCCTTATCGCGGCCGAGTGGTGGGCGCGCTACTGGCGCTGATGTTCACGGCGGCGATTACCCTGTCCATGGGCCAGGGCATCAAGTTGCTGGTGGATCAGGGCCTGGCCACACAATCACCGGCCGCGCTGCGCCAGTCCCTGCTGCTGTTCTTCGTGCTGGTATTGGCGCTGGCCTTCGGCACCTATACCCGCTTCTATCTGGTGTCGTGGATCGGCGAGCGGGTGGTGGCGGACATCCGTCGGCGGGTGTTCGATCACCTGATCGAGCTGCATCCAGGCTTCTACGAGAGCAATCGCAGCTCGGAAATCCAGTCGCGGCTGACCGCTGATACCACCTTGCTGCAATCGGTGATCGGCTCGTCGCTGTCGATGGCGCTGCGCAACCTGATCATGCTGATCGGCGGCAGCGTGCTGCTGGTGGTGACCAATCCCAAGCTCAGCGGCATCGTCCTGTTGGCCCTGCCGCTAGTGGTGGCGCCGATCCTGTTGTTCGGCCGCCGCGTGCGCGCGTTGTCGCGGCAGAGCCAGGACCGTGTGGCCGATGTCGGCAGCTACGTGGGTGAGGTGCTGGGGCAGATCAAGACGGTGCAGGCCTACAACCACCAGAACGAGGACAAGCGTCGTTTCGGCGAATCCGCCGAGGCGGCTTTCGATGTGGCGCGCAAGCGCATCGCCCAGCGTTCGTGGTTGATCACCGTGGTTATCGTACTGGTGCTCGGTGCGGTGGGGGTGATGCTCTGGGTCGGCGGCATGGATGTGATCGCCGGGCGTATCTCTGGCGGTGAGCTGGCAGCCTTCGTGTTCTACAGCCTGATCGTCGGCTCGTCCTTCGGCACCCTGAGCGAGGTGATCGGTGAGTTGCAGCGCGCGGCAGGCGCCGCCGAGCGCATCGGCGAGCTATTGCGTGCCCGTAACGCCATCGTGGCGCCAGAGCAGCCGCAGCATCTGCCGCAGCCGGTACAGGGGCGCATCGAGTTGCAAGGCGTGCGTTTCGCCTATCCGTCGCGCTCGGACAGCTATGCCATCGATGGCATCGACCTGCAGGTCGCGGCGGGTGAGACGCTGGCGCTGGTGGGGCCGTCCGGCGCTGGCAAGTCGACGTTGTTCGACCTGCTGCTGCGCTTCTTCGACCCGCAGGGCGGGCGCATCCTCATCGACGGCGTGCCGATTGATCAGCTCGACCCGCGTGAGCTGCGCGCCAGTTTCGCGCTGGTGTCGCAGAATCCCGCGCTGTTCTTCGGTTCGGTCGAAGACAACATTCGCTACGGTCGCCTGGACGCGAGCCAGGCCGAGGTGGAGGCGGCTGCGCGAGCGGCGCATGCCCATGAGTTCATCCAGCGGTTGCCGCTGGGTTACCTGACTCATCTCGGTGAGGCCGGGCTGGGGCTTTCCGGCGGCCAACGTCAGCGTCTGGCCATTGCCCGAGCCTTGCTCGCCGATGCACCGATCCTGCTACTCGACGAGGCCACCAGCGCGCTGGATGCCGAGAGCGAGCACCTGATCCAGCAGGCGCTGCCCTCTCTGATGGCCGGACGTACCACGCTGGTGATCGCCCATCGTCTGGCCACGGTGAAGCAGGCGGATCGCATCGCGGTGATCGAGCAGGGGCGTCTGGCCGCGATCGGTCGACATGCCGAACTGATCGAAAGCAGCCCGCTCTATGCGCGGTTAGCGGAGTTGCAGTTCGGTAATTAACCGCCTGCTAGCTCTTGGGTCTGATGGTGGCAGCTGCCCCGGCCGAGGCGACGATGATCGCGCCGACGGCCAGCCACTGGCCCCAGAGCAGTTTCTCGCCGAGAAAGGCCAGGCCACACAGCGCGGCGACTGCCGGCTCCAGGCTCATCAGGACGCTGAAGGTACGCGCTGGAAGGCGCGTCAGAGCGACCATTTCCAGGCTGTAGGGCAGGGCGGAAGACATCACCGCAACCCCCAGGGCGATGGGCAGCAGATCGAGGCTCAGCAGGTCGGTACCGGCATGCCAGACCCCGATGGGCAGCACCAGCAGGGCGGCGACCCAGGTGCCCAGCGCGACGGTGTGGCGGCCATGTTGGGCGCCGGCTTTCTGCCCGAAGATGATGTACAGCGACCAGCAAACGCCTGCACCGAGCGCCAGGCCTGCGCCAAGCGGGTCGATGGCGCTCTGCGTGGCGCCAGTGGGCAGCAGCATCCACAGCCCGGCGATGGCCAAGATCACCCAGACGAAATCCAGCAGGCGGCGCGAGGAGAACAGCGCAAGAGCCAGCGGGCCGGTGAACTCCAGGGCCACGGCGATGCCCAGCGGAATGCTCTGCAGCGACATGTAGAACATCAGGTTCATGCCGCCCAGCGCCAGGCCGTAGGCGAGCAGAGCATGGCACTTGCGTAGATCCAGCTTGGCTCGCCAGGGCTGCATCACCAGCGACAGGATGATCGCGCCGAGCACCAGACGCAGCGCCGTGGTGCCTTCAGCACCCACCAGCGGAAACAGGTTCTTGGCCAGCGACGCGCCGCTCTGGATCGAGACCATGGCCACCACGAGAAGGGCGATGGGAACGAGAAGTGCACTGCGTGGCATGGGGCTATGTCCTGGTGCTGATCATCAAAGAAAAAACCGGCCGCGAGGGCCGGTTCTTCGTGGCGCTTGGTGGCTTAGCGGTATTCGCAGAGGTAAGCGGTGTCCACTGCAACCTTCAGCTGGAACTTGCTGTTGGCCTCGACGGTGAACTTGCTGCCGGCCTCATAGGTGCTCCAGCTGTCGCTGCCCGGCAGTTTGACGGTCAGGGCGCCGGCGACGACATGCATGACTTCCAGCTGGCTGGTGCCGAATTCGTATTCGCCCGGGGCCATCACGCCGATGGTGGCAGGGCCTTCAGCCATGCTGAAACCGATGGATTTGACGGTGCCGTCGAAGTACTCGTTGACCTTGAACATCTGCGCTTCCTCTGAAGGGGTTGGAAAAATCGCCGGGAGCCATTTTAAACGTCGTGTAGCGACGACCCGAAGGGGCCCCGCCATGGCTGGCATGGCTATAAAAGGGGCGTCAGTATGCCCAAGCGCCTTTTCTTCGTCATCAGTCTTTGATGGGTAGCACCAGCGGCAGCAGGCGTGCGGTGTTGCGCGCATCCTCCAGGGCGCGATGCTGTTTTCCTTGAAATTGCATGCCGGCGAGCTGCAGCGCGCTGTGCAGGCCGACAGGGCGCTGTAATTGACGGGCCTTGGCGAAAGCCTGTTTCAGGTTGAGGTGCGATAAATCGGCCAGCAGGCTGTGCAGCTGGTGCTGACGCCATTCCTGCTCCAGCTGATGGCGGTCGTAATCGCCCCAGCTGCTCCAACCGACCAGGCGCGGTGCATGTTGCGTCAGCCAGCGTTCGAACTGGGCCCAGACCTGCGGCATTGGCGCCGCACCGTCGACATCGGCCTGGGTGATATGGGTGAGCTCGCGACAGAAGGCGGTTAGGCAGGGGCGACGCTGAGGCCTGATGAAGCGCTGAAAATGGTCGCGCTCATGACCGTCTGCTCCGACCAGGCTGGCACCGATCTCGATGATTTCCATTTCTTCCATCGCCCAGCCGCCTTCGTCGGTGGTGGCTTCCAGGTCGATGACTAGCCAATGCCCCATGGGCGCTCCTTAGAACCTGTCTGCGATCTGTTGCGCTTCGGCCCCGCTGCATTGAAAAGGTTCCTGGCGTCAGGATCACGCTCAAGCTCTCTGAGCTAACCCGCTGGCAGTATGGAAGGCCTTTTTGGTCAGAGCAAACGTCGTGTTAGGCTCTGGCGCCTATATCTGGAGGAGGTTGGTATGGCAAAGGTCGCGTTTCTCGGCTTGGGTGTCATGGGTTATCCGATGGCTGGGCATCTGGCTCGCAAGGGGCATCAGGTAACGGTCTACAACCGCTCGCCGGGCAAGGCCGAACAATGGATGGGTGAGTACGCCGGCAGCAGCGCGCCGACACCACGTGAGGCGGTGGAAGGTGCTGAGCTGGTGATGTGCTGCGTCGGCAACGATGACGACCTGCGCAACGTGATTCTCGGTGAGCAGGGCGCGTTCGCCGGCATGGCGCCGGGCGCCATCCTGGTCGACCACACCACAGCTTCGGCCGATGTCGCGCGTGAACTGGCTGCCATTGCGAGCGAGCGCGGCCTGGGCTTTCTCGACGCACCGGTATCCGGCGGCCAGGCGGGTGCAGTCAATGGTGTGTTGACCGTTATGGTCGGTGGCGAAGCGCACACTTACGCTGTGGCCGAACCGGTCATCCAGAGCTACGCGCGGATGATGCGCCTGATGGGCCCGGCCGGCAGCGGCCAGCTGAGCAAGATGGTCAATCAGATCTGTATCGCCGGCCTGGTTCAGGGGCTGGCAGAGGCGCTGAACTTCGCCCAGTGCGCGGGGCTGGATGGTCATGCGGTGGTCGATGTGATCAGCAAGGGCGCGGCGCAGTCCTGGCAAATGGAGAACCGCTACAAGACCATGCTGGCCGGCGAGTTCGAGTTCGGCTTCGCGGTCGACTGGATGCGCAAGGATCTGTCGATTCTGCTCGACGAGTCGCGCCGTAATGGCGCCCAACTGCCGGTGACGGCGCTGGTCGATCAGTTCTATGCCGATGTTCAGGCCATGGGCGGCGGTCGCTGGGATACCTCCAGCCTGCTGGCGCGTCTGCAGCGTAACCGCTGATCGTGAAAGGTCTCGACGGACGGCGCGTGCCTGATTAGGATCGCCGCCGTTCGCTTCCAGCCGAGGTTGTTTCATGGAGTGTCGTGCTGGCTGCGGTGCCTGTTGCATCGCGCCTTCCATCAGTTCAGCGATTCCGGGCATGCCCGATGGCAAGCCCGCCGGCGTGCGCTGCATTCATCTCGATGCCGAGTTTCTCTGTGCCATTTTCGGGCGCCCGGAGAGGCCTGCGGTGTGTGCCGGGTTCAAGGCAGAAGAGCAGCTGTGCGCCAGTGATCGTGAAAGTGCCATTCGTATGCTGGGTTGGCTGGAGCAGGCAACTGCCTGAGGGTATGAACCGCTTGCGGCCCGTGTGGGTCGAAACGCAAACAGTCTCACCGGGAGTTGCACGAAGATGATGCGTTATTCCGTTCTGGCCATGCTGTTGTGTGCGACCGCTGCCCAGGCTGCCGAAAGGCAGTGGCAGCTGGAGCGCGAAGAAGACGGTGTGAGCGTTTACCTGGCCGAGGTACCTGGCTCCAACTACAAGGCCTATCGCGGTGTGGTGACGATCAAGGGCGACCTCGCTGCGGTGCAGGCCGTGCAGGAAGATGTCACGGGTTCCTGCGCCTGGATCTTCAGCTGTCAGCAGCAGCGACTGCTCAAGACCAAGGGCGATGTCAGCGAGCTGTATACCCGTTTCGAGATGCCCTGGCCGGTCAAGGCGCGTGATTCGGTGATCCAGGTAACCACGCGCACCGACGCCGATGGCAGCATCACGCGTCTGCTCAGGGCGGTACCGGAGCGCTTGCCGGAGGAAAAGGACTTCGTGCGGGTGCAGCGCGTCGATGGCGAGTGGCACCTCAAACCGCTGGATCAGGGCCAGGTGGAGGTGATCTATGAGGTGCATACCGAGCCAGGCGGCAGCGTACCGTCCTGGTTGGCCAACAGTTTCGTCGTCGATGCGCCACTACAGACGTTGCAGGGCTTGCGGGCCAAGGTCGAAGGCCGCTGAGCTGAAAAAACGGCAATAAAAAAGGCTGCCAGATTGGCAGCCTTTTTTCGCTTCGAGGCGCTATCAGTCGCGGTTGGCCGGCAGATCACGCTGCTCGTAACCGGTGTACAGCTGGCGCGGACGGCCAATCTTGTACGGGCCCGAGAGCATTTCCTTCCAGTGCGAGATCCAGCCCACGGTACGTGCCAGGGCGAAGATAACGGTGAACATCGAGGTCGGAATGCCGATGGCCTTGAGGATGATGCCCGAGTAGAAGTCCACGTTCGGGTACAGGTTGCGCTCTTTGAAGTAAGGATCGGTCAGGGCGATCTCTTCCAGGCGCATGGCCAGTTCCAGTTGCGGATCGTTGGTGATGCCCAACTCGCCGAGGACTTCGTCGCAGGTCTGCTTCATCACGGTGGCACGCGGGTCGCGGTTCTTGTACACGCGGTGACCGAAGCCCATCAGTTTGAATGGATCGTTCTTGTCCTTCGCCTTGGCGATGAACTTGTCGATGTTCGACACGTCGCCGATCTCATCGAGCATGGCCAGTACGGCTTCGTTGGCGCCGCCGTGTGCCGGGCCCCAGAGTGCGGCGATACCGGCTGCAATACAGGCGAACGGGTTGGCGCCCGAGGAGCCAGCCAGGCGTACGGTGGAGGTGGAGGCGTTCTGCTCATGGTCGGCGTGGAGGATGAAGATCTTGTCCATTGCCTTGGCCAGCACCGGGCTGATCGGTTTGATCTCGCACGGGGTGTTGAACATCATGTGCAGGAAGTTTTCCGCGTAATTCAGGTCATTGCGCGGGTACATCATGGGCTGGCCCATGGAGTACTTGTAGGTCATGGCGGCGATGGTCGGCATCTTGGCCACCAGGCGCATGGCCGACACTTCGCGGTGCTGCGGGTTATTGATGTCCAGCGAGTCGTGATAGAAGGCGGACAGAGCGCCAACCACGCCGCACATGATGGCCATTGGGTGGGCATCGCGGCGGAAACCGTTGAAGAAGGTCTTCAGCTGTTCGTGAACCATGGTGTGGTTCTTGATGGTGCTGACGAACTGGGCCTTCTCTTCCTTGCTCGGCAGTTCGCCGTTGAGCAGCAGGTAGCAGGTTTCCAGGTAGTCGGATTGCTCGGCGAGTTGCTCGATCGGGTAGCCGCGGTGCAGCAGAATCCCTTGGTCGCCGTCGATATAGGTGATCTTCGACTCGCAAGAGGCGGTCGACATGAAACCAGGATCAAATGTGAACCGACCCGTGGCGGTCAGGCTCCGCACATCGATTACATCGGGACCAACAGTGCCGGTCAGAACGGGCAGTTCGACGGGGGCATTGCCCTCGATGATCAACTGCGCTTTTTTGTCAGCCATATGTGGCCTCCTAGTTATGCTTGAAATCATCAGACAGCCCCCCACGCAGGGCCCGCACCACTATAGTGGGATAAATCCGAAAGTCAATTTGCGAGAACCCAGGCAGTAGAAGGGTTTGAACGGTATTTTCAACGAAAAAAGGCCGCTATTTACGCCATTTGTTTAAAGGCCGCAATGCGCTTTTTGGGGGAGGGCATTGCATTGTCATTAGTCTGCTAACTGTCTATACTCTGCGGCCGACCGCCACAGGCTTTAGGGCCGTGTCATGGCGGTTGTCACTCATTGGGTGATGGGTACCTTGCCAGTGCACTTCCCAACAACTTTGCCCTGATCGTTAGGGGCTCTCAGTGTGATAAAAAAGCCGTGAATAGCCAACGACCTGTAAACCTAGACCTTCGGACTATCAAGCTTCCGATCACCGCTTACACGTCCATTCTTCACCGTATCTCCGGTGTCATCCTCTTTGTCGGTATCGCCATTCTGCTGTTTGGCCTCGACAAGTCGCTGACCTCCGAAGAGGGCTTCGCCCAGGTGAAAGAGTGCCTGACCAGCCCGCTGGCCAAGTTCGTGATCTGGGGTCTGTTGTCCGCTCTGCTGTACCACCTGGTGGCTGGTGTACGCCACTTGATCATGGACATGGGCATCGGTGAGACGCTGGAAGGCGGCAAGCTGGGCTCGAAAATCGTCATCGCCGTTGCGGCGGTCGTGATCGTGCTGCTGGGGGTATGGATATGGTAACTAATGTCACGAATTTCTCGCGTTCGGGCCTCTATGACTGGATGGCTCAACGTGTTTCTGCGGTCGTTCTCGCGGCTTACACGCTGTTTCTGCTGGGCTATGTGATCTGTAATCCGGGTATGGGCTATGCCGAGTGGCACGGTCTGTTCTCGCATACCGCAATGCGCATCTTCAGCCTGCTGGCCCTCGTTGCACTGAGTGTGCACGCCTGGGTTGGCATGTGGACCATCTCCACCGACTACCTGACGCCGATGGCGCTGGGCAAGTGGGCGACTGGTGTGCGTTTCCTGTTCCAGGCCGTGTGTGGCATCGCGATGTTCACGATGTTCGTCTGGGGCGTGCAGATTCTGTGGGGTTTCTGATTCATGGCTAGCATCCGTACTCTTTCCTATGACGCCATCATCGTTGGTGGTGGCGGCGCCGGCATGCGTGCCGCGCTGCAACTGGCTCAGGGCGGTCACAAGACTGCCGTGGTCACCAAGGTGTTCCCGACTCGTTCGCACACCGTTTCCGCTCAGGGTGGCATCACCTGCGCCATCGCTTCGGCCGACCCGAACGATGATTGGCGCTGGCACATGTACGATACCGTCAAAGGTTCCGACTACATCGGTGACCAGGACGCTATCGAATACATGTGTTCCGTCGGCCCGGAAGCCGTGTTCGAGCTCGAGCACATGGGCCTGCCGTTCTCGCGTACCGAGCAGGGCCGCATCTATCAGCGTCCGTTCGGTGGTCAGTCCAAGGGTCCGGACAATCCGACTCAGGCTGCTCGTACCTGCGCCGCTGCCGACCGTACCGGTCACGCGCTGCTGCACACCCTGTATCAGGCCAACCTGAAAGCCGGCACCTCGTTCCTCAACGAGTGGTACGCCGTTGACCTGGTGAAGAACCAGGATGGCGCCATCGTCGGTGTCATCGCCATCTGCATCGAGACTGGCGAAACCGTCTACATCCGTTCCAAGGCCGTGGTTCTGGCCACTGGCGGTGCTGGCCGTATCTACGCCTCCACCACCAACGCCCTGATCAATACCGGTGACGGCGTGGGTATGGCCCTGCGTGCTGGTGTGCCGGTGCAGGATATCGAGATGTGGCAGTTCCACCCGACCGGTATTGCCGGCGCCGGTGTACTGGTTACCGAAGGTTGCCGTGGCGAGGGTGGTTACCTGATCAACGCCCATGGCGAGCGCTTCATGGAGCGTTATGCGCCAAACGCCAAGGACCTTGCCGGTCGTGACGTGGTGGCCCGTTCCATGGTCAAGGAAGTCATCGCTGGCAACGGCTGTGGCCCTGACAAGGACCACGTGCTGCTGAAGCTCGACCACCTCGGCGAAGAAGTGCTGCACAGCCGCCTGCCGGGTATCTGCGAACTGTCCAAGACCTTCGCTCACGTCGACCCGGTCGTGGCTCCGGTTCCGGTTATCCCGACCTGCCACTACATGATGGGCGGCGTACCGACCAACATCCATGGTCAGGCCATCACCCAAGATGCCAATGGCAACGACAAGATCATCGAAGGTCTGTTCGCCGTAGGTGAAGTGGCGTGCGTATCGGTACACGGTGCCAACCGTCTGGGCGGTAACTCGTTGCTCGACCTGGTGGTATTCGGCCGTGCTGCTGGCCTGCACCTGGAAAAAGCGCTGAAAGAAGGCGTGGAAGCGCGTGGCGCCAGCGAAACTGACATCGAGCAGTCGCTGTCGCGTCTGGCTGGTGTCAATGAGCGCAGCACCGGCGAAGACGTCGCCCCGCTGCGTAAAGAGCTGCAACAGTGCATGCAGAACTACTTCGGTGTATTCCGTACTGGCGAATACATGCAGAAGGGCATCCAACAACTGGCCGACCTGCGTGAGCGCATCGCGAAAGTCAAAATCG
>Ga0208645_1000445_pt1 | contig 44758 bp, 64 predicted proteins | sample VirMetDEL_Sep_01_FD_184519 | JGI IMG/M metagenome (GOLD analysis project Ga0208645, IMG submission 184519) | Aqueous microbial communities from the Delaware River and Bay under freshwater to marine salinity gradient to study organic matter... | ecosystem: Environmental > Aquatic > Marine >... | reverse complement strand
TCTTGTACAGAAGATGGCTTTTGGCATGTAGGTCTTGACTCGTCTAAAGATCCTTTAGCAGTTAAAGGCGCATTTGCTTGGGCAGCTTAATAAATAATTAGTGTGGGGCTTCGGCCCCACATAAATATTTTAGGAGAATCAAATATGAGATCAGATGTAAAAGCGATTCAAATAACAGCAACAGGTCAAGTGTTTGCTGGAAGAACAAGACTAAGAGGAATTATTCTTTCCAACACAACAACTACTACTGATACAGGATCAATAACTTTACAAGATATCAGTGGAACGCAATTTACGGCAGAAGTTCCTCCAGGAGATGTTTTTACTTTTAACATGCCTGAAGATGGAATTTTATTTAAATCTGGAATGACTTGTAGTGCTATTACTAGTGCTAAATCAACCGTATTAATAGATAAGTAAGGAGACAAAATGGATTCAGATCAGAAAACATTAAATGTGACAACAGTGGGAGCTAACACTTTAGCTAGAACAGGTAGAACTAGAATTACTTCTATCCAAGGATTAGGTATAGCATCATCTACAATTATTTTTTATGATTCAGCAGATGCATCAACGCCAGGAACAGCAGTAGCTACTTATAAGTATGGAACTGAAGGATTAGAAGTTTATATTCCAGGTTCAGGTATTAAATTTGAAAATGGTATTGTTTATAATTTAGCAGGAGCAGGTGGAAGCATTACAGTAACTATAACAGGAGCTTAATGGCAACTTCAGGAATTACAACTTTTGAATCGAATTTTTTTATCGATGATATAATCACGGAAGCCTATGAAAGAATAGGTAGATTTGATTATTCTGGTAATGATATAAAAACAGCAAGACGTTCTTTAAATATAATGTTTCAAGAATGGGGTAATAGAGGTCTTCATTTTTGGGAAGTAAAAAATAATTCAATTACATTAGTTGATGGTCAATCAACTTATACAATGTTTAGATCAACAGCTGATGGAACTTCAAGTCCAAATGCTGTTTATGGTGTAGATGATATACTAGAAGCAGTTTATAGAAATTCAGATAATGTTGATTTTTCTTTAACTAAAATTAATAGATCAGGTTATCAAGGTCTTTCATCAAAAACTGACACAGGAACTCCAACACAATATTTTGTACAAAGATTTATTGATAAAGTAACTATTACTTTATATCTAACTCCAGGATCCACTGAAGCCGGAAACTTTATTAACTATTATTATGTAAGCCGGATTCAGGATGCAGGAAACTATACAAACAATGCAGATGTACCATATAGATTTGTACCTTGTATGGTATCAGGATTAGCTTATTATTTATCACAAAAATTTAAACCAGAATTAGTTCAACAAATGAAATTACTTTATGAAGATGAATTAAAAAGAGCTTTAGAAGAAGATGGTTCTTCTTCAAGTACATTTATAACTCCACAAACTTATTATCCAAATGTCTAATTTATCTAAAGGAAAATACGCACAATTTATTTCAGATCGTTCAGGTATGGCTTTTCCATACAAAGAAATGGTTGTTGAATGGAATGGCTCACGTGTACATACATCTGAATTTGAACCAAAGCAACCACAGTTAAATCCTAAACCAACTGTTGCTGATCCACAAGGTTTACAATATGCAAGACCTGCTCGAGTTGAACCTGCAACAGAAAATTTATTACCTGGAAATCCATTAAATTTAACTTCAGGTTCAAGTACTGTAACTGTTACAGAACCTGGTCATGGTAGAACAACCGGAAATACTGTTGTTCTTAGAAATGTAGACGGAAGTCCTGGAGGACTAGCTTATACAGTGTTTGAAAATTCTGCAGGATTTAGTATAACAGTTATTAATACAAATAGTTATAGTTTTAGCAGTGGAAGCACTGCAACAGTAACAGGAAACTTTGGAGGAATGTCTGTAACTGCAGGTCCAGTTACATTAACACCATAATGACATACGCAGAATTAATACAAAAAATTAGAGATTACACAGAAGTAGATTCAAATGTTTTAACATCTACTATTGTTGATGGAATAATTAGTGATGCTGAATTTAGAATATTTAGAGATGTAGATTCTGATAATAATAGAAGATATGCAACAGCTAGTTTAGTAACTTCAGATAGATTTATAGATAGACCAGCAGATTTATTAATTATTAGATCAGCTCAAATAGTAGATTCTGATGGAAGTTCTAACCCTGATAATAGAGAATTTTTAGAATATAGAGATACAAGTTTTATGTCAGAATATAATCCAACAGGAGCTTCTGGTGTGCCAAAATATTACAGTTTATGGGATGAGCAAAAAATAGTTGTAGCACCTACCCCTGATGCTACTTACACAATTCAACTTAATTATATCTTGAAAGATGCCGGTTTATCTAGTACAAATACACAAACATATATCAGTAAGTATTTTCCCAACGGACTTTTATATGCATGCCTGGCTGAAGCATATTCTTTTTTAAAGGGGCCAAATGATCTCTTGCAATTATACGAAGGAAAGTATAAACAAGTATTAGAAGGCTTCTCAGTAGAACAAATGGGGAGACGAAGACGAGATGAATATCAATCAGGTGTTCCTCGAGTCGGTGGAAAATAAACTAGGAGAAAATTATGGCTATAACACAAGCGATCGCAAATGCTTTCAAAAAACAATTACTAGAAGGTGATGTAAACTTTAAATCATCTGGTGGTGATGTTTTTAAGCTAGCTCTTTTTACTTCTTCAGCAACTCTAAACTCAACAACTACAGCTTACTCTTCAAGTAATGAAGTAGCAAACACAGGTACTTACGCAGCAGGCGGTGATCCATTAACAGGTCAAAGTGCAAACATCGGAACCGGAACTGGTAAAGGTGTTGCATTCGTTGACTTTGCGGATTTATCTTTTACAGGTGTAACGTTGACAGCTAGAGGTGCATTAATTTATAACACATCTTCTGCAGTTACTAATGCAGCAGTTGCAGTTTTAGATTTTGGAGGAAATAAAACAGCTACTTCGGGAACTTTTACAATACAGTTTCCGGCAGCAACGACTTCAGCAGCTATATTAAGAATCTCTGGTTAATAGGAGAACTAAATGGCATTAGTTGTAAATGATAGGGTAAGAGAAACCTCTACAAGTACAGGTACGGGCACAATAAATTTAGCAGGAGCAGCAACAGGTTTTGAGACCTTTGTTGCAGGAATTGGAAATAGTAACACAACTTTCTATTCTATTGTAAATAGCAATGGTGAATTTGAAGTTGGTCAAGGAACTGTTACCGATGCTTCACCCGATACATTATCAAGAGATACTATATTATCATCATCTAATAGTGATTCAGCAGTAGATTTTTCTGCGGGCACTAAAGATGTTTTCTGTACCCTTCCTGCAAGTAGATTTGTGCCAGGTAAATTAGAAGGTACTAATTTTGCAGATAGTTTATTGATTGGCCATGCAACAACTGGAACTTTATCATCAGCACAAGATAATACAGGAGTTGGAATTGCGGCTTTGGATGCAATTACTTCTGGAGATCAAAACACAGCAGTAGGTAGTGATGCTGGAACAAGTTTAACAACTGCTGGTAATAATACTTTAATTGGTGCTCAAGCTGGAGATGCAATTACTGGCGCTCCTGATAATACGGCAATAGGTTCTGGTGCTTTAAGTGGAACTATGGCTGATACTAATAGTGGATATAATGTAGCCGTAGGTGCTAATTCATTAAATGTTTTAAATGGTGGTGCTTTTAACGTTGCGGTTGGTAGAGATTCTGGTAGAGGAGTTAGTTCTGGTGATTACAACATTCTAATTGGTTATGATGGTGGAGACAATATAACAAGTGGTGCTGGTAACGTAATTATTGGAACTGTTGATGCTGATAGTGCAACAGGAGATAGACAATTAAAAATTGCTGGACATGATGGTTCAACAACTACAACTTGGATTTCAGGAACAAATGCAGGTGCAATTACTTTTAATAGTGCGTATACTTTTCCAACTGCAGACGGTTCAGCAGGTAAAGTTTTAACAACAGATGGTTCTGGAACACTTACTTTTGAAACTCCAACTACTGGAGACATTACAGGTGTTACAGCAGGTACAAATTTAACAGGTGGTGGATCTTCAGGTGATGTCACAATCAATCTAGCAGATGCTTCTACATCTGCAAAAGGAGCTGCTTCATTTAGCTCAGACAACTTTGCAGCTAGTTCTGGAGCAATAACAATTAAAGATTCAGGTGTAGCAACAGCAGAAATTCAAGACAGTGCAGTAACGACAGCCAAGATAGCAGATTCTAATGTGACGCTTGCCAAAATGGCAGCGAACAGTGTCGACAGCAATCAATACGTTGACGGTTCAATAGACACAGCCCACATTGCAAATGATCAAATTACGAATGCCTTAATGGCAGACAATGCTATAGACACAGCTCAGATCGCTGACAATGCTGTTGGATTAGCTGAAATGGCATCAGGTACAGATGGTAATATTATTTCTTATGACGCTTCAGGAAATCCAGTTGCAATAGCAACAGGAAGTTCTGGTCAAGTTTTAACTTCAGGAGGAGCTGGAGCACAACCATCTTTTCAAACACCTACAGTTGGAGATATAACCGGTGTAACTGCTGGAACATTATTAGATGGTGGTGGAACTTCAGGAGATGTTACACTTAATGTCGATTTATCAGAATTATCAACTTCTACTTCAGATGGAGATGGAGATTTTTTTGCTGTAATTGATTCTTCTAATAATCAGAAAAAATTAACTAAAGGTAATATTAATAACTCAGGATTTAATAATGATGCTGGTTATACTACTAATACTGGAGACATTACAGGAGTTACAGCAGGATCTGGTTTAACAGGAGGCGGTGCTTCTGGTTCTGTTACACTTAACGTTGGTGCTGGTACAGGTATCGATGTAGCAGCAGATACAGTCGCTGTTGATGTATCCGATTTCATGTCCAATGGTTCTAATAATAGAATAGTTACTGCAACTGGCACAGATGCTATGAATGCAGAAGCAAATTTAATTTTTGATGGATCTAAATTAGGAGTAGGTGTTACTCCAGCATTTCCATTAAACGTAGCTACCCCATCAACAGATGGAGTTAATACCTTATTTGGTGCAGCTGTTTCTCCAACAGCAGCTGGAACATATCTTGGTTTTGCTGATAGTGATGCAACTGCAGTGCTTGGTGTTTATTATTCATCGACCGCTCATCCTGTTTTAGAAATTACAAGATCAACTAGAGCAGCTTCATTTACAACAGGTTTGAATATTGATGGAACATTAGTAACTGATAAAGGTTATATCGCAGAAACAACTTTAACAGATGGTGCAACTATTAACTGGAATATGTCAACTCAATCAGTGTGTAAAGTAACACTAGCTGGTAACAGAACAATGGCTGCTCCATCAAATGGAAGTACAGGTCAATTTGCTTCTATTACAGTTATTCAAGATGGAACAGGATCGAGAACATTAACATGGAACGCTGTGTATGAATTTGCAGCTGATACAGCACCAACATTATCAACAACAGCTAATAAAGCAGATTTATTTGTATTTAGATATAATGGAAGTAAATGGTTAGAAGTAGGTAGAAACTTATTATTAACAGTAAGTTAGGATATATATGAATTTTAATTTTGATAAAAAAGAATATGATAGTGAAAAATTATCAAATGAAGGTAAATTATATTTACAAAAATTACAAAACATTATTGCTCAAAAACAACAGTTAAATATTCAATTTACTGATTTAGAAGTTTTACAAAAACATTATTCTGAATTACTTAAAAAAGAATTACCTAAAGAAAAACTAAAAGAAAATAAAACAGGAGCCTAGACTATGGCTTTTGCATTTAATTCTTTTTCAGAATCGCCTTTCGCTGCAATTGTAGAAAATCCAATTGTAGCTGTAACCGGTCAAGCTCTTGCTCTTAATCAAGGTAACGAAGGAGTCGTAATTGATGTAGATGTTTCTGTAACAGGTCAAGCAATGTCTTCTAACTTAGGTACAGTTAGTATATTTGCAGGTGTTATCGCATTGCCAACAGGAATAGCAATGACATCTAACTTAGGTTCTACCACTGTAACTGCAGAGGGTAATACCAGTGTTACTGGAATAGCAATGACATCTGCCTTAGGCACTGCTCAAGCATTTACAGATGTTGTAACAGAAGATGTAACTGGAATAGCAATGTCTGCTAATTTAGGTTCTGTTGCTATTACAGGTGCTGCAAATGTATCTATCACTGGTCAAGCAATGACCATGCAAGAAGATTCTGTAACAATTGGAGCAGATGCTAATGTTACTGTAACAGCTTTACCTATGACAGCTGCACTTGGTACAGCAGTTGCAGATGCTAATAGTTTAATAGATGTAACTGGTCAGATAATGACTATGCAGGAAGGTACTGCAACAGCACCAGATTCATTAGCTATATTAACAGGAATTGAAATGACTATGTCATTAAATAGTGTTAAAAATGTAGTATGGACTGAAGTTAATACAGGAGGTGCTCCTATTGATCCTCCAGGTTGGAAAGAAGTAGCTTGATTAGAGTAAAAATATAAATATAATGAAATTTTAAGGAATTTAAAATATGGCAAATGCAACTTCAGCTAATTTAAAATTAACTGTACAACAAACCGGAGAAAATTCAGGAACTTGGGGTCAGTTTACTAATACTAATTTATTAATTTTAGAACAAGCAATTGGTGGTTATGATGCAGTTGGAATTACTTCAGGTGCAACTTTAACTTTTTCAAATGGTATTTTATCAAATGGTAAAAACCAAGTTTTAAAATTAACAGGAACTATTTCTGGAAATGTTAATGTAGTTATACCAGATAGTATTGAAAAAACTTATATTGTATTTAATTCAACAACAGGAGCACATACTGTAACTTTTAAAACAAGTTCAGGAACAGGAGTTACTTGGGGAGCTACAGAAAAAACAACTAAAATAGTTTATTCTGATGGTACAAATGTTGTAGATACAGGACTAATTTCTAATATCCTAGAAGATAGTTCTCCTGAATTAGGAGGAAATTTAGATACTAATTCTTTTAATATAAAATTTGATGATGCACATGGAATTACAGATGACTCAGATAATGAACAATTAATTTTTCAAAAAATAGGATCAGCTGTTAATTATTTTGAAATGACTAATTCTGCAACAGGTGATAACCCTGGTTTATCCGTAGAAGGAGGAGATACTAATGTAGGGTTAAATATTAGTACAAAAGGAACTGGATTAGTTAAATTTAATGATGCAGTTTATAACCCAGAAGTTGCTTTAACAGATGCAACAACTATAGATTGGGCTGTAAATACAGCTCCTGTTGCAAAAGTAACTTTAGCTGGTAATAGAACAATTGCAGCACCAAGTGGAGGTGCTACTGGACAATTCGTCTCTTTACTGGTAATACAAGATGGTACAGGTTCAAGAACAATAACTTGGAATGCTGTATATGAATTTAGTGGGGACACTGCACCAACTTTAACAACAACTGCTAATAGAGGAGACTTGTTTGTTTTTAGATATAATGGTACAAAGTGGTTAGAGGTTGGAACAACATTGAATTTAATATTAAGTTAGGAGAAAAATTATGTGGGTATTAGTACAAGATGAAACAATAATAAAAACATTTAGTCATGCAAAAGGATTTGTGTTAAATGATACACAATATCCAAGAGATATATTTACTAAATGGTCTAAAGAAGAAAAAGAGGCTATTGGTATATATGAAGTTATCGTTGACAAAACAAATTATAAAGACACAGAATATTATATAAATACAAATTCAACTATTGCATTTGCAAACAATCAAGTTACAGAATCTTGGGAAACTGCAACTGCTAAAAGATTAGTAGATGAAAATGCAGTTGATGAAGATGGAAATAATGTTTTAAAAGATGGTGTTCAAGTTATTAACTATGGTTTAAAAACTGAAAAGAAAAGAATTGTAAAAAATCAAGCTGCAGGATTACTTGCTAAAACAGATTGGTATGTGGTTAAAGCAACTGAAGTTGCTGATTATACTGTACCTGCAGATATTACAACGTATAGAGCAGCAGTTAGAACTAAATCAAATCAAATGGAAACTGCAATAGATGGTGCAGCAAATGTCGATGCACTTAAAGCATTATATGAATATACTAACACAGGAACAGAACAAGATCCTGTGTATACAAGACCTTTAGGAGAGTGGCCAGAGGAGGTAATCTAACGTGTTAATAGTTGGAGGAAACCAATCGGCAGGGGGTTATGAAGTAGATAACTCATTAAGGTTTAATGAGCCTAGTAGCGATAAATTAACAAGAAGTAATGGAACACCTACTAGCCAACAAAAATTTACTCATAGTGTGTGGGTAAAAAGGTCAACAGTAGGTAACTTTGATATAATGCAAGGTTTCTATTCTAATTCTAGTAATTATTGTGCAATTTCTTTTTTAAGTACTGATAGACTTGATTTTATTAACTACGAAGGAAGTACAACTGCTAGAAAAATTACAACTGCAAAATTTAGAGATGTTTCAGCTTGGTATCATATTGTTGTTGCAGTAGATACAACACTAGGAACAGCAAATGACAGAATAAAAATGTATGTAAATGGAGTATTGGAAACTGCATTTGATACAAATAGTGCACCATCACAAAATGCAAATTTAGGTGTAGATTTATCAACTCAAGCTGTTGGAGTTGGAGAAGGTGGTGGTATAGGATATTTACAAGGTTATTTAGCAGAATCAGTATATATAGATGGACAACAACTAGACCCAACATCATTTGGAGAATTTGATAGTGATAGTGGGATATGGAAACCTATAGATGTATCTGGTTTAACTTTTGGAACTAACGGATATTATTTACAATTTCAAGATTCTTCAGCTTTAGGAGATGATACTTCTGGTAATAGTAATGACTTTACAGTTAGTAATCTTACAGCAATAGATCAAACTACTGATACTTGTACAAATAATTTTGCAACATTAAATAGTTTATTACCAACTTTTTCATCAACTTTTACAGAAGGTAATTTAAAATGGACACCTTCAACTGCTAGTCAATATTATTGGTCAAATTCAACATTTGGTTTAAGTCAAGGTAAATGGTACATGGAAGCAAAACTAACAAATGCGGCAGACCATAATTATATTGGTATTGCATCGGAACAACCAGCAGATAATACAACATTTTTAGCTGGAGGTGGTGGAACAGGAGATGCTAATGACGCTTATCAATGGGGTTATAAATCATCTGATGGACAAGTTTATAATAATGCCAGTGGTTCTTCTTATGGAAATACATATACTACAGGAGACATAATGGGCATGTATTTAGATTTAGATAACAATAAATTATATTTTGCAAAAAATGGAACAATACAAAATAGTGGAACTGGAGTATCTATAACTGATCCAGGAAGTGTTCCAACTGGAGTTTACCATCCTTGTGTTGCTGATGGTACGTCATCAAATTCATCTACTTGGGAAGTTAATTTTGGTAATCCAACTTATACAATTTCATCAGGTAATTCTGATCCAAATGGTTATGGAAACTTTGAATACGACCCAAGTGCTGGTACATTTGATGGAAGTTCAAAAAATTTTTATGCACTTAACACAAAAAACTTAGCGGAGTATGGATAATGGCTTACACACCAATAGATAAATCAGACGATTATTTTAATACCTTACTTTATACAGGAACAGGAAGTAATGTAACATTATCAGGAATGGATTTTCAAGCAGATTGGGTTTGGGTTAAAAGAAGAAATGCTGTAGCAGGTCATAAAACAGCAGATGTTGTTAGAGGTTTTGGAGCTTCTGGAAAAGTTTTATCTCAACAAAGCACAAGTGCTGAAGGTACGCAAGATTTAATAGAATCATTTACTGGTGATGGATATGTAGTAGGAACAGACAGCTCGGATTTTAATACTAGTGGTGGAACATACGTAACATGGAATTGGTTAGCTGCTAATGGAACTTCATCAAACTCAGATGGTGCAATAACTTCAACTGTATCTGCAAACACTACTGCTGGATTTAGTGTTGTAGGATACACAGGAACAGGAAACTCTAATAATACAGTTGGTCATGGTTTAACTCAACCTTTAGATCTTTTAATTATTAAAAATAGAGATAGGACTGCTGGTTGGAAAATTGGTTGTACGGCTTTATCTGGTAATGGATTTGATTATAGTCTTGGTTTTGATACTGGCGGAGAAAATGCAAATAGCAATCCATTTAATAACACAGCACCTACAAGCTCAGTTTTTACTATAGCAAATGGAAGTTATGCTGACACAAATCAATCAGGCGAAGATTTTATAGCCTACTGTTTTCATAGTGTTAAAGGTTATTCAAAAATAGGAAGATACACAGGAAATGGAAGTAGTGATGGAACATTTGTTTATACAGGATTTAAACCAGCTTTTATTATGATGAAAAGAATTAGTGCATCTGGTAACTCATGGAGAATTTACGATACCACGAGAGATACATTTAATGAAATGGATAATGCTTTATTTCCAGATGATTCTGCAGCTGAAGGAAACTATGATGCGATAGATTTTGTAAGCAATGGTTTTAAATGGAGAAACTCTTCTGCTGCTATTAATGGTTCTGGTTCAACATATATGTATATGGCTTTTGCTGAAAACCCTTTTGTAACGTCAACTGGTATACCAACTCCAGCTAGATAAGACAACTTGCTATAACAAACAAACTGGTATATTTTAAAGTATGCTACAAAAACTTTTTTTCAAACCTGGTTTTAATAAAATGGTCACAGACTCAGGTGGTGAATCACAGTGGGTCGATGGAGATTTTGTTAGATTTAGATACGGACTGCCTGAAAAAATAGGTGGCTGGAGTCAACTCACTAATTCAAATAATACATTACCAGGTGCAGCAAGAGCACAACATGCTTTCACATCTATTGCAGGTGAAAAATACGTAGCAATTGGAACATCACAAGGTCTATTTTTATATTATGAAGGTGAGTTTTTTGATATTTCTCCTTTAGATAATGACGTTATTGCAGGAGCTACTTTTACAGTTACCTCTGGATCAGCAACAGTCACGGTTAATAAAACTTCACATGGTTTATTAGATGGAAGATATATAACATTTTCAAGTGTAACTGTTCCAACAAGCTCAGGTTATGCAATAGCAGATTTCACTGGAAATACTTTTGAAGTATTAAACAAAACAAATAATACATTTCAAATTACTATGCCAACAAACTCAGCAGGTGCTAGTAGTGGAACAGGGTCTGCTCAAATTGATCCATATGAAATAGTAGGACCAACGTTTCAAACTTCTGGTTTAGGATGGGGTACATCTACATGGGGATCAAGTACATGGGGAACTGCAAGTGCAACTAGTAATGTAACCTTAGATCCTGGTTTATGGTCTCTTGATAATTTTGGTCAAGTGTTGGTTGCAACTATTCGTAATGGTAAAACATTTACATGGAATGCAGGTGCAGGTAATCCGAGGACTGTTAGAGCATCTACAACTACTTCTGGTATTCCAACAAGTAGTAATCCAACTGCTACAATATTAACGCAAGTATCTGATAGAGATAGACATTTATTTCATTTTGGAACTGAAACAACTATTGGTAATGCAACAACTCAAGATCCAATGTTTATTAGATTTTCAAACCAAGAAGATTTAAATACGTACTTACCCACTGCAACAAATACTGCAGGAACATTTAGATTAGATAAAGGTAATGAAATTATGGGAGCAGTATCAGGTAAAGATTATACATTAGTTTTAACAGATACATCTGCATATGTAATTCAATATGTTGGTCCACCGTTTACTTTTTCTGTAAGACAAGTTGGTACTAACTGTGGTTTAATAGGACAGAACGCAATAAGTTATTCTGATGGTAAAGTATTTTGGATGTCGGGTGAAGGTGGTTTTTTTGTTTTTGATGGTACTGTAAAAGCTTTACCATGTTTAGTAGAAGATTTTGTATTTACAACTACTGGAGATAATTTAGGTGTAAATTATAGTTCTAGTCAATTAATTTATTGTGAACATAATAGTTTATATAATGAAATAAATTGGTTTTATCCTTCAGCAAGTTCAGAACAAGTTAATAGATGTGTAGTATATAATTATGGAGAAAATATCTGGACTACAAGTTCACTTGATAGATCAAGCTATATTGATCAAGGAATCTATGATTTACCTTACGCAACTGATTATGACAAAGGTGCTACACCTAATTTTCCGATACAAGGAATTACAAATAAATTTGGAGCATCTATTTATTACGAACATGAAAAAGGAACTGATCAAATTAACAGTTCAGGTACAACCTCTATTGATGCATTTATTCAATCAGGAGACTTTGATATTACTGCAAGACAAAGTCCCTTTGGAGGAGGAACCGGCACGATTGATTATAAAGGAGATGGAGAAGTCTTTATGTCTGTAAAAAGATTTATACCTGATTTTAAAGTATTAACAGGTAATTCAAAAATTACTTTACTATTAAATAATTATCCAAATAATACTGCATCTAGTTCACCTCTTGGCCCATTTACAATTACAAGTTCTACTAGTAAAGTAGATACAAGAGCAAGAGGAAGATTAGTATCAATTAAAATAGAAAATGATGGTACTGGTGAGACTTGGAGATATGGAACTTTAAGATTAGATGCACAACCAGATGGAAGAAGATAATGGCTAAAATAACTGCATACATACCTGAACCGCAACCAGAATATGATGTAGAAAATCAAAGACAGATATTAGAGTCTTTAACTACATTACAAAACCAACTTAATTTTGCTTTTCAAAATGACTTGAAAGAAGAGCAAGATACATATAATTACTTTTTATCCTAATGACTATACAATATAAAAACGCTAGTAAGATATTAAGTGGTACAGCTATGACTACTGTTTTAACTATAAGTACCTCATCTATCGCTATTGTAAAATCTGTGTATATATCTAATAATAGCACAGGAGCTGTATTAGCTAACTGTGATTTAAGAGATTCTTCTGCTAGTACAGACATAGAATTTTTTAGAAAAGATATACCTGCTACAAGCACAGTAAATGCTGTTGAACAGGGGTTGAATTTAGAAGCAGGAGATGCTATAAAAGTTCAAGCAGAAACCGCTAATAAACTTGAAGTAGTAGTTGGTTACGCTTTAGTAGATAGATCACAGGAGAATGGATAATGGCTAACGAAGATGTATTAAAAATTGATTGTACAACAACAATAGTTTTAAGAAATACTAGAACTAATAAAGTATATAAAGATGAAACAGAGAAAGAAGCTGATATAGCAGATCCTAATACTGAAACAGTTGCAGAACATATTGCACAAGATCTTACAGTAGTAGTATCTCCGAAAGGATTAAATATTTTACAGAAAGTAATGAATCAAAACAATGAAAAACCAAAATCCTAGAGGCGGAACAGAGTTACAATTAGAATATTTAAGAAAGCATGTAGAACCTAGCTTACTTAATCAAGTGGAAATTTGTACATCTGTACCAGAAAAAACACCATTACATTCAACTAAGTTAAATATTCTTTGGCAAAAAAATTCATGGGACCAACCTAATTTAAAACCATGGTTTGATAATAAATCAAACCACCATAAATACGATTGGTATGTATTTAACTCTAATTGGAACTTTGAACAATTTACAAAAAAATTTGATTTACCTAGAGAGAAATGTATAGTTATTAAAAATGGTATTGAAGAAGTACAACCTGTTTTAACTCAATATAAAAAAGGTGATCCTATAAAAATAGTACATCACTGTACACCTTGGAGAGGATTAAGTGTATTATTAGGTGCTATGCAATTAGTTAAGAATCCATTAATTAGTTTAGATGTTTATTCTTCTTGTGAAGTATATGGAAAAGATTTTGCAGAAGCTAATGATGAATCATATAAAGCTTTATATGAACAAGCAAGACAACTACCTAATGTAAATTATATTGGTTACAAGCCAAATGAATATATTAAAGAAAATTTAAAAAATTATAGAATGTTTGTATACCCTAGTATTTGGGAAGAGACATCTTGTATATCATTATTAGAATCTATGTCAGCGGGTTTATATTGTATTACTACTAACTTTGGTGCTATATATGAAACAGGTGCAGATTTTCCAATTTATATACCTTACTCAAATAATTATAAAAGTTTAGCTAGGAAATTTGCTCAAGCTATAGAAGCTTCTGCAGACATGCTTCATAATTCAGATATCCAGGAACATTTAAAGATGCAACAAAATTACGTAAATAAATTTTATAATTGGGAAGATAAAGGCCAATCTTGGACAAGATTTTTGAGAGGAGCAATAAATGCAAAATAATGAACCAATATGGTTTTCTGAAAAAAAAGAAACAAACATTAATTCAGATACTTATCAAACTGAAAAAATAGAACAGGTAAACTCTAGTGTTAAAACTATTAATATAGGTGCTATGTTAGATAATCCAAAAGCAAAGATAATGGTTTGTACTCCTTGTCATAGTGAAGTATCTATGCATTACACTCAAGCTGTTTTAAAATTTCAACAAGAATGTATGCAACAAGGTATATTAGTTAGTTTTACTTTATTAAAATCTTCTTTAGTTACACAAGGTAGGAATTTATGTGTAGCTGAATTTTTAAATCACAAAGATCATTATGATTATTTATTGTTTATTGATTCTGATATTGATTTTCAATCAAACACTATATTTAAAATGATTGGAGCTGACAAAGATATTATTTCTTGTCCATATCCAATGAAAACATTTGATACAGATAAGATGTGGAGAACAATGAAAGAGACAAATATGATTAAAACAAAAGATGATGTATTAAAATCAGCTCATGTGTTTCCATTAAAAATAGGAGATAATGAATTAAAAATGGAACATGGTGTTATTAAAGTAACTCATGCTCCCACAGGATGTATGTTAATTAAAAGAAAAGTTATTGAAAAGATGATTAAGAATCATCCAGAATTAGAGATATATCAACCAACTGTTATAAATGGTGAAGAAGTTAAAAAAGAAAATATGTTTAACTTATTTGATACATTACATGATATAGAGACTAAACGATATTTTGGTGAAGATTTTGGTTTTTGTCAAAGATGGGGTGATATGGGAGGAGAAATATATATCTATGCTTTAGATAATATAACTCATGTTGGTGACCATCAATATTGTGGTAGATTTTATGATTTATTAGAGAACGCAAAACCTGTTGACGATAGTTAAAAAATCAAATAAAGTATTATATTTACAGGATTCTATGCCTGCTTAACAGTATAAATATATTTAAATTATGGCAATATCACGAGGATTACAACCAAGACAATTATACGGCTTAGGAAGCCTAGTTAAATCTATAAAAAAAGGTGTTAAGACTGGTATTAAAGGTATAGCTAATACTGTAAAAGAAAATCCTTTACTATCTTTAGCTGCATTAAATTTTGCACCTATGTTACCTATGTTTGGAGGTGGCGCTCCTTTTATTGGAATGGGAAATTTAACAGGTAGAGTAGGTACTATACCTGGAATAACTTCATTATTTTCAGGTGGAGCAAAAAAAGCAGGTGAAAAAAGTTTAGGTGGTACATTAGCAGCATTTGCAGGTGGTTCTTTATTAGGTGGATTATTAAATGAAGCTGAAGAAGAAGGTGATCCTGAAGGTATTACTAGAGATGTTGGAGCATTAAGAGCTAAACTAACTAATGCATATAAAAATCAAAGAACATTTGCTAAGTCAGAAAATGAAGATGCAGCTATAGCTGATCAAGTAGAAATAGATTTATCAGAGTATAATCAAGATATGAATAGAACAAACGTTGCTTATGGTGGCCGTATGCAATACGGTTTGGGTAGTTTAGTTTCAGCTTCAATGAAAGCAGGAGATAGTCCTGTTACAAAAAATAGTAGTATGGGAGGAATGATTGCTAAATTACTTAATAATAATCCTAATATTTTAGAAAAATTAAAAACAAGTAATTCTAATAATAGTAATTATTTTATAGATGAAAATTTTAATGGTATAGATGATAGACAAGAAGCAGCTTATGGTGGTAGAATCGGATTTGCAAAAGGATCTAATAATCCAGAACAAAATGCTATGGCAGCTTCTCTAATAGAAGGTTTGCCTTTAAATCAAAATCCTGCAGGGGTTACAGAATTAGATCTTAGAGAAACAGGTGGATTTATTCCTCCAGTTGGTGTAAAAGAAAAGGCAGATGACATTCCAGCGATGTTAGCAAACAATGAATTTGTAATGACAGCAGATGCTGTAAAAGAATTTGGAGATGGTAATGTTAATAAAGGTGCACAACGTATGTACAGTATGATGAAACAATTAGAAAAGAATGGTAGGGCATAATGGCTGAAGTATCAACAGTAGTTCAACAACCACCTGAGTTTATAGAAGCGGCAGCGAAACCATATATTACTCAATTACAACAAGTAACAGGTGCTTTATCTCAAGCAGATCTTTCAAAAATATTTGGTCCACAATTTGTAGCAGGACTTAGTCCATTACAACAACAAGCTCAATCAACAGCACTTGCGGGTATAGGTGGTTATAAACCTTTCTTACAAGCAGCAGCAGCTTCAGCAGGGCCGAATGCTTACAAACAATTTATGTCTCCGTATCAACAAGATGTCATTGATACAACTTTACAAGGATTTGATGTTCAAGCTCAAAAAGGTGCACAAGGTGTACCAGCAGCAGCAATTGCAGCCGGTGCCTTTGGTGGTGGTAGAGAAGGCGTGCAAAGAGCAGAATATCAATCATCATCTGATAGAAACAGAGCAGCTTTACAAGCGCAGTTACAGCAACAAGGATTTCAACAAGCACAACAATTAGCTCAAAAAAATATTGGAAATCAATTACAACTAGGTCAAGCTGGTCAAGCTTTCTTAGGTCAAGATGTTGGAGCTTTATCTACACTAGGTGGTATTAACCAAGCTCAACTACAAGCACAATTATCTGCACAACAACAATTATTACAACAACAATTAAATCAACCACTTCAAGCTACACAGGCTCTGGGTTCAGGGATCACTGGATTAATTGCAGGTTACCCTGGTTCAACTCAAACTCAAATGCAACCATCTCCAACAGCTTTACAAACTGCTTTAGGTGCGGGTGCTACACTAGCTGGAGTATATAGAGCGTTTAGTTAATATGAGTAGAATATTTAGAAGACCTATGTTTAGAAAAGGTGGTAATGTTGGTGACGGCATTATGACGGGTATTGTTGATAGAGAAGATCATGCTTTATCTGATCCTGATGGAGTAGGTGGTCAAACTTTTAGAGATAATGTTCAAAATAGAATAGATTTAATTGAATCTGTTTCAGGTGGTACAGGATTAGATGACCCATTAACACAATTCTTATTACAGTATGGACCAGCACTTGCTAATAAAACACCTACAGGTGGTATAATTGGAACTGCAGTTGGAGCTGCAGAAAAACCAGTGGCTAGTTTATTAAAAAATGTACAATCTCAAAAGAAACTTAAAACTGGTGTTGCATTAGAAGTATTAGATAGTATGGAAGATGAAGACATTGCTCCATTTATTGAAAAAGCTAAACAAATAGCTAAAGAAACAGGTAGAGATTATCAAACAGTTTTAAATAAATTAGTTGAAACAGAATTATATAGAAAAGGTAAATCACCTCAACAGAAAAAAGAAGAAGGTTTTGAAGTAGATATGGCCGGTTTAATAAACATAACTGATGGTGCGGGTAATGCACTAATTACACCTTATGGTGCAAGAGAAGTTGTTAACGCAATTAATAATGTTAAAAGTGGTAAAGTAGAAGGAATATCATATGATGATATTGATCTTGATACACCTTTCTTAAAAAAAGATACTCAAATACTTAAAGAATTAGAAGGTGGTATATTAGAAATAGATGAAGATGATGCTACTGAATATCAAAATGGTGGTGTTATTTACGACTATAGAAGAAATAAATATTTCAAAAGACAAGGGAATCAGCTAGTACCAATAGGAGCGTAACGTGGCTGAACCAAATTTTTTTAAAAAAATATTAAAAGGTATAACTCCCTCTGAAGAATCTAAAAAAGAATTCTTAGAGGGTAGAGAATTAAGCAAACGTTTCTTTGAAGTTTATGAAAAAGAAGGTTATTTTAAAGCTAAACAATTATTAGAAGAACAAAAAGCTTTAGAAGCAGGTGTACCTGAATCTGAAGTTCAAAAGATGGCAGAAAAAAATGACAAAGCCATCATGCCTAAGATTGAAAAATTTATTAAAGATCCAGTAGACTCTACAGTAAAAGTTGTAAAAGATACATTTACCAAAGAACCTAAAATTGAAGAAACATTAAGAGATCTTGGTTTACCACCAGAAGAAAACAATGAAGTATCTTTAGGTGAGTCTTTTGGAAATGCTATTAATAGTGGACTTATAAAAATACCAAAAGGTGTAGTTAATTTCGGAACTTTGATTTATGATGCAATGCAAGAAGAGGGCATACCTGTAGAAGAAGGTGCAACATACAAATTTAATAAAGCTTTTGAAGATACTTATTTAGGTATTATTGAAAAAGAATCAGCAGAAAAAGCTGACGCAACAGTAACTGGTAAAATAACAGAAGCATTAGTTTCGTTATATGGAGCCGGTAAGATAGCGTCTAAAACAGCTGTACCTGTTGTTGCTAAGTTAAGTCAAAAGGCAAGACAAATAGCTCCAATTATAACAAAAGCAATTAAGAATGGTACTTATTTAAACACAAGTAAAAATACAAAAACTTTTTTAGAAGCAGGTAAGAAAGCAACTGAATTAAATAAATTATCTAGATTAGATAAATTTGTAGGTATTACTGTTGGAGGCGGTTTAGGAGTAGGTGCACTTGTAGCCAAAGAAGAAGATATAGGTACGTTTGGTGATTTTATAAGTTTTATACCAACAAAATTAGATAGAGAAAAAAAAGAAGAAGCAGGAGACGATGCTCTTAGACAACTACATAATAAATTATTATTTGGTGCAGAATATGGTTTTCCAATTATACCCGCTATTGTTGGTATAAAAGGGTTTACTTCAAAGTTAATGTCACAAAAAGGCAATGACTTAATGTTTAGTAATTCCAGAATTGATAGATGGATAGATAAATTTGCATCTAAATTTAGATCTAGAAGTTTTAAAGATGAATCAATTTTTACAGGTACACAGAAATTAGAAGGAACTAAAGCATCATTAAAATTAACTGCTGATGATCTTGGAAAAAGTATTGATGATTCATTAAAAAGAATATCTAGAGAAACAATAAATGTTGCAGAAGCAGTTAGTCCTGATACTGCATCTGGAATGATTGCTAAGTTTATGATGAAAACAAAAGATGCTGTCAATAAAGGTAAAATATCTTTTAATGGTTTTAATAAAAAAGTATTACAAGACTTTACTACATCAATGAAAAAAATAGGTGTGGGTGATGAAACTGTTAATAAAGTAGTTAAAGATGCTGTAGAATTTAGAACTAAAGTAGCTAATATTAAAAATGATATTTTACAAGGCGGTAACATTAGTAAAGGTGCTGATGAGTTTAATGATATAATGAGTAGTAGAATTAGTAAATTTTTAATAAATGATTATAAAATAGTTGATGCAAATAAAGGTTTAATAAAAGGTTTTAAACCAACTGATGAATTAAAAGAACAAGTTGGAAAAATTATACAAAGATATTATCAAGCACAAAATTTTCCAATTGATGCAGGTAGAGCAAGAGATATTGTTGAAAACATACTTAAAAATGTAAAGATAAATCCAATAGAAAAAAGTCCAGTGTTTCCATTAGGAAGTAATAGTATAATGGCTCAAGAAGGAGTTATTATGAAAAATCTTGCAGATAATGTTACAGGAGGAAATAAATTTAAACCAGATGGTAAAGGTGGATTAATACAAACTGTATCTGATTTAACTGCGTTTAAAAAATTATTTGGTGAATATACTAACGCTAAAAATATAGTTTATAATACAATGGGAGACCTTGCTCAAATTGCAGGCAGAGATAAATTTTATACTGATCTATTAAAAAATAGTAATATCACTGTTGCAAATGGTGGTAGAGGTGTTTTTAGAAAAACTTATGATGAAGCACTACAAGCTTTTCCTGGTAAAGATATTATTACTTCTTCAAAAGGATTAACATTACCTAATAGATTATCTGATGAAATTTACACATCTCCATTAGATGGACTATTTACAACCAAGGAATGGGCGGATGCAATTAAACAAGGAGATGAAATACTTTCAACTGGTTTGATGAAATCAGCTATGTATAGATATTTAGTTTTAATACCAAAAGGTTTAACACAAGTTGGTAAAACTGTTTTGGGTCCTGTAACTCAAATAAGAAACTTTACATCTAACTTTTTTACAACGTTACATAATGGTAATTTATTATATTTTGCAGGTAACCCTAGAAAATTTATAGATTATATAAAACAGTCTACAGGAGCTATTCAACCTCAGCTACTTTACAAATCAACCGGTAATCCTAAATATAGAAATACACCTGAAAATCAACAGTTATATAAATTTTTATTAGAGGAAGGTGTTACTAATCAAAGTACAACTTTTAGAGATGTAGAAGGAATTATTTCTGATATTGTACAAGGAGGTAAAGAATCATCTATAGATGGTTTTATGAATAGAATTTTAAATACAGGAACCAAAAGAATAAAATCTTTATATAATGTTGCACAAGAATTATATGTTGGTGGTGATGATTTTTTTAGAGTATTTAATTTCTTAGGAGAAGGAGCTAAATTAAAAGATGCTTATACTGTTGCATTAAGAAAAGGTTTAATTAATAAAATGCCAGATGATATATTCTTTATGAAAGAAGCAGCTAAAATTGTAAGAGAAACTATTCCAAATTACGCCTATGTATCTGATGTTGTAAAAGGATTTAGAAGATCTCCACTTGGAAACTTTGCATCTTTCCCATCTGAAATTTATAGAACAGGAACTAATAATTTAACTAGAGGTATTAAAGAAGCCAAAGACCCTATACTTGCACCTATTGGAAAAGGAAGATTAACAGGACAAGCATTAACATATATTACAGCACCTATTGTAGCTGTGGAAGGTTTTAGAGCACTCTATGGTATAACAAGAGATCAATTAGCAGCCATAAGAGAATTTGTACCTGATTGGTCTAAAGATAATACAATTCTACCTGTTTATGAAAATGGTAAATACAAATACATAGATTTTTCTCATGGATTTTTTTATGATACTATGACAGCTCCTGTAGTTGCTACAGTAAATAAAGTCGATGAATTAGATGAAGCTCCATTATTAGAAGGTATAGTTAAAGGAATGGGACGTGCATTTGCTAAAGCAGTTCAACCTTTTGTAAGTGAATCTATTTACTTTGGAGCAGTGATGGATATTTTTACAAGAAATGGTATTGATGATAATGGTAATAGAGTTTGGAATCCTAGAGATCCTCTAGGTAATAAATTAAGAGATTCATTTAAACACGTAGCATACAAATTATCTCCAGGTTCATTTCCACAATTAAAAAGATTATATAAAGCATCTACAGGTCAAACTATTGGTGGAACTTTATATGAAATACCGGATGAGTTAATGGGTTTTTTCGGTGCAAGAGAAGTGCCTCTAGATATTCCAAAAACTATGAACTTTAAAATTCAAGATTTTCAACAAGCTACTCGTGATGAAAGAAGATTAATTTTTAAAGGTACTTTAAGTGGAGATCCTGTTACAGATGATAATCAGATTATTCAACAATACATTTTAGCTAACCAACAAAGACTTGAAACATTTAATTCAATGAGAAGAACTTATGATGCAGCTAAAGTTTTAGGTATGAGAGATAAAGAAATAGCAGAAATATTTGCAAAAAGAGGTATGAAAAAAGATTACTATAGTATTAAAAAAAATAAATTTATACCTTTTGGAGTTTCTAAAAATATGAGACAAGCTTACATGGATTTAGCTAAAGAAAAGAAAATTCCAAATCCTTTAAATAAAAGAGTGCAAAAAGTAATAGATAGAATTGAAAAAAAACTTTATAAACAAAGATTAAATAAAGAGTTTAAAATCAACCCTGATGAATATATTTTAAAACAATCTACTAGAGATCAGTTAAGTCAATTACCTATTACACCAATGCCTAATCAACAAGTGGTTCAAACTGCAGCGCTTCAGGCATCAGGGGCCTTAAATCAAGGATTGACTACAACAGAAAATGCTTTATTATCTGAAGAAGAGAAACAAATTAGATTAAGATCTAGAGGATTAGCATAAAATGGCAACATTAGACGAGATAAGATTACAACAATTGTTAGCACCTTTTAGTACAGGTAATCAAACAGGTATTGTAAATTCTACTAATGCTTTACCAATGATAAATAATAATCCATTTATTAATGTAACTGATCAGCTTATGAAGTTTGATCCTAATATTCAAAACAAAAGTATAGTTGACCAAATAATTGAAGAGAATCAAATGAAAGCTAATCCATTTGATCCAAGAAATTTTCAAAGCATATTTCCTACAAATTTACAAAAAAACATCAGGCAAGAGGTGCCTTTACAAAATTTAGGTATTGATACTTCTTATGGTGTTGCTAATGAAGAAGATGTTGAACAAGTAGATTCATTAACAGGTGAAAAAGAAGAATCAGGTATTATGAAACTACTTAAATTTTTAATTCCTGGTAATCTTCTGGGACAAATTTTACCTAAACAATCTCCTGAATCTATTGCTATGAAAAATTTTTATGGTAGTCAATATGGTCTAACACCTACAGGTCAAGTTGCTTCAGGAATTATGCAGGGATACAACCCAGTATCCGGTGGTTTTTTAAATATGATTACAGGTGGTAAATTTGGTCAACCAACTAATTATGGTTTAGCAGGAGCTATGCAAAGAAGAATTGAAAATATTTTAGGTAGAAAAGCGGCTCAAACAGCAGCTAGTGCAGCAAAAGTAGCTGAACTAAAAAAACTACAATTAGATGAAATGAAAATGAGAGAAAAGGGAGGAGAAAGTATGTCTAGTATAGGTAAATCTACTTTCAGTGGACCAGGTATGGCATTTGCACCTAAAACAGATACTTTTAGCGGTGGTAAAACAAAAACTACAGGTGGTGTTCCTGGAGGAAAATACGGGTCACCAAAATAATGCCTAAAAAAGATTTAGCACTAGAAAAAATAGAATCCCACGAAAAGTTATGTCGTATCATGCAAAAACAAACACATGATAAAATTCACGATCTACAATCACAAATCAATAGAATTGAAAAAATATTTTTAGTAGCAACGGGCGCATTGATGTCAGGTATGGCTGGTGTTATAATTGTTCTATTACAAAAACTGTAATTTTTTTGGGAGGTTGGGCACTCAGCTGCCGGGATTGATTATAGTGGGGACTATAGTCGCTATATCCATTCTCTAAAATCTTCATCCATAATCGTATTAGCGATATTAACTTTATTACGTAAAGCTTTTACAATTCTTTCATCAATAGTATCTTGACTCATAATATCAATATAAGTCATTTTTTGTGTTTGACCAATACGATCAATACGTGCTTCTGATTGTTGACGTTTCTCTAAATCATAACCATTTGAAAAATAAACCATATTACTACCTGCAGTTAATGTAATACCGTAACCACCTGTATGAGTAGTACCTACAAAAAATCTACACTTATCATCTGTTTGAAATTTTTTAATATTAACTGATCTAGTATCAGTATCTGTTGCACCATAATAATCTACAACAGAATCTTCACCGTATACTTTTTTAATTTCAGAAATAATTCTTCTTACATCGTGAGTATAGTGAGACCATATAATAGTTTTACCTTCTACGTTCTCAAGTATATTCATTAATTCACCTAGTCTAGAACAAGGTAAATCTTTTATAGTACCATCATCTGCAGTGAAGTGACCACAAGTAATTTGATGTAGTCTCATTAATTGAGTCATAACAGTTGCTGAAGATTGCATTTTACCATCAAGAAATGCAATAGCTTCTTGTTTCATTTGTTTATAAACTTTTTTTTGTTCAGCTGTTAGTTCAACATAATGTTTTACAAAAGTTTTTTCTGGTAAATCTAAACAGTCTTGTTTTAATATTCTTCTAGAAAAAGGTTTTATTTTTTCTGATAACTCACCAAGATTTCTATATCCAACAACTATTTCAACACGTCTACCTTGTACTTCAATTTTTTTAGTAACAGCATATCTTGATTTAAATATCCAATAAGAATCATGACCTAATAACCATGGATCAAGAAAAGCACATTGAGAAAATAAATCTAATGGTGATTTAGTTACAGGAGAACCTGTTAATATTCTTCTATACTTAGCATGTTCTCTTAGTTCAAAAATGTTTTTTGTTCTATTAGATGTTGGAGTTTTAATTGTAGTAGACTCATCAATTGCTATCATTGCTTTGTGGCAAGATAAAAATTTTTGTGCAAACTCTGTACCATTACCAGATGAAAAAGCTTCAACATTCATAATTAAAATATGAAAATCAGTTCCTGTTTCAAATAAAGTATTAAGTAATTGTTTTTGTTTTGAAGATTTATCTGATGTTTTCCATAGCACCATTTTTTTTTCGATATGATCAGGTAAATGCACAGGCACCTCCTGATCATACCAGTTCTTATAAACACCTTTAGGTGCAATAAGAAGGAGGCCATTTATCTGGCCTTTATCATATAATATTGCAGCATTATCTAGTAATACCTTTGATTTACCTGTACCCATTTCCATAAAGTACGCAAAATTTTCTTTATCCCAAGATGCTTTTAATGCATCTAATTGATGGCCATAAGGCTTAGTTTTAAATTTATAATTCATAATATATACTCTGTTTACTTTTCTTTCTAATTACTATAATAGTTATGAAAAAGAAAAAGTCAATGAGCAAAGTTTATTTAACACAAGATATACCAGGCAGTTCAATTGGACAGCCAAAATACAATGTTGTAGGAGCACAAAAGTTCGGACATATTGTCACACTTTTGCCAGAAAAAAGTCAAATTATTTTATCACCTGGCCCACTAATTCAAAAATTAAGAACACTATTAAAAGATTATACAACGGATGATTACTTATTATTATCAGGAGATCCTGCAATTATTGGCGTAGTTTGTTCTGTTGTATCTGATATTACAAATGGAAAATACAATTTATTAAAATGGGATAGGCAAGAAAAAACTTACTACCCAATTGAAGTAAATATTTTTCACAAATAGTCTTGACAAAAGATATAATCGATCTTATTTATATCACTATGAAAGTTAAACAGAAAATACTTAAAGGAGTTAAATTATGTTAATAGACCTACGAAAAGATGCACCTGATCAAATGAAATCTGTTGAGACAGAAACATTATCAGAAGAAATAGAAAAGTTATTATCAATACAAAAAAAAATAAAACTTTTAGAAGATCAAGCAAAAGATTTAAAAGAAGATGAACGACATTACAGTTGTGTTATTATTCCAAAAATAATGGCAGATCAAAATTTAGAGTCTTTAAATTTAAAGGATGGTTCATTTTTAAAAGTTAAAAAAATTTATAGTGCCACATTAAAAGCTGATAAAAAAGCTGAAGGCATACACTGGCTTCGAGACAATGGCTTAGGTGATATAGTAAAAAATAATATTACTGTATCATTTGGTCAAGGCGAAGATAACAAGGCTGTCGATTATGCTAGCCTTGCGAGGTCGAATGGGTATGAACCAACTCAAGAAGAGAAGGTTCACCCATCGACACTCAAAAAAGTTTTAGAGGAACAAAAAGACAAAGGTCTAGAAATTCCCGAGGAACTTTTCAATACGTTCGATGGAAATCAAACGTATATTAAAAATAAAAAATAAACTAATAACTAAATATAAGGAGTTATATTATGGCTAATACAGCTATTGAGAAGAAGAACAGTGCAGGCGCACTGGCAACTATCAGTCTTAGAAATGATTCTGGGAAAGGTAGTGAAGAAATAAAATCGGATGATGTATCTACACCGATTTTAAAAATCCTACATCAACTATCGCCTGAATGTAATCAGAGCAATGCAAAGTACGTAGAAGGTTCTAAACCTGGTATGATCTATGCAAAAGGTCTTGGTACATTAATAGATGGTGACAAAGGTGTGGATATATTAGTTGCACACGTGCAGACAAGATATCCAGAATGGCAAGAAATGGGAGATACAGCAGCTCCGCCTGTTGCAACTCATATGTCAGTACCTTCAGATGCCGTTGAGGAAAGAAATGGTAAGTGGAGATTATCAAATGGTAACTATTTAGAAAAGACTGCATATTTTTATGTAGTTGTTTTAGGTGATGAACCTAGACCTGCTGTAATTACTATGAGATCATCTAACTTAACACCTGCTAGAGAAATTAATCAAATGATTAAGAATCTCAGGTTCCAAGATGAAAAAGGTAAATACAATCCGGCAGCATATGCAGCAGTTTATACTTTAAAAACTGCAGGTAAAGTTGCAGGTAGTAAGAGTTGGCATGTCTATAAACCTTCAATGAACAGAGCATTAGATATTTCTGTTGAAGCTGACACTCAATTATACTTAATGGCACAAGAACTTCAAAAGACTGTGTCTAAAGGTCAAGCAAAACCTAAGTATGAAGAAAAAATTGCTAAACCAACTGAAGAGATTATCTAATTCACTAAGTGAATACTCTAGAGGAGAGGCGATGGCGCGAGAGTGGTGTCGCCTCTTTCATAACATAGGAAATTATGAAAGACTTTATAAAATATTTTACAGGTTTAAAAAGAAACTTTGGTTTTTGTAACATTAAAAATGGTTACAAAGATCCAGATACAGGTAAATTAAAATTTAATCCTGGTGACTATGGTTGGTCAGGAAAATTAATTACTGAAGAAGATTATACTCAACATTTAAATGGAACTAAATCTATTGGTATACAACCATGTGATGATAATGGTTTAGCAAGATTTGGTGCAATAGATATTGATCCTAAAGTATATAAGAATTTAGATATAAAATTTTATTTAGATACAATCCAAGAAAAAAAATTACCATTAATACCTATTAAATCTAAAAGTGGTGGACTTCATTTATATGTATTTACAGAAGAATTAGTCAAAGCAAAAGTAGTAAAAGATTTTTTAGAACAAGTATTATTTTTATTTAAACTACCTATTACAACAGAGATATTTCCTAAACAAACTAAACTAGGAACAAATACAGATGATCAAAAAGTAAATGGTAATTTTATTAATCTTCCATACTTTAATAAAAATGAAAGAGTTGCATTAGATCCATCTGGTCAAGAAATGACATTAGATTTATTTTTAAAAGTTGTTGGAATGAATTTAATGACATCAACTAAACTAAAAGATATATCTGAAAACATAGTTAAAATAGAACTTACAGGTGGTGCAGAAGAGTTTAAAGATGGTCCACCATGTCTGGAAATTTTATCTAAAGAAAAAATGGATGATGGTAGAGATAGATTTTTATATAACTACATGGTGTTTGCTAAAAAGAAATATGCTGACGATTGGGCTAAGAAAGTATTACAAGCAGGTAGAAATTATTTTGAGTTCAATGAAACTTGGACTGATGATTATATTAAAAAGAAAATAAAAAACTGGGAGAAAGATACCAAAGGTCATACTTGTAATGATCAATTACTTGCACCGGTTTGTGTTAAATCTGAATGTGTTAAAAGAAGATTTGGTGTTATCTCTGATAAAAAAATTGATTGGCCAATGATGACTAATTTAATCAAAGTAGATTTTAAACCAGATCCTGAATATTATTTTACAGTAGAAAATAAAACTGGGGAGTCTGTAGTAGTGCATGCAAAAAATGTAATACAACTCAGAGATCAAAAAGAATTAGGAAGTTTAATAATGGCACAGGTAAATGTGTTACCTCCTCCTATAAAACCTTTAGACTTTCATGTAATGATTAATGGATTACTAGATACTCTTGATACAGTGCAACCGGCTCCAGGAACCAGACCAATGGAAATATTAAAAAAACATTTAAAAGAATATATAAATGGTACACAAGCAAAAACATATGCATCATTTGAAAGTGGTAATGTTTTAAAAGATGAAGTGTATTCTTATTTTGTTTATGACGAATTTTACAATGAACTAAAAGAAAATGGTTGGAGAAAAGACTCATCAAGAACTTCTCACATGATTCAAAAAATGTTTGATACAAAAGATGATTCATTACCTCAACCAGAGTTTGGTAAAAAGAAAAGATTCCCTGGTAAACATAAGAAGACCGGTAAACCATATCCAGGTGTTAATGGATGTGTATCCATACCTTTATATTTATTTGATAAAGAAGAAGAGGACGTAGAAGAGACTGCTGACTTTACAGAAGAGGAAATTGTATAATGATATATAAGTTTTATGGACCACCAGGTACAGGTAAGACATACAGACTAATTAGTAGAGCTAAAGCTTATGTTAGAATAGGTACACCTTTAGATAACATTGCATACTTTGCATTTACTAAAAAAGCTGCAGGTGAAGCAAGAGATAGAATGCCTGCAGACAATGATAAACTATCATACTTTAGAACAATACATTCATTTGCATACGATCAATTAGAATTAAATGATGGAAAAGTTATGCAACCATCAGACTATGAAGCAATAGGTAAAGAGATAGGTGTTAAAGTAAAATATTACGACAAGTATAATAAGGAAGATATTAATTATCTAAACTGCGACAGTCCATATTTTCAAATGATTGGTAGAGCAATTAATAGAGATATTAGTATTAGAGATGAATATGATAGAGGAGAACACAATAAAAAAGAAATTAAATGGAAAATACTAAAAACAATTGATGACAATTTGAAAGAATACAAAAGAGTAAAAAAGAAATTAGATTTCAATGACATGATAAAACAATTAATTGAAAAAGAATCTTTACCTAAATTTAAAGTTATATTTATTGATGAAGCTCAAGATTTATCACCATTACAATGGAAATTATTTGATAAACTAAAAGAACATACTGATGATATTTATTTAGCAGGTGATGATGATCAAGCTATTTTTGCTTGGGCTGGTGCTGATGTAGATAGATTTATAAGTCAAAAATCTGATAAAGAAAAAGTTTTAAAGTATTCAAAAAGAATATCTAGATCAGTTCAGGAACAATCAGAAATACCTATTGAAAAAATAGAAGGATTAAGAAAACAAAAAGATTATTACCCAAGAGACTATGAAGGTGAATGTGAGTATATAAATAATCTAGATCACGTAGATTTAACAAAAGAAAGATGGGTTATATTAACTAGAACCATTAGTAGATTAGTTAGTATGAAAAAAGAATTAAGAGAAAGAAATTTATATTATCAGACAAAGAAAGAAAAATCTTTTAAAGTTAGGGTATACAATGCACATATTAATTATAACTCCTGGTGTAGAGGAAAGATATTAGATGAAAAAGAATGGAAAGATATTGAAGAATACATTGGAAAAAAAATGGAAGATTGGGAACCAGATTTAGATTGGTTTGATGCATTCAAAGAGGTTGAATATGAAGATAAGGAATACATTAAAGAGATGATGGAAAATGGAGAAGATTTAGATTTACCTGCTAGAATATTTATATCAACTATACATGCATTTAAAGGTGGTGAACAAGACAATGTAATACTTTGTTTAGACCAACCAAACAAAATTAAAAAAGCAGTTCGTAAGAGTAAAAACAAAAGTGATGAAGAACATAGAGTTTGGTACGTAGGAATCACACGTGCTAGAAATAATTTATATAAATTAAAAGCTAAGAAAAAAGTTAATGCATACAAATTATAGAATTACACAACAGTGTAAACAGAACGGGGTAGCGACATTTCCTATGGGGTGGGTGGCAGCATCTTGCTCTAGCGGGCGACGTTGGTTCGGTTCGCGGACCCCATTTGTTTTTAAGCCGTTAAACCAACTACTGCCACAAATAACTTAAAGGAGAAAAATATGAGTAATAAAGATATGTTTGATAAATCATTTCCACAAGATAAGCAGATAGGTGGGAGTCACTATAAAGACTTTCATATTCAACCCTATGAATTTATTTCTAAAAATGATCTCTCATTTTTTCAAGGGAACGTTGTGAAGTACGTTTGTAGATACTTGAATAAAAATGGAATACAAGATATAGAGAAGATAATTCATTACTGTGAATTAGAAATTAAAAAGATGAAAGATACAGGTAAGAAAAAATAATGTTGATGCCAACTACAGAATGGGTAGCACCTACGGAGTTTCCTGATTTAAGAAAAGCAGAAGAAATTGCAATTGATTTGGAGACAAGAGATCCAGAATTAAAGAAACTGGGTTCAGGGGCCATTAAAGGTAGTGGCGAAGTTGTAGGTATAGCTGTAGCTGTAGATGGTTATAAAGCATACTTTCCTATTGCACATGGTGAAGGTCCAAACATGGATCGTAAAAAAGTTTTAGATTGGTTTACAGACGTATGTGAATCACCTGCTACAAAAATATTTCACAATGCTATGTATGATGTGTGTTGGATTAAGAATTTAGGAATTAAAATTAATGGTTTAATTATAGATACAATGATTGCAGCATCTATTATTGATGAAAATAGATTTCAATATTCATTAAACTCTTTGTCTTGGGTTTATTTAAAACAAGGTAAGAATGAGTCTTTACTAACTAAAGCAGCTAAAGAAAGAGGTTTAGATCCTAAAGCAGAAATGTGGAAACTACCTGCAAGTGAAGTAGGTGGATACGCAGAAAAAGATGCTGAATTAACTTTATTATTATGGCATCACTTAAAAAAAATTATTATTGAAGATGATCTTCAAGATATATTTAATCTCGAGACTGATCTGTTTCCTTGTTTAGTTGATATGCGCCACCTAGGTGTTCGGGTAGATATCGAGAAAGCCAGTCAATTGAAAACAGTAATGGCAGTAAAAGAACAAAACCTATTACAACAAATAAAAATAGAAACAGGAATAGATACTCAAATATGGGCTGCAAGATCGATTGCAGAAGTTTTTGAAAAACTGAAGCTACCTTATAGCCGAACTGAAAAGACTGACTCTCCTTCATTTACTAAAAATTTTATTTCTACACATAGTCATCCTGTGGTTCGTATGATAGCAGAAGCTAGAAAAATAAACAAGGTTAGTACAACTTTTATAGATACTATTTTAAATCATTCACATTTAGGTAGGATACACGCAGACATTAATCAAATTAGATCTGATGATGGGGGAACAGTTACGGGAAGATTCTCATATGCAAATCCTAATTTACAACAGATTCCGGCGCGTGATCCAGATACAGGCCCATTAATTAGAAGTTTATTTATACCTGAAGAAGGTTGTAAGTGGGGTACATTTGACTACTCACAACAAGAACCACGTTTAGTTGCACACTATGCTTTAAGATTTGGTTTAGATTCAGCAACTCCAATATCAGAAGCATATCAAGAAGATCCTAAAACAGACTTTCATCAAATCGTAGCTGACATGGCAGAGATAGATAGAAAAGAAGCTAAGACAATTAACTTAGGTTTGTTTTATGGAATGGGTAAAGCAAAACTTCAGAACGAATTAAATGTTTCAAAAGATAAAGCAGATGAATTATTTAATACTTATCATGGTAGAGTTCCATTCGTAAAACAGCTAATGAATGAAGTTATGTCTGCGGCTCAATCAAAAGGACAAATAAAAACTTTACTAGGTAGACGTTGTAGATTTCCTAAGTATGAACCAATACTTAGAGGTTCTGATTGGGGACATTTTGTTCCTGCTCAAGATCATGACACTATGTTAGAATTAAAAGAAATGGGTCCATATATAAAAAATGAAGATGGAGAATTTATTAAAGACAAAGATGGTAATAAACAAAAAAACTATTGGCATAATAATTCATCACGTAGAGCTTTTACTTACAAAGCATTAAATAAATTAATCCAAGGTAGTGCAGCTGATATGACTAAAAGAGCTATGATTAATTTATATAAAGAAGGTTTAATAGGTCATATACAAATACATGATGAATTAGATTTCTCTATTGAATCAGAGAGTCAAGCTAAAAAAATAAAAGATATAATGGAAAATGCAGTTGACTTAAAGGTACCTAATAAAGTAGATTATGAATCTGGACCTAACTGGGGTGAAATAAAATAATGTACTATGTCTTATTTAAATGCTAATATACCGCCAATTTATTGTAAAATAAGGAAGGAATATCTTTATGATCTTAAGAAAAATAAAGGACAATTTAGTGAATGTGTTATCTTTGGTATTAGCTCTATCTCAGGTCGTGCACTCTTATTTAATATTATGTTACCCAACGGTGCGTGCTTTTGGAGATTACCTATCTCGGCTTTTTTTCAAAAAGAATATGAAAGAGATCAAGTGCCAGATATGCGATTGGATGAACTCCAATTGTGGAATAGTTTTAGTTACTATCCTAGTGTGCATTGTTTTGATTGGCTGGCTGGTATAAATGGTAAATATCTAGGAAAAGACAAAAAATTTTATCCAGGTCAATATCTTTTTACAGTTGACTGGGCTCATCCAGAGACTAATATACTAAATACGGAACATTCTGAAATTCCACAAGAACACAAGTGTGCACACATACTTGCATTAGAAAACGGTAATTATGCCGCTCAGCCAAATAACAGAATCATTTGGCATGTTAATAGTTATACTACAGATAATGATTGGCCCGACTATAGTGTACAAAATACATACTGGGACTGTGAAGGATCTGATTGGATAACAGAAGATTCTGATAAAATGTTTTATAATATTGAGGAGAAAAAATGATTTGTATAATTTGTGAACACGATTGTCATTGTAATGACATATGCCAAGCAGGTAATGGTTGTGGTTGCTCTACATGTGAACATCAAGAAGAAGTAGATGCATTAAAAAAAATTTGGAAAAGAATTTTAAACTGGTTTAAATAATGAACTTAGTGGATCTGTTAAAGAAAAATATAGTCATGGTTCCTGTAGTTGCGTCAGTTATTGTCGGAACTTTTACAGGTGTTAGGTATATTGTATCTTTAACAGAAACTATCAATCAAAATAAAGCAGCAATTGAGAAAATACAAAAAACAGATTTAAAAAATCAAATCGGATACATCGCTAGAATACAGGAAAATCAAAGTCATTTATTGTTAAATATTGAAACCAACAAAGGTAATACTATTGTTACAAACGATAAACTTAAAACAATGGAAGAAAAAATAAAACAAATGGAACAAGATTTTAAAAATTTTTTAATTATGCGTAGTAATTTAAGTGAAGATAATTAATATGGAGTGTGCTAATATGAACTATTATTTTACAGGAAGTATCATTATTGCATTTATTTTATTAACAATTTTAATAGCACCATTATGAAAATATCTGAAAACACATCAGTGAGTATGCCAATGAAAAATATGATTGGTATCGTTGTAGCTGTTGCTATGGGTGTCTTTGCGTATACAGAAGTAACTGCTAGGCTTACATCGTTAGAGACATCAAGAGAATTGTTTCAAGCAGACTTACTCAAGAAGTCAGAACAGTTACCAACAGACCAGGAACAATATATGTTAATAGAAGATTTATATAAGACAACAGAAAAACTTGAAATAACTCAAGAGCAAAATATGACTAACAAAGTTAATATAGAATTTTTAAAAGCACAATTAGAAAAAGCATTAAACGATGTTGAAGAACTAAAAGATAAGGTAAGACAAAATGGAAACGGTCATCAGTAGTGTAGTAGCTCTTTGTATGTTTGTAGCAGGAGAACTTACAGAGCATAGAATACAGCCTGCAATGAGTGATTGTCTTAAAGGAAAGAGGGTTGCAGAACGTGATGCAAGTGATAATATTGAATACAAATGCGGAAAAGTAAAAGCAGAACTAGAAGAAAATATAGATGGATCTAAAGCTATTAAAAAAATTGTAAATGAATCTTAGTCGAAATTTTTCCCTTCAAGAATTAACCAAATCAGATACAGCTATACGTAGGGGTATTGATAACGAACCTAACGCTGATCAAATAGATAAATTAAAAATGCTGTGTGAAAATATTTTACAGCCGGTACGAGATCAATTTGGTAGAGTTAAGGTGACGTCAGGATACCGTTCACCAGAACTTTGTATTGCAATTGGCAGCTCAATTAATTCGCAGCACTGCAAAGCTGAGGCGGTTGATTTTGAATGTCTTGGAGTTGACAATGCTGAAGTTGCTGATTGGATAAAACAAAACCTTGAGACGGATCAGCTGATTCTCGAGTATTACACACCTGGACAACCCAACAGCGGATGGATTCATGCAAGTTATGTACCATTTCATCCTAGACATCAATACATTAGAGCCTACAGAGAAGAGAAGAAAACTAAATACAAACCAATTATAGGAAAAGCAGTAGATTTGATATGAGTATAATAGATAAGAAAACGATAAAATTATTTCAAAAAATAGATACAGTACATGGTGTATGTGAAGAGTGTGAAGAAGAAACTATTTTAGTTGCGATTGTTTCAGAATTTTACAGATGTACTAATTGTGGTCATGATACTAAACAACATATCAATGGTAGAATTAGATATCTAAGATTAGATGCTTCTGATAAAAAATGGATTAAAGAAAATTATATTAAATAATGGCTAAAAAATTTAAATCATTTGAAACTAGAGATCAGCCTAAAAAAAGAGGACCTCGAAAACATAAAAAATCATTAAATAAAAACGAAAAAAGACAGAAGCGTACTAAGCGTTATAAAGGCCAAGGTAAAGGCTAAAAGAATCAGGCCTCAGGCTTCTGTTCATTGTCTGTCTTCTGCTTATTATCTGTTTTTTCACACATAAATTTAGGATATAATTCTAAAGACTCTACTTGATCTGCTGCAAATAAATCGCCATCAAATAATATACCATAAGACTCACCGAGTCCTTTTTGAACACAGGCATAATGTGTACCATAAAACCTTTTGTATTCATGTTTTTCAAATGGAACTTCAGCACATTGTTGCGACACAACTGAACATATATATAATGTTAAAAAAAACTTCATTGACTAACCCTTGTAATTAAATATAACTATCTTATATTATTATTTATAAAATACAAACGAAAGTAACATAAAAATGGATATAAGAAAATATAAATCTGTAGCACTGTCACATGATAGTTGCGACAAGTTAGACAGCATTAGGAAAATTATTGTTCCTGAAGTATCAGTGTCTAGAGCAAAAGCTTTAGATATATTAATAAATGAGAAAGCGAGAAAACTAAATGGTAAACTTAGAAAGACTGAAAACAGTTAATCTCTACGAAAAAAAAGATCCTGTTAGAGATTTATGGCGTAATGTTTTAATTGTAGGTATTGAAGATCTTATTAAAAAAAAGAAACTTCAATATCAATGGAATAGAAAAGCATATTGTTTAGAAGAAATGTGGTTTCACCATGAAGATTTTAAATTAATATGTGAGTTTGCTCAGTTAGAACATTCGATAGTTAAAAAGAAAGTATTTAAAGCAATAGAAAAACTAAAGGAGAAATATGAAAAAAGGGAAACGAGTATGCCCGCGATGTCAGGGGAATGGCTACATAAAGATAAAGAGATCAGTGGAAGATCAAAGAGATGGAATAGTTCAATGTCCAATGTGTAATAGTGAAGGAGCAATACCTATGGAACTAGATAAAGTAAAAGAACAAAATAAAATTCAAAGAATATTATATAAAAAATCTTCTTTATTAACTAGAGATTTAGTTAAAAGTCTTATTAGTAAAATTAGAATGCTTCAAAAACAAAAAGTATTCTTACAAAAGAAACTAAGAGAATCTACGAAAGATAATAATGCCTGCTAAAAAATATTCAGATTATCATTTTAGAAAATTACAATATGATTTTGTAAATATACCAAGAGAAGCTTCTGATAAGTTAAAAACTTTATCAAAAAATTTTAAGTACGGTAAAGAATTAAAACGAGGTAAAATTATTGAAGCTATGTCTTGGCAATATAATATAATTAAAAATACTAATCATGCTATTGTTTGGAGAGATGGAAAATTTGAAGTTATAGAAAATGAAATATAAACATTGTAAAAAACATAATATAAATTCTGAAAATAATAGTGAATTATTTGTTATAAAAACAGAGTATAAAAAAAAAAATGGTAAAAAATTTGGTCCTTATAATTATAAAATATGTGTATTATGTAAAAGAGAGCACTCTAAAAAATACGCAAAGAAAAATCCAGAAAAAATAAAAGAATTACACAGAAAATATTTAGAAAAACCAGGAAATAAAGCAAAAGCAAGAATAAGAAAATTAAAATTTATAGAAAATAATAGGGAACATATTAGAAAATATTTAAATAATTGGGAAAAAAATAAAAGAAAAATTGATCCTACGTATGGTTTAATTAAAAATTTAAGAAGTAGATTATGGACTGTTTTGAAAAAACACAAAAAATCAAATTCAACATTAAAATTAACAGGATGTACTTTAGAACAGTTAAAAAAACATTTAGAAAATAAATTTGAAGACGGAATGAATTGGGATAATTACGGAGTTTGGCATGTAGATCATATAATAGCTTGTGCTAATTTTGATTTTTCTGATCCTAAACAACAGGAAATTTGTTTTCATTACACTAACCTTCAACCCATGTGGGGAGAAGAAAATGCCAAGAAAGGATCGCGGTTAATATAATATGACAATAGACTTATCCAAAATTAAACTAGATTTAATTGTAAAAAATAGAAAAGCTGAATTATATTTAGATGAAGTTAGAGAAGACTACTACCTTCCACTAACAAAAGATTATCAAGATTGTGTAAGACATGTAAAAAAATTTATTAAAATTAGAAAATTTCCATGGTATGTACATATTGGAGCACAAACTGCAGCTTTTATAATAGATCCAATAGGTTTTATAAAATTAAAATGGCAAGGTTATAACTTTTTAATAGAATCATATTGGGAACTAAAAAGATTAGTTAAAGAATGTGAAATGGAGTTTGAAGCAACAGAAAAAGCTATAGAAAAATCTGAAAAAATTATTAACAACATACAGAAAGCAATCGATGATAAAGTGGAATAAAAAGTTTAAGTATCCTAAGACAATAAGAGAAGCTATAGAAGGCCAACGTCATTATATTATTAATGAAGAGAAACTACCATCTGTGACTACAATCTTACAGGCTACACAGTCTGAAGAAAAGAAAGCTAGTTTACAGAATTGGATGAAAAGAGTTGGATCTGACAACGCTGAACACATTAAAAACACTGCAGCTAATCGTGGATCAATTATGCACCATATAATTGAGTCTTATCTATTAGAGGCAAGACACGCTGATTTAAGCGATATTGGGGTTCAAGCAGGTGCAATGGCCGAAATTATTTACAATGAGGGTCTAGAGGGCTGTATGGACGAAATATGGGGGTCTGAAGTGGCTTTGTACTATCCTGGACTGTACGCCGGGGCTACTGACCTAGTTGGGGTGTATGAAGGCTCTGAAGCTATAGTAGATTTTAAACAATCTAACAAATTTAAAAAACGTGAGTGGGTTGAAGATTATTTTGTACAACTTGTGGCATATGCCATGGCTCATAACACTGTATATGGTAGTAAAATTAACAAAGGTGTTGTTTTAATGTGTACTAAAGACAAACAATTTCAAAAATTTGTAATTGAAGGTCGTGAGTTTAATAGATATGTTTGGCAATGGCTTAGAAGAGTTGATGAATATTATGGCCAAAAAGTGTCCAAAGTGGGGCAAGAAGCTAGTTAATATATGTTTACTACTTTGTATCAGGCATCCGGCTCCAGGGTTCATGTTCCACCCATAGGTATATTTTTAGCAAATGATATTTTATTTTTTTTAAATTTTATAAACACTGGAACATTGGAACAATGGAACAAACTATTGAAATTATTGAATAAAATGCAGTTTACAGCTCAGAACATCTAGAACATAAGTGTATCAACACTTTTAGAACATACACTTTTTAAAAAGTGTTATATATCAACGTTTATTTCTGTTCTGAGAGACCCAATTTAGAGATAGTATTTTATCTTTTTTTATAAAAAAAGTATGCTAAAAAATAGTATAAGGAGAAAACAAATGAGACGTAAGAAAAAAAATAGAAAAACTATTCCTCTCAATACAAAATCTTTAGGAAATAAAATTGAAGCATATCCATTTGTAGAAATAGAATGGCTTGATATCGAAGGTGATGCGGGCTGGTCAGATACTAAATCTTTAAATAAAGAAAAATTACCAACATGTGTATCAAAAGGTTATCTTGTAAGTCAAAAAAATGGTGTTACTAGAATATTCACAGATTATATAAAAACAAAAGACAAGCCTACCTTTGATAGTATTGGTAATACAACTATTATTCCAACTGCTGTAATTGAATCTATTAAAAAATTAAAATAAATTAATTTAATGAATCTGTTTTTTTTCTTTTTGGTGTTTCTTTTACTTTTTCTTTCAACTCTTCAAATTCTACACCTTCTAGTATTGGACTATAATCATCAATTATTTGTTTCATTCTTAATTCTAGTTCTTCTGTTGACAGGTCTTCTAGTTTACCAGTTCGAATTATCTTTTGCTCAATATAAAGCCCTGCAGCTTTCCCTCTTGCTACCTCTGCATTAACTGCAGCTGACCATGCTTTTTTATCTCTAGCTTCATTTCTTAATTTAGCTAATTCTGCAATATGATTTCCAAAAGTAACTTCAAATTGTTTTTGCCATTCAGTCCTAAGTTCACCAATATATTGAACAACTAATGGATAATGTTTAGGATTTTGTAATACACTAGCTGAGTGTCTTGCTGATTCTTTTGAATAACCTGCTTCTATTGCACATTGAGTAGCAGTTTTTCTACCCTCTTCAGATATTAATAAATTAGCAAATCTAATCTGTTGTTCTGTCAGTTTTTTAGGTAATCCCATTATTCCTCATACATTTTTTTTTCTGATTCATAACCTTCCATAGCCATTTCATGAAAAGTTTTTTCTTTTTTTCTATTATACTTAGTTTTATCTTCTATTACTTTTGATTTAAATTTTGGTGTTCTAACTTCTTTTGCTACAGGATTTTTAAATATTCTATCAAAGTTTTTTCTGTAATTATCACTTGAAGGTCTTGAAATACCATCAAATGTTCTACCTTTTTCACGTTGTGTCATAGTTGTTCCTCTATTGACTTTTAGCACAACAATAATAATATATCAACTGTTGTTAGGGTAAAATATTATAACAATAGTATTCTGGTTAACCTAACAATGTTTTGTTTTTACCGTTATATGGGGTTCGGCTTACGACCTTGAGATTTACTCCCTCAACTGATACTGGGGCCCCATATTAAAAAAGAAATTATGCAAGGAAAATTACTTAGACAAGTCCTAGATAAAATGTTGAAACAGGAAACAGCACAGGGTGCTCGTGTTCAAGTTTGTTTACCCGATGGTAAATATTATGATATTAATTCTTTACAACTTCTTGAAAATAAACTATTGGGATCTAGAGAGTCACATCGATTAGTCTTCACAGTTCAAGCTGAAACATGGAATATGGGTAAGGTTTTGAAAAAAATTGGTTAAGCATGTTTGTGTGAAAAACCAATGAAACCTGAGACTAAATTTTATGCACAAGTTAAAAGAAATCTTACTGAAATATCCTGGATTAGGATTGAAAACCTTAGTGTTCCTGGTACTCCCGACTTATTGGGCTATAATAATAGCGGCCACTTTTTCACTGTTGAATTAAAGTATACAAAAACAAATAAAATTAAATTTTCCCCACACCAAATAGCCTTCCATGTGAAGCATCCTGAGAATACATTTATTATGGTTTTGGATGCCTCTTGCATGCTTCCAAAACTTTATGAGGGCAAAAGAATCCGGAATCTGGTAGCCGGAGGCCTGACTCAGGCCCCCTGTGCCACCGGTTACGACGCTTGTCGCTTGACGCTTGACGCTTTGTAATCCGAACTTTTGTAAACAGGCAAATTGTCCTGCGTCAAAATGTCGCAGCTTGTCGCTTGACGCTTGTAGCCGTTTGCTACGCACCAGGCTTCATGGATCTTAATCGCTGTCTTGCTCAGGCGCTTGTCGCTTGACGCTTGTTGCTTGCTGCTTGTCGCTTGTTGCTTCATCCTTCATCGCTTTCTCTCCTAATTTTTGTTGTCTTTGAAATTCTTTGCGCTTTTTGCGCAGCTCATCATAAAATTTTGGGTGTTTGAATACGAACATATTAGTGCTGTCCGTATTCAATGTTTTTAACTTCAGGATCCCAGCACGCTCTACAATCACCGCAGGCGTTGTCTTGGTCAGGTGCAGGACATGTTCGACTCTTCGTTGAAACTGTCGACGTATTGGGCCAGCTCATGACTGGCCCCTGGTCAACCATTGGAGAAGAAAAACGTATTACAAGATTGTCAGGCTTGTTGTCTAGATGGTCCTTGATCCAGGCTTCTCTAGTTGGCATCCAGTGTCGCTTGCTTGGCGTTGCCTTACAGACTTCATATATCTTGTTCAGGTGGTCCAGGTCTTGGACGTCCCCGCTGTCGTGCCATCTAAAGACATCAGGCTTTTTTGAATTAATTAAAGTTGTCATTGCTTCAACCCAGTATGGATTTTTTAAAGCGTCCAGCCTTTTATATTGGGCCTTCTGTACAGTACTAAATCTATACATACCCTTCAGGGCATAGCAATTAAAACAAACTGAGTCTTTAATTAGTCTTAACTTTGCGCCGGTCTTGCACTCCTTAGCGGGAATACCTATTGACCAGCCAGGCATCTTTGATGGTTTACTAAGCCCTCCAACCAGGGCCCATGCTTCTTTAGTATTCATTTTTTTTACTCCTTGGTTTTTTTTATTATATTAAACTAATTATTTTTTTATTCACCTTACATAATTGTCACAGCTTGTCGCTTGATGCTTGACGCTTGAGTCAAGAAACAAATTGACGCGCGACAATTTGTCACAGCTTGTTGCTTGATGCTTAATTATGGACCAGCTGGCGCTCATTGCGTCTTCCAGCCGATCCCAGGTCACTGCAAGCAAGATGCATCTTCTATTTATAACCACCATTTAAGGTGATGTCTCGCAAGTGAGAACAATCTCACAGTGACCAGGGATCAGTTCAGGGCAAGTGCGGGTAGCGTTAGCATCCTCGTGTTATCCTGCTTTTGATATCTAATTTTTCAATCAACTTACCTGATCCCAGGTCCATCGATATTAGCCGAAACACGTCTAGAACTTCGGGAGCTGTTACCGCTCAATGGACCAGGGATCAGTACTCAGGGAAGACGGCCTGCAGTAGGCGGTGTGACCCTGAGTCTGTCCTTGCTAGTTTGAGTTTTTAATTTCGGATACTAGCAAACGGAAATTCTTTAATTATATTTAAACATTTTTTCTAATTCCTCCATGTCTTTATTACTTGGTTTGTTATACCAAAATCTAGGAAATAAACCGTGGTAGTTTTTAGTATCTTCTACTTCATCTATTAAAGATGGCTCCTCCCAAATTTCTTTTTGTGTGTCAAATTTATTTAAATTAAACATATTCGAATTATGGCATGAATAAATTTTTTAATACATTCACATTATTGTCGCACCTTGGAGCTTGAGGCTTGAGGCTTGAAACTCTGTCAACATGACAGATTGCCCTGCGACATTTTGTCGCAGCCACTTTAGAATTATTCTAAACTAGGTGCGTCAATCTGCCGATAGATAATTTTTTCTAGTCGTGCTATTATTTCAACTTAACCAAAAAGGAGTAAATATGACTAAAGAAAAACGACAAACACTAAATACTGAAAAACGTAAAGTTATTGGTGGTGTGTTTCAAGATCATTTTGAGAGTAAATCAAAATACAAAGCACAACATACTGACGCAATAAAAACTTACAATGATATGCGTTCAGTTGCTAAAACAAAGATTGAACAACTTGTAAGATTTCATCAACCACAAGAAGATGTAGATACAGTTAGAACCATGATGAATAAATATGGAGAAAACAATGGTGGTCAATTACACCATGATAATTGTTTTTATGTTCAAAACTCAACACCTCGTATGGATACCGATTACAATGGCAATCCAAAAGAAGTTTTAGATGATGTTCATATTGAGTTCAAAGCTAGTAAAGATTTTCTAACTTCTTATTATAGAGATGAGATAAGATCAAATGGTCTTGACCCAGATTATTCAGTTAGACTTGATAACAACTATGATAAAAGAAGTCCTAGTTATTATAATGCTGAAAGTGATATTAATAAATATCTAGGTTGGACAAATGACAATAACTCAAGCACAAATCAAACTATTAAGCATAAAAATAGTTGGGAAAATGATTTCAGAATTTGGGTCATTGGGAGTTCTTATTGTCATAATAGAATGTTTCAAACTGATACTCAAGAGTATGAATGGTTTAGATCATTTGACATTGCAAAAGAAAATGTTGTTTTAGCACATAAAAAACTGTTTGATCATATCAATGATAAAATGGATAAATTAAAACTTGGTTTAAAATCTTACCGATACTTTGATCAAGCTAAATCGTTAGCCGATAAACTTGGAGTTCCTTTAAATGAAAGTGTACTTGACGCACATAGTTCAATGGCACTTTCAATTTATAGTCCAGAAAATTTAGCTGATCTTTTAACTGATGAAGTGGAGTTGACTAAAGATGAAAAAATAGCAATAGCAAAAGCACAACTACAACAAGACGTTAGAGCGAACTAACTGCGACAATCTACACAATGGCGATAACTTCGCCATTGTGTTATACTAAGGAAATTAACAAAAGGAGTAAAACTAATGGCTGAAGAATATATATATTGTCATGGTACAAAATGCCATACCAATCACACTCAAGACAGAATAAGAGGTGTCAAGGGTTCAAAGGTTCTAAGAACCAAAAGAATAAAACAAGATGTTAATAGTAGTTGGTACAATCCTAATAATTTATATAATTATTTTTGTAGTATGAGTTGCTATAACGATTATGCAAACGCAAACATTCAGCAAATTATTGCGATTGCACCCAGACCCGAGCCACTTGAAACACCTATCGAGGTTCAAAAAATCAAGCACCCAGAATCTAATAATGGGTACTATACACAACGAGCATGGACTGAAACTAGAATTGTACCATGCGACAATATGGACAATGGCTCTTAAAGAGCCATTGTGGTAAGATTAGGAAATTAACCAAAGGAGTAAAAAATGTACTTAATAATCGAAGAAACAACATATCAACACGTGTCAAGTTTTTATACAGTTAAAAATCAAGACGAAAGTTTCAGCAAGGCACAAGATAAAAAAAGTGCGTTGGAATTGTTAAACGAAAAAGAAAACGTAAATTATTACGTAACAGCATTACCAGTTAAATTACAAAAGACTGGCTAGTGCGACACAATGCACAATGGCGCCTAACGGCGCCATGTGTTAAGATTAGGAAATTAACAAAAGGAGTAAAAAATGCCAATGCCAACATCAGTACTAAAAACTTTAATTAAATTAAGACACATGAGTGGAGAAGAAATCAGAGAATATTTCCAAAAAAGAGCAGACTTCCACAGCAAATATCCAAATAATCCAAAATCTAAATTCACTGCAAAAGAGTGGGCTATAGATCAAGAGAAGTGGCACGGATTAAAAAACGAAAAAACCTATTCAAAACATTTTGAGTAGGTGTGACACTATGTGCAATGGCTTTAATTAGCCATTGTGCTAATATAGGTTATTAACTTATAGGAGAAAAAAATGGATTACGAAAATGATTACAACTTACTTGAAGATGTTTCAGAAGAAATAGATGTATGGGAAGATTTAGAAGATGAAGATGAAGAACAGTTTTAACTGCGACACTATGTGCAATGGTGTTAACTGCACCATTGTGCTATTATACGTTTATTAACTAGGAGAAAGAAAATGAAAACAAAACAAATAAAAAACTTTAAAATGAACGACGTTACATACAAGATGAGAAGATCAGTTATTGAAATTCTTTACACAGCAAAAAGTAAAGGAATCATACTTCCAAGAATCAATGTTAGAATAGGTGAGTCAACTCACAATTACCCAAATGTTTTGGGTGTTGGTGGCAATCTTAATATTTGGATAACTAAAACTGCAATTGACAGAAGTTCAGATTACTTATTACACGTTGTATTACATGAGTTATGTCATGCAATTTTTAATTTACCTCATAACGAATCTTGCCCTCTAATGGCATCTGTATTAGATAAGCCTTGCACAAATGCTCAAGCATGGAAAATCTTTGAAAGTTATTATTATGAAAATGTTAAACATGCGACACAATGCGCAATGGCAAGTTAATCTCCATTGTGCTATTATACTAATATGAATAAAAAAGATAAAAAAGATGATTCAAAACCAAGTGATGAATTTACCAACTGTAGATGTTGTGGCGAATACATCAGAGGAGATAACAGGTCAACAAGTGACAAAAGATATTGTGGAGACTGTGCATAAAAATTAACTACCTCCTAGTGTTAATATATCGCGCGACAAAATGTCGCGCGGTAATAAATTTAACATGGGACAAAATGTCGCGGGCGCGACTGCATAACAGGTGCGACAAAATGTCGCAGGGCCTGAGCGAGCTCGCTCGCCGCCACCACCCCCCCCCCCCCCCCCCCCCCCCCCCCCCCCCCCCCCCCCCCCCCCCCCC
>Ga0208645_1000444_pt1 | contig 44971 bp, 46 predicted proteins | sample VirMetDEL_Sep_01_FD_184519 | JGI IMG/M metagenome (GOLD analysis project Ga0208645, IMG submission 184519) | Aqueous microbial communities from the Delaware River and Bay under freshwater to marine salinity gradient to study organic matter... | ecosystem: Environmental > Aquatic > Marine >... | reverse complement strand
TGCCGCCGGTTACGAGCTTAACAGCATCGCCTTTAAAAATGTTAGACGCATAGCCGCTTGCAATAGAGTACAAACGAGTAACGCCAGCATAAGGAGTGCCGCTAACCATCTTAACCGGTACAAGCCCGTAAGGGCCAGATACAGTCGGATAAGCCATTGTTAGCTCCTAAAATTAACCTTTACCAAAAGTAACCGTGGACTTTCTGTCATTAAACAGAGGCATCCTCGGATCATTTTCGCGCATCAGGTTGTTATCCACAGAAGTCATCTGGCCTTTGGCCTGTTGCTGGTAGTACTCATTACGCTCATCTACCAATTCCTGTGGTGCCTTACACAGCAACAGACCACCTATAACGATATTATCTTTGAACCGTTCATTTTCAATTCCGGTCAAGAAAATCTCTGGGTGATCGGTAGCCAGCACGGGTTCCCAACCTTCACGCAGTTTTGAGGAAACATTCGTAGGATCAGGTTGACCCTGAGTACTAATACGCACCCAATGGTACGTGTACCCCGGCTCAGGAGTCGGATTAGGTAGGACTTCGGGGCGCTCCCACGCCTTTTTACGTGGAGTTCGCTCACGCTTTTCTAAGTCTCTATTTAATCTATTCTCAGCCATTATGAATTCCTCGATAGTTGTGCAGCCTGTTTGGCGTATTGTTCCAATGGAACTCCAAGTCTCTTCGCTATAGCAACTTGTGATTGAGTTAGCCTAACTTTCTTAGGCCCTGTGCTCCGCGTAGCGGGTGCAACCACGTTACTAGGTCGTTTTTTAGGCGCCGCTTCCGGCTCATCTTCTATCCCGTCATCAAACTGATCGGGGAAGACACTTCGCATACGAGAATTTATCTTCTCGTAGTAATCATCAGATTTAGGGTCTACACCCTCTTTCACTAATTTAGTATGCAACCCAAGGGCAAAAGCCGTCATTTCGTCATCAGAACCAAACCACGGGTTATCATCGCGCCATGCTTCGGCCTTCTCATCACGCTGAACTTCTTGCGCTCTGGGTGCTTCTTCCTGCTGTTGTACCGTATTAGCGTTTGTTTGTAAAGAAGTTTCCGTAGCTTGGGGAGCTTCTTGTTCTTTACGAGGACGCATACTTTTAGCACGAGTGGCACGAGATTGAGCGTCGTGTAGTACTTGTTGCGCTTCTAAGACTGCTTCTGAATCGCCTGACTCATAAGCCTCTTTATACTGCCGCTTTGCGGCTATTAGTTCTGCTTCAGCTTTTTGCTGTGCAGCTATAACCATAGCATTATAGCTACGATCACTATTTTTCTTAAGTTCTTGATTTTCTTCAACTAATTTCTTTGCGTACTCTTCAAGAGCTTCACGCTCACGCATAGCCGCTTCTTTGGCTCTACGCTCATCGTGATACCCCTTACTAAATTGTTGAATACGCTTTTTGACCTTCTTAGAGTAGTTTTCTAACTCTTCGTCAGTCACGTCTTCTGGAGGGTCAGAGGGTTTTCTACCTTTATCGGCTTCAGGAGTATCGTCCTCTACCTCGATTTCAACCTCTCCAGCTTCTATTGTTTCTTTAACTTCTTGTTTTTTCTGAGGTTTTTGCATATCCTCACGGCCAACAGCACCCTCTACTTCTAAATCAGTAGATTTTTCTTCTGCCGCCTCAATTTCAACTTCCTCTAAATTTCCTTTTTCTTCCTTATCTGGATCAGGAAACTCGAACTCAACTTGTTGCATCGCCATACTCTATCTCCTATGCGCGAGTTATACCGCTCGGATCGGGGACGACAGCCTGAATAGAGTCGTCATTCATTAATCGATACTCTTGCCTACCTATCTTGAAACGAGTACCAGTATTTGCTCGGAACATCACATAATCCCCTTGCTTACACCAAGGGCCTGTGGGGAACCGATCTTTGTCCGCATAGGCTTGTTCGCCCATGTCAATAACACAACCTATGATAGACAGAATGTACTCGTCTCTAACTGTTTGATTTGACTTAAGAATTTCACTACCTCCAAAAGTCTCTTCAATGTTAGGTAAGGCTATAAGAATGTGATACCCAGCAGGTTTTGGGATTTTGTTCTCTAACTCTGCTAACTCACGTTCTTGTTCTGCTATCTTTTCTCTACGCTGCTTTTCTAGTGCAGTTTCAGCATGCACCCCATCGGGGGTAATACTTACCGTCGCTTCAGTCATCTTCAGCTTCCATATAGTTACGCGAAAGGTCGGCTATCTCTCTACGGGCGGTGGCTAGACCTCGAATCACCCCGCACACTTCTTTGTACCCAGCAAAGTCTTTTGCTCCTCCACTGTTTACAAATCCTTCTTGCTCGCGCTGAATATCAGCGAGTTTTTCATCAAGCACGTCAAAGACGGTTTTCGCCATAAGTTATTGCCTCCTTGGGGGCATTTCCTGTGCTTTCGCAAGATCAAGTATTGCTTTGGCTTCATCCAAGTCTTGTCTTGCGCTGGCTTGGTCTACCTGAGCAGCAACGCGGGCGGCTTCAATAGCAGCGGATTTATCTGCTTTCTGCTTATCAAGCTGAAGTTTGGCAGCATCAAGTGCGGCGTCTGCCTGATCTTTTTGGGCCTTACGCTGTTGTTCTGCGGCTTTAATCTGTAGCTCCTGCTGTTGCATTTGAATAACAGGGTCTTGAGCTTTCTGCTGTGCAGCAGCTTGAGCCGCTTGAGCTTGTTTAGCTTGAGTATTCTGGATAGCAGCATCAGAAATAAGACGCGCCAGCAATACTTCATCTTTCTCGCTCAGTTCTTCATTAGGTGCGGGTAGAGGCGCACCAAGTCTTTGTTCAAGCTGTACTCTATAGTCAAAAGCAATGTGCTCCGCAACGTGTGCATTTAGGGCTGCAACTATCTGTTGCGCTGCGGGGTTCTGACCAATAAACGCCGCAATCTGCGGGTCTTGTAAGAACGCTTGGTGAGTTCTGATATGTGCTGCATGATCTTGGTAGATGAATGCTTTGATTGGTTTACCCACCAACACATTCATGTTTTCGCTTACAGGATCAGCAGGTTTAATATCGTCTTTCGTCGGTACAAGTTTGTCGGCGTTCTTAATACCTAAAACTTCAATCATCTGACGATGCAACTGTGGCAAGTCATAGATTTGTGGGGCGGCCTGCGCCATTTGCAGTACTGCTTGATACTGAACGACTCGTTGAGCCATCGTACTGCTGTTGGGATCGCTGACGGGAATAACATCCACCACGGCGTAATCGTCTCGTTTAGCACGAGGCTCACCACGGTCAGGCACGTACATGTACTCTTCCGGAGCGTACTCAGCAATGATAGCCCGCAAGAGTTTGAACTCCTGCTTCATCGCATAATGTACTCTGGACTGAACAGCAGCCATTGGCTTGAGCGTACGCTCAAGAAGAGCAAGCGTTGTTCCGACAGGTGCATTAGCACTCATGTCAGAAATGTTCATATCAGAGATCGCACCTAATCTACGACCTTCTTCTGTAATACGCTGTAAGAGAGCTAATAATGTTTGGCTTGGCTCCTTGTAAGGGAGCGTCATTATGTTCTCTTTAATACTGCCGGAGGGCACGTCTACATCACGGAACTCACCGGGGCCGATGGGGGTATCGTCTCCTTTGACCCGTAAACCACGAGACTTTAAGCCCCCCGGCAGGTTTGACAGTGTACCTGCGTCAACTAACTGACGAATCAGGGAAGTACCTGCTTTAGCGTATCCACCAATAATGTGGATTAATCCAAGTCCATAAAAACCAAAACCCGGCACATAAACATAATGCACGAAATACTGACGCTTAAGCATCAACGGGTCTTCGGGGTTCCAGTTACGACGAATAGAAAGTACTTCTCCGGTACCTCTTTCTATCGCTACAACATAAGGTTTGGCTATCTGTTTATCTTCATCACCGGCTTCATTATCAATACCATCAATAACTAAGTCAGCATGAACCTCAAGTACGGTATATCTGTCGTCCGAAGTAATGGAGTATCCTCCCTCTTCGGCTTTCTTCTCTTCAATATCTGTGTGGTAAGGCGCAGGATCATCAAGATCAACTTCACGATAGAATCCCCCCGCCTGTAGTTTAAGTAGCTCGTTCTTAGTCTTACGCATCACATGCGTAACACGTTCGGCACTTTCTATATTAGAAGCACCATAAGGTACGACTACATCTTCAGCAGGTATGTAAAGTGCTACTTGACGCCCTATGTTTGGATCGTAATAAACTTTCTTAAACGCAGACCCTGCAAGACCAAGGCTATACAACATGCGTTCATGTTCTGGACGGTACTCCGTCATCACCTCAGTCAGTTCATAATTCATATCAGCCTTAACGCGTAAGGCTGCATCTTCTTTCTCTTTAGTTATCTCACCAATTATCTTTGTCTTAACTGGCCCACCGGCAGGAAATGTTTCACTCATCGCTTCTGCCTGAAAACGAATAGCTGCTTCGGCCAGCACGTTGCTGTACACACCGCAAGCATCTTCCCAAGGTTCAGTGCGCTCTTCATAAGTAAAGCCCAGCACTTCCAAACCTTTAACGAAGGTATCCGCCCACTCTTTACGGCTGGCAGTATCGCCTTCAAAGGCTTCAACCAGATCAGAACCTAATGCACGTAGCTCGTTCTCTTCTAGGTATTCAGCAAGGTTAGCGTCGAACGGCGCGTATTCTGCTTCCTCGTTCTCTTCCCCACCGAAGTTTATCTCGATGCTGCCGTCTTCAAGCTCAACCTGCACGGGAGCATCAGACATAACTTCCATCTCGACAACCGCATCAACGTCTTCGGGTAAGCCGTCTGGGGCTTGGTATACACCTTTCTCTATCGCCATAATTATTTACCTTTAGTAGTAACCGCCCCTACGTCTGTATAGTGGTTGTTCATCTGGCTCATCGGTCGGGAGCCTGATAAACCCGCCTTGTCTAAAACGCATCAATGCCATGATTGTGCTGTCCACGAGGTCATCGTGCGACATAAAAGGAAAGCCAGCCACTTCCTCAACCAGCTCTTCTGCCCAACGTGTTTGTGGAACCCACACTAAGCCGGAGCTTACTATATCCGCTACGGAGTTTAAACGAGCGATCTTATCACCCGATCCCCTGTGAGGGGTATATTCCTGCACCACCAGACCCATCCGCCGCATCTCCTGATATAACGGCGTACCACTACTTTTCTTCTCCACAATAAACGCATCCGGCTCCCAAGAGTTAAACTCGCCATAGGCCAATTCTTTTAACTCGGGGAACTCTAGCCGTTTCTTAATACTATTAAGGAGGATGATGGAGTACCGATTCTCCTCCTCATTATAAAAAACACCCCACGTAGTCAGGGCCGTGTAGTCAGCACGGTTGTTCTTCTCAGCCGCCGCGTCGAGCGACATTATTATGTATTCACAGGGTGGAGGGTCTTCTTTGACCCACTCATTCCACCACTCACGTTTAACAATAGCCGCCTCTTCAGCCGTGGGTTTCTGCTGATACTGAGCATTCCACTGGAAAAGAGGCATCGAAGCCTTAGTGCGATACAGCGCATCTAGGTTAAAAAACTCAGGCCATAGGGGCTTTTCAGTCGGCTTTGCGGGGTTATCAGGGTTCTCAATCTCCAGAATTGCTGGAAATTCCACCACTTCATACGCATCTGCAAGGTCAGACTGCGCCATATCCCGTACAACACGGCCCGTCAGGTCATCCAAGTGCCATCTGGTCTGTACAATAGCCACACGGCCTGCGGGCATCAGACGTGTTCGCGCACCGTAGGTAAACCATTCGTAGGCTTTGTCAAAAACGTCCAAGTTTCCGTTGATGATGTCTTGTTCGTTGTGTGGATCGTCAATAAGTAGGAGGTGGGCACCACGACCAGCCAAAGCTGAACCAACACCACAGGCAAAATACTCCCCACCCGCACTCGTATTCCACCTTCCCGCGCTTTTTGAGTCCTGTGCGAGCTGCACATTGGGAAAAATCGCCTGATATTCTTCGGTTCCAATCAAATTCCTTACTTTTCTACCAAAATCCACCGCCAAATCAGTGGTATGGGACACCATCAGCACCTTTTTGTCCGGATTCCGCCCTAAAAACCACGCTGGAAAGTAAATCGAGATGAGTTGGGACTTACCGTGACGGGGCGGCATGTTCACACAGACCCGATCCTTACCAGATTCGGCCTGTTCCTCCCCTTCCTCGTTGTAAACCTTCCCTTTCTCGATCTCCATCAGGAGATTTGCCAGTACTCGGTGGTGTTTTCCCACCTTATAGTCCGGCTGCATGGCCTTACAGAATTCAATCAGGTCGTTATAGCAGGCTTCAGCCCGCTTCCGAGCCTCAAGCTCCTCAACTATCCGGTAAATCTCAGCTTGTTCTTCCGGCGTGTACGAATCTAGGTTTTCTAAGAGGAAGTCTACCTCTTCCGCCGTAAATTCCGGAGGTGGGGGTGCCGCATTTAAGTGTTTAGCGGCCTGCGCTGTTATCATGTCTGTGTGCTTCCCACTTCTTCAGGGGACAACTTGCCAACATCAACCAGATTTTAGCCTCCATCCAGCACCCACATATCTTACAAGTATGCAGTGTGGGTCTGAATTCGGGGCAGCTACGGCAAATTTCACCACGTTCAGCAGCAACTTCACTCCGCGTCATTAACTTCCCCCTCCTGCTCATAGACCCCTTCGGCGTTTTGCTTGAGTACGGTCAACTTCTCCCGCAATTTCTCACGTAGCTCGTCCGCAGTCTGGTGGGTTACCGTAATTTCCTTGCGATCTGTGAACAATCCAACGTCTGTCATCTTGCCCAGTAACTCCAGAGCCTTCATACGAATACGGGCGTCGGGGTTCTCAGTCTCAAGTATGAGCTTGTTTGTTACGGTATTACGTATTTCAGCCGCGCTTGTTGCAATAAGCTGACCAAATTCTTTGAGGATGCCGTGAGTTTCTACAAGGGAGGCCGGTGTCATTGAGTTAACACGGGAAGTAGAAACGGTTTTTGAGGTTTTCTCTACATCTGCTGCGTACGAAGTTAGCAATACAGCAGCTACATCACGATCTTCTTCAGTAGCTTCAAACTCCAGACCATGATCCTCTAACTCGTGAATCGTATTGCAAGCCGCTTCCGCACGAGCACGTAAGTCCATGTAAGGAACATCATCTGGTATTTCAATGCCAAACTCTGGCACTAAAGCAATAGCCATACAAACACCTTTCCGCAAGCCGAAGCCGTTGGGTGCAAGTATATAGACCAAAAAGAACCCTCGCAACGTGTGGAGTCGTCGGCGAGGGCATAAATAGGGGCGCTCAAGGAGATTAATAGGTGAAACATGTAGCCCCTAACTCACAATATCACGCGTGTTGCAGAAATCAAAGAAGTGTTGGGATGTGTTAGAAACTGTTAGAAAGTGTTAGAAACTGTTAGATAAAAAGTTTTCCAAAAAAAGTGGCATAGGTGGCAGAAAGAACTAAAAGCTAAATGGGGTAAGGGCTATAGCCTGCCACTAAAATAAGAACATTGCAGAAATCAAAGCTAAGTTAAATAACAAAAATTTGTTTGTGTAAGTACCTCGGGACTCCTGACGGGGGGTATGCCGGAAATGGAGGGGGTGGGGTAAGTAGGACGGGGTTTCAAAAAGAAGGGGGGAGGGGGCATTGCAACTTTGCAACCTTTGTTTAAGGGGTGGTCGCAAGACGTACTTAAGGGGGTGGGGAGTAAACTTGTTTAGGTAACTTAGATTAATGCCCGGACAATAAATATTATTAGATTTATTGGGACAAATAATCGCCAATCGTTTGAGCGTAATAGTATGTATACGCGGGCCTATGGTACCTGCTCCAGCCACGGGGGGTGGGGGTAGGGTGGGGGGGCATTTTCTGACAGATTGTAAGAATCTGACAGATTGTCAGAAAACTATCCAAACACGTTTATATAGGTCACTATATACCTGTGTCCGGCACAAACCGGCACATTTCTTTTAATCCTATTGGAGTTATATCTTATGTCTATTCAATCTATAACTAACGCTGCTGCTGAAATCGATCGTAACCAAGACGCTATGTCTGGCGCTGAAATCGACAAGTTCGCCAAGTCGGGTAGCAATTTCCGCAAGCAAGCGGAAAAGACGGCGACCCTGCTGATCGACGCGGGCCTGACGCGTGACAAGTTCCCAGATACGTTCAAGCAGGGCCATCCGCTTTGCGAATGTTTCAAGGATCTGGTGATCCCTACGCGACCGAAGTCGGAACAGCGTATGCTGAAAAGCACCAAGCCAGAACGTAAGGATTGGAGCGAAGACGCGAAGAAAGCGTACGATCAACTAGTCACCGTCGAGATTCGACGGCCTTTCAAGGCGCTGATGGGTTGGCTTGAATACGTCGAAGCGCTTCGCAATGGTGCGGTAGCGCAAGGCAGTAGCCCGCGCAACAAAGCCGACAAGACCGAGTGGTCAGCGGATCAGCGCTTTGTCGGCGCGATGCACTACCTGCTTAAGCAGAATTCACCGGATAATGCTACGCAGGCACAGGTTGATCGCGCGAAGTTTATCACGCGAGTCCTGCATACCTTCCGCGAGGAATTCGGTACTGACGAAATCAAGCAGATGGATACTGCTATGACCAACGGCTGGTGTTCAGCAGGGATTACCCTGAAGAAAACCAAGTGATCTATCGGGCAGGCTCTTCGGAGCCTGCCTCTTTTTCTGGAGATGATTATGATCGTTCGAATAACCTGTTTAGGTATCTCTAAAGACCTCGATATCGAAACCGCTCTAAAACATATATCTATATTCTACGAAAACGAATTTCCTGTAACGGTAGAATTGATAAAAAAGTAAACCCAAAGGGCAGGCTCTTCGGAGTCTGCCCTTTTTTTTGTGCCTATAGAAACCAGTTCCCTTGTGGCTAACTGCCACGTCCCCCCAGATACAGAAACCAGTTCCCTTGTGGCGCATTGCCACCACGCCAAAAAATCTGACAGATTGTCAGAATCTTACAACTTGTCAGAAAAACAGAAACCAGTTCTCCTTCAGGCTAACTGCCATTAGATAAACATGTTCGATATAAAAAAGGTTGCAAAGGTTGCATTGGTAGCATTAGGTAGAGGGGTATTGCAACCATTGCAACCTTTGGAAAAACGGCAAGGTTGCAATAGGGGGTAGTAAATTGGGTGGGGGGATTTGGTACTAAGTTACTATTATTATTATATTTATTTAATTTTTTATTTTTTCTTATTTTGTATTGCAACCATTGCAACCATTGCAACCTCCAAAACGTCACTCCTGTGAATTCTGGGAGATTTCTCCCCTTCCTCCCCCCTCCGGCCTATTTTCACAGATCGTAGTCAAACCAAGGTTGCAATGGTTGCAAAGTTGCAAAGCAACCCACAGCCCGCGTAGTTACTGGATTTCATTCTGCAACCTCCTCAAAAACGCTAAAGTTGCAATGGTTGCAATATAAGAGTTAGAGAAACGAGTTTCTATAATTTGACCCAAATCTGGGGAAATGGGATAATAATGATGCTGGGAGAGGGACTGTGAGCAACGCCCAGCACTGAGCGATTTCTGACACTTTGTCAGAATCTTACACTTTGTCAGAAAAACGGAGACTACTTATGCACGAACAACTAGACAAAATCGACGACCTGTTAGACAAGATTGACGACCTCATTCTTGATATGGATTTGCCACTGTACGTCACCCGTCCGATATGCAGTCAACTGTACGCGTTCTACGATGACCTAGAAGGGGCAGTCGTTGAGCAGGAGAAGCGAGCCGAGCAGGCTGCCATTGAGCAGGAAAAGAGGAGCCGTGATGAGCAAGACCAAAGCTAACTTATCAGAACATGGTTGCGTACGTTGCGGCTTACTGTACCCGGCGGATCGCGCTAAATATTTCGAGTATTGCAAGCCGTGTGCCGAATCCCAAGGGTGGGGGGCGCCCAAGCAATTCCCGATAATCGAGCAACACAAACAAGCTGCTGCGGTCTGCTCTCACGAGAGTGCGTTCGAGACAGCTAAACAATTCAATCCAAAGCGATGGGAGAAATGAGAATGAAAGAAGTAATTTTGTGCGACCTAGACGGAACACTGGCCGATGTGAACCACCGGCTCCCCTACATCAAGAATCCTGACGGGACGCTGAAGCCCTACGCCGAGCGCGATTGGGATAGCTTCAATGCGGCATGCGTCGATGACGCGCCGAACAGGGACGTTATCCAGATACTGGAGTCGTTGATACTCGGACACAACTCAGGCTGCATGGTCTGCGGAGCGGTGGAGCGGGAGGTTTATTTCCTGTCTGGGCGTAATGACGTGGTGCGGGCCGAAACTGTTGAGTGGTTACAAAAACACGTTCACGAGGATTGGGATTACGACGAGCGGTTAGTCATGCGTAAGGCTAACGACCGCCGACCCGATACCGAGGTCAAACTCGAAATGGTACAGGAACTTGGTCTGACACCCGATGACGTGCTGTGCGTGTTGGATGACCGGCAGTGCGTGGTGGATATGTGGCGGGCGAATGGCTTCCGCTGTTTACAAGTCGAAGCATGGGAGGAGTAACAATGAACGAGCAGGATAACTTCAGAAAGAGTCACAACATACATGACCCGCACAATAAGTACGTGTGGGCAGAGGAAGAGAGTCTGGCATGGACGCTGTGCAAGATAGTAGTGGGGGGAACGATTGCGTTCCTGTTTATGGTAATGATCACAATAGGAGGACTGTTACTGTGATAGATAAACACGATCAGCAAACATTTGACTGGGTTCAGGATATGTCCGATAATAGTCAAACGCTGAACGAAACAGCGTCAAATCAAACGAAACTTAACCAAACTGAAAAATCTGACAACCTGTCAGAAAAGGAGAACGTAATGAGCTACGAAACACAAACTCAACTCGACGAAGTAGTTGTACCATCGATTGCCACTAGCGCAATGGTTGTCAGCCTGTCACGCAGCGTGCCTGATCTGGTGAAGAACGACCCCGAGGCTGCGAGGGCACTGGCACGTATCAAGCATGCCGACCCTAAGCGTGTTACCTCACGCAAGAAACTTATCGAGAGTCCGCAGCATGCTGCACTACAGAAACTCAGTCGGACTATCTATCGGTGGCACATGGACAACACTCTGCCTTGGGGTAACTTGGGTGCGCGTCTGGTGTCGAACGCTAAACTGCTCGACTATCAGGCACAGATGGAGGATTTCACAAACGAGTTTTACCAACTCAAAGCCGAGTTTCTCGATGACTACCCGCGAGCAGCGAGTGCTGCGCAAATGGAGCTTGGGGACTTGTTTGACCAATCTCTGTTCCCAAGTGTGTACGCACTTGATTGCCGGATTGCTATCCACATTGATTACGAGCCGTTGGTTGATCCCGACAACTGGATCGTACAGGTGGGCAACCAAGCTGCGCACGCCATGAAGTCCCAGTACGAGGATATGCTCAAGCGCAGGGTGGAATCTGCGTACAGCGATGTGTTCAAGCGACTGCGTGAGCCACTGGAGAACATGTCCAAGATGCTGAACTACTCCGGTGACGATAAGCCAACAGGGTTCCATGACACTCTGGTAAGTAATGTGGCTAAGTTTGTGGAACTTATGCGCAACTGCAACGTCACCAATGACGCAACGATGACCGGTATCACCAACAATCTGCGCATGGCATTGGACGGGATAACGCCGGATGCGTTGCGGAACAGTGAGACTCAGCGTTTGCAGACCAAACAGGATATCGACAAGATCATCCAACAGATGCCTACACTGGACTTCTAACCTTAACTTAACTAAACTCAACTAAACTTAACTAAACGGAGACTCTTATGTCTGCTATTCAATTGAACGCTACAGTAGAACTTAACGCCCTTGCTTATGCCATCGCAGCAGTGGGGGACAAACAGACCATACTTGTCGAAGGTGACATGGGTTCGGGTAAGACTTCCATACTCAAGTTGCTTGCCCGACTGTTACCGAAACACGTACCGGTATACTTTGACAGCACCACCAAGGACATTGCCGATATGTTCGTGCCGATGTTCGACAAGATCGACGATGACGGTGTGGTGCGGTACGCAGTCAACGAGGAGTTGGGATTTCACAGTAAGAAGCCGATCATCCTGATGATTGACGAACTGGGCAAGGCTAACCCGTCTGTGAAGAATGGTCTGCTGCGCATCATGCAGGAACACGAGACTGCCGGTGGTAAGAAGCTACCGGATGGGTCAATCGTGTTTGCCACAACTAATCTGGGTGCCGAGCAGGTGGGGGACTTGTTACCACCACACGCACGTAATCGCATAACCGTAGTGCGCATGCGCAAGCCCGACCATAAAGAGTGGGTAGAATGGGGTCAGTCAAACGGTATTCACCACTCTGTCTTGGGTTGGGTAAACGAGAACCCACAAGTCTTGCAGTCGTTCACCGAACTGTCCGAACCATCTGGCAATCCGTCTACGGAGGAATACCAACGGCATCTGGACGATGCGAATCCGTACATCTACCACCCCAAAGCCAAGTGGCGTACGGCGTTCGTGACGCCTAGATCGTTGGAGGCTGCTAGCGATATCTTGTGGCAGGCAGACAAGTTTGACAAAGCTACCGTGCGGTTGCTCCTGACCGGCACTATCGGTGATCGGGCTGCGCGTGACATGCAGTCGTTTCTCGAACTGGCTAGTGACTTGCCTACCAATCAGGATATCAAGGACAACCCGATGACCGCCAAGGTTCCTGAATCTCCCGCAGCATATTGCATGGTTGTTCAGCGTACGCTGGCGACTATCGAGTATCAGTGGGTGAGCCAATGGATGAAGTACCTGAGCCGACTGCCCAAGGAAGCGCAGGGTTTGTTTGTCAATGCCGCCCGTAAGGATGACTACCACAAGCAAGATGTGGTGGTTAACACCAAGGAGTTTCAAGAGTGGTGCATGGCTAACGGTTACATGTACTTCAACGACAAGAAGTAAGGGGGTGACTTATGACGTTCTCAACACGAACACAACTAACCGCCGAGCAGCGGGTATCCAAAGCTCTGGTTAATATCATTGACCACAGGAACTACATCGCATTAGCCGGTGTGCTGATGATGGGTAGTAAGGAGGTACGAGATGATGTTCCTACAGCTTGCACCAACGGGCGGGACGAGTGGTACGGACGGGAGTTTGTCGATAGTTTGACTGACCCTGAACTACGTTTCCTTATCTTGCACGAGTGTTATCACAAGCTGTATCGCCATCTGACTACGTGGAAACATCTGCACGACAAGGATCATCGGCTGGCTAACATAGCATGCGATCACGTTATCAACTTGCAGATACTCAGTGACAAGTCTGTCAACGATGACGGTACCTTGTTTGTTGAGATGCCTAGATGCAAGGAGACTGGTCAGCTAATGGGACTTGCAGATACACGTTTCTCTGAGATGAACAGTGAGCAGGTGTTCAACATCTTATACGCTGAACAGGAGGAGCAACAGCAATCTGGTGAATCCGAACAGGGTGATGGTGAGGGGTTTGACGATCACGATTGGGAGGGTGCCGAAAGCATGTCGGACGAGGAGCAACAGCAACTTGCCGAGCAGATCGACACCGCGATTCGTCAGGGTGCATTGACTGCCGGTAAGGTTGGTAGTGGTGGCAACCGTGCGATTGATTCGCTGCTGCAACCGGAGATCAATTGGGTCGATGTGTTGAGTGAGTTTGTTACCGAGACATGCCGAGGTACAGATTACTCAACGTATGCCAGACCCAATCGCCGGTACATGTCAGCCGGTATGTACATGCCGAGTGGTGTGTCCGAGCAGGTAGACGAACTTGTTATCGCTATCGACACGTCAGGCAGCATTGGTCAGGCAGAGCTAACTAAGTTTCTGTCCGAGGTGCAGGGTGTGGTATCCAACGTCAATGTGAACAAGATTCGCGTGTTGTACTGGGACACCAAAATCTGTGCGGATGAGACGTACGAAGCCGAAGACATTGACAGGCTGGTTGAGTCAACTAAGCCAGCCGGTGGTGGTGGCACTGACATAAGCTGTGTAAACGAGTACATGGCAGAGCATAACATCAATCCCCAAGCGGTGATCGTATGCACGGATGGATATCTGGGTGGGGATTGGGGCACATGGAACTCGCCCGTACTGTGGTGCATTCTTGGGCACGACACTGCAAGACCTAATGTGGGCACTGCTGTCCACGTAAACCTTTAATTGGAGAACTCTTATGGCTAGATACAATGATCGGGGTGTGAACGACACCCCTTTACAATTTCGTGAACGCTTTTACGGTGAAGAGAAACAGACCGTCAACGGCTCTTACATTCCGAAAATCGATGAGGAGCTAAAGGAATTTGAACGTGAAGAGTGGGGAGAAGACGACGCACGTTACAAGTTTGGTAAGTACAAGACGACTGAGAGGACAATAATCCTGCTGAAACTTATTCAGGAGAAGTTTAGCTATGCAGTAGACATTCATCCTATGGCAACCCACAAGGATGAATACATGGGTGAACACATAAGGAAGTGGTCTATCCGTCCCAGACGTAGCAACTTATATACTGCACACGTTTGGTATAACTCAGACGAGTGTCGGTACGAGATAGAGTCTTTGCGTATCAAGCGGCAACGTAGACTTAGCACTTCCTGTGTCAGCACTTACGATCAAGAGAGGACTATCAATGCAGTCAACGATGCCAAACGAGCAGCAAGTTTTGTTGCTGGCCTACGTCCTTACGGTGACGATGAGTTAGCGGAACACGTTGCGGATATCTTGTCGCCCTTGGTGTGGGAGATGGTTGAATCGTACGATGACGAACTCAAGGGTTTGTTCTCAAACTTTAGAACCGATGCAGTCAGCAGAAGTTGTGCGCGTGAAATACTGAACATGTTGTACGAGATGGAGGAAGGTAAGTCCCCCACTCTGTCGGAAGATAGCGCACTACGTGAAACTTTTATCAAGTACCGCGACGCACGTAACGCTGTGTTAGCTAAACAAGAACACGCAGGAGATCGCAGTGTCATGTGCATGATGCGTTCGGCTATAACCGGAAAGATTGTTTGCATACACAAAGCGCAGCGATCCCCATACGATGAGGTACAGGTACAAACTTTCGATTACTTTGAGGATTTGCCTGTCGAAATACAGCGTGCAGTGATGACACTGGAAACTGTCGAGCGGGATGACGATGGGTGTGCCAAGAACATCGGCGTGATCAGGCCAGACTACGAAGTGTTCTGTAAGGAAGCCTGTGCGTTTATGGTACCCACTGATTTTGTATACAAGTTTGTCTACGGAGTAGCACCGGATGAGAATTGATAAAGCCGTACTACGTGTGGAACTTAAGGGCGACTTTGTTGTCTTGCAGTCATTCGGTCTTATGGAGATGACCATACGAGGTGTCAACATAAGTCGCCCTTATACAATTCCCGCAGACAAGGTACCTTTGTGGGTACAACGTAAGGTAGCAGTATTGAGAGTAATGCCGCACAAGTCACCGAGCAAGTACATAGATAACATCGGTAGACGGATGCAAGAGAACGTGTTTTGGATTCATTTGAACGGAGATGAAACTGATGGCGATGACGCCGGAGAAACGAGTAAAGAATCAGATAGTGAAACAACTGAAGACGTTGGGTGAAGATGTTTATTACTTCTTTCCAGCCACAGGTGGCTACGGACGTTCGGGTGTGCCGGATATAGTCGGGTGCTACAAAGGAAAGTTTTTCGCTATTGAGTGTAAAGCAGGCAAGAACACTACGACTGCTTTACAGAAACGTGAACTGGAAAATATAGCTAAGGCTGCCGGGGTGGGGTGGGTAGTAAATGAAGACAATATAGATAGCGTGCGGGAGGTACTGCTGTCGTTTTAGGTTCTTAGTAGGGGGAGGTTTTTTAGTTGATTTGTTTACTCCCCCATACCCCAGCGGACGGTGGGTAGGTGTGTTTGTATCATTCCGGCCGAAAACATCCGCAGTGCATGACAGGGCTTAAATGCCTCATGAGAGCACTCCAACCCTGTGCATGCACCGAGTAAGCCACGCTACGGTTAGTCGTGAGCAAGTACAGCATGAACCCTGAATGGGTGGGGGGATTTCTGTACGAACTCACGCAAACTTATTTCTTTTAACTAGGAGAACGAGAATGAAGAAACAACAGACAGTTAGAGGTATCCCGCACTGGGGTAAGTTTAAGGATGCGGTACGTGATATGCGTAATGCGGTTGGGGTGCTTCTCGAAAACGAAATGCCGCAACACGCCCACTCAATGAACTACTTAGCTGAAACTATTGAGAGGGGCATGAAGTTTTATGTACCAGATGTAAGAAACATAATTGGTGATAAAGATTTACATCCTCCTTTTGATGGTAAAGAGTACATGCCATTTCGATTGCCGTACCCAATTACGATTCTGCTAAGTACTACTCATATAAATAATCAGGCAGATGGTATCGACACGAAAGGCGCAACAAGAATAAAAGTACCAGATGCACCCGAAAAAATAGACACCCATAAAATTTCTATTCTTGTCCAGAAACAAGAAGAGGGGGAAGATTTAGACATAAGATGTGCGTCAGTATTGTATGCCCCCCATCTTAAAGTATGGGCGTGCCAACCAGCGTTCTGCAAATTTAGTTTTAAGCCTGAAGATATTGGCGCTTATAGAGCTATGGGATATGGACTTGATTGGAACCCCGACCCCCATACAGTCAATTTTATTGAATATCTTGTGGATCATGGGAATAGCCAAGAAGAAATAGGGGAAATTCTGTCAGACTACCAAGATGACTTTATGTCAATGGCTACGCTTTGCAATCTGCTAGAGATAAACGACTGTAAACAAGTACCTGTAAATGTCCCTCCTAAACTTGCTAAGAAACATGCCAAGAGAGGTGAGACAGCTAATTATGACTACAAGGTTCTGTCTATCGGCGGTGAGGTATGGGATAGCCCGTACTTGGGTGGAGGCAACGGCGGTGGAGGCGGTGCGAAACGTAGCCACATGAGACGAGGACATATCCGTACGTACCAGAACGGGAAGAAAGTGTGGATTAATTCAACGTATGTTAATGGGAACAAAGAGGGATTTGTGGAGAAAGACTATAGACTAAAAGGTGGGAGTGATGCAGAATGATTGGTGAATCTTTTTATATAGATATAGATGGTGAGACATGGCAGTACATGTTGGTCACTGAGCCGGAAGCTGCACTGTACTGGCAGCCGTCGAGTTACAAACTAAGACTGAGTGATATCAAGATCGTGAGTAAATGTTCGCCCGAAGATCGCAAGCGACTACGGCGGGAGATACTGAAAGATATTCAGGAGAATGATAATGACGCTACAAGAAGTAATTAACCTGATTCAGTGCGAAGAAGACAAAGCGGCGCTGCACGAACTTGCGTGGCAGTTAGTTAATTTAACCAGACCGGAGGAGAATGATAATGGGTAGAGTCTATAACGATTGGCGCACAATACCAGATGATCCGAATCGCGTTGGTGATGAGGACGAGGATTACAAGTGGCGGTCATACGAAGTTGATCCAGACGAAGAGCGCGAACGGGAGTGGGATCGCCATGTTAGAGATAACAATTAAAATAGACGAGGAGCATGCTGAAGAGTTGGTACAGCTAGGCAAACGTCTTGTTGAAGCGGTAGATAAACTCGAACAGATACTAGAGGAAGACGATGCTGATTGAATGTAGCATGGAAGACTTCATCGACTACATAGCCGATGACCCTGTTCGTCCACACTTGTTTGAAGATAACGTAACACGTTTCGAGGGAAAGTTTCGTGTGTTTGCTGATGTGGACAAACAGGGTTTCGACATGAAGGTAAACGCTATTGTCTGTACGGTGATGTGTCCGTTCATTCCGAGAACAGAAGATCAGTTACGAATGTACGCGACCGGAGAGATAGACGAACTTATTGAAGAAGTCGAAGCTAAGTTTGATGAAGACGATACAAGCATAGCTACGGTCTTTTGTCTTTATTCTTTGTGGTCGTACTCTAAGGGGGCCGGGCGTCGGTTGGTAAATGAGCTACTAGAATCTGTTCCTATAATGTATCCGAATGTCTCACACGTTATTACTATGTCGCCCCCTACAAAGATGGCTATGCAGTTTCATACCAGCAATGGCGCGTTCTTGATGTCACCCAACGATGAGACGATAAATTATGAATACGAAATCCCTGACTACGGGGTCGTTGTTCACTGATTGAAACCAGTTACCAGCAAAGAGATAGTTATGGAATTGATAATAGAGAAAGATATACCTGTGCCTCGACGTAGAGGAGGCCGGTCGTCTAGGTTTGATCCACTGCTAGATATGGAAGTTGGTGATAGTGTTGCACTTGATAACTACAGAGAAGCGGCTAGCGCACAAATGTTTTTGACTAGGCATGAAAGGGTAATGACGATGCGTAAACAAGAAGATAGCACTTACAGGTTGTGGAGAATTGTATGATCACCCCGCTTATGTGCGTAGCCCTAGCTATCTACTTTGAGGCTAGAGGTGAACCAGATGCAGGGCAGATTGCAGTCGCTCATGTAATACGAAATAGAATCGAAGACCCACGCTACCCAGACAATGCGTGTGATGTAGTCAAACAAGGTTACTACTGGAACGGTAATCCCATCCGCAACATGTGTCAGTTCAGCTTCTACTGCGATGGCAAACCAGAAGACCCGCACGATGAACGGGCTTGGCGGGATGCGGTATACATAGTGCATTTGAGTGGTTTGATCCCCGATATCACAGGGGGCGCGACTCATTACCACAGTACAAAGGTATTCCCCGAGTGGGCATACACAGGACAAGTTACAGCTAACATACACAAACATGTGTTTTATACAGGTGTTAGATAAAGATGTACAAAAAACTGGGGCAGACGTGTAAATGCGGCCAGAAGATGCTTGAGGTGCTTGGCTACATCGAAAAACGAGACGGCGATGAACACCCACGAGCATACCGCAAAGGTTGGTTCTGTCCGTGGTGCAAGAATTGGCAAGACGCAATACTGCGAGAGAGAATTGTAGAGGAACAATAGATGTACGAATACAAAGCAACTATTAGACGCATAGTAGATGGGGATACAGTAGATGTTGACATTGATCTTGGTTTTGATTGTTGGGTTCGTAATCAGCGTATCCGTCTTTTCGGCATCGATACTCCAGAGTGTCGCACTAGAAATAAGCAGGAGAAAGCACATGGACTACTCGCGAAAGCCTACGCCCAAAAGGCTCTCAAGTTGGGAGGAGTTTATGCGCTCCGAACAAGGGAGAAGGGAAAGTTTGGAAGGTACTTGGGTGAAATCAAAGTGGGGCGAACAACAATCAATAAGCTACTCATCAAAGAAAAACTGGCTGTCGAATACACCGGCCAAAATAAAAAAGAAATAGCGGCTGCACAGGAAGCTAACCGTCAAGCACTAATAAAAGAAGGTAAACTAACAGCTACGGGCATACCGCCTGTTAGCGAATACGAGGATAGATTGTAGTGGATGTCATAACCGTAGACTTTGAGACCTATTACTCAAAAACGTTCTCGCTAACTAAACTAACTACAGAACAGTACATTCGTAGTCCTGAGTTTGAAATCATTGGTGTGAGTGTAAAAGTAAATGATGGCGAGACAGTATGGTTGAGTGGAGCATTCAGCGACCTGAAGAGGTACTTACATGACAACTATAACTGGGAAGAGTGTGCTGTACTTGCTCATAACACTTTGTTTGACGGCGCTATTCTTAGTTGGTTGCTTGATATTCACCCTCGTTTATACCTTGATACTCTTTGCATGGCGCGTGCAATACACGGTGTTGATGCCGGTGCGTCACTTAAAAAACTTTCAGAGATGTACGATGTCGGAGAGAAAGGAGACGAAGTAATTCATGCGTTGGACAAACGCCGCGAAGATTTCAGCGATGTCGAATTAGAACGGTATGGGGATTACTGTATCCAAGATGTAGAGCTAACCTACAAACTGTTTAATATCTTTATGACTACGCGCAAGTTTCCGAGGTCAGAACTTAAAGTTATAGATATGACCTTGCGTATGTTTATAGACCCTGTGCTTGAGTTAGACATAGATAAACTACAAGACCACCTGTCGAATCTAAAAATTCAAAAAGATCGCTTGCTCGAAGAATGCGGGATTGAGAAGGACGAGCTTATGTCCAACCCTAAGTTTGCTAAGGCGTTGGAATCACTAGGTGTTATCCCTCCAACCAAAACAAGTTTGCGTACAGGTAAAGAGACGTTTGCTTTTGCTAAAAGCGATGAAGCATTCAAAGCTCTCCAAGAACACGAAGACCCAAAGGTGCAAGCGTTAGTAGCAGCTCGCATAGGACTTAAGAGTACGCTAGAGGAAACACGTACAGAAAGGTTTATTGATATCGCACTGCGCGGCGCATTACCTGTACCGATTAAATACTACGCAGCACACACCGGCAGATGGGGCGGTCAAGACAAGATTAACCTACAGAACCTACCAAGTCGGGGTCAGAACGCTAAAGTTTTGAAGTCATGTATCGTAGCACCGGAAGGATACACGCTGGTTGAAGCCGACTCTGCCCAGATAGAGGCGCGTGTACTCGCATGGTTAGCCGGTCAGGATGATTTGGTCGAGGCTTTTGAGAAGGGAGAAGACGTATACAAGAAGATGGCAGCGGCTATTTATGGTGTGCCTGAATCCGAAGTTACTGCCCACCAACGCTTCATCGGTAAGACTACAATCCTCGGAGCCGGATATGGAATGGGGGCAGTAAGATTCCGTGACCAACTTAAGACGTTCGGGGTTGACGTAGAAGCGGCGGAAGCAGAACGTATTGTACGTATCTACAGGGACACGAACGACTCAATTACTAACTTATGGCGGCAGGCCCAAACTGCACTGATGCGCATCTACCAAGACTACTCCGCAGAACTTGGACGTAAGGGAGTGCTCGAAGTGGTGCCTAATCTCAACGCTATTCAACTCCCATCAGGGTTGATGATGTATTACAACCAGCTAAAAGCTGACGAGACAGAGAAAGGTGTTCAGTTTACGTACAAGACTAGACGGGGCTGGACTAAGATTTACGGCGGTAAAGTTATAGAAAACGTGTGTCAGGGAATAGCACGTTGTGTGATGTCCGAACAGATGTTAATGATATCTAAGCGGTACCCTATTTTGTTAACGGTACACGATTCTGTGGTATGCTGTGTCAGAGACACGGAGGTAGAGGAAGCTGCTATCTACGTGGACTCCTGCATGCGTTACACACCGGAGTGGGCGAACGGCCTTCCCGTGCGTGGTGACGTGGAGATCGGCAAAAACTACGGAGAGTGTACCGAGTGGATACCAAACCAGCGTGGTCGTTCAGTAGCATAAAGACGTTTGATCAGTGCCCGAAGAAGTATTACCACACGAAGGTAGTAAAAGATTACGAGGAGAACTTTGAAACCGAAGCTATCTTTTACGGAAACGAATTTCACAAGGCCGCAGAAGATTACGTCGGCGGTGTAGTTAAAGAGCTAGACCCCCGATTTGACTATGCTTTGAGTGCGTTAGACAAACTCAAAGGTATGAAAGGCGAAAAGCTCTGCGAATACAAAATGGGGCTGACTGAAAAGCTAGAACCGTGTGGATTCTTTGATAACGGTGTTTGGTTTAGGGGTGTAGCCGATCTATTAATAGTTGACGAAAAAACCGGCGTTGCTACAGTAATAGATTACAAAACCGGTAAGTCTGCTAAATATGCAGACAAGGGACAACTAGAGCTAATGGCTCTTGCTGTCTTCAGACATTTCCCTGACATAAAGAAGGTGAAATGTGGGTTGTTGTTTGTGGTATGTAAGGCTTTCATTAAAGAGACATATACCATAGAAAACCAAACAGAACTGTGGCGCAAGTGGTTAACTGCCTACGCTACACTGGAAAAATCATACGACAATGACGTATGGAATCCTAAACCCACAGGGCTTTGTAGAGCACACTGTGTCGTAACTGAGTGCCCACATAATGGGAGGCGATGATGCCATATACAAAAAAGAAACGTCCTTATAAGAAAGAGTACGAGCAACAGAAGAAGCGTGGTGAACATGCTGACCGTATGGAAAGGCAGCGTGCGCGGCGTAAGATAGACAAGGAAGGCGTAGACAAAAACAAGAACGGCAAAGCCGACAAACGAGAGGGCAAGGACGTTAGCCACAAGAAAGCACTGAGCAAAGGTGGCAAGAACTCTCACGGTACCAAGATAGAAAGTAAGTCCAAGAACAGATCGTTCAAACGAGATTCCAAAGGGCGTTTAGTTTCTGAAACTAGTAAGCGTGAGAAGAAAAAGAAATAAGGAGAATGATGTCATGCAAGATGAAATACCTACAGTCGATTGTTACATACGTGGCAGGCAATATGTCTTTGTGTGTAAAGAATGCGGGGACAGACACTATCACGGATTAGGCGGGGGAGAAGGGCATAGGTCTTCTCATTGTACCGTAGAAGGTGCGTACCCTAGAGGGTACAACTTAAAGTACAGCCCAGAAGAAGATTTAAGAAGCCGCTGCGTTACCGGTGATCATCCGGAAGCCATTGAAAATAAAAACGAACTTCTAGCAATGGCTGCTAAATACCCAGATAAGCTAGTAGGGTAACTTAAATGCAAATTGTCGATAACAGAGGCTTGCTTCTGCGGGTTCGTAATCCCGAAAAAATTACTGCGGCGATACCAAAGAGCAGACAACTCAACGCAAATGACGTTATTGTTAACTGGGGTGTAGATGAGTCCCGTGTTTTACGGAACTTAAACGTCAGAGATGTGCCATCCCCCATACTGGGCAAGTATAAATGGACAGGCAAGTACCAGCCTTTCGAGCATCAGAAAACAACTTCCTCTTTCTTAACCTTAAATAGCCGGGGGTTTTGCTTTAATGAGCAGGGCACCGGAAAGACCGGCTCTGCAATCTGGGCGTCAGACTTTCTGCTGGACGAGGGGATAATCAACCGTGTCCTAATCATCTGCCCCATATCTATTATGGATTCGGCATGGCGGGCTGACCTGTTCAAGTTTGCTATGCACCGCACAGTAGACATAGCACATGGTTCTAAAAAGAAACGGCAGGAGATAATCAACGGAGAAGCCGAGTACGTCATTATCAACTACGATGGCGTGGAGATAGTTAAAGACGATATCGAAGCAGGTGGGTTTGACCTGATCATTGTGGACGAGGCTACCCACTACAAGAACTCGCAATCTAAACGCTGGAAAGTACTGAACTCTCTACTCAAACCCGATACTTGGTTGTGGATGATGACCGGTACTCCAGCCGCGCAGTCTCCCGTAGATGCGTATGGGATAGCTAAACTTGTTAATCCTGCTGGCGTGCCCAGATTTTTTGGGGCGTTCAGGGACAAGGTTATGTTCAAGGCTACACAGTTTAAGTGGCTACCCAAACCAGATGCTACAGATACAGTATTCAACGCACTACAACCGGCTATTCGGTTTACGAAAGATGAGTGCCTAGACTTACCTGACATGACCTACGTAAAACGTGAGGTCGAACTAACCCCACAGCAAAAGAAATATTACAAGACCCTTAAAGACCAGATGGTTGCGGTAGCGGCAGGGGAACAAATTTCTGCTGCTAATGCTGCGGTTAACATGAACAAGCTCTTACAAATATCCTGCGGTGCGGTGTATACCGACACTGGAGAGACGGTGGAGTTTGATATTAAGAATCGGTACAAGGTTCTACGTGAGGTGATCGACGAGTCCAGCCAGAAGGTTCTTATCTTTGTACCGTTCAAGCACGTCATTGACGTACTGGCTGAGAAGCTAAAAGCTGACGGTATCACAAACGAGATTATCAGAGGTGATGTGAGTGCGTCCAAACGCACTGAGATATTTAGTAGATTCCAAGATGACCCAGACCCTAGAGTCCTGATAATCCAACCGCAAGCGGCTGCACATGGTGTAACGCTAACTGCGGCAAACACGATTGTATGGTGGGGGCCAACATCTTCTTTGGAAACCTACGCACAGGCCAACGCTCGTGTACACCGTACTGGGCAGAAACATCCATGTACCGTAATCCAACTAGAAGGTTCTAGGGTGGAAAGGCACATATACAAGATGTTGGACGATCGAATAAACGTCCATTCCAAGATGATCGATTTATACACTAATGTGCTTGAACTATAATAAAAACTAGACTAAACTGCGCCAAACCAAGGAGAACTTAGCTAAACTATTGTAATTTGTGGAGATGTCGTGATGAGTAATGAGGTGAAACCCGACTTAGATCGGTTGGTCTCGGTCTATATAAAGATAAGAGACAAGAAGTTAGAGCTACAAGCCGCTCTAAAAGAACAAGAAGAAGAGCTTGTACTGAAGATGAAAGCCATAGAAATCAAACTCTTGGAGCACTGTAAAGATAACGGTGTCGAATCTGTCCGTACAGAGAACGGTACGTTCTATCGGTCTACCAAATCTAAATACTGGACTTCTGATTGGGAAGCGATGGGTAAATTTATCCTTGAAAATGAAGTGCCAGAACTGCTTGAGAAAAGAATCCATCAGGGGAATATGAAGCAATTCCTTGAGGACAACCCCGAAAAGCTCCCACAGGGGTTAAATTGTGATAGCGAATACACTGTGACAGTACGGAGAAAGAAATGACGGACAGTTATGTCTCGTTTGAGGAACTAGCTAAGTACTTGAATGTCAAAGTCCCTACCGTCCGCGAATGGGTAGCTAAAGGGTATGTGCCTAAAGACACTTATATAAAGGTGGCAAACACATACCGATTTAACATTCCGCAAGTGGTAGCAGCTTTGAAACAGGAAGTACCAGAACCGGTCGATACAGACCAAAACGAACCCGTTCAACTTGAACTGGATTTCAGCGATGAGGATGATGTATGAGTAATATAACTATGTTTGAAAACATGCCTGACGAGTATAAAAGTTTACTCGGACAGCTACAGCCAGATACAAATGCGGCTGGTAGGGGAGGGTCTGTTGGAGGTGTTAACAGACTGAGTATTCGTGGCGGCGTATTCCGTAAGGTAGTTAGCGGTCAAGAAGTTGGGGAGTTAGAGCAACGTGCTATAAACGTAGTTCTGGTAAAGACAGCTCCAATCTCACGTATGTATTTTGCTGGTGAGTATACTGCTGGCGCTACTAATCCTCCTACGTGTTGGTCTGCTGATACACAGACAGGCCGTCCTTCTAAAGAAGTAGCTGATGGAGACCGTCAGTCAGAGACATGTTTTGATTGTCCTCAAAACATTAAAGGTTCTGGTATGGGTGAAGGCCGTGCGTGCCGGTACTCACAACGTGTTGCGGTACTGCTTGCGGATGCCGATGGCAACATAAAGTCGAACGAGGTTTACCAGCTACAGTTACCAGCTACTAGTGTGTTTGGTGACAACAAGCAGAAGATGGGGCTACAAACGTATGCACGTTTCCTAGATTCCCAGAAAGCTCCGTTGGCTTCCTTACTTACAGAAATTCGTTTTGATACAGACTCATCTACACCTAAGCTGTGTTTCAAACCAGTACGTGTGTTGGAGCAAGACGAACTTAAAATTGCAATAGATGTGCAGCAGTCGGAAGACACTGAGAAACTTATTGCACTTACTGTTAAACCGAAAGAAGATAGCACTCCCGCACTACCCAAGATAGAAATGCCAAAAGTAGAAGCGGTAGAGGCAGTAGCAGAAGAAGTTGAGGAACCCAAGGTCAAGGTATCTAAAAAGAAAAAGGTTGAAGCACCAGCCGATGTCGATCTTGCAAGTTTGCTTGATGAATTTGATGACTAAAAACAATGGGGCACTACGGTGCCCCTATTTCTCTGATGTGGGAATCTTATGGAAACTAAGGAGTTTCTTAGTACCATTGCCGGAAACGAAGGGTACTATTGCATAGTAGGGATAAAAGACGGCAAAACAATACAGAAATTTTATAGTTCAGTAGATGCGGCTGCTAATGCTGCGCATGAATTTGATGCTGAAGGGTACGATGCTTATTACACTCCGGCCACGTATGTGGAGGATGTAAATCGTAAGGCCGAAAACGTCTTACAAATGAAAGCTCTGTTCCTAGATGTTGATTGTGGAGTCGGCAAACCCTACGAAACACAGCGCGATGCACTAATTGCGTTACATAATTTTATACATGAGTACGGCCTACCTGCCTGTACTACTATCGTAAACTCAGGACGTGGGCTTCACGTTTACTGGGTTTTGTCACGCCCGTATTCCAGACAGGAATGGTTACCTGTAGCGGAAAGATTGAAGACGGCGTGCGCCGAATTCGGTTTAGATGCTGATCCTGTAGTGACTGCGGATGCAGCACGTATACTGCGCGTACCAAACACACACAACTTTAAGGATGACCCAGCGCGTGACGTTAAGGTTGTGGGTAAGGTCAAGGATTACATTGACCTAGACGAGTTTGCAGAAAAGCTCCCCGCAAAAGTGACACCAGTTACTAGCGCGAGAGAGTACACAGACCAAGATGCCAAAGACATGGCACGCGCAGTTGGTCAGAGCAAATACACAACACGTTTTTCTAAACTACTGATAGCTACGGCGTCAGGGAAAGGTTGCGCACAAGTCAATCGTGCAATTATGCAACCTAATGATCTGTCGTATTCCGATTGGCTACACGTACTGTCAATTGCTAAACACTGTGAGGAAGACGGAGCGCAATCAATCCATCTAATCTCCAGTAAGTACGAAGGCTACAGTGCGGAGGAAACCGACAAAGTAGCTGCACCGATTGAATACCCACACCTGTGCTCTACGTTTGAATCCGACAATCCGTCAGGATGTGAAGGCTGTCCGCACAAGGGCAAGATCAAGTCTCCTATAAGTCTGTGCATGGAAGTGCGCATGGCCGAAACCCAAGAGGTGGAAGTTACGGTCTATGACGAGCCGGAGGTTATGATGGAGGGAGAGGAAGAAGTTCCTGTCGAAGCTCTCCCTCCTACTAAAGTTACTATACCGGCGTATCCGTACCCATACAAACGTGGGGCAAACGGTGGTGTTTACTTGGAAAAGGAAGACGAACACGGAAACATAGACCAGCAGGAAATATACAAGAGAGACTTGTACGTCACCAAGAGATTACGTGACCCGATCGAAGGGCCATCCTTTGAATTCAAACATCATACGGAAAGAGAGGGCATACAGACATTTGTTTTACCCATGACCAAAATAACTTCTAAAGAGGAGTTTCGTAAGGCTATGGGATTAAACGATATATTTGTGCTTACAAGACAGGCAGACGCACTTATGACATACATCGGTAGGTGGATTGAGCAACTAAAACAGACTCAAGACATGATCGACGTGCATACACAGTTCGGTTGGACAGAGGGTATGGAGTCGTTTGTGGTAGGTGAGCGAGAGATATTTGCAGACAAAGTTGAGGTAGCCCCACCAAGTGCTCGTACGGCACAGTACCTACCTATGTTTCAGAAGAAGGGTACACTAGATGGCTGGAAGAAAGTAACAGAGTTCTACAACCGACCCGACTTTGAAGAGCATCAGTTTATGTTTGGCATATCTTTTGGTGCTCCTCTTATGGCGTTCATACCTAACATATCGGGTGCTATCTACCATCTAATGAGTAAAGAGTCAGGCTACGGAAAAACCACAGGCATGTATGGAGGGGCATCAGTATGGGGCTACCATAAGAAGTTAGTACTACGCGGTAAGGATACAGGAAACTCTGCGTGGAATCGTGCAGAGATATGGAAGAACTTACCGTTCTACATAGACGAGATTACTAACTACGACGGTAAAGCCGCCAGTGAGTTTTGTTACGCCGCAACTGACGGTGAGCAGAAAAACAGGATGAACAATCAAGGCCAAAACTCCGAACGATATAGAGGTATGGATTGGGCGTTTATCATAGGTACGACAGGCAACCTTAGTTTGCACGATATTCTAGCTACGCACAGAGAGCACTCTGAGGGTGAAGTGGGTAGAAGTATGGAAGCTACGGCCACTAAGAAGTTGTTTTCAGAGGAAGATACCGCGTTAGCTAACACATTGCAGGAAGACTTAGCTAGTAATTACGGGCATGCAGGCGAACCATACATACAACATGTTCTTAAAAACCTAAAGGCGACAGAAAAACTTGTTTTAGCTACAAGAGACGCAATGATAAAAGCGGCAAATTTAGATTCTCAGCATAGATTTTGGGTTGCAGAGTGTGCTTGTACGTATGCTGGGGTTATGGTCGCCAAGAGCATTGGCTTACTAGATTGGGATTTGGATGCGTTCTACGCTTGGATTGTTAAGAAACTAAAGTTGGCTAGAGAAAATATGCAGAGCATGACTATTGATATACATAGTTTGATTGCCGATTACATTGCCGATAACCCACGGGGCATATTACGAGTAAAGAGCACGCAGGACGCGCGGGTAAATGATCCTGAGATGGAAAACCTTATCATGCCGGATGCTGTGCCCTCATACCGTTGGGTTGGGAGGCATGAGTACGACATTAATAAACTATACCTACGACCCGCTCCGTTCAAAGAGTGGTGTTTGCAGAAAGGCCACCACTACGAAGCGGTACGGGAATTGATAAAACTACAGCTTAAAGGTAAGTCTACTAAGATGCGTCTAGGTAAAGGTACTAAATTGAACTTACCTTATCAGGCAGTGATCGAGTTGTCTTGGAGTGACGAGGAGCCAGATGACAAGAGTAATGTTAAATGATATATCCCCTGACGGCGTACGTATCGTTGTCGATTGGGATAAGTTTAAACCCGGAGCTTCAGTATTTATACCCTGCATAAACACTGCAAAAGCTATCGAACATTTAACCAGAGCTGCCCGGATAACTAGAAAAGATATAGAGCAACGTGTTCGTGTAGAGGATGGTAAGTATGGCGTTCGGGTTTGGCGGCTAAAGTAACTGTGGTACCATAGCCGCGCATCATTTCCTTATCAGAGGATTTAGCCCCCCTCTGGGGGGCACTTTTTATTCCTCACCGTAAAGCAATCTATAGTTCTCTTCAGCTTGCTCTATAAACCTTCGATCTACAATCGCCCCTCTAGTGAGTTCTGCAATTGCCGTACCTCTAGCTCTGGCAGCTAATGATTGTCTTAAATTTTTACCGCTTATAGGTCTTTCTGGATGGTCATCATTAAATTCTTGGATATCTTCCTCTACTTCATCTCTCAGAGAATAGTCCCCAGTTTCCATCGCTATTTTATGGGCATAAGCAAAATCGTTTAAAAGATTAGACCTACGAGTTTGTATTCCCCTATTTAGTCTGTTGTTAAGCGCGGCTGCGTCTCTTGCTCGACGCGTACTGAATGGTGCAAACCCAAGCCCCTGCGCTATTACATCGCCCATAGGTATTTCACCACTAATCATCGGGTCTCCACGGGTAGTGTCATAACCTTCAGTACGGAACCTGTAGGCTTTTAGTCCGTTGGATATGGCGGTGGGCAGTACTTTTTCAAAAGCACGATTCATGTTCTGAGGGTTACCATCAAACAAGTCTGTGGCACCGTCTATGTACCGCATGCCCACACCAAGTGTTGGGCCGCCGATTGCTTCTAGCCAGTACTCCAACTCACTTGAAGGAACGTAATTGCCACGATCTCGTATAAGTAAGTTGGTCAAGTTAATACGATCAGTCAGGTCTACACCACCCATATTTGCGATGGCACCGTAGTACCATTCAGGCCCAAGCGTTTTAGCAACGATAGTATTTGCATCATCTTCGTCGTCATCTAAGAACATGTTCCATATAGCCATTGCTACACCGTACAGTGGGACACCTTTAACACCTATCAGTGTAGCGCCCGTACCAGTGAGCCACATAAATGTATTTCTTAGAATCCGTGCTTCTTCAATTTCAGCTTCAGTTCTGGCAGCTCCGGTCATATCTTTAAATATAGCATCCAGCATACGTATCTGGGTGTATAAGAACTGGCCGGGAACACGCTTAAATTGCATAACCAAGCTACCCAGATTCGTTTGACCAAACCTAGAGCCAGTAGTTAGCAATGCCGAAGCGTTAACCCACAAGGCAACATCAGTAGCTTTTCTGGAGGCTTGTTCTCCGTACTGGTCAACATCTGCTGCATCAATATCTTTAAACTTTTTACCCGTCAGTTTTTCCATCTCAAGTATGTAGGTACTCATCGCACTGACTTGACGAATACCACGTTCACTGTGATGGAACATAAAGCTGGATACGTAGGCTAGCTTATTCACAAACGGACTACTGGGACTATCAGGATCAGATGTTTCTGCTGCGATACTGCGAGTATCAAAACCCATTTCTTTAATACGGGTTATCAAAGGAGCGAAGTTTTTGTACCTCTCTGCCTTCTCACCTTCAAATTCATTAGTTATCGCAAACCCACCGTGGTCATACCGATCTTGTTCGGTAGTTACGAAGTCTCCGTTTGCATCTACAGTTACCTCACCCAGACCCTCTCGTTTTACTTTGCCCCATGTCCCTGCGTAAAAGTTCATAGCTTCAAGCGTAGCTTTAGTAGCTTTGAAACCACCATACTCACCCGCAAGCCGAGACTGAAGCACCACAGGAATAATTGATACGTTGACAGCTACAGAACTGACACTCAAACCGATAGTAGACATAAAGGTCAGTGATCGGGCTAGTCGTACATGTTCGTTCAAGTAAGGATTCTTACTGAACTCTGCATAGCTTGGTAGCTTGCCAAACTGTTGGTCTGTATCTGCTTTACTTCCAGCTACAGCTACTGCGACTTCTTTCATAAATGTGTCGCCAGCAAGTTCAGCCTGTCGGCCTTCTTCCATAACACGATTAGCTGCACTCTGTAGTTTGACCTTGTGCTTTATGTTTGCGTAACTATTAATGAACGCAGGCATAGACTTTTCAAACGTATAAATTGGGTCTGCTTCAAATCCGGCAAAGCCTCTACGTTCTTGGCGAGCCTGTACAATTGATTGCTCTGGAAGCGATTTAAGTACTATGTCAGCAAGGAAGTCCTGTATCTCGCCTTTCTTACGGTCAATAGCTGCCTTATCTTCTTTACTAGAAAGCTCTAGGTCTTTGAATATACCTTCTAAGTCGGCTTTTAACGTGGTGACCAAAGATATTGGCAGTTGACCGTTAATTATCCTAGACCGCATTTGATCCGCAGTAAGTGTTGGGTTGATATTTATGACAGTAGGGTCATTACTCAACCGATCCGCAAACACTTGCCTATCGCCGGGGTTATCAAATGAAGCATAACCAAATTCAGTACCTTCGACTCCCGCCTTTTGAAACTCATACTGTATCCAGTACTCGCCTTCACGGTAGAGTCTGAAGTATGGGTCTACGACGCCGACATCTAACCGCTTACGGAACAGAACTTCACGTACAGTTTTCTGTACGTTGGGGTCTAACTCCAATTGATTTATGTTGGCATCTTCGGCTTCAAGAATCTTGTCGTTAATGTTTTTGTACATGTCGCGCATCTTGGTGTACGCAGCACGTTGAGACGAATTAAGTTCCAGCATTAACGCTTTGAGTTCGTCATACTTATCGGTACGCTCTTGTGTAGCTTCAGTAAGTCGGATGGTACCGATAGTAGTAGTCTTTCCGGCTTTCTTAGCTTCACGGCGTTCATCTTCCAGCTTCTTCTTGAACTCTTCCGCTTTTTCTTTGGTATCGAATAGCTGTTCTTTCTTCTGAAGGTCTTGAGTACCGTACTCGACACGGTGCTTGGCGTAGTAGCTTCTGGGACGGGTAACATCAATACCGTCTATAGTGCTTTCACTTACCAGCCTACTGAACTTCTCTAACGCAGCACTGTCTACACCCACACCCGCTTTGGTACTAAAAGCTCCTAAAATGTCTTTTAGTATCATAGTGAAGGTTTTCATTTCTTCATTACGAGTGCCGTCTATGTCGTACAGAATATCCTGCATTTCTTCGACGGTAGGGAGTTTACCTTTAGACATATCTACAATGGCTTCTAAACCGAGACCATTGATAGCATTCATCATAAACTTGGCGCTCTTGTTATTTATGTTTGTCAAGAACGACTCGTAGGCTTCCTCTTTAGTTTTCTTGTCCAGACCGGTGCGACCTACGCGGGTAAGTTCTACCATCGCCTCGTCTACATCGCCGTTAGTCAGGTTGTCAACTACGGAGGTAGCATCTCGGGTGTTAGGCTCAGTTGCCATAATCACGTTTATGTATTCTAAGGCTTTAGTTGTGGCGTTAGTTGCGTCTATGTTAAACCCTAAGAATCTAGCAACTGCGTCTAAGAAATCACGCCACGCACTTCGCTTTTTACCACTGGGCTTGTAAGCAGCCAGTTGAGCTTTGAATTCTGTATTACTGTACACCTCTGCCGCAAACTCTCGTAAACCTGCCATCGCGTAAGCGTTGGGTAGTTTGTCTTTCAGATTGCTGTACAGTTTCTGTAGCTTAATTGTGACCGGATGGTTGGGGTTAGACAGTACTGAATGCGTAGCTGCGTGTGCGGATTCGTGCAGTACAGCGTGTGTACTGACCGGCATATCCAGATTAATCTGAATAACATCGTTCTGGAAATCGTACGCAGAGGGCGCTGGTTTACCATCTCTGTCCACAACACCTTCGGCAAACTCAACTGCGGTGCTCGTACCGCGCAACCTTTCCGCAAGTGTACGGGCAGTGCGTGCGATATCAGTGTTGGGGTTATCTCTGGCTATCTGATCTAGTGCGCCACCTATATTGTTGTCCAACAACAAATCGTTTACTGTCTCGGACACTTCCGGCATAGAAGCAGCAACAGCGTTCTTAACTAGAAGGTCTTTAGTATTTTGAAGTCCCTCTAAACCTTCAGGGTTTTCAACTGTGCCGTTTTCTACTTCTGACTCAGCTACTATTTCTTGGACGTTACCATCAACAATACCGTCCTTGATGGCTTGATCTACATCAACTTGAATAACTTCTCTCGGAGCCTTTGCTTCTGCACTGTTCCACCAGCCTGTTCGGTTCCACGCTTTTGTTTGGGACTCTTGTTCTCCTGTATACAAAGTGCCAGCTATGGTGCCCCTTAGACTTTCAAGTGATTTGTTCCTACTATCTCTTCTGTTTACAGCGTCTTCTAAAAAGGTTTGGTACCGTAGATGCTGATTCAGGTTTTCTAATAGTTCTGGGCTACCCTTATCCCTAATCGCTCGTATTGCCTTACGAGCTACTTTACGTGTATCAGCTTCTGCTTTAGCCACTTCAGGGTGTCTGGCAACTGTAGAGTCGTAAGCAATCGTAGCCAAAAGATTATTTGCATTTCTAGCAACCTTTGCGTACCGTGCCAGAGCTTCATCTGTAGCGAACAAGTCTCTGTCGGTAGGGGACAATGGGCCTAACAGTTGAGGTTGCTGGGCAAATGCTTCGGGGGCAGGCGCTCTACCTATACGTTTTTGTCTTTCTTGCTGCTTCTCTACTTTTTTAGTTTTTGTTGTCTTTTTCCTTTTCCTTTTCCTAGCTGTAGGTGGTGCCGCTTTTGCCGCTTCTTTCTCTGCTTGAATCCTAGCTTGCTCTTGTTGTAACGCAGTCGGACGAGGACGGGTAGGGGCAAATAAGTCTTGCTGGGGAACAGCCTCTGGGGTTTCTTGTAGGAAGTTGTTTATATTGATCTTGGTCTGTTCACTGACGTTGCGATTACGGCCTAAGTTGGTCAAAGCAGTACGAACCTCTTCGCTGGTAACGTCCATACCTCGAACTTGTTTACGTACAGGAGCTTGAGGGGCAACGCCAAGACGATCAAAAAATCGCTTGTCTGCTTTACGTACTTTAGGTGCTTCTTCTACAACTTCCTCAGTCTGAGGGGCACGGGCGGCGGCACGTTCAGCACGCTCTATAGCTGGGAATTCAAGCTGACCTTCAGTACCCCGACCCGTGCGATCCATTCGCTCTCTATTAAGTCGAGCAGCTTCGGCACGCTGTGCATCTTGTTCAGTGGTCTCTACAGGAATAGGCCGCTGTCTACGCTCTGGTATGAGTGCTTCTAACTCTGCGGTTCCTTCTGCCTGCGCGGCATCTCGTGCGGCTTCTACGGCTTCTTGTTCGGCTTCTTGGGTGGCAAAAGCCCCCCGCACATCGGCAGCACGGTTAATTAATGTTAGTTCTTCTTCGGTAGGCTCAGTATTTGTAAAACCTTGTCTGCCCAACTCCGCACTAAATGCACGCTTTAAGTTTTCTACGCCGTCAATATCTTGACGCTCTATAATAGGTAGGAGTACTTGTCTACGTTTCTCGACGGACTCTCGCTGGCGACGCTCGGCTACGCGACCTTCAGCTAACGCTCGCTCATCTTCTCTGGCAGCTCGCTCTTCAGCTTGTACAGCTTGCTCTTCGGCGCGTTCCGCAGCCTCACTAGCCGCTATCTGTTCTTCTATATCTATTTGGTCAGGCGATACTTCCGTAGCTCTTCGTACTTCATCTTCCGGTTCTTCCGGTTTTACAAGAGGGGTGGTATCTAAAACAGCTCTTATGCGCGAAACAAGTTGAGGTTTATAAGCTCTTACTAAACCACGATCAATGTAATCTTCTAATATTTGTTCTGCTTCCGCTCTTTCTTCTGGATCAGCCCAATTTAACCCAAACAATTTTTCAGCAGTATTTGTTTCAAGATCGATACCTATTTCTTCTAAAGTATCTGTATCTAAAATATCGGATACTGTTGTTGGCCCCAGTAGGTCACCTTCTGGTGGAATAGGTTCTGGTGCTGCGGGTTCTTCTGGTGCTGGTTCTTCTGGTGCGGCTGGTTCTTGCGGGGTTGGGCCACGCTGCCTACCCGGAACAATCATTTCGGTAAACAACGCAAGGATAGCACCTACACCACCACCGATCTTGGCAGACTCGCCTACACCCTCAAAGGTTCCGGTGTCGGGATCGTAGACACCCTGTGAAATAAGATTCTGTAATACTTCAGCCGAGGCTTCTTGCGCTGCCTCATCCATAGCCGCTTTAGTTATACGACCAAGTTTGCCTTCGCTTACCCTACCAAGCCGGGCTTTGAAACTGTTATTTAACGCATCGGCAACATTGCTAGTATTAGGGCCAAGTGCTCTCTGCGCACGCCTGATAATCCGCGTAGGGCCTATCATCTCAAACGCGCCCGGAATCATACCGTAGCCAGCAGCAGTGCTGATCTCTTCCTCAGTAGCCCCAGCAGCCTCTGCACGTTGCGCAGCTTCACCTGCACCAGCACCCACACCTACGGCGGCACCAGCAATAATACCGGGGGCACCGAACGGAGCAGCAGCTAAGAACGGTAGTGTCGAACCGACACCACGCATCAGGTCAAGATAGGTACCTTCGTAGGCTTCATCAGGGGCAAGGAACTCCTGTACCCCGCCGCCAACTTCGGCAATCTTACGGCGAGCAGCCTGTTCGGCTTCTTCGGGTAGTATAAATGACGCACCGGTCAGGGCAGACTCAATCATCCCAGCACCACCGGCAGCAATAGCTTTGGCAGTTTCAGGTATGTAGCCGAACAGAGAAGTGTCTTCAGTTGGCTCTGGCTGTGGGCTGTATGTTTGTATGGCGTTAGCTAGTTTTCTAGCTGCCTCTACATCCCCAGCGGCGTGCGCATTTTTTAACGCACTACCGAGTTCCTCAAGAGTCGCCATACTTGCAGCCCTTATCTATTTGTATATTGCTCTACCAGAGCATCTATTTCAGGATCGCCCGTACTGCCTTCTCCTGCACCTGCGCCTAGTATCCTACCTACTCGCTGTGCTGGAAGACCTATTTGTCGGGCTATATCGTTCATTGTGGTCTGTTTTATACCTCTTAACTCTGTGATGTAGTTACGAACTCTAGTTTTATCGTCAGCTTTAGCAAGCGGGTCAGATTCCATATCGGCAAGTACATTGTCTAACGTCATAATATTTCTATCTAAGTTAGCGTATAGAGTCATTAAGCGACCTTCAGCAGCATCATCAAGCTGTCTAGCTGTAAGCACTGAGTCTATTTCAGCTTTCAATACATCTAAATTGGCGCGAGACTGTTGAATAGCCATCTCTGCATCACGGTTAGCTATGGTGTTTACGTAGTTACCCGCAGACTGTATAGCCTGATTCAGAGTAGTGCGTGCGGTTTGCTCTGCCCCTCTTCCAGCTTCATATACTTGTCCGCGTATATTACGTTGTGCTTTTTCAAGTTCAACAGTAGTTTGTGGTCTTACTTTAGCGGCTTCGCGTTCTTGCTGTTGCTGCTGTCTACGTAGTTGAGACTGAGAACCAACACTTCTTCTGGCTTGATCTACAAGACTATTACCACTTAGATACGCTTGCATAATTAGTTCATTTTTACGTCTGGCGCGTTCGGCAGGACTAAGAATCTTACCGTAGTAGTCTTCATCAGCTTTAATAAGGTCTTCTACAGCTTGTTTCTCGACATCAGACATACCAAGTGCTGCACGCGCTGCGGTTTCTTCTGCGGCTCTAGCACCTTCCATAGCACCAAGTTGTTCACCCAGTACTCCTTCTAGCTGGGTTTCTAAAGCACTTGGTGTGCGTTGGTAGTTACCAATATTAGCGGCTTCGGTGCGCATTCTACCTATTATTTCCTGCGCTGGGTCTGTAGGTGTAGTAGGAGCGGGTTGTCCTGCACCTTGTTGTGGTGTAAACAAGTTTGCCACTATCCCAGTATTTTCCAAGTCAGTACCACGAGTAGCTGTACGGCTAGGAGGTTTTGACAAGTCTAACGGTACGCCACGAGGAGTTTCTGGTTGTGCAGCTTGTTCTCTTCTGCGCTCCACGTTACCCATAGCTTGCCCAATTTCGTTTCTTGTAAGTCCTCGGTTAGCCAGCGCAATTTTTGTATTAAACTCGTCACGACGGCGTTCTCGTTCTTCTGCTTTTTCTTCTTGAGACGCCATAAAGTCTCTAAACATCTGCATAGGCGTCCTATCACCTCTTTGCTCTCGCCTTTCTGCGCTACTCATATAAGTAGGACGAGGAGGTAAATCTCTCTCGGGTCGAGCCGCAAGAATAGCTTGTATTTCTGCTTCTAACTCATCATCTATGTAATCGTTTGAAGGGCTACTATCTTGTGCTGCCACGGTTTCTCTATCTGGATTTCGTCCTTCTAACATAGCCAACATTTGATTTGGGCTAATATCAGTGCCTGATTCCATTTTGGCTATAGCAGATAAAATTCTTCGTCTAACACTAGGATCAGTTAAATCAATAGGCGCATCCGTAGGAATACCTGTTTGTTCAGAAACAAACTTTAGGTAGTTATCAGTGTCGTTTTCGTTAGGGGGCGCGTACCTAGAAACGGTTTCACGTAAAGTTGCTACATCTCCAAGCTCTGGATAATTACTAAGTAGTCTATCCGCTGCTCTTACACTTGAAGTCACGTCTTCAAAATCGACAAAACCTCTAGTAGCGCCTGTTTGTCCTTGCCAATTTTGATTGTAGTCGCGTATGTTGAATGGATTATTGGCCCCTACAAAACTTCCATCAGGCCCTGCGTACTTTTTTACTTCGCCACCATAGGCTAATTCGGCATCAGGATTACCACCGGCCATAATAGTTTTGAGTCGTTGGACTTTAAAAAAGGTATCAGGCGGAAAGGTCTTTAAGTTTTCGCTTTCCATTCTTGCGCTTTCCATATCCCCAGCAGCTTTATAACGCTCAACTTGCTGTTCTATCGACATGTAATTTTGTACATTTAGATCACTAGATAGCTCGTTATACTCCTCGCTCATCATTTTATTGAACGGGTTAAGCTGTTGTATTTGAGCTGTTTCGCCCTCTGTAGGGCCGCCTTCGGCATAGCCAATAATTCCACCACGAGCGGCCATTTGTGGCATACGAGCCATATTTGGCGCAGAAAGTTGTGATATACCTGCTGCCATCGGACGTTGTTGTGGTTGAGCTTGAGGCATAGCTTGTGGTTGTGGGCGACGCTGCATACCACCTAGTCCGGCTAACATGTTTGGCGCAGCACGACGTTGTGGTTGTGGGCGACGCTGCATACCAGCTACTTGAGCACCGGGCATTAGCCGTTGCATAAGTCCAATGATACCTTCAGCAGCTTGTTGTTTACGCTGATCGAGTACTGGCATTTGAGGAACTTGTTGGCCTTGCGCTTTTGCCAAATCTTGGTCAGCCGATTTCAGTAAATCAACGGCTTCCTGCGCTTTCATAGCAGCACGAGTTTTAGGGTCTATCCCTAAATCTTGTAAATCGTTATCTACGACATCAACCGCCGCTTGCATACGTTGTGGATTTACATTCGGCATAGCTGGTCTAGGCTGCTGTACGGGACGCTGTTGGGGCATCAAAGCCTGTAAACCTTGTGGTGTTTGCTGCATAGCCATTACTTATATTCCTATGCTGGAGGATTTAATATGTTATTTAACAACGTATAGATATCAGAGCCGCCTTGAGCACCAGCTAGTAAAGAACTTAAGCCGGAAGGCTCCGTGTACTCGTAGCTGGCAACGCCAACTGGCATACCTTGCAGCAATGACTGCATGTACTGTACTTGTTTGTAAGGGAAGTCACGTTCTTCTTCAAACTGAGCGATATCTGCGGCAATGCCCTCACCTTCGATACCCCGTTGTTCAGCACCCGCACGACGTTGGGCTTCAAATACGTCAAACCCAAACTGATTCATCATTTCTTGAGCTTGTCTACGTGCTTGTTCTTCAGTATTAAACTGACCCTGCGCTTCTGTGAAGGCTTGTTGGTATCCAGTACCGGTAATGTCCGCTATGTTACGCAATGTGTTACGGATTAACTCAGAATCCATAATAGCTTGACGGCCACCACCATAAGCTCCGGCTTTACTTAGCCGACTAGCTTGTTTAGTTCGGGCGATTTCAGCTTGACGTTGCGCCTCTGCGATCTGCGGCTCAAGGGACATTTGCAGATAAGGAGACATGTACTGCTGCGCTACACCAGCCTCAGTAAATGAAGTAGGTGTATAGCCCCCCATCTGTGTAATCGGAGCAGTTAAAGCACCCAGACCTTGGTAGGCTTGCGTTTGTAGACCAGATTCTCCAGCAGTTAGGGGGCCTTGGTATGCGGTATACGGCATACCAGCAAGAGCCTGCCCACGACCAAGCATTTCCGTGACATACGGGCCAGCCCACGAAGAAAGCGAAGATTCCTCCGCTCTTGTGGTATTTGAAAATAAATCGTCCGACGTATCGGTCGCTATTGCGTTTGGATCGAGATCATCATCGCCCATGATTCACCTCAACTTGGCATAAATTTGTTTGGGTTTATTTGGGTGCCCTGTGTCTGACGGCCAGTTCTGGCCTGTCTCACTCTATCCATCATAGAGTAAAGTTGCTCGGCACCTGCATTGGAATTGCCATTACCAAGATGGCTGACTACATCGGCAGGGATAACGAACTCGCCATCACTGAGGGCAGCGGGTTGCGTGGCGTCTATAGTAGCAGGAATCCTATCTGCCATGCCATCTGTTGGGCCGCCTAAGTAGTAGCCTTGTCCCATGCCGTCTAAAGAAGCTAGTCCACCTTCCATCATACCAATAGCGCCGGGTTTGGAGGCTTCTATTAACTCGTCTAATCTAGTTTGTACAACGTCTGCACCAGAAGCAGGAGCCATATAACTACGTTGCGCAGGAATTATTCCTGTAGAAGCTACCGTGGGAGCGTATTTGGTTGAAACAGGACGTGTTTGCCTACTGAGATTAGTAAGATTCTGTGTGGCTAAATTCCATTTTTCTGCGTCTGTAGCGGCTTGTGCAGCGTCTATAGCGGCTTGGTTAGCAGCAGCATCGCCCCCCGTACCTACATACTGGGTCTGCGTAAAATACCGACGGCCACCTCCGCCCGGACGGCGGTCTGGGTCATATGCTGCGGCATCTTCTTGAGTATACATAGGTACTTGCTGACGGTAGGCTGTGTAATCAGGAATACCACCCATGTACCCAAGAGGGCCTTGGCTATCTCCACCAAGCCCTAAAAAATCAGAAATAGTACTAGAGTCTTTGGCACGAGAAGCCAGAAATAACCCCAGTACAGGGGCTACTTTGGACATGTCTATAGTCCCATCGTCGGTAGTAAAAAAGTCAGTAACTACGTCAACCGCAGCACCTACTGTGTTACCTACCCAATCAAAGAATTCGCCCATCTTAGCCTCTCAATAAATCTATAAGTTCATCAAACTCATTATAAGTATCTATTATACCGCCACTTTTTGCTGCATAAGGGCGGCTTGCCATATTAGGGTTAAAAATACTTTCGCCACCTATATCGTATAAATAGTCAATTTGCGCTAGCTCTGGCCCTGTTACTCTAACGCCACGAGAACTACTAGGCAAACTCGTACTGGGGGTTTGTACGACACCACAAATTTCTGGATTAAAGTACGCATATACTGGGTTATCACAAAGATCAGTATCTACCCCGCACTTCTCTGGGTTTGCTGCTGCATAGTCTGCATCCAAGCACGGGTCAGTTTTTGTACCGCACTCTATCGGATTCTCTGCTGCATATGCTGGATTTAAACAGGGGTCTTCGGGAGGTGGCGGTGCGCCTTCATAACAGAAACTCTGTACAGTCTGCCCCGTAGGCACTGCTCTGCCGGGCTTATCACTATTCGGCGGACACTCGATAATACGGACTGTCCCGCATATTTCTGGGTTTTCAGCAGCATACGCTGGATTTAGGCAAGGATCAGTTGTTGTCCCGCATATTTCTGGGTTTTCAGCAGCATACGCTGGATTTAGGCAAGGATCAGTTGTTGTCCCACATATTTCTGGGTTTTCAGCAGCATACGCTGGATTTAGGCAAGGATCAGTTTTTGTACCGCATATTTCTGGGTTTTCAGCAGCATACGCTGGGTCTAGGCAAGGATCAGTTTTTGTACCGCATATTTCTGGGTTTTCAGCAGCATACGCTGGGTCTAGGCAAGGATCAGTTTTTGTTCCGCACTCTACCGGATTTTCAGCAGCATACGCTGGGTCTAGGCAAGGATCAGTTTTTGTTCCGCACTCTACCGGATTTTCAGCAGCATACGCTGGGTCTAGGCAAGGATCAGTGGGTGGAGTACCGCACTCTACCGGATTTTCAGCAGCATACGCTGGGTCTAGGCAAGGATCAAGTTTTGGCCCCATATCGCCACACTGTATGGGGTTTGCAGCCTTATACTCGGGGTCTAGGCATGGGTCATCAACAGTGATTTCACCAGTGCCTGTTGTGTCCCCACATATATCGGGGTTTGCAGCGGCGTATATCGCGTTATCACAAAGGTCATCTGTAGTAACGGTGCTCTTCTTGTCGCCACATTCCTCAAGACTGTCTACTTCCGCACCAGCATTTTCGTACTCTGCTGGGCAAATTACTTTCTCAGCCTTTTTGGTGCCAGTACCAGACTTAGGTATACAACTGAAAGTAGCGCGGTCGTAGGTTTCGTCATCTCCACAAGTTTGTGAGAGCACAAAATGTATTGCTTCAATACCTGTTACACCAGCTTCCGCTTCTACAACGTCAGCACCCGTACCACCACTAAGTATTATGTCTCCTCTTTCACTGCCTGTTGTAACTGTCGCTGTGCTTCCCCCCGGACGCGTAGATGTACCTTGTGGTGTAGTCGTTCCTCTTTGCTGACTTCTTGTTCCTACAGGCTCAAAATCAATACTTATGCCTCCGGGGCCAATAACAGCATCACCCCTTACATCGTTCATCCCTATGTATTCAAGCCCTTTGTCGACATATTCAGCGGCTTTGTTCATTGCCCCTTCAAGGACATCTCCTAGTATCGGGACATCTGTTACACCGGGTATGCGTTGATTCAGCACTGGGGCTACTATTTCGGTAGGAGATATACCTAGCAGCATTCCCTCGGCCATAGCGTCTTCCAGCGCCTCCGTAGCGCCTTCAGTGCCGCCTTCCGCGCTCGTCGCTATGTCATTAACTGCACGCTCTATACGGCTTTTTGCTTGAAACTCTGCCGCTTCCTCGGGCGTCATTGGAGTTTCTTGCAAGGTGCTATCAAAGAAGCCCAGTAGGTCTAAAACACCGTAAGCGGCAGCCAGTGGCCCAAGACCCTTCGCTAAAGCCCCTAATCCTAAGCTAGCTGCTCCTTCAGCCGCTATATTTGCAGCACCATACTTCGCTGCTGCCTGCGTACCCATTGCGTCAAAAACTGCTGGGTCTATGTAGGGGCCGTTACTCATCTCTCACCTACGGAGGTGTCGGTAGTGTCTCAGGCAATACTGAGACGAAAGTTACAGTGATTACAGCAGAGGGTTCGCCGGGGTGAGGTGCTACCGCAGTCTCAGTATCCAGCCTTGTATCTATGTCGTCTGATGACCACATCATCTCTATGTACGACCCTGCCTGTAAATCAATACTAAAACTCCACGCAATGTCGGTACTGTCGTTGGAGCCTTGTAAAACCAAATGTCTGGCCGAATAGCCTATATCCGTACCATCTCGCCTGATCCACACATACACGTTCTTGGACGAGGCTGACCCAGTAGCTGCTTGGGCTACAAACTGGAAGTTATAAATACCAGAATATGTTACTGTAATCTGGCTGTTAGAACCGCCGTTTATCGTTATTGCTTCGCTCAAATAAGTGTTTTCAAAACTAACTACCTGAGCTGTGTTTACTACTGCTATGGGTTGATCTGTAGTGGAGAAGAACAAACCATTAGGCTTTTCTATAAACTGACCACCAAATTCACCGGTTACCAAGTTTACACTGTTTGCTAACCTGTTGAAAAACAAACGCAAAATATTATTTAGGTCATCTAAATATCTTCGCAGTGTAGTTCCCGTTGGCGGTATGGGTAGGGCAGGATTCTCTACCTTACTTACGAGGCGCTTAGCCACTAGCCTCTCCTACCGTCAGGCCGCATATCCATCCTAGGTGCGCCCAGTTTCCAAGTTACTCCTAGCTCTGTAGACTCAATCTTGATCGACATCTGCCGACCCCGTACCCGTGTAAATACCTGCCCTGTAAATTCTTCTACAGGAAATACGGCTGTTCTGGTGACCGTTGCACTGCTGTTGCCCCCGACCGACGCTGGGTTATACCGTCCAGAACCTGAGTTTTCCAAGGGGTTCAGAGTCATGGTAGCCGCAGGAGAATCTGCTGTAGAGCCGTCAAACGTCATATCAGGCAGCATACGGTTAATCAGCATAAACCGGTCGCCATCGTCCAGATCGAACTGTGCTGAGGTAATATTTGCTGTAAATGCTGTAGGCGTGCCGGTCTCGTTATCATCCACACCTTTCTCGTGGTTAACCAGTTTGTTACCAAAAGTAGCAGCTATAGGAAAATCACGTAAATCAGCATCAAGCCACGCTGAGCGAGACAAATTACCGTAGTACCAGACGTTTTCGACGTAGTTATACACCACATACCGATCATTCTGTGTAGCCCCAGCAGAGCAGTAGAACCACCATATCTCATCAAACTGCTCGTTAGAACCACAGACTACCTGATCTGCTTGGCCTTGGTTAAAGTCATCAAATATATAGCTACGCACGTCACAAGGTAGTGTTTTAACCGTACCATCATAGTAGTAGAACGTGTTCAGACCCATCCAATAAGCAATATTGTTTGAGTACACAGCCGCATTCGGGCTGGCTATGGTGATGTTTGAGCCTAGAAGCTGCGCTCCCCATACCTCTGGAGCACCCAGATATTGTAGGCCGTACAGGGCCGCATCTGACCAGACTAATATTTCCTGTCGTGCTTGGATAGCATCAACGATTTCTGTACCGTCTGATAGCCGTAAACTACCCGCTTGGTTAGTCGCGGCAGGTGTCCAATTAGCCACGTCCTCTTGGTCAGACCAACGAATTAACATAGGATCAAGTGTAGAGGTGCCTATGTCATTAGCCCCAAAACAGAACGCAAAGCGGAATATATCTGATACAAACGCTAAATTTACTGTAGTAGGTACATCAGACGCTCCACCTAAAGAACTGACGTATACGCCCCGTGTACCGACCCCAGAGCTTGCATCCCAGTACAGTGGTGCCCCACCACGGTGGGCAAAGAACAAGTCCTCACCGAAGTTAGATTGACTCCAGATACGCATAGGAGCCAGTGTTGTACCGCCTGTACCCCACGTTCCAAACCCCCAACGCCCCGCACCCCAACCGGAAAACGGCACTTCAATCTCATTACCTGTATTGATCTGGTAGGCACCTACGACAGAAGCCCCGCCGTTGCCTGTATCTGATGCGTTAGCCAGAACCTCGTTGCCGCTAGTGTCCTTAGCCTCAATTGTGTAGGAATCTTCGTTAATTATGGTGGCTATCTGATACTCCTGATTGAGCACGTCCGCCGTAATATTGCCGCCTAATGAGACAGCTCCAGAAAAGGTAACAAAGTCATTCTGGATGGCACCGTGGGCTGTATCAGATACGGTAAGTGTGGCATCGCCGTTTACGGCTGCAAACGTAACATCGCCCGCTGCTGTGGTTGCTCTAATAGGGGTAACATCGAAGTAAGCCCCACCTCGTTCTATGTAGTATTTGAGGTTGGTACCAACAGCTACGAGGTTTTGTCCGGACAGCGTGGCCCAGTTGAATAGTGAGCGTGCTACACCTAGATAAGTATTGGAAGAAACCTGCTCCCAACCGCCTATTTTCTGGGGTAGGCCACGTCTGAAACGCACCTTGTCGGTCTCGTACCACTGACCTTCGGCGGCGTAACGGGTGGTTTCTCTGTTTACACCCGCTTTGAATTGTAGTTTTTTAATCGCCATTTAAACCTCATTCCGCATATTCACCGCTAGCGATCATGTCGGTAAGCTCTAAAGCACGCCCACCAACTTGTCTTGCCCATCGAGAGTCCAAAAACTCTACAGCAGCTTCTTTATAGTTAGCCGCTTCCATAGCAGCTAATGCGCGTCGAAAGCCCCGCAAACGCGTAGCTCCGAGGTTAAATGCAATGTCAATCATAGCATCTTTTCGGACATCATCAAGATCGTTAAACCATGCGTACTCTGCGGCTAACTCCTTGATTACTCTGGCAATATCATTTTCTAGGAGGAAATCTACCTCTTCGTCAGACAGCCCAATGCCGTTTTCTGGGTCTATATTACGCCCGATTC
>Ga0208645_1000441_pt1 | contig 45269 bp, 57 predicted proteins | sample VirMetDEL_Sep_01_FD_184519 | JGI IMG/M metagenome (GOLD analysis project Ga0208645, IMG submission 184519) | Aqueous microbial communities from the Delaware River and Bay under freshwater to marine salinity gradient to study organic matter... | ecosystem: Environmental > Aquatic > Marine >... | reverse complement strand
TTCAATTGGACCGACCCTAATACTCAGACAGTTAAAGTTGTAAGATTTTTACAAGATAGTTTTTCGGCGTCTAGAGACCCGAATATATGGGTTAATGTCTCCATCAAATTTAAATCAGCGTATGGATACTAGAAATGGCTAATACAGATTTCGCGCAACTACAAACAGATTCACTTGTCACTTTATACGAGATAGATTTGAGTACGATTGCAGTAGATCCTAAGCCTACTACCATTTTGTATTTGACGAATCAATTGGATACGGATAGAAGTGAACTTCAATATAACGGCAATACTTATACAGCTACCCCACTCGATAGTGAAGGCTATGAGATGAATTCCAGCGGTAGTATGCCCCGACCAACAATAACTGTTAGCAATGTAAATACCGCATTTAATACTTTATTAGCGGCTTTTAATAGCTTCATCGGGGCGACCCTTACTAGATATGTAGTGTTTTATAAATATCTAGACGGCAAAGAACTGGGGGGACAAGGACTATTTAAGACTAAAAACGCTGGCTGGATTTTAAATCGAAAAACAAATCATAATAAGAATTTTATAAAATGGGAATTAAAAAACCCATTAGACCTAGAAAATGTCTTAGTCCCAAGAGGGCAATTTACAACAAAATGCAGCCATATTTATAGAAGATTCAATCAAGCAACAGGGACTTTTATTTACGGTACGTGCCCGTATACAAACGAAACTTTTAATTTTGATGAATTTGGGAACCCTACAAGCCCGAATAACGATGCGTGCGGAAAAAGATTAAGCGATTGTACTAAAAGATTTCATGCTGTAGACCCAACAACAGACATTCCGATTCAAGCATTCCCATTAATACCGAAGTACTAAATTATGAATTTGAAAGAAGTAGAAAAGATCGCCCAAGAGTATGCTAAAGAGCAAGTACCAAAAGAATCTTGTGGCTTAATTATAACGTCTGAAGACGGTTATGACTTTATTAAATGTGAAAATATCCACGAAGAACCTGAAAAGCATTTCAAAATAGATAGCTCAATTATGTTGAAATATTCTAAAGTTATTTATTCAATCTTTCACAGCCACATAGAATCAAATACCCCAGCAGTATCATTAGCAGATATTAAATTATGTGAGTCTTGGGATTGCATCGGGAGCATTGTTTTTTTATCTGAGAGAGATAATAAACTATGTTCAGATTTAGTATTTTATGGCGATAAAGTAATATACAATAATTTAATCGGTAGACCTTTTTATTATAATGTTTTTGACTGCTTCACTTTAATTAAAGATTACTACTATACTAAACTAAATATAAGTTTAGACTATGTCTATAGCGATTACGGCTGGTGGGGAGAAACAGAACATAAAGACAGTTTATATCTAAGTGAGTATACACGTCTTGGATTAGAAGAAATAGATATTAGGCAAGATTTAAAAATCGGGGATATATTAGTTATGAAGCTTGGACGAAGCAAATGTTTGAATCATGGGGCTATTTATGTTGGGAATAATAAAATAATTCATCACCTGGAAGGTAAGCTATCTTGCTCAGAAGCTTTTGGAAAGTATGCAGATAGAATACAAAGGGGTTTAAGATACATCGACAGTGATATAGTCAAAAAACAAAAGGTTATTTTCTGATGTTATCTAAAATCAGGTTGCATGGAATTCTAGCTTCTAAATATGGGGAAGAACATAATTATTTAGTAGATTCCGTAGCAGAAGCATTTACAGCATTAAACTCCAATTGCAAGGGCTTTAGTAGAATCTTAAGAAAATATGATTTTCAAATTATAGCTGATGGGCATGAAATAGATATCGGAGATATAACCGCGGAAGGTTTTAAATTTAAAGTTTTAGATATTATACCGTTAACGGAGGGGGATAAAAATGATAATAGTGCTATCAAATATGTAGTCGGTGGTTTAGAGATTGCAGTAGGCGTAGTATTAGATATATATAGTTACGGTTCGGCAGGAAATCCGCTGATTTTAGCGGGGGTATCAACAATCGCAGGGACGATTATAAATAATTTAAATGGTATAAGCCCTCAACAGTACGACCAAAGTGGCGACGCCGCGACCAGTAACATATTTGATGGCTCTAGAAATGTAAGTAAAGAGGGTGTCGCTATCCCCGTGATCTACGGCGAAATGATAGTGGGTTCTTTAGTTGCAAGTGCGATAATAGCAGTGGATGGACAAAACATATGAGTAAAGAAAGAGTTCACACACAAATACCGCAAAATTTACAGAGTAATTCTCAGACCTACGGCAATGTGGACCATAAAGTTGTAGTGTCAGATTATACCCCTGATGATTCTCCAAAACAAAATATTTTATTTACTACTGGACTTGGAAAAGGTGGCGGAGGAGATGACCCAGGCGGAAGAATAAACGGCACAGTTATGACTGTGGATACTTATGCAAAGTTTGTAGATATCGTCAGCGAAGGTGAGATAGAAGGACCAGTAAACGGCTACAATTCAGTTTTATTAAATGGCACACCTCTAACAGATAGTAATGGTAATTTAAATTTTTCAGGGGTTCAAGTATATCCGTTTTACGGTACACCTGACCAAAAATTCCCGCCGATGTTCCAGAAATCTGGGGTCACATATTTAGTTAATGCAGAAATTAAAAAAACCCAAAGCTATACATTCACAATAAGTGACAGCTCTATAACATCGGTTAACGTTATTATAAAAACCCCACTTTTAAGCTCTACAGATGATAAGGGTAATGTCAATGGTACTTCTGTAGCTTTTACTATTTCGGTTAACGGGCAAACAAAAGTTAGCCAATCAATTTCTGGGATTGCTTTAAGTCCGTTCGAGAAAGGATTTATTGTTAATTTAAGAGATTTCACAGGTGACAAAACCATTGTTGTAAGTAGAATCACGGGGGATTCAACTGACCCGAAGCTTCAGAATAAAACTTTTGTGAATTCCTACACAACTATAATTGACTATACCCTTAATTATGCGAACCGCGCTGGTTGTGCTTTAACTTTTGAAGCTGCACAATTCGGTACTCAGTTGCCAGATCGATCTTATCACGTGAAAGGTAGAAATACTATTAATATCCCTGAAAATTACGACCCAATAAAACGTACTTACACAGGGGCATGGAACGGGGTGTTTAAACAAGCATATACGAATAATCCTGTTTGGTGTTTATATGATATCTTAACTAATAAACGTTACGGCGCGGGAGATTACATTGATGCTTCCAAATTCAATAAATTTCAACTTTATGATTTAGCTGTATACTGTGATGAGCAAGTCCCAGGACTTGATGGAAACCTTGAACCTAGATTTACTTTCAATGCTATTATAACAGACCGTGAGCAAGTATTATCACTAATATTGAAGATGCAAGCTAGTTTCTTTTCGATGATATTTTATACAACAGGTATTATTTCCATTGCTCAAGATAAAGATGCAGACCCTGTCGCGCTTGTAACTAATGCTAATGTCATCGACGGATATTTCGATTACTCTTCAAGTGAGTATGATAAGCAAACTAATACTGTTGTTGTGAGTTATAACGATTCTAGTAATAGTAATAAAGTGACTACTGAGACAGTGTACAATAATAGATTATTAGAATTAAGTGGGCGAGAAGTTAAAAAAGAGATATATGCACTTGGATGTACTAGCAGATCTGAGGCTAATCGCCGGGGGAAATATATATTATTGAGTGATGCTTTAAACGCAGAAAGTGTTTCATATACTGCTGGGCTTGATCACGCGCAAGTTGTTATCGGAGACGTTGTTGAGATACATGACAATTTTTTGGAGAATACTCACGCTGCCGGAAGATTGATATCTATGAAAGATACTACTATAGTTCTAGATAGATCGGTCACTTTCATTTCTGGGATTGCGTATAAAATTAAAATAATTGATCAATCCGGAGATCTTGAAGAGCTTGATATTTCTCCTGCGGTTATAGGTAACGTATCTACCATAACTGTAGTAGATAATAAAGGATTTACTTCTAGTGCTTATGCAATATTTGCCATTTCTATAGTTAGCGACACTACAAAAAAAGGGTCATTATATAGAATAATTAGTATAAAAGAAAATGATGATAATAAATATGATATTCTGGCGAATAAATATGATCCAAATAAATATAACGAGTTGTATAGTCCTTCGCCAATTGATGATGTTCCCGAAAATAATTTAACAGCTTTAAAAGCTCCGCCATACTTAACAAAAAGTGCACAGAGTTTATATAAAGATGGAAAAACTATTTTTAACCAAGTGACTTTTTCATGGCAAAAAGTGTCAGGGGCGTCACATTATGAATATCAGTATAGAATAGATTCTGGTCAATTTACTCAAATGACAAGAACTACTGAAAGTCAATTTCAAGTTTTAGATAAAAGTGGGGTATATGAAGTAAAAGTCAGGTCCGCGGATTTGCTCAATAGAAATTCTTCTTTTATAAGCTTGACTTTGCGAATAGATCCGAATCAAGTCATACCTGAGAATGTCGAGAATTTCACAGTTCATCGTTCGGGTAGCAGCCTACAATTTTCTTGGGATAACGTCCCGTTAGCTGAAAATGGGCTTATAGAATATTATGAGGTTCGTTCTGGCACAGTATGGGAGCAGGCAGTTAGAATTTTTAGGACAGGAACAAATTCACATACTTATACACTAAACACAGGCGGTACTTTTTTAATAAAAGCTTTTACAGTTGCCGGAGTCCCCAGTGCTGTGGCTGCGAGCACTATAGCAATCCCCGGAGATAGTAATTTATATATAACTGACGATTACGCTGCGACTGGATTCCCGCACGCAACTGGCGCACAATTAATAAATTTCGTTGTTGATACTTCTACAACGCCTGATAGACTCCAACTTATTGAGCAGAGCTACGGGGCGTGGGAAGATTCAACTGATTTATGGTCGACGTATACAAAAAAATGGGCAGACCAAGTCATCATAGGATTGATCGGTGTTTATGAAACTGATGTAAAAGATATCGGAGCAATCGAAGATGTATTCATAAAAGCGGATGTAGGTAAATTAGTTACTCCAGTTGATTTGTACGCTCCTGATTTCGATACTTTGTATGCTACTGATTTAGATAACGGTTGGTATGCTCCAGGAAAAGAAGATGCAGGGATAGTTTCATTGTCCATGCGATATTCTGACGATAATGTAACTTTTACAGATTATAAACAGTTTGTACCCGGGCAATATCGTGCTAGATACTTTCAGTATTTATTGACACTTCGTTCAGATGTCATGAAATATTTAATGTACATCGATGCATTTAAAATTGAATATGATATCCCAGACGCGAGAGAAAGAGCGCTTGTAACTACTGGTCCTGGGGGTCTTGTTACGTACACTTTTACTAAAAAATATCATAACATTAATGTTTTGTCGGTTGTGGGAAATCCGACTAGTGCTGCTTTAAATTTAATTGTAAAAACAGTAGCAAAAAGTCTAACTCAAGCTACTTTTTTAGCTACTACATTACCCAATAGTACGCCAGCCGTCGGGGTACAAATTAACGTATTGATTCAAGGATACTAGAAATGTCTAATAATTATCAAGCTAACTTAATAAATTTGTCGGATGGAAATTCAGGGGGAACAACAGTTCCAACGATTTTCGAATATATGAATAACTCTTTAGATGCGTTAGTTACAAACCTGAGTGGTTCAGCAGCACCGACATACATAAAACCTTATTTAACATGGGTTAACACTTCAAATAACTTAATGTATTATATAGAGCCTTCCTCTAATAATTCAGTTATTTTGCATAATTTATCGCCTGATAATGTACTAGAAGTTACATCAAATATAACTTTGATAGAATCTAATCATGAGCAAACTATCCTCGTTAATTCATCTTCAAGTAGTATAACTGTAACTCTTAGCACATTAAATAATACTACTGACACCGGGTATAATGTTTGTATCAAAAAAGTGGATGACTCAGCAAACACGGTAACGATAGCACACGCAAATATTGACGGAGCTACCTCTTTAGTTTTACGTGAGAAAAATGATTCTGTGTTTCTTGTTTATCATAATAGCAAATACTATGTTCAATCAAGTAACTTAAGACCGCTGCACAATGTTAATACTGTAACTGCAAACTATACTGTTGTCCCCGATAATAATTTTAATCTTCTTCTTGTTAATAATACCTCTGCTGCTCAAATTGACTTGCCGTCTGCTGCCAGCTTAGCGAAAGGATATAGCATAACAATTAAAAAAATATCGGGCGCCAGTTTAGATGTAACATTGTTACCAAACGGCGCTGAAACGATTGAGGGAAATGCTTCATTAGTTCTAAGCACGCAATATCAATACTATACATTAATAAGTGATCAATCTACATGGTACATATCAAGTGCGGGGTAAATTATGTCACAGAATTATATAAAACCCACAACGTTACAAGCATCAACTCCCGCAGCAGATCAACCAAAAATAGCTGATAATGATGATGCCTTATTGACAAATTTCAGCGGGGCTACTGCACCAACACCCACGTATGCGGGTCAACACTGGTTTGACACAACTTCTAAAATTCTATATGTAAGGAACGTAAATAATGATGGGTGGGGCACGTGCAGTAATCCCGAAATAGCCCCGATACATGGTCCTTTTAGTGTAAATCAAAAATTCGATAAAACAATCATGAGGGCATATGCAGGGCATTCGGCAAATGTGTTTAACTTACCTCAATCATCAAGCGTTAATACCGATTTTGAATTCGATATTTTTATTTACGACAATTCGGAGATTACTATAAATAGTGCATCTAACGAAAGATTTTTCTACAATGGAGATGAATATACAACCTTAAAATTGCCCCCAAATTCGTCTAATAGTCTATTTACAATTACAAAACGTGGCTCAGATGGTACTTTTTTTCTCGGGGGATCACTAACCGGAGTTACTAACTCACTATCAAATATATCTGATGAAGCATCAAAGTTTATTTTTGATTTGATTCACCCTGTTGGGTCGGTATTAACGCTGAACGCAAACATAACTCCACCTTTTCAGGGTTCGCAAGGAGTTTCTTGGCAAGTAATAAGCACTGAGTATATAATCATAACCGCGACTACTTCTAACGTCGGATCTACTTCAGGAAGTCAGAAATTGAACACCCGCACCGAGAATCATGCATTAACAGTTAATGAGATGCCATCTCACACACATACAACAGTACTTAAAAAATTTACCTCGCCCAAGCCATTCGGATATTCGAGTCAAAACACACAGTTATATGCTGGGGCATACAATAAAGAAACTTCTCAGACTGGAGAGAATGCACCACACTCACATAATTTAAATATAAGTCGTCATTTATCATTAATATACAAAAGAGTATCATAAAATGTCTCAGAATTATAATAGTCCGACTACTTCACCAACTACAACTCCCGCAGCAGATCAACCGAGAATTGAAGATAATGATGATGCCTTATTGACAAATTTTAGCGGACCAAGTGCCCCTAGTTCTCCAATCCCAGGGCAACATTGGTTCGATACAACTTCTAAAATTTTATATGTAAGAAAAGCTAATAATAGTGGGTGGGGTATTTGTAGTAATCCGGAAAAACAAAAAAATATATCCGTTAACACAACATTAGATTCAACTTTTGAGAGCTCTTTTGTATCTGTTACTAACAACCCGGTCATTACATTGCCCCAATTTAGCTCGGTATCAAATAACTATCAATTAACTTTATGTCTGCTGGATAATCTAGGGTTTAGACTTCATGCGCATTCAGGAGAAAATTTTTACCGTAATAATACTTCTCACGCTAGTATAACTATTCCTCCTAGTACCGTTAACTCATATTTTAAGATTGGTAAAACAAACGGTAGATTCTTACTGGCAGGATCATTAGGGGGTCTAGACAAAGATTTAACTACTTTAGATAACGCAGGGAAGAAAGTAGCTTTAGATTTGACTTATCCCGTCGGGACTGAAAAAGGGTTCTTAGAAAACGTAACCCCTCCTTTACAAGGGGTGCTAGGCGTTTCTTGGACTGTTATAGCAGAGGGCTACACAACTTATAGTGCTACTACAAGCGATACAGGGACGATCGTAAATGGTGAAAGACTAGATACAGGAGATACTGAAGGACATGCATTAACGGTTAATGAGCTTCCAGCACATTCGCACTCTTTTTCTATCCCCACCACCGGTGGTGGGGGGTCCCCTCAAATTTCACCTTTTCAGTTAAATTCTGATAGAAAAGCAATTAGATCATCGGGTTCAGCTAATGTAGAAATGACAGGAAGCTCTTCACCCCATATACACCCTCTGCAGATAACTAACATTAAAGTGCTAATATACAAAAGGATGTCATAAAATGTCACAGAATTATAATAGTCCAACAACTGCACCCACAAACTCTTTATCTGCAGATCAACCGAAGATTGAGGGTAATGACGATGCCTTATTGACTAATTTTAGTGGCGCTACTGCACCAACAACAACTTATGTTGGTCAACACTGGTTCGACACAACTTCTAAAATTCTATATGTAAGAAATGCTAATAATGACGGGTGGGGTACGTGTAGCAATCCAGAAAGAAATGAGGAATTGTCAGGCTCTTTTACTATCGATGCTACGCATAATTTAAAATTAATTTTAGTGAGTAACACTTCAGTTATAAATCTACCTACATCTAGTACATTAACCTCTGATTTTAATTTTAGATTTTTCACTGTTGATACTACAAGTACTGTAGTTCGTACAATTGATGGGTCAACATTTCATTACAATGATTCTCTAATTAGCTCTGTAACAATTCCTAGTTCAGATTTTAATTCGATTTTTTTAGTTTATAAAAATGGGGCTGATGATAAATATGTAGTTTCTGGGGTATCTAATAAAATACTTTCTGATTTCAGCAACATATCTGACGTCGGCAAAAAAGTTTTGGTGGACCTCATATACCCAGTAGGGAGTGAATTTTTAGCGCATTCAAATATAGCCCCGCCATTGCAAGGGGTGCTAGGGGTTTCATGGCAGAGCGTAAATGCAGGAGCGACGAGAATGTCGGCTAATACTGGAAATGTAGGACAATTTCAATCAGGTAACCGCGCTGACACAGGGTCAGTTATAGGGCATGTCTTAACTATCGCTGAGATGGCTTCTCATAACCATGATTTAACTTCTTCGTTCCCTGGACCAAGTTTGCAAGTACCAGATATGTATCCTTCAGAGCAGTTAACAACTGAACCCCTCAATATAACTTTAAGTAATGAGGGAAATGGGGCATCTCATCTACACGGTTTGAGTATACGAAATATAAAATTATTGATGTATAAAAGGATTAGTTAATGCAGAAAGTTAAGAATTACAGTAAAATAAGTTTAGAATATCTTTTCATGTTAAAAATAATATTAGGGTATGTTGCAGTTATGAGTGAATACGTTTCTAGAAGAATGAATGTTTATATTGGTTTTGCACTATTAGTTCTATGCTATATAGTGTTGTGGAATTGTGATATGATCAGAAGATGGGATACATATAGTACTTTTGAAGTGTATAACTCTATTTTAACTAACATCCCTTTAGTCGCAGGGGCACTATTAACAATTTTAAGCTACAAAGTACGTGAGCTTTTTAGATTCCGATTTCTAATTGTGGCTTCTTTTACTTTTTACTGCTTCATAAACGGACTATATTTCGGGTTCATTGATATAACAAGTGGGTGGTCATATAGTAGCCCAAGTATTCAGTATCTAGGATTATTAACCGACCTATTCACTTTCGCTGGTGGATTTTTCTTATTCAACACTTTGTTAGATGACAGAGATCATAAAAAACTATAGTTTCAATTGTAAATAAATTACCTACCTAGTATAATATAAAACTTTGTTTAACGCCCACATATATACCGTAAATGAGATATACTATATAAAGTTATTAACGTTTGCATGATACTGTCGTGGGATTTTTTGATTTTATTGATGTGTTTAGAACTAGCGTAGTGAAGAAAGTAATTTATTTTGTTTTTTATGGAGCAGCCACTTTCATTCTCTATTTATTTGCTTATAACAGCGGAAAAACTAACGCTGAATTGAGTTGCGCATACGAGCAGCAAAAAAGTCTTAAAGTTTTAAATGATGATATGATGCGATACAAAAAATATTGGCGTGACAGCTATGAACAGCGCAAAGAACAAATTCAAAAAGATATCGATAGTCATTTTTAGTACTATAGTTAGTGTTACTGTTACAGGCTGCACGACTTCTAAAACTCTCTGGCTCTACTCTAAAATTGATATTCCATACGATTTAACTAAGCATACAAGTCAACAATCTATTGCTGTAAATGACCCATCGATTATTTTAAAATATATTAAATCTTCGAATCTTAAAGCAGATAAAAAAAGCTATGCAATGAATGGTGTTGATCAGCTCGTTAGAGAAAATTATCTAAATGATAAAGCATTACAGCAATGTAATTTAAAGATTGAATATATTCGTAAGTATATAGATAAATACAATGATGTATTAGATAAGATAGCTAGCAATTAGACTTTGGTTTTTTTATTATCTTTTTTAATTTCTGTAAATGTTTTGGTTGAGGTAAATACCATCCAGCGAAGAAAGTAGCTAGCCCACACAACAAGAAACCTACAATAAAGGATAATAAAGTTGACCAAAAATCACTTTCATTGACAGTTAATTTTGATGCTTTATAATTATTTTGATTATTACCTGCTACGTTCCCGGAGTTTTTATCAACTTTTGATGTGCCCCCAATCCCTTTATAATCTCTATCCCCTGCTTGTAAATCGGTATCCACATTAATTGACTTATCATCACCGCTTGTTGAGTTGCCTAACATACTACTTAAAGCGGTAAGGTACGAGCAACCTGCTGTCACTGAGCAAAATATTAAAATAATAAGCAGCCGCATATTAATCTTTTTGTGGTTTATTATTACTCTCTAAATCCCTGAGACAAACTAACATAAAAAATAGAATGGGTATTAAAAAACATGAAATAGCCCAACCCCATTTATCCCTATTTTTTTCTTTAGCTAAATGAAAACCAGCAAAAGAAAAAAGCGCCATCACGCATAATAATATCATAAAATATCCTGAAAATAACTGCATATGCTATAATAGTAGAGTATAACTAGCAAAAATACAAGGGTTAAATATGGTTATGGTAATTCTAGAAACATTAATGATTGCTATGATAACTGGTATTATTGGGGTGTTATTTTACATAATCAAAAAAACTAAAGATAAACTAGAATCTTGTATTGATAAGCGTGAAATGGATAGAGTTTACAAAAGTTTTGATAAACTTGAAAACAAACTAGATAGGATTGATGATAATCTGTTAAGGTTTTTTGAAGGTAATTGCCCGCGGGGCAAAAGCTATGTGAAATCTATTAAAGATTTACAACGTGATATCAAGAAAAAGGAAGAAGAATAATGCCAATTCAAAAATGTACGTCCAAAGGTAAAAAAGGAACTAAAGCAGGACCTTCCGCAAAATGCTACACTGGAAAAAACGCAAAATCCAAGGCACGTAAGCAACTTGGTGCGATGTTTGCTAACGGTTATAAAAGTAAGGGGAAGTAATGGCTAAAGACTCACGTAGTACTAGCGAAAGATGGGGATGAGATCAAAACTACTCGTTTTGGGCGCATAAAGTGAAATGATGACCGTATAATTACTTAAGAATCCCCATTTCATGAGAAACGAATTTAATTAGGTTTTCATAAGAAACCCAACAAGCAGAATTATTATCAGGAATTTCATGAAATGTTAAATCTTTAGTACATATAAAAATGTCTAGCGAATGACGCACGATATTAAATTTATTATAGTTTAATGATATGTGGAAATTTTCCTTGCTTAATTCAGAAACAGGGGTATTAAGCAACGTGTCGTAGAAAACATAAAAATACGGATCATTATAAAAGTTTTTAAGAGTACAAGTTATACTGTTCATAATTATCACCAATGTTTATTTTTAGTATAGAAATTCCTTTAGATTTTTGATAACTTTTCTATTAAAAAATCTAAATATTGTTTTGCTTTTTCTAAATCTTTAACCCCACCTTTGTTTTTATAGCGACTTATATATTTAATAATGTTCCCTTCTTCATAACCTAGATTATTTTTTTGGATATACTCAATGGGCTGTATGCTTAGATTTTTATAGTGGTCCCCTTCTACTTGAGTATTAGTTAAATAGGTTGTGCTTGGGGCACATAAAGTTTTTGTTTCGCCTGAAACGTTATTTCTATTCAGCTCTTGAATAATAAGTATTTGTTCTTTGCCTAATTTTAGTTTTGACAAATCCCATTTACTTATGTCTCCGTTAAAGTTTGATCCATGAAACATACATGACATATTCGTTACACTACTCGTATCCCATTTACTTATGTCTCCGTTAAAGTTTGATCCATGAAACATACATGACATATGCGTTACACTACTCGTATCCCATTTGCTTATGTCTCCGTTAAAGTTTGATCTATAAAACATAAACGACATATCGGTTACACTACTTGTACCCCATTCGCTTATGTCTCCGTTAAAGTTTGATCTATAAAACATAAACGACATATCGGTTACACTACTCGTATCAATATGATTCAAATCTGCTTCATATCCATGTTTTTCTATTTCCACCTTTATTAACTCTTTTAAATGATTGTGATCATTAGCTTTTATTAGTTTTTCCATTTTCTATTCCTTTTTATATGCATAGTCTTTTTAATAGTGTAGCGAAAGAAATTAAATCACTATCTTTGTTGCTTGAGTTACTATTCAAACACGGTAAAAATCTTTCTTGGGCATATAATTTTAAATTATGCTCAACTCTTTCTTTTCTATCTTCATCTATTATATGTTTAGCTCTAATAACGATGTCTCCGTGTTGCATTAAGTGGTTATCACTACTTTTTTCAGTGTTAATATCTTCGAAACTTTCCCAATTATACTCTTGAAAATTTAATTTGTTCATGACTCTACCTTATTTTGTTTCTTGTGTCGTTTAACTTTTTTTGTGATTTGATAATGTACGCGATTAAAAAAGCACTTAGAGAAGCATACCCGGTTAATACCATTAATATTTCGGTCATAAAATTTCTTCCTGAAAATGATTAAATATTAAAGTATTTTTGATAACTTCGTTGTAGTCATTTTTATACTCTTTAAAAAGTAAGTTAGAAAATCTCCCTTTAGTTAACTTTTTAATTTGTATGTACACTTCATCATCATCTAAGAAATAAGCTTCATTATTTTCTTGATCGACATAATAAGGTACTGGGGTTGATATATCAGTGCCTCTAGCTAAGTCATATGCCAATTCACCTAACTCAACATCGTTAGCGTAATCTAATTCATAAGAATCTATCATTGTAGTTACTCCTTGTTGTTTCCTCGTTTAACTAAGAGTAATTAAAACATGAGTATGAAAATAAGTAAATACTATACTGTAATATTTTTTAATTTTTTTTGCTGATAATTGAAAAGAGCGTCTAAAAAAGAGCGTTGATTTTGTTCTTTAGCTTTTAGTTTCATGAATATGGCTTCGTCTATCGTATCTTTAGCTATTAAAACATGGTTCCTGACATTATTAACCTGCCCTTGTCTATGTAGCCTACCAATTAATTGTGTGTATTGCTCCCAACTCCAGGTTAAGCTAAACCATAAAATGTGGTGCCCACCTTTTTGCAAATTAAGACCATGGCTGACACTGGCGGGGTTACATAATAGTACTTCAAGTTTTTTGTCATTCCATAACTTTTCGTATTTTTTTATGTCATTTGCTTTAGAACCTGAGCCGATCACTGGTACATCTCCCAGAGCCTCTAAGATCATATTAAGTTCATGCTTAAAGTTATATGCAATAAGAAGAGGGGTTCCATTCATACCCTCGACTATATCTTTTAGAGCGTCTATTTTATGTGTATGCACATTTTCGACTTTTCGAGTTTTACCGTCTTCAATTTCATGATACAGAAATCCTTGTGCAAATTGGCGACACTTTTGTGTTAAACTCGCGGCGTTAAAAGCTTCTATGCCTTCCTCTTCCAGACTTTCTAACTCATAAAACATCGTCTTTTCGAATTTATTGTATGCGTCTTGAGTTTTTCTATCTAACACAACGTTAATCGTATTTACCCGCATTTCGGGGATGTACGGCAATTCTTTCTCATCTATTCTGAATGTAATGTCACTTACTTTCTCAGTAATTAACTTCTCACCCCCGGGGCGTAATATGTATTTTTTAAACTCATATCCCTCTTCGTGAAAATATGATGATCTAAACATTGAAACTGTTTTGCCAAGCCTTCCCCCTTTATCCAGCAAAAAATACTGAGACCATAGATCAAGATAGTGATTTGGCGATGGAGTAGCAGAAAGCAAGACAACTCTATCAACTGAGTTGCATAATTTACGACATATCTTAAATCGTTTAGTAGACCAAGATTTCAATTTGCTCGACTCATCGAAAATGACAGTATTAAAGTTTATTCTTTTATGTTTTATAATTGTAGATTCTAGCCATGCAAGACCCTCGTAATTTAAAAGATATATATCTGCATTATTTGCTAAATATATGCTATCCTTATTTTTACCGTGTAAAATTTCTATTTTCAAATGTTTAAATTGTTCCCATTTTAAACTTTCTTGCATCCAAGTTCCAAAAACAACAGTTTTGGGAGCCACAATTAGAGTCGGCTTTTCGTTAGAATCCCTTAAATATTTAATCAAAGATAACCCTATCGCACTTTTTCCAGCACCCATCGGCAACCATAAGGCAAGTTTTTTTATTTTTTTAGCTAGATCTATGGCTCTTTCTTGATATAAATGAGGATTAAATAGTTTTGGGGTATTCAATTAACTTGCCCTCTTTGTATAGCCCAACGGCTTTATCTACGTTATCTTTAGAATCTATCACTAACACCACATAACCTAGACTTCTAAGACGCTCATGCTCTCTTAATTGATTAGCTGTGGCTTTCTGACCTTCCCTCTTAAACTCGATAAAAAATGTAAAAGAATCATCGCACAATGCAATTCGATCAGGGACAGATCGTTTTCCAGGAGACGTGAATTTGTCGAGCCTGACGCCAATTTTTTTAAATTCTTTAACGCCGTAGGATTCTATCTCGCGTTCAAGAGGACTGTCTTTAACTCTAAACTTTAACATTACGACTCCTTTATTCCGTTAGATGTCAATATGTAACCAGGGATTTTCACTTTATTTTTGTTACAAGCTGCCATAAACTCTCTATCTACTTCGCGATTTAAAAGATATCTGTACTTTCGATATAGCCTTTGACAATGATCCATTCTCTTTTTCTCTTTCATTTCTACTATTAAAAACTTTAAAACTTCATCTTTATCAAGACCTTTTACGAGTTTTAAAATGGGGACAACATTTAATCTCATTTTTATGATGTCGTATTCAATCGGGTTTTTTATCTCAGTATCAAAGATACTCATTATCTTTCTCCTACTATTTTTTATAACGTTTACTTGTGAAACCTTCAGCTTTTAATGGCAAAGTTTTAGCCCATGCTGGTTTTTGAGTCATAATATCAATCATTTCTTCAAGACTATGCGACTCATCGAATTCACATATTATTTCATCGTGGATATGCGCAACTGTTTTATAATTCTTTGATTCTAGATTCTTCAGTGCATCAACTAACAAATCTCTGCTGACCGCTTGGCAAATGTTCTCACATAATTTACCACCGTATGTCCTATCTATTACCCATTTCTTTAGTACTTCGGATTTAAAAACAATTTGTTCCCATTTACCACTATCATCTATTTTCGCCTGCGGATAACATAAGTTACGCTTGCTTGGTAAATGACAATATAAATTGCTATTTATTTTCTTAAAAATTACTTTCCCATTTGGTGGTGTGCCTACTGAAAATGCCATGCCAGGGGTTTTTAGAGCGTTTTTAGCAGCATTATCAAGTTCACGCCATAATTTCACATTACTATCATAAGTCTCTCTATATTTACTTACATAAATTTCAGCCTCTCTTTCTGTAAGATTTAATTTAAAAATATCGTTAGCATGATGATGGAATTTCTCAGTACCCATTGAGTACCCGCATCCCAAAATAATAACTTTGCCGATTGTTCTTTGAGCTTTGTTTACTTCTTCATATTTCACATTAAATAAAGATGCAGCCATCACTTTATATTGATCTTCCCCGTTTTCAAAACCCCGTAATGATTTTTTATCATTAGCTAGCCACGCAAGAACTCTGTTTTCAATACCTGCGTAGTCAGCAACCCCCAATATTTTACCTGAGGGTGCTATAAGTGCTTGTCTTAGTCCATTACTAATTAATTTAGTTAACGACTCATCAGAAGAATTTAAAGCATCATAGTCAGCGTTTTGTATTTTTTCGATCGTTTCTTCAGATAAATGCTTCCCCCTAGGGAAATTTTGAATTTGAATTAATCTTCCTGCAAATCGTCCAGTTCTAGTAGCCCCTTTAAATTGTAGCGCCCCGCGAACTCTGTTATCATTACACGCACAATTAATCATTGCTTTGTATTTAGATACGCTTGCTAACCCTAATTCTTGGCGCAATTTTAATGCTTTAATCGCTTTGTCAGTACAAGTCAAATCTTCTTGAGATAAATAGTTTGAAATGGTTTCTTTTTGTAGATTTGGCAAATCACACCCTTCGATAGATAGCCATTCTCTAAATTTAGCTACTTGTTTAACACTAGTAACTTTATTATCAGTTATTTTAGACAATTCACTTAATAGTTTTTCTTCATGCATTTTTAATAAAGCAACAGCACCTTCCGCCATTTTTATATCTATTAAAATACCACGCTTATTTATATTACTATCAAGGACCCAAGCATCTTGTTCATACTCAGTCATGTGTTGCTTAGGAAGAGCATTAACAATAGATTGCTGCGCAACAACATCTTGTCGGTTATAGTCTAAAAAATCTTCAAATGCATTAAGGTCATCTTCGGGTAATACCCTTATTAATTTCTTATTGTCAGCTTTCTTGCGACTTTGATTTAATTTACTGAATTTATTTATTAATAGTGTGCCCTTGTTTGATTTTAAATGCTCTTGCGGAAGCCCTAGAGCATCACCACAACGCTTAAGTTGTAATGGGTAAGCGTATGTAGCAGCAATTGCCATATCATCTATCCATTTATCATCAGAAACGGCAATCCATTTTAATTTTTTCACTGCTACTTCTTCCCATATAGCCTTTTCAAAATTAGCATTCCACGCCCTTAAAAAAGCTCCCTGTTTAATTAATTCAAATAACTCTTCAGGCGTAGTTGAAACATCATCACATCTAAACGTTACAGGTTCGTTATTATTTATACTGTAAGATAAACTTAAAATCTCTGTGCTTGGATGCCTTGCATATTTCCACGACCCAGATTTTGTTAAATCACATTCTGAAAATGTTTCAAAGTCAATTGATATTTCATTATTCATAAAGCTTACCTTCTGAAACAGGTTTAAGCCCTTCAATACAATGATACATCAATACATCAGACATAATAGAGTCAACAGTATTATTTAGCCATAACCCTAATTTTTGCTTAGCGGTACATAAAAGTAGATATAATGAGTCGGTAACTTCTGCTTCGCTCACACCAAAATATTTACAATCTATAAATTCATCAAGATTGCAATTATTTTTAATACATTCAGAATGTGAAATTCTAAAATCCATATCTTCATAAGAATTCGACGGAAATATCCTGTCAAATTGCATAGGATCATCAATTATCCCATTGTTTAAAAGTTCTTCTGTTTTAACTGATGCTGATAATCCCAGGTTTATATAGGACGTAAATATATCATGTAGATCAAAAATTAAAGTTAGGTATTTACCCTTAAAAGTCATCAGATATATTGTGTGTTCACGTGGTTTTTCAATCCCACCATTTTTTTTATAAACGCTAATCATAGTTTGTCGCCTATTTTCAATATTCTCATAAAGTTTTTGATCCATATTAAGTGATTTGATCATTTCACAAATAAAATCGTTTTTTCCCATATTATATTCACCTAAGTAATGTTGAAAAAAAGCGCATTATGCGCTTTGAGTTATTCGCTAAAGTCTTCAGTTTCTGCTTGTGATTCGTATGACTCAAACTCATTTTCGCTAACGTTGCCGTCGCTTAATGGTTCTCCGTGACGCAAGAATAAAAGCCCTCTAACGCCAGTTGTTATAAAGGCTTTACCACCCATGTTTTGTGCTTCAGCTTTAGTTTTCCCATAAATATCTAGACTAATCGCGACATAGGCTCCAGGATAAAAGTATATAGCAGCATCGGATTTTTCTAATAATGATAGCTGACCACTGACTTTCAAATAGGTTTTGATTGGCTTAACGCTAGAAGCTCTAACGAAATGTTTTTCGAAAGTTAAATCATACTCCGGGTCATCACCTATTCTCTCTACATAGTCAACTAATCCAGAGCCTTGAGGTATCTTATCACCAAAAATTTCTTTCAATGCTTGCTGCTTAGCATCTTTAAGTTTTTGTAGTTGATTATCATCTAAAACAACTTGAGCCCAAAACTTATGAACACCTGTTGTCTGTTGCTCTTTAGCTGTAAAAATATTGCTTACTAATCTACCTGTTAATGTTAATTTCGTCATTTCTTCGTTTCCTTATATTCAATTAATTTAAAGTTTCTTCGATTTGTTTAAATACGTCTTTTAATTCATCAATTAACTCACCCACTTCATCTAATTTTTCTTTCAGTTCTTTATTTCTTAGCTCAAGACAATCGACGTCATCTTGTAAAGATTCAACTTGTGAAGCTGATTCTTTAAGCTCTTTTAGTTCTTCTATAACTTCTATTGTACGGTCATACGATAGCTCATCATTAATCTCAAAATATTCTTCATGTGTATATCCAGGTAAATCTTTTATTTTCATATGTTTTCCATCTATTCGTTATTTCTATTTTAACCAAATATATTATATATGAATGTGTAACCCTCCTTGTTTTATGTTTATCGTTTAACTTGTATCTATTAAAACACAATTATAAAAATAAGTAAATACATATTAAATAAAAAAATGAAAATATTTTAAAATTCTAAGTCAAATAAATTGTAGAAGTAATCTTTTACTTTAAAAACAAAGGTTTGTATACCGCAATATAGCATATACGGTATTAGTAAAAAACTTAAACTAATTAATAAACACCCGATAAAAGAAAGGCAAAAAAGTATACTAAGCATGTCTTTCATTTATTCTACCTCCAGATTATTAAAATCATTCTCTACATCATCTAGCATTGCGTTTTGTCTCTTGTCATTTTCACTCACTATTTTCAACTTAGTCTTTGATTTTTCATAAAGATCAGAATACTTTGAATTAAAACTTTTCTTACCAATTAATTTTTCAGCTTTAGTAATTCCTATCAATTTCTTTTCATATATCTCGTCTTCTTCTAATTCAGCAGATAAAACACTAAAAACCTTAGCTTCATCTTTCCAAGCTCTTCTTGTTATGCCTTTCACTAACTTAATCCCAGAAATTTTTTGGTTATTAACCAATTTTTTGTAAGCTTCAATTTCAACACTCTCAACAAATTTTTTGATCAAATTCGCATTTAGAATGATATTAGCTATATCTTCATCATTAAGCGTATCAGTATCAATAAATTCTTTGAAATCTTGAGTTTTCAAAACGTCTTTACTATAATTAGATAAAGCTTTGCAATCTCCCTTCAGTGCACACCATTTGCACGTTTCCCCCCCAGGTCTAAATTGAGGGTTTTGCAGAGCTTCTTTTGATCTCTCTTTAACAAAGTCACCGAATCCTAACAACTCTTTAACCGTAACAGTTTCTGAGTCGATATAGCCCATCCTTGGTTGAACGATATGTAATTCAAATTGTTCGACACCTAGATAATTTAGTTCACTGTACGCGCCTAACGCATACAATTTTAACTGAGTATTGTTATTCGCCAAAACTTTTACATATTGCCCATATTTCAAGTCGATGATATGTACAGTTTTAGTTTGCTTATCATAACTCATAAAATCCGCGGTTCCAAAGCCGTGAGGGGCATAATCAGAAAAATCAAGTTTCTTTTCAATCCATATTTGGCTAAAACTATAATCCGCAACATAATCGATGTATGTTTCTAAGAATCCGCACATTTCACGAGTGACGTGAACCCCTTTAAATACCGCATCTAACCTTTTATTAATTAAGTTTCCGCGCAGTTCATACGGGTTCAAACTATTTTTTATGCAATATTCAGCAATTGTGTGTGCATCTGTACCCTCTTTCGCATAGTCCGACGGCACGTCATCAATATGTTTGTATCTTTCTATTGACGCTGTACATTCTAGCCATCGTGAAGAAGAAGAAGGGCTAAATTTTGAGTGAATACCCATTTTATATCCTTTGTGTCTGTTTAACTTATCGGGTTCGCCCTTTTTGAAATGCAGTTAAACGACAACAAAAACCAAGTGAGTATCTACTTGAATGGGCGAACTATTATAGTTTAACTGTTTTATATGTAATTGTAAATGCTTATATGCAGGCAAATCGTTTTAATTTAGTCTTCTTACCTTCTTTGATTCTGCAATACTTTTCATACATAGCTAAGCAGTGAGAAATATCAGCTAAAGTTAAAGCTTTTAACGTCGGGTTTTTATCTGATGCGAAAATATCTTTTATAGATATTATCTCGGATAAATATTGTCTAAAAGTGAGAAAGGCATTTTCTTTCCGAGTGAAAATTCTATTTAAAGCTCTTTGTGTACTAATACCAAAACGGCAAAAAGTATCTTTGTCTTCAGCATTTTTAAAGTATCTAGATTCGATCAAATCATAGATTATTTCATAAGAAATAAAACTACCGAAACCTTCAAATCCTTTCAACGCATTATATGAAGATTCTAAGCTATTAGAAGTGTCAAAGATTATCTCCACAAGAGTTTTTTGCCACCACAATTTACTCAGAATTTTAGTTGTGTATGATATTTTATCTATGCTTTTTCCATGTGTCGTAAGCATGTACCTATTAGTATGCACAAGTTTACCAGCACATTTTCTACTTCTTAATACTTTCAAAAACTCATCTGGGTTAAAATCAATGAGCAAGCTATTAAGTTCTTTTAATGTTCTATGGTGCCCTATTTGTCTAGCAACGCAAACGGCGAACCATAAATTTGGGCTATCGTGCCACCTTTTTATAATCTTGTCCTGCACCCATTGATAAAAAACATCTACGGATTTATATATATCCGTAAATATAAAGTTTTGAAATATAATATCATCGCTCCAGGGTTTCGCTAAACCTCTTTGCCGTTTTACATAAATACTATTTCTTTCTAAAATAAAATATTTAAAATTGTTTAGTTTTTCTTCATTCATATAAATTGCCTATTTTTCGTGACCAAGAATTTTAAATTTGTACAGAAAATTATCAAGTAATTTAATCTTTGTCACATGCTTAAAATATTGTTTTTTAGTCATACCTAATAATTGCTCTATGATACGTTCAGGTTTTATAGTTCTTGTTCCTTTTGCTCTAGTTGAGTCTACACCGAAATGCGAACACGCTTCATCAAAACTTTTGAATTTCATCCCCCAAATTTTGACTTCAACTTTTCTTTTCTTGGGTTTAGATGTTAACTTTAATCCTAGTGATTTAGCAGCTGCTATATTATACCTATCATCCCCAAGGCTAAAATCTAAATGCTTGTAATACTGCCTATTCGTTATGTTTGTTTCAGTCAGAAAATTTTGAATTGATGTATAATGCTTACCGTTTACATGAATTTGATTGCCAACCCCCATTAGTTATCTCCATGTCTAGTCATTAGATATGCTTCGATATCAAAACTATCAAAAGATGATATAAGTAAATTTCCGACAGAATCACCATAAGTATTAATTAAATATTCATCAAACCCATCGTCATCGAACTCAACCCAAGTGTAATCATTTTCATGTTCTATTTCGTATTTGATCCCATGATGGAGTGCATCTTCTACTATTCCCACGTAATATATATGTAAAGACATTTTGTATCCTTGTTGTTGTTTAACTTATTACTATTAAAACATTATTTTTAATGTAAGTAAATAACGCCGCAAAAAAAAATTTAGTTAGTATTCTTTAAATATCGATTGATCGACATAATCCCACGCAAACATGTTCTGTTTAACGGCGTGCGAAAATATTTCTTCTGTTTGTTGTTCGACAAACTGAAGATCAATGCCGTTTGTGTTCACTATATCTAAATCACTTCGTACCAACGATTCGATTAAATACTCGTATGATGTCATTTTATTTATCCTTTTTCAAAAGTTCTTTAACCTTAACTAATTGATCATCTGTAATTTCTAAAGTAACTGTCTTTTTAGTTTCTCCTATAACCTTATAACCTTTTACCAAACTACAATTTAACTTAATAGTCTGACCCTCTTTAAGCTCTATCACTTCGTATATATCTCTTCTTATCACTACAGAGTCTTTTCCAGTATTGAAAGTGCAGAAACTACCAGTATAGAATACGCATAAACTCCCAGCTTTGAATGCGCAGTTACTCCCAGTTCTGAAAGTGCAGCAACTACCAGTTTCGAATGTGCAACCACACCTAGTATTGAAGGTACAGTAATCCACAGTTTTGAAAATACAGTAACTACCTGTATCAAAGGTACAGTAACTACCTGTATCGAAAATACAGTAACTACCTGTATCAAAGGTACAGTAACTACCTGTATCGAAAGTACAGTAATCCCCAGTTTTGAATGTGCAGCGAATACCAGTTATAAAAGTGCAACCAGTGCCAGTTATAAAAGTGCAACGAGTGCCAGCTATAAAGTTAACATTGTCAATATCATCAAAATCTAAGACTAAATTATTCTCACTTGTTGAAAAAGTCTTTGTATTCTCATCCCACTTAAATTTATCTAAGGCTAGTGGCTTACCGTGTTGTGATACCCTTTTTTGTACATCTAATTTATTCATTTTATTTATCCTCTTTCAAAAGTTCATTAATTTTGGATAACTGATCAGCTGTAAGTTCTAAAGTAACTGGCTTTTTAGTGTCTTCTATAACCTTATAACCTTTTAACTCAGTATTGTTTAACCTAATAGTCTGACCCTCTTTAAGCTCTATCACTTCGTATACATCTCTTCTTATCACTACAGAATTCCCACCAGTTTTGAATGTGCAATCACTCTCAGTATTGAAAGTACAGTAATCCCCAGTATTGAAAGTACAGTAATCCCCAATATTGAAAGCGCAGCAACTACCAGTTTCGAATGTGCAACCACACCTAGTATTGAAGGTACAGTAATCCACAGTTTTGAAAATACAGTAACTACCTGTATCAAAGGTACAGTAACTACCTGTATCGAAAGTACAGTAATCCCCAGTTTTGAATGTGCAATCAAAACCAGTTTTGAAGATGCAGTAACCACCAGTTTTGAAGGTGCAGAAACTACCAGTATTAAATGTAACATTATAGATACCCCTAAAATCTAATACTAAATTATTCTCACTTGTTGAAAAAGTCTTTGTATCCTCATCCCACTTAAATTTATCTAAGTCCAATGGTTTACCGTATTGTAATACTCTTCGCTGTACTTCTAATTTGTTCATTTTCTTAATTCCTTTATTCGTTTCTCTTACGTTATGTAGTCAGTATAGTTTTAATTCTTTAGCACGTCAATATAAAAATGAACTTTTTCTTAATTTATTTAGATTTTTTATTAACTATTGTTTTATTTCGTTGCAGCAAGTATTATACTATCCTAAAATACACTTATAAATAAACAAAGGAATAGTTAAATGCAGACACTAAATGAAGTATTGAAATCATTAGGAATTAAACAGTGTGATTACGCTGAAGCAATCGGTCAAACAAATCAAGCTGTTAATAGACGCGCAAAAGAAGAGATATCTAAGTTAGACATTCACGCAATCGTCGGATATTGCTTTTGTCATAGATTAAATATTTCTGTAGAAAATTATTTAGCTATGTTTAATAAATGAATTTAAAGATTATTAAAAAATTCTTCTGGAATCGCAATCACATCAGCAAGACCATCTATATAACGATGATGGCAATATCTGCCTGGTACTCTATTTGTAAAGTCTATTGAATTCTGATTAACGATGCTCGAATCCCTCAACATATGATTCAATTTGTGACCAGTAATTTGATGATCAAAATTTTCCTTGAAATAATTACGAAAGTTTAATTTTTTTATTCTGACTGTGCCTTGAGTTCTTGCAACAACCGTATCAGTTTCTGTAAAGTCGTCTTCACCTTCAAATTTAGCCTTCAACTCTTTATAGCTCAAAAACTTTAGCTCTTGAAGCATAACATCAATGGCTTTAAGTCCGCCGTTGCTCACATCTTCATATAAAGTTGTTGAGTACATTATACGCAAGTTAGATTTAACCTTCCTCTTTAAAAAGTACCCCAACAAAATGTCAGCGCTGCTATTAATTGTTGAATACAGCGTATTAAAATAAGCTTTCTTTGCCTCTCTTTGCTTCTCATTATACTCAGCATCGCCGTTGTCTTTAGAATTCTTCAACGGAAATGGATCTTTTAACTCAAGCATCGTGTAGCGACGCTCTTCAACAGTTGCATCAACATCTACAATGTGCTTATGATTAGAAGTTATTAAGTATCGAGTACAATCCCTTACTTCGAACCCATCTTTGCCTTTTTGTTCGATATATTTATACTCAGCAGTGATTAAATTCCGCATTTGTGCAGATTCTTTCTTTACTTGAAACGATATGTCATCAAGAAAACCCAACAAACAATATGCTAAGTTGTGGTTGAACCTTCTTTGCAACATGTCGTGTGGTAAGGATTGCGCAAGTACGCCCAATATAGCTTTCAATAAAACAAAAAGTGTGGATTTGCCGACTCCGCGATCTAATGAGTATAAAACTAATGCTGTCCCAGGTTTTACAGCAGGATTCTGAACAATATCCGCTATCCAATCCAATACCCACTCATTTGCGCCCTTATCTGAGCTGCACACGACTTTAAAAATATAATCAAGTACTATATCAAGGGAAAGCTTGTTCTCTTCGCTAGTGTAGTTAAAATTAGGTTGTGTGGCATATCCATTGAACATGTTTATCTTTGATCCAGTTTCAATGATATCGTTTGAATAGGGATTAAAAGGTTGGAAAGTGTACCCATCATACCTTTTTAAATTCTTACTGTACTTGACTAAATACTCAGTCGGAGAAATCTTCTTCTTAGGGTTCTGAGGATCTATAATTGTGCCACAAAATCCAAAGAATGATGAAACTGGGGCGCCGATTGCTAAATTAAAAAAATCTAGTTTCGTGTGTTTTCTTGTTACATAAGTTTCTTTATGGCTATCAAATTCTTTATAAACTTCAACCTCTTGAATTGGGAAAACAAGCTCTACTTTGTTCCCTTTTGCTACAATAAAGCCGCTCTCTAAAATGAAAGATAACACTTCGTGGAAATTCTGATTGCATATATGCTTCGTTAAGTCATCACGTGTCAATACATTTAAAAGCATTCCCTTTTTTTGATTCTCTTGAACATAACTATCAATGTTTTCAAACTCTTGAGAAAGCTTAGACAAAACAAGAGAGTCTTTTGAAGCTTCTTTCTCTGCATTGACAATGCTACCGTTGTGTACAAAATAAGCATATAATTCGAAAGCTGACCACTGCTTCTTGTCACTCCTGACTTTATTGAAAAATAATGGGTCGGACTCATGCTCACTGTGTAGCAATTCTCCGTTGTCTTCAAAACGAATACCTTCTATTGTTGAGGCGCCGCGGTAGGTCCATCTTTTTTTGGCGTTTAGAGGGTCTTTTTCGTCGCTGGGGGCATAATCCCCTAGTGCATGCTTATAAAGCACGTCAGGGCACTTATAAACGCTATTAAACACCCCTTCTATGCCTGTAAGCGAAGATGGCAGTGTCCTTTTAAATTGTTTTTCTTTTTTTGTTTTAGAAGACGGCTTATAATCATTCAATTCTAAGTTGTAATCCAGAACATAATCTTGATTTACCAATGTTGCAGGCTCGAACATCGCACGACTAATGTCACATGATGCAGCAAGATCAAATAAATCCTTTCCGATCATATTTGTGATTTCTTCGACACTTTGTTGATATTTACTCTCATTAGAAATGTCAGATGAACAAGGTATTATTAAACGATACTTATAAACGCCGTTTTCAGGGTCGTGACTGATACTTGAATGTAAAATGTAATTTACCTTAGCTGTATTTGTTAAAGCTTCTCTCAAGTGATTTAAAGTGCCTTCGTTGCCGTGGTCTAAATCTAGAGTCATTAAGTTTCGAGATTTTATGTGGTCCTTGCGTCTTCTACTTATGCCATCGTCATCAATACTATAATGTGACCCCGACCAAAATCGCAGTGTCTTCTTAATAGCGACTCTGTCTGCTTTAGAACAGTCGCTGTATTCTTTTAGAGTAGTGTTGCTTAGTTTCCTTGGGTTCTTGAAATAAGAGAGTAAACCCTCTTTTTGAATGTCTTCATTTTTGACGATGTTTGAAGTTATGTTCTTGCCGAAAGATATAGTATAGCTCTGCTGCATTTCAGTTTCTCCGATGTTTTTATACTCACTTACTCACTTATTTACGAGGCGTAGAATCGTGGATTCCGCGTCGTTGATTAATAGAATAATCCCCTTTTTTAATCTTTTCAAGCTTGTATATAAATTTTTTTATTAAAATAGTTCTTCAAAATTTTGTGTAAAATCTATATAGTTTTTTATATATTCTATAAATCGTAAAAAATTGCATAGAAAACTCTGTAGACAGTTATCGTATATTTCATTTTTCTTTTGATATTTTTTCGTATTTTAAAATCGTAGTAATTATTATTATTATTTTATTATTTTATTACTTATTTACTTATTATTAATATATATATTATTCTAGATATAAATAAATATAAAAATATAAGAATATAAGAAAAAGTCACCACCATTTATTTTTAAAAAATACGTTTTTTTATAGGAAGAAGTGAAAAAATTTATATTTTATATTTCTATATACAGCACCCCTCAAGCCCTTATTTTATGCGGGTTTCAGGAATCGCGAAAATCGTATAAATTATATATACAGAAGCCTCTGAGAGAGAATTCACTGAAAATCGTCAAAATCCCGGTAAATCGACACTTTTTACTTATTCTGAAAAAGTCCTTTAAATTGTATATGCAACTACGATAAAAACACAAAAGGGTCAATCTCAACTAATCAGGGGGACAACTAAAAATTAACGAAATGAGGTGTTGACAATGCGGAAAAATCGATAAATAAAAAATCATGTGTTATACTTTATGCTATGTGATCAAAGGATATAACATGTGAAAAACTATAGAAATGTCAATTTTGACAGCGTAGAAAGTTTTAAAGAAGCTGTTGACGCTTATATAAGTAGCCATGAAGAGTGTAAAAAAGTGATGACTCTTAACGGACTTGCTTATCATTTGGGTTTTTCTTTAAAGACACTTTTAAATTTCCCTGACAACGAATTCAAAGACACGGTAGAGTATGTTAAATCTAGAATAGCACAGCAGGCTGAGGAGAAAGCTTTAGTATCGTCAATGCATGCTATCGCGTATCTAGAAAGAGTTCAACCCGATGTCTGGGATAAAACAGATAAGATTGAAATGTCAGGCGATAGTATTCCGAAATATGAAATTATCAATAAGTTATATGTGAAAGATGACGATACCTCAGAATCTTGAAATCAATTTCAGTGAAAAACAATTAGAGTTCATAAGTTCTACGCATGAGATTACTGCGTTTGTTGGCAGTTTCGGTAGCGGTAAAACGGTAACAAACTTACACAAAGCTATACAGAATCGTTTACGTGTACCGTTCCCAAAGTATCAAGTGATGTTTTACGAGCCGTCACACGAATTGTTAGAGACGGCTGCCTATCCTACACTTTTTGAAATTCTTCCTCTCTACGGTCTTGAAATAGACGTTAATTGCACTTTTATTGGTAAGCCCAAAGTTTTAACAATCCCTGGCTACGGCGCAATAAGATTTCTCAGCTTAACTGATGCATCTAAAATCATGGCATCTAACTGCGCAAGCATTCATATTGATGAGTTCGATAGAATTCGAGAATCGGTCATGACAGCTGCATTTAATCAACTATTTGGTAGATTGCGTGTTGCTGATAGCGATCGCCAATACTTCTTCAATATGTGCAGGGTTAATCTTACGGGAACGCCTGAAGGGTTTAAGTTCGCGTACAAACACTTTGACCCTGCTGTAATTGGGGAGAATCACCCGCGTAGGAAACTTATAAAAGCAGACGTGTGGTCCAATCCTTTTATTGATGTCGAAGATTTTGTTGCTAAAAACGATCATTTACCAGAAGAATTAAAAAGGGCATATTTTCATGCTGAGTTTGTAAATTTAGAGCGTGGGTCAGTTTATAAGCAATTCGACAGAAATAAACATGTAATTGATGTGATTTATAATATCGAGATGCACCACAAAGTGTATATAGGATGTGATTTCAATATACAGCATATGGCAGCAGTAATAGCAATAGAAGATGATCAAAGGAGATTAATTGTAATTGATGAGATTGTCGACGCTTATGACACGGAAGATTTAGTTAAAGAGATACATCGTAAAGTTAGAAATCTTTCTATGGCTACTATTTACCCTGACGCGAGTGGGAGAAATCGTCACTCATCAAGCAGCACTTCAGATATCGGAATACTTCAAAATGCTGGTTTTTATGATGTTGTATATAATAACTCTGGGAATCCAAGAGTTAGAGATACTATAAATTCGTGCAACATTGCATTTAATGAGAATAAGATTATACTATCAAAGAAATGTAAAAAACTAATCAGTGCACTAGAACAGCAGACGTATGATCAAAAAGGAGAGCCAGACAAATCGTCAGGCATTGATCATATAATAGATAGTTTTAGATATTTAACATTTGGGCGATTACACAACGAAAACATTGTTAAAGTAGGCTATAGAGCCTGGGGATTATAAATGTCATTCGAACAAAGAAGCAACAACGACTATCAAATTTTTCAATACGAATGGAGATTTTTGCGTGACGCATTGCGCGGAAATACGAAAATTAAAAGTCGTGGCACTGAGTATCTTAAATTCCCTAATAATTTAAAAAAAACAGGGGATAATTGCGATAATTATTACGATCGGTTTTTAAAAATGACGGATTTCCCTGAACTGACAACTCAAGCTTTGAATGCAATGTTAGGGCTGGCAGCATCGGGGGAAAATGTTATTACGCCCGAGGAAACTTTAGAAGACTCAAGCGCCATGATTAATGACTTTTATTTTAAGTCATTGCGAGAAATACTGTCGATGGGTCGAGTTGGCGCTTTAATAGAGATTGATGATAGCAAACTTGGAGTAAAACTTTTAAGTTATAAAACTGAAGATATAATCGACTGGCATATAGACCAAAAAGGGAATGTAGATTTTGCGGTTATTTGTCAGAGATATGAAACATTTAATGAAGATACGTTGACTTATGATGATGAGTATAACTATTTAATGTTACGTTTGATTGATGGGGTATACACACAAGAATTACGAGATAAAGATTATAATCTGATTACAGCTAGACAGCCGAGGTATAAGGGCAATTCCCTTAGTTTTGTGCCTTTCTATTTATTGACCACGTATAATTTGAATGATGAAATACGCAATTCCCCGTTGTCTCCAGTTGCTCATTTGTGCTTACATATTTATAGAAACGTGGCAATCTGGAACAAATTAGTTGCGACTAAAGGTGACCCTATGTTGTTGTTCATGGGGTTTAATCAAAGAGAACTAGAAAATGTCAACTTTGGCGCCAATAACTTTGTATCAACTACAACTTCTAAAAGCGATGCCGATGCAAAACTTATAGAGATGCAAACAGGTGCTGAGTTTGTAAAACAAAAAGTTGATCACGATATCGCATTGGCTCAAGCATATGCGGGCAAATTATTAGATGTTGGTGGTGCGAAAGAGTCTGGAGAGTCATTAATTCAAAGAAGATTAATGGCTGAAATTGGACTTAAATCAATTATTTATCAACTATCACAGCAATACACAAAAGTTTTACAAGATTTATCCTTTATCATAGGTAATCCATCTTATAAAGATGTCACGTTTTCAGGTTTCGATGAGTTTAGCTCTAAGATTCAAGATGTTGATGATCTTATGAAAGCATCCGGACTTACAATTAATGAAATTGTATCAAAACAAAGCTTGCATGATAGAGCTAAAGATTTAGGTATAACTAAATACAGCTATGACGAAGAGTTACAAAGAATAGCACAAGAAAAAAATGAGTTGTAATGACTACGATAAATCAGCAAATATTCGATAAATCTTTATCACATCAAAGTAACGTAGTTGACTTTGCAGGCACGAACGCAAATGTTTTGTCAGATACATTAATTGGCATATACATCATAAAAGAACTTAGGGCTTTAATATTATCGTTTCTTGCTGAGTACTCAACAGGAGACAATTTTAATTTCTTATTACAGAAAAATTTAAGTGCACTTAATAGATTAGAAAAAGATATAACTAGATTACGTAAATCTCAATATGATAGTATACAGAAGCAAACATTGTCACTTATAAAAGATTTCATAAAAGAAGAAAAAGAAACCCAGCAAGATATAATTTATGGTGATTACTATAAGCCTGAAATTCCTACAAATGCCAGTGTTTATAATTATTTCTTAGCTATGATGATCGTCGGAAATCTTTTCACAGATAACTTTGACATAGCGTCTAACGCTGACATAAAAAGAATTACGCAGACATTACGCTATGGACTAAGTCAGAATCAAACTAATACAGAGATAGTTAATTCAATAACGGGTACGCAACAGAATAAATATCAAGATGGCGTTTTAAACACAAGTGTTAATCAACTCAATTCAGTTGTTAATAGTTCAATCATAGCTGCACAATCCGCAGTCATAGATAATTTTAACATATTAAACACCTCTGGTCTTGTTATGTACGGGCAATTTGTTGCGGTGCTTGACTCTAGGACATCGGTTATATGTCAGACGCTTAGCGGTAAAGAAGGTAAATACGAAGACTTACCTCATCCGCCGTTGCATCCACGATGCAGGTCACATATTGCGGTGTATTTTAAAAGAATGACTGGTGTTTCTAAAGCAAATCTCGGAGGCGTTCCGCGAGAAAGTGACTATATGCAATGGTTGAAAAAGCAAAACGAGCAAACGCAAATAGCTGTCTTGGGTGAAAAACGAACAGAACTATTAGGAGAAAATAAACTAACGGTGTCTGATTTCTACACAAGAAATGGTGATTTATTAACTTTAAATGAATTGTACAGAAAATATGATATTATAAGCAGTTCGGTTAACTAAAAGGAGAAGCAATAATGAGTGATATCGATAATAGTGAAAACCCACAAAATGAATCAACAGATTGGGAAAAAGAATTGCAGGCTTTACGCCGTAATAACGAACAACTGTTGAGTGAGAAAAAGAAAGCACAAACTAAAGCTTTTGAGATTGAGCAACAATTGAATCAGATTGGAGGGGCAGAAGGAATTCAAAAACTTCTGGAGCTTCAAAAGAAAGCGCAAGACGATACTCAGAAAGAATTACTATCACAGGGTAAATTTGATGAGTTGATGAAGAATTCTATTGAGCAGCAGAAAGCGCAATATGAAGCTAAGATGCAAGCTTTTAATGAAGAAAAAGAAAAACTTAGAAGTGATTATGATTCTTTGCAACATAGAGTTAGAAGCATGAATATTAATTCAGTTGTTAAAAGTACATGTGAAAAACTTAATCTTCAAGAAACTGCGCATTTTGATATTGCACTACATGTTATGAATGATTGTAGATTCGATGAGCACAATAACCCAATTTTCATTGATGAGAACGGTAATACTCGATTCAATAAACAAGGTGATAAATTCTCTATTGAAGATTATATCAATGAGCAACGTAGAACGTATAAACATTGGGAAAAACCTAGCACTTATGGCGCTGGAACTGGGAGCTATGGCAGTCAAGATTTGATGAAAGCTAATCAAAGTGCGAAAGAATGGTTTTCAATGCTAAAATCAAATAAATAATGTGAAAACTTGCATTTTTTCAATATCCGTACTAGTATCTTATTAAATATATCGTAGGGCTTGTAGCTCATTGCATTTAGTTATTTTAAAAAGCTAGTGGCATGATAATTTAACTTTTATGTGATCTGTTTGTGACAGTATGAAAAGTAAAGATTTTTTTAATTTTTGTATAACACAATGGAGCATAAAAATGGCTAATACATTTTCCGTATCAGATCTAGTCGCAGCTAAATCATTAGAAATCTTAGAAGGTAATATCGAAGCTGGTAGACTATTTAACAATGACATCGAACAGAATTTCGGTAAAAATCCAAGAACCGGTGATCAAGTTAGAGTTAATCGCCGTCAAACAGTAACTCCTGTTTCTCGTGCTTCAGGCGCAGCGGTAACTAAACAAAATATAGTTGAATCAACTATCCCTTTCAACATTCAAAAAGAATTAGATTCAACAGTGCCGATTGATTCTCAAGAATTAACGCTTGATATCGACCCATCTGAACTAATTTCACCTCAACGTGCTATGCAGTTCATGAACAGCAATGTTTCACGAGTTGTAAGCCCGGTTGCAATCGGTATGGCAGAGCAATTAGAGAGCGACTTATTAGCTGAAGTTGATAACGTCCCAGGCGTTTACCCTTCTGCTTTAAGCTCGAGTTTACCTAATAATCTGAGCGCTTTTAACGCAATTGCACGTCAATTAAACGTTAATAAAGCCCCGATGCTCGGCAGATTTGGTATTGTGACTCCTGAATTATACGAAAACATGGCTAACTTAGTTAATAAAGTTAATGAATCGGGTAACTCTGACGGATTACGTCAAGGTGTTGTCGGTAAAATTTCTAACTTTGATATTTATATGTCTCAGTACTTCCCACAATCAATTCACACGTCAGGCACGATCGGTACAGCTGTAGTGAATGGTGCTTTAGCAGTGGGCGCAACTTCAATTATTATGGACGGTACAGACCAAGCAACAGGAACTTTCAAAGCTGGAGATACTTTAACAATTGCAGGATATGGCAATGTTGTTGTTGCAGCTGATGCAACTGCGGTAGCAAATGCAGTAACTATATCAATTAAAGAGCCTTTACGTTCTGCTGTTGCTGACAATGCTGCGGTATCAAACTATGGTGTATCTGGCGGTACTGCGGTTACTTACAAGACTGTTGGGTTCTTTGGAGTTGCGGATTGTATCGGTTTCGCGAGTATTGCCCCAATTATTCAAGGTGCTGGTGTTGATTCAGCATCTATCAACTCTAACGGATATGGTATTAATACTAACATTTACTATGATGGAGATTTCAAATCAACCGTACTTTCAATGTCTTCACTTGTAGGTTTCAAAATGCTTGATGGTCGCTTAGGCGTAAGAATTGTACAGCAAGTAGCGTAAGGAGAATCATCATGGAGAAGCTTTATAAAAATGATGATTACTGCTTGGTTGATTCTTATACAAAATTTGACATGGAGCATGACGGCTGGCTTTTGCATAAAAAAAAGCCAAAGCCTGACCCAAAGCCTGACCCTAAAAAAGATGGCAAAAAAAATGACAAGAAGTAGGGGAATTTAAGCATGGCTAAATTTTTCGTACAGACATCTCAAGATAAGAATGCGAAAGGGATGGATAACTCTTTTTATGACGGTGATAACCAGGTTACAGGTAGCCCCTTTTCTGTCGGGACATCCGCCACATCAATACAACTTGATGGCACTCAACCTGGAGAGGTCATGGTATACATCGAGGGTAATTCTGGTAAAATGTGCTATTTAACTATCGCAAAATCTAGAGATGCTGCTGTTGCGACTGATATACCTTTTCCAGCTGGAAGCATTATTTCAGTGCCTAATTCAGGTCAGAGGATGAGCGCAATCGGCGATGACCCGTCTATAAAGTTACGCGTTTTTTATTCATTCAAGGGGGACATTTAATGCCTATTAAGATTATTGACGGCACTTCTCCAATTGGCAGCTTCTCTGACGGGTACCAAGGCACATGGAATGCAGACACTAACACCCCCGCTTTAGCTAGTGGTGTAGGCACAAATGGGTATTGGTACGCAGTAAATGTTGCCGGGGCTACTAATTTAGACGGTATATCCGATTGGCACATTGGGGATATCGCTATCTTCAACGGCAACTTAAATGCATGGCAACAAATTGCAGGGACTTTATCCCCCTCCGAAGTTTTAGCAATTGTAGAAAAAGTTAATAATGCAACTGGGTATACATTATCAGGTGGTAGCACTACTTCAAAAACATTAACTATTACTGAAGATTCTACTATTGATCAGAATTTAGCTACATCCGCTAGTCCTACGCATGCTGATATAACTTTGACTAATCAGACTAATCACCTACTGAGTGGAACAAATGGTAGCGGTAGAATTGTAAAAACTTCTATTCCCAATGGGGAAATAGTTATCGGTGATGCCTCCGCTAACCCAGCAACTGTTACCGTTTCAGGGGATGGTACTTTATCAAATGATGGTACACTTAATATTAATCAATCTAGTGACTCAGTGGCGGGTAAAGTTGAGTTAGCTACAGATGCCGAGGCTATAGCTGGTACAGATGCTTCCCGAGCTGTTACCCCAGCATCTTTTAAGGCAGGGTATGATTCAAAAGCTGCAGATGGCATATCGCCCGCATCAAATGACGGTACGGGGGATGTTGGTTCATCATTAGAGTTTGCACGTGAAGATCATAAACACCCACACCCAACAGGTATGACAGCTTCTCAAATAGCTAGTACCCCGACTTTACCTATTAATGAAACTGACGTTCAAAGTGCTATTAATGAACTTTCATTAGCAACTCGACAAATTTATTGGGACGGCAGAAATGACCCCACAGTTGCCGCGGAAAATACCGCAGCTGCAACTTTAAGCGGAAATGCTACATATAATGCCACAGAAGACTACGTGAGATTAACCGATGACTTGAATGATCAAAGTGGGTCATTATACTGGGAGCAGAATCAAGGTATTTATTTCAAAGTAGTATCTGAATTTAGGATTGGTAGTAGTTCTGGAGCGGATGCACTATGGTTATTTACTCACTGCACATCGGTACCGATCGGCGAGGCCGGGGCTTATGGAGGGTATATTTTTGCTTTTGATGAATTCGATGGTGAATTTCAATTACATTTCGATGGTGTACAATTAGCTACTGTGTCAGGGGTACCATGGGCGGATAATCAATGGCATAGATTAGAATTTGAGATAGCGTATAGTTTTATTTGTATAAGTTTGGATGGGGTTAAATTATTAGACTATCAAGACGTGAATGGTAGAAATTTATTGGGCGATTTTATTGGGATGGGCGCTAGAACGGGAGGTAGCTCTACAACACACGATGTTAGAAGGGTTGAAATTTATCGACTAAATAATAACGCTTTTTATACTTCGCCAACTGATGCGCTTTATACCCCTAGAAACCTTTATGCCCCTATCACTGAAATAGGCACGCAAAACACACCTTTTGGTGGTTTCGGTCAAACTAACAATTTATTAAAGTGGTCAGAAGATTTTAATAATGCTGCTTGGAGTAAAACTAACGTAACAGTTAACCCAAATAATACGATTGCCCCTAATGGTCAACAAACTGCTGACCAACTAAACTGGACTTCTACATGGTTAGGTATTCGTCAAAATACGTTAGGCTTAGTAAATGGTAATAGCTATAATTTGGCTGTATGGGGTAAAGTAGTAAACGGTAGTGGGTCAACTTTATTTTTTGATCTAGGTGATGGTTCTCCGGGGACAATAACTTTTGACACTGTTCTTAAACGATATGATATAGATTTAGTCGCAGGAGCTTCAGACTGGTTAGATATTATGTGCCCTACTACTAGTGCTTTTGTACTTTGGGGGATTCAATTATCAAATGAAAATGGTAGGCCGACATATTCAAAAACAACAGGCGCTTCAGTCTCAGATAGTTACGGGTTGTCAGTTGATGGGAATCTCGAGGTCATAGATGGGGGTATTAATCTCGGTGGAGGCATAACGGGGGGCTCTACTCTAATTCAATTTTTCAATCAATCTGGGCAACCAAAGTTTGGTATTTCATATATTGATGATACCTCAAATAATAGAATATTTTCGTTCGGGGAAGCTATAACTTATGAAAACATAGCTTACAGCTCAATACCTTTTAGTACAAATGACTCGACAGGTAATTTGGGATTAGCCAATCTTTATTATTGCACGGATACATCTTCCCCAAGAACGATCACTTTATCCACATCAACTTTAAATCTAGGCGATGGGAATAATCTGTATATGGTAACAATAAAAGACACAAGTGGTGGGGCTGGCGCTGGCAATATAACAATAGATACTGAAGGGTCAGCTACAATAGATGGCGCTCCATTAGTAGCTATCACCGTAAATTATGGAGTATTAAGATTATTCTCAGATGGCACAAACTGGTTTACTATTTAAAGAGGTAAAAGGATGGCGACAATCATATCAAGAAATAATTTCAGCAATTCTTTCTTTTATGCAAAAAGAACTACCGATGTTACTGGAGTAGGGGCAGGGAGTGATACTGTATATGATAGTCCCATAGCAGAGTTAGGAGACAACATAAGTTATAATAGTTCAACTGGGGTTTTTACATTACAGCCTAATTACATTTATAAATTAGTGGCGTGTAATTTGTTTGACACCTTTTCTAACTCAACAGAAGGATGCATAATTGGGTCATGGCATAATGGCTCAAATGTTGAATTAAGTGATACTACTAGATCAACTATGGTACCGACTACATTCGCCACTGATTCAAATGGTGTAAATCCATACGCTATATGCATCCACTACCCCACTAGCCAGTTAGATGTTAAATTTAGATTAATAACTTGTAATGGTACTGCAAATTTAATGGGGCATGGGTCATTTGCGTATGTGGAGCAGTTAGGTTAAGTTATGACTTCAGCGACAACAAACTCTACTACAAGACCCGCTATTTCTTTAGCGGATGAGATAATAATTAAAAGTTCTTCTGATTTATTGTCTAATACGACGTATATTGATGCAAACACTAGGCGCTGTTTCCCTATGGTGCATTATAGGTTCTCTGAATCTATTTTAGCGGATGACCAAAACCCAATTAATTTCACCCTGCAATCTTTTGGGCAAACCGAGTTACATTGCTTGACTGCTGTTGCAGAGACTTACGTTAATATAGGGTCAAATACGGTATTTAAAAACTACCCATCATCTGGGGGAATTACCTCATTTTCCGATAATGGTTCAGGAGGAACAACAGTCACGTTAAGTAGTTACCGAGTCGCCCCGAAAATGTTGGTTCGTATCGCGGGCAATGCAGCATACAACGGTGATTATGAAGTGAAAAAGCGATCAGATACAGACAGAAAATTGGGGGATTTGACCTTTGACATTGACGTCGCCTATACTGTTGCAGCCGTTGGTGGGGAGACCGTAACGATTCTGAATGAGCAATTTGTTATTAATAACCTTAATGTAGTGTGGCAAAGTGGTGTAAAATTATTGGAAATGAAAGATCAAGATTTAATATTTCTAACCACTTCATATTTCCAAGGTGGTGATCTAGGGGATATTAGTAGTAAAATATTTTACGTAGATAATTGCGCATTTGGGGCAATACCTACATTAGGAAACCCAGAAGTTGCGGGCTATGTAAATGGCTTTAAGGTAGAAAATATTGGGGATTGCGACTATATTCGTGTGGTTAACAATGAAATAGTTTCTGATAAATCTGGAAATAAGATATTTTTGGATTTAAACACACATACCCCAGTATTTAATAAGATGACATTTAAAGATAATGAGTTATCTTTGGCAACAACAGATCATTTTATAGATGCTACAAGTGCTAGTTCTGAAAACCTAACCGCAAACGGAAAGGCATCAGCTAGCGGTAACAGTAACATAAATGGGATTAATACCCTTATAAATGGGGTTAGTGCACCCACATCGATGAAATGGGCATTTCTGGATAATACCGCGACACTTGACACTAAAAAACAGTTATTAGCTAGTGAGAATGCTTCGTCTGCTTTAAGTACCGTAGGTAATAATACTTATGGTGCTATAAGCCTAGACGGCATAGTTTTAGATTCAGTTACGCAACAATGGGGGTTAACTAACGCAGCTTCTGGGATTTTCACATATAAAGGCAAAGAAGATTTTACGGGGTTATTAACGGCAACAATATGCGGGAGTAAAACAGGTAATACTGAATTTTACCGATTTATTATTGCTAAAAATGGGTCATTCCCTCTTTTTACTTCTTCTGGGTATGCGCCTTTAGAGGTCAAAAACTCTGTGCTATCTGTAACTTTAGTTAGCCCTATTAGTGTATCAACCGATGACACTATACAAATAGCAATAGCTGGAGCAGGGCATTCGGACAGCATAACATTATCTGATATATCAGTAAGTATTTTATAGTAGTGACGTGATGATAGATGCTATAATATTATGGGTAAATAGGTTTTAAAGGTATGACATGGCATTAATAGTTCAAAATGACTCAGGCACGATAACAAACGCTAATAGCTATATTGATGTAGCTTACGCAGACAGTTATTTCACCGCTAGAAATAATGTGACTTGGTCAGCTGCGTCAACAGCGAATAAAGAAGCTGCTTTAGTTAAAGCTTGGCAGTATATAGATACCGCATTTACATTTGTCGGTCAAATAGCAACTGATACTCAAAATACTGAATTTCCCAGACTTTACATTTATAATAGCGCGGGCAAAGAATTAACAGGCATTGACGTGAAAGTTAAAAATGCTCAATGCGAATATGCTGTTATTGCATTATCTCAGGATTTAACTATTAATCAAACTCCGTCTGCTCAAGCGCCGATCAAAAAGGAGATGAATAAAGCTGATGTTGTAGAAACTGAGGTTGAATATGACACATCGAAGGGACAACCGATTGTATATAGTTACCCTTTAGGTGATTTTTGGCTAAAAGATTTTCTGGGGGGTAATACGTTTAATGGCTACTACTGATTTTGAGAATAAAATACTAGCATCAACTAATAAGCTAATGGGTAAATTCGGTCAGTATGTTGCGTTTCTTTCTAAATCAACAGTTTTAAAAGATGTAGGCAAACCATGGCTAGGTGCTCAAGAGTCATACACTTCTAATATAGTCAAAGGTGTCACAAAAACTTTAGATGATAAACTTTTAAATTTCACAGATGCTAGAGTTGATAACGAAGATTTTGAAATTTTAGTTGCGGGGGATAAATTATCAAAAGTTGACTCTAATGACCTTTTATTTTTATTTAATGCTAGAATAACATCTAGTATAGCTATTCCTAGTAGCACTTTATCGACTGACACGACTATAAATTCAAATGGGATCTATTCAATTGACTCTTCAAGCGGTAATATAGTACTAACTTTAGAGCAAACTAATGCAATAAATACCGTTGTTCTATTTAGCAGAATTTCAAGCGACATTAACACCGTGACTATCAATACGCAGGCTGCTCAAACAATAAATGGAGCATCATCGTATAATTTGGCTTATAATGAAGATATTGTCGGGTTTATTTTTGACGGAAGTAATTATGAAATATTGAGAAGATTTAAAGTGTATGAGCCGATGATTGTTTCACCTGGCGGAAATAATCTACTATATAAAATAAAGGTTGGGGCGTAATGGCGTTTAATAAAACTGTTACTAATGTTAACGACTCTGTTTTGTCGCATTTCACTACAGCATGGAATAATTTAACTCCAATAACTTATGATAATATTGATCATCAGATAAACTATACCGGAGATTGGATACGTATATCTAACAGAATTACTAATGTAGATGTAAGCGCGCTTGGTCAAGTGAATTTTCGCCCGACAGGAGTAATATTTATGCAACTTTTTACAGTTGCTGGGAATTCTACTTCTAACAATAATGTGTATTTAGACAGACTATTTGATAGTATGTCACAAGTTCAAATAGAAGATTATATAACGCTAAGACAAATTGAAATAAACGGATATAGTCAAGGTCAAGACACAAATGGAGTTTATTACCAGACAAACTTAAGTACACAATTTTATTATGATGTATACAGAACTTAAAAAAACTTAGGAGAAGTAAAAATGCCAATTAATGCGGATACTAACAGAGTTGGGCTTTCATATGTCGAAGAAGCAACAGCAGGAATTACGCCAGCTAGTCCGATTTGGAAGCGATTCAGGGAGACTGGATCTTCAGATTTAAAATTTGAAAATACAACTGATAAATCTAAAGAGATTGTACCAGATCGACAAGTAACTGATTTATTTTTAACAGGCGCTAGTTCTTCCGGTTCAGTAAATATAGAATTTTCGATTGATTCTTATGACGATTTACTTGAAGGAACTTTTTTTAATCGCTGGAACAGAACAATTGTGCGCAACGACTTATCAGCAACACTGCTGATAACAAACATAGAATTTGTCACATCTACAACAGGGAAGATTAAATTTGATTCTAGTGTTACAACTGCGCCATTTTTAACGAACGCCCTGGTAAGATTGGATGGTTTGGGTGAAGCTTTTAGCGGCGCTATTGTACAAATAACCGGGGGGACTTTCAGCAGCCCTGATTTTTTCCATGAATTCACAGTATTAAATGGCAAGACTGTCACAAATATTACAGCAACTAATATTACAAAAGCCCAAAGATGTGGTTATGTTTTTCAAGATGTTTTGCAAGCAACGGCTTCTCCGAATACGCTTACAAGCGCGACGACTGACATGACCACTCTTGGTTTTAACATTGGAGAATTCATTAAAATAGGTAGTGTTTCAAATGTAGCTAATGATGGGTTTGACACCGCAGCGGATAATGGATATGCAAGAATATCTGCTATTGCTACTAATGTTCTCACATTAGATAAAGTGCCCACTGGTTGGGCAGCTGACACGAATGCAGGAAGTAAAAATATTGCATTGTTCTATGATGGATTTTTGAAAAACGGTGAATTAGAGCTTAGTTATAGTCTTGAAAGATCGTATCAAGATCATAATCCGGTAGATTATGAATATTTTCTCGGCATGCGCATCGATGAGATGCAGTTGAATAATGATGATCGAGAAGTTAGCGCCGGTAGTTTTAATTTCATGGGGCTAGGTGCGAGTTTCACTAATGCGCGTGTTGCGGGTTCTACTGATGCAGATGCGTACAATTCAACACCGTTTAATACAGTAAACAACATTAATTACTTAGAACTCGATGGAGTTGATATCACGAAGACTACAAGTTCTGGCGTGAACGTTGCAACTAAAATAGACTGTAGCTTTAAAAACAATCTTCGTGGGCAAACAGCTATCGGCAATTTGCCGTATGTTGGTGTTGGCGTTGGTCAATTCGATGCTAGTGGTTCAGTAGGCACATATTTCCAAAATGTTAACATTCTTAATTTATTAGCATCTAACGTTGATACGTCTTTACGTCTTGATATGCAGCTCGGTAACCGTAGATATATTTTTGATTTCCCTCGTATTAAAATTTCGAGTGGTTCGCCTGATGTTGCGGGGGTAAACGAAGATGTAACTGCTGATTATGGATATCAAGCTTTAAAAGATGCAGACAAAGGTTACACAACTGGACTATCTAAAATAAGCACATATTAAGCATAATCATAAATCGGAGAAGCAAAACAAATGAAAACAAACTTAAGTAAGTTTTTTATAAACTCGTCTGACGAGAATATATTTGAGTATAAAGTGCATGGAGTTACTTTTAAATTAAAGCCGGCGAGCAGAGCAAATAAAGAATTTATCGAAGCTACAGCAAGACATTCTTTAATCTTAAATGATAAAGTCATGGAATATAAAGATGATGAACGTGAATTAGCTAAAATAAATTTCAATGACGATATGCATCGCGGTATTATCGTAGACAGTATACTTGTTGGATGGGAAGGCTTGCTTGATGAGAATGACAAGGAATTACCTTTTACTAAAGAGAATGCTTTGAATCTTTTAAAAGAAATCCCTGACTTCATAAATGAACTAACCAATGCTGCTTCAGATAAAGATAATTTTTCGGTGATCGATGAAAAAAAGTAGTTGACGCGGTCGCAATAGAATTTACTAACATATTAAATGAAAATAGAAATGAAAGGATAAAAACGCAATTAAAGTCGCGTGGTATATCTTCAGAAAATATCATAGATAAATCAGAATTTGTTGACATAACATTTTCTACTTTCATTATTAATAGTTTTTATGATTTATTTCCGTCGGCTAATATGAATGGGCGTATTTGCTGGAGTATAATTAAAGATTATTTCGAATTCTATGGAATTAGCGATTTTGATAAATTAAATCTTTACATCTCGTGTATTAGAAAGCTTGAAATAGTATATAATGAATATATGGCGAAGCAACAAAAAGGTAAAGCCAATGGTAACTAAAACCGTTACTTTTGAATCACTTCCGAAAGAATTGGACTTACTGACTAAAAATTTAGAATCATCGTTTGATAATGCTATAAAAGATTATACAGTAACTTTAGTAAGTAGAATGTATGACATTAGCCCGGTTGATACCGGGCTTTATCGATCAAACCATAATGTTAGTTTGGATAAAAGGAGTCAAAATACATACTCAATAACATCTAAAGATACCGTAGTTGGTGACGCTGCATCAAAAGTCAATGAGTTTAATAGCTTAAGAAATGAATTTGTGTACATTCAAAATAATTTAGATTATGCGGAAAAACTAGAAAATGGTGGATCCAACCAAGCCCCAGCGGGTATATATGGTCAAGCCATAAGCGGTGGTAAATTCAATTTTAAAATGAAAGGCGGATAATATGGCTACAAGTTACAGTGTTTTTGTAAAGCTTCAAGCAGACGGTGCAGAAAAAACCGCCAGCAGCATAAATAAAGTTGGAACTTCTTCTAAAAAAGCTGCAACATCCACCGACATTTTAACTAGATCACTAGGACTTTTAACAGGAGCTTTATCAGTAGGGGCAATTGTATCCTTTAATGATGCGTGGATAAGTTACACTAATATATTGAAGTCCGCTGGTGTTGCAACTGAGGACTTAGCTGCTACTCAAGAAAAGTTATTCAAACAGTCTCAGCAGCTAGGGATTGGGATAAAAGAAACGGCTGAAATATATAGAGCTATTAAAGTTAATACCGAAGAATTGGGGATTTCCGAAAAAGAAACTACTGATTTAACTAGAGCATTAAGTGAAGCTATTTTGCAGTCTGGTGCTTCAGCTCAACAGATACAAGGAGGTATAATTCAATTAGCTCAAGTTTTTGAAAAAGGAAAACTACAAGCACAAGAATTTAATAGTATACTGACTGACTTTCCCCAACTCGGGACAAAATTAAGACAAGCATATTTACAAGCATCAGGGGGGTCAGAGACTTTAAGAGAAGCTGTCAACAAAGGCTCTGTTGATATTAATACTTTTATTGATTTAGTGAAGACTGCGACACAGCCCCTAGATGATATGCAAAAGTCTTTGCAAAAAACGTCTAAAATGGGCTTCACCGAAGTTATCAACTCGATGGAAAAATTTGTAGGTAAAGCTGCTGAAGTGACAAAAATAAATGAAGGTCTAGTCGCTTCTTTTAATTTTTTATCTAACAGCATTGATTCCTTCTCAAATAACTTCACTAAGGATGCAAAAGATTTTCAAACAGGGATGGCGAACGGGGAAAAAAATGTTAATAAGTTCATTGATAGTTTTAAATCTCTTAATAATGTTAGATTCGATAATGACTTATCGAAAGTAACTGGCATTCAAGCGAATACTGTAGACCCGAAAGTTATTGATAGTTGGAAAAAAGCAGCGGACGCCAAAAAACTATTAGATGATACTTTACAAACTGGTGCATCAAATGCAGTAGACCCGAAAGTTATCGAAAGTTGGGAAACATTATCAAAGGCTATCGAAGATGTGGCAAAAGCCAAACAAAAAGTATCTTTTGAAAATCAGGCTAAGCAATTCGGTAAACAAATGCGAAGCGTTGATTTTTCCCAGCAAGTATCCGTCGGTGATACTATTTTTGGGGGTAATATTCAATCCGATTTATCTAAATATAATGCGTTAGTTAAAGAAGCTCAGGAAGAGATAACTAAAACGGGTCAAGTATCTTCAAAAACTATGGCACAACTTAAAGTCACTGATGGTGATCTAAGATCGTGGAATAGTTTAAAAGATATTGTAGATAGTACAGCGAATTCCATAGCTAGTAACTTCGGCTCCGCCGTTGCTAGCATTGTAACGGGTTCAAAGAGTGCGTCTGAAGCTTTCAAAGATATGGCGAATTCAATCATAAGTGATCTAATTAGAATTAGTATTGAAAAAGCGACATTAAGTTTATTCGGTAGCTTAGCGGGATCTTTCTTCGGAGGGGGAAGCGCATCTTCAGGAGGAAGTATATCGCCAGGCAGTATAAGTGGTGGAGTGAATGCGGCAACACCATCTTTTCAAGCTTCATCTTTTGCAGCACCGTCCCCAAATTCACCTGCGAATTTATCATCTTTTAATACGCAGCCCCAAGCGATGAACGTAGTTGTTAATACTAGCGTTACTAATAATAACCAGGGTTTATCTGGTAATTCAGATCAGCAAGACTCTCAATTAAAAGCAAATCAAAATGCTAAGTTAATTTCTAACATGGTCGCAGCTTCAGTGCAACAAGAGTTGAAAAAACAACAAAGAGTTGGTGGTATTCTTTACCGATAAAATTTACTTTTCTCTAATATTAGTCTACACTTAGTAATCAAGCGCGGAGAAGTAAAATGGCTGATTTTCCAACAAACATTGCAATCCCTAGTTCTATTGATTATAGCGATACCTACCGTACATTGACTGCAAAATTTGGGGATGGCTACGAGCAATTTAGCCCGGATGGCATTAATACAAAAGAAACCACATATACTTTAAAGTGGACTATATTAAGTCTGTCTGACTATAATACTTTAGTGGCTTACTTAGATACTCAGACACCATCAGTTGCTTTCAATTGGACCGACCCTAATACTCAGACAGTTAAAGTTGTAAGATTTTTACAAGATAGTTTTTCGGCGTCTAGAGACCCGAATATATGGGTTAATGTCTCCATCAAATTTAAATCAGCGTATGGACACTAGAAATG
>Ga0208645_1000437_pt1 | contig 45544 bp, 60 predicted proteins | sample VirMetDEL_Sep_01_FD_184519 | JGI IMG/M metagenome (GOLD analysis project Ga0208645, IMG submission 184519) | Aqueous microbial communities from the Delaware River and Bay under freshwater to marine salinity gradient to study organic matter... | ecosystem: Environmental > Aquatic > Marine >... | reverse complement strand
ACTTAACATTAGTAACTGATTCGTTAGCTGCAAAGGTAAATGTTTTTATCCACCCACCATTATCAAACTTACCATAAACGCTGAATTCAACTTCTCTACCAGCCCCAGCATAGATTGTACATTGCATTAATACTGGAAAGTATCCAGTTGGTAGCGAACATACAGCTTGTCTTGTCCACCCGATGTCGGGTATCATTGTTGTATAGATATTAGCTGGTACTCCTGCTGTGAATGCTCCAGTACCACATCTTATTGTTCCTATGTTAGGTGATGTACTACCTGCTGTAACAGAAAACATTCTGTTAACTCTACTGAATAACCCTGTAGTATATGCAGGTGTTACCCCATTCATGTTTAAAGTTTCATTTACTTTGTCGCCATTCTCATCTAGACCTTCTACATATATTGTCCTGCAACCAGTACCCAGTAGCGTATCATCACTGCTGTTACTGGCAACACCAAAGTTGTCTGCTGTCGAAGGGATTATTATTGAATCTGTACTTTCTTTTATTATAGTTTCAGTTGTACTAACATCTGGTTTCACAGCATATACTGTATTAAAACCAACGTCTTCTCCGTATTGACCTTCTTTTGCTGCTATATAGAGTTGATTATATCTTAGTAACTTCTCGGTAGCCTTGTTGGGATTACTGGCATTAACATACATATTATCCCCCCATTAAAAAAAAATAGAGAGGGAAAGCCCTCTCCATTAAGTAGTATATCCAGCAGCAGTTGTTAACTGAACCGCACCATAAGTTCCTAGTACTCCCCACTCAGCTGTTGTCAATCCAACAAGTTTAACACTACCGAATGGTGGTAAGAAGTTTATATAAAGCTTAGGAGCATAAGTTGTTGAGTCATCATTTATTAATATTGCTGTGCTTCCTGTGTATACTGATATAGCAATAGCTGTAGAATCAGCAACCGCAGTACTCTTTAAAGCAACAATCTTTTCTACACCAACAACTGGTGCATCTATAGTAAAAGTATTAGCAGCACTAGTATAAGGTAAAACAGAAATACCGTTAGCTGTTAAGTTACTAGCTGTCGATCCATCTTCTTTATATCCTAGAGTTAAGCCGTTTACATATACACCACCAGTAGAAGTAATAACAGTAGTAGCAGCATTAGAGCTGTCAGTTACTTGTATATTTTCGCTTCTTGATAGTTTCATCTCTTCACCTTCCTTTTATATAATATAAAGGGACTTAGCTATTAAGCCCCTTGGTTTCCTACTATTCCTATGTTAGGAAGAACGCCTGTTTCGTATATAGCTATTGCGTTGAAGTAGTGGTTCTTAGTATTGATTATATCTTTGTCCATTTCAAACATAGTCTTTTCAAACCATTGGAATAACACATGCTCAAACGCACTGTCATATAAGAACCATGCATTAGTATCAGCTAAGTAAGTAGAGTAATCCCATTTGATTTTTGGTAAAGAGTTTTTAGTGTTAGAGATTTCGTTAGCTTTTTTATCAGATCCATAGATTTCTTCGATGTCCATCATGTTTTGGATATGAGTTAAACCTTTGTTAGGGAATGTTTTCATATATCCGCCTCTGTGGTTTTTGAAGTCAGAGAATTGTTTAATAGCAGATTTATGATTTTCTGGATTAGTTAAAGAACTAGCAGTTGCTAAAGTATCATTGAAAGATCCAGGTAAGTTCTTTAATGGTTTAGAGTTAGAGCATAATGGTACTCCATCAGCTAAGTTAACAGTGAAAGCTTCGTCAAATCTTTTAATTGCTCTTTCTTCTTCTGCTTCTCTCATTGTTCTTGCTAATTCTTTAGCTCTAGCACCTTCAAGTACTGAGTATAAATCATACTTCAATGACTCCATTGTAACAGCAAAACCGTTAGCAACAGTTCTATTTTGAATAGAAGTTTGATAAGCTTGCTCTATAGTGCCATAAGAAATACTGTCACCTTCTACTTTTTCACCAGCTTTCTTTAAATTACCTACGCTATCATATTTTTCTGTTTGTTTATTTGAAGATTTCTCAGTTACAAAATTTGTGTACTCCAAAGGGAAAGCATCAAAATTTTTAGTGAATACTTCTTTTAAACCTACTTCTAACATTCTTGATATATCCGACGTAACTGTGTAAGCCATTTTAAATTCCTCCTTTTATTATAATTATATTATACACCTTGTGCAATATGAGAGCTATTAAAAGATCCTATTACTACTCTCTCAGCAGCTTTAACTTCATTTACTCTTAAGAAACATCCTGAAGTAGTACCAGCTGTGTTAGCTAATGTATCAACATCTAAGTAAGATCCACCCGCTACAGTAGTAGTGTTAGATACTCCTATATATTTGCCGATATCTGTAGTAGCTGGTAAAGCAGTGGAGTAAGTGGTAGAAAAATCAGCTTCATACAAAACACCCCTTCTAATTGGTTGTACATAAAATGGTACAGTAGATCCAGGAGTAGTAGCTGTTGGTACTGCTGCAACTATCCCTAAGAATACTTGGTTATCAGCTGTAGTTCCTACTGCTAATCCCCCTTGGTTAGAAGTGTTGTATACTAATTTTCCGATGTCACTTGATGCTACGAAACCTGTAACTGTAGAAGATACTGGTAATACAGCAAGCAAATCACTTTCTGATTTTTGTCCTTTTAATCTGAACATTTAAAATTCCTCCTTTTATTTTTTATACATCATCTCATAAAATTTCTTTACGTCCCATCCGTTATTAGGTTGCATCTCTTGTAGCTTAGCTAATGCTTTTTTGTCATCACTAGTTAATGGATATGGATTCTTTGGAGCTGAAGCAGATGCATTAGGCACTGAGTTTGTCTTCGACGTTTGTCTACGATTAAGTAAATCCTTCTGCTCTGTATCTTCTTTAATCTCTTTGAACTTAAGTCTAGGATTTCTCACTAGATTATAAGCATCCTCTACCGAAAGGTCTATGCCTTTAGTTTTGAATTCAGTTATTTTACTTTTTATTTCTTTACCGTAACTTGAAGCATCAGAATAAAAAACATCTCTTGATAAGTCTTGTATCTCTTCATCCAAATAATCTACTTTCGATAAGTTATTTTTTCTGAGTTCTCGTTTCAGTCCTGCTACATCTTCAGCTATCATATTAGCCAAAGCTTCTTCATATCCACTATTGATGTACTTTTCACTTATTTTCTTTTTGTCTATAAGTATCTCGTGGTCAAGTTCTTTTTCCTCTAGTTCTCTTAATCTCTTTTCGATTTCTTTTCTGCGTTTCTTTTCTTCGAGTAAGGTTGCTAGAGGTACTCGGTCATCTTGTTTTTCTTCGACAGGTTTTTCTTCTATGACCTCTTCCTCTTCTGTATTTTCTACCTCCTGTTCCTGCTCTTGTTCTTCTTGTATCTCTTCGTTGTTATCCAGTAAGTCATCCATTGTTATTCCTCCTTTGATTTTACCGTTCACACGTAATAAAGATTTTCTAATCTTCTAAATAGGTTTTATTCCGACTTGTTACCTGTCGTAATATGTTTATTCTCCACTCGAGTTTTTATACTTCCCTTTTTGTTTTAGTTTATTCTTTAATTGTATCGGAAGTTCTTTCATTCTACTTTCTTCAACTGCTACATCTAATGTATTCAAATCAGAATCTATAATTAAAAGCAGAGGTTCTTCTTTCAACTCTGCTATGTTCCTAGCTTTACCTCCGTACCATCCTACATCTAAACCATAATCTGATAAAGTTTTTAAACTTTTTACGGGTGATGTTCTATATTCTTTTTGTTTATTCAGTGCCTCATCATTAAATGTTATTAGCATATTATTTCCTCCCCATGTTACCGTAATCAGGTAATATAATAGATTGTACTTCTCTTTTCTGTAAAACGCTCCTAGCTGTTTGCCCTGTGGCATCTACGTCATATCCACTAGCTAGATAAGAACTGTATGTTATGGGGTTCTTTGTTATTGTACCACAACTTCTGCAAGTTCCTGTCATGCCCCTACTCCACATAGCTAACTTTTCACAACTACCGCACACTGGTAACTTGGTTAAAGGAAATCTCTCTTCTAGTAGTGTCATTCTTTTAATATCTTCGTCTGATAATATATGTTTAAGATGTGCATTACCGTCATAAACTATTTTAATTAGTTGATTATGTTCTCCTATAGTAGCCATATATACTCTCTCCTTTGTTAAAATACTTGGTTTCCGCTTACGTCTCCACCTACTAATTCAGGTGATGGTTTCTCACCAATTCCGATTTGTGCGTTTTCTTGTGGTACTCCAGCTTGTGGTTGTTGTGGTTTTGCACTAGTTCTAACACCTGGTTGTGTTCCTGTTTGTTGCATCACTGGTTGTGTTACATCTTGTATCGCTTTCTCATCTATAGGTAATCCCAAGTATTCGTTTATAAATCTTCTTAACTCTTCGTAGCTTATCAGATTTTTCTGTTGACCAGTTTGGTCTACTACTACTATTGAAGCAAGTCTTTCTATCATCAGCCACAAGAATGATTTGTTCTTAGGTAAACCAGCACCTATAGTTATTTGTAAGTCAAGGTCTATGTTCTTGGTTAGTGGATTGTCGCTATCGTCAGTTATTATCTCCCACTTAGGATCTTCTGTGTAACTACCATCTTCTTTACGTTTTTCATTATATAGTTTTCTAAAAGTAGTTGTAGCCTGTTTCATAGCTGGTACTTTAGTTAATTGTCTAAAGTCAATCCATTTATATTCGTCTTTGTCATCAGCTATTCTGAATGCTTTAGCACCTTTATACATCTCCATCATTAAGCCTAACATATATTCACACACTTCAACTAGTGTTTCTTCTAGCATTAGCTTCTTATGGTCTGTTGTAGCGTTACCTTGGTTCTGCTGTATAACTGCTTGTGTAGCAGTCTCTGTACTTCTGCCTTGGCCTAACATTAAATCACTGAACCTTGTTACTCTTTGTGCTTCTTGATGCATCGAAGAAAGTAATTGCCATAACGCAGGATTAACTTGTCCCCATTGCACAACCTCTACTGTCTTCTTATCTAGTCTTGCTGGTCTAGGTTCTAAACTATTTTCATCAAAGTCCTCTAAGTCTACCTCTGAACTAGGATCGAATAGTATTAGGTTAGGTCTTGCTACCATTCTTATCTTATCGTATAAATCATTAATCATATCTTGAATCGGTTTTAAGAGTTTAATATCTCCGAATCCCCACAATGTTCCCTCTTCTGGGTACAGTGGTGTAAAGAAATAAGGATATTTATCACACACAAATTTATATAGAGACTTATGATTATACTTTTTATCTCTTTGGTTATCAGTTCTTTTTCCGTCTTTATGACTATCGTATAGTAACAAACCATCTGCTGTAAATTCTAACAACCTTAGATTACCTTTGTGTCTCTCATACCACTGTATTAATGTGGCTCCATCTTCATCATCTAAGGTGTAGTCTTCTTTGAATGTGGTATTATCTTCTATAAACAGACCGCCGTAATCTACTGCGTTCCCTTTCTCTTCTCCGTACATGTCTATAAATTGAGTCTTACTCAATCGTATAGTTTCTGCTACGTACTCTGCTTCTTGAAATCTTAATGCATCTTTAACTTTATTATCTATGAATATTTTAGTTAAAGGTGGACAGCATACCTTAGCTAACCCAAAACCATTAATGGCATCTTCATCAAAATATACTTTAAATAATCCAGCACCAAACTTTATTCTTCTTCTCTCATGTACTTCTAATACTCTTTTTATTCTGTTCTTTCTAAAGCTCCATTCTAATCCTATACGTGCCCACTCTGCGAAGTGACTATCTGCTGGGCTTTCACCTGTAGCTGTTACTGCCAAGTTCTGTTCTACTAAAGCAGATACCTGACCTTCTATGTTTGCGTTTACTATGTTGACTCTTGTATTTGGTCTGTTAGCTACTTTCTCTTGGTCACCTTTGTATACTGTCTCCTCATCTTCCCACCTAGAATAAAGATCGCCCATGTAACCACGGTTATTCATAAGCTTAGATATTTTACAATCTATATCTTTCATCTCTTCTTCTGTCATGTAGTCTTCTCTGTATTTATATTTGAGATCCCTTATTTCTTCTGGTTTCATATTAATCCTCCCTTCTCAGTATTTTAGTATTAATCTTTTTACATCCTCTACATTTTACATCTTCGACATAAGGACTGTCTATAATCGCATCTTTAATATTTGTAGAAGGTACTAAGTCTATCTTACCGTTTTTAACTACACCTAATAGTTTATTACAATTCCAACATCTTATATCCATTATATGCCCCTCTTTCTACCTAATAACCCATCTTGGTTTCTGTATTTTTCGTAAGGGTCTTTTTTAATTTCTTGGTATTTTTCTTCTATTTTTCTTATACGTAGCACTAAGCCTAGTACAATTCCTATTAAGTTTACTATCGTGATTATTAATATTGCTACTAACATCTAACCCATCTCCTTATCTCTGTATATTTCTTTTAAGAATATGCTCGGGAATTGTTTATCTAAAAGTTTTGCATTAGGTACAATACAGTGTCCTTTTATATCCCCTGTAGGTGCCTCTAGTATGTATCTTTTTATTCTATCTCCTAAGCCTAGATTGTCATATAGTTCATTGTAGTCTGAGTTAAATTGTTTTATAAAACCATAATCAAGTCCTAGCTCGTCACATACAGTTTTGCAATACCTTGCATATTCTATCATCAATCCGTAATTGGATGTTGATTGTAATTTAAGGAATTCGGTATGATCTGGTTCTTCTATGAAATGTAAGTTATTATGTTTATGTGATGCCATGAAGAATAATCCAGCTATGCTAGAATTACCTCCTATATATCTAGGGAATAACTTAATACTTTCTGTTAGATTTGGATGTCTGCCTTCTACTGGGCTGTGGACTGCACCATCTATTTTAGATGTTGTTCCAACAGGTACTGTAGAAAATACTATCACGTCTCCTATGGAGTAATTGCTTTTATATTCGTTGACTGTATCAACAAAACTATTACTGTATGGTATTGTAACAAGTAGTATATCATATTCTGTTTTATGTGGTAGCTCGTTGCTATACTTAGGGTCATATCCTTCGATGTCATGGAACTGTGAGTAATAGTTCTTAACAGCTGTTCCTATTTCTCCTAGACCAATTAATAAGGCTTTCATGAAGCTCACTCCTTTTCTAATACACCATTCTTAATAAGCGACTCTGCTATGAACATATCCGACATATCATCTATATCTATGCTTCTTTCTTTCGGCATTTCAAATTCTATAACATTCTCATCCCATATCTTACCTTGTCTTATAAGTTCTTTTCTGGCTAAGAATATGGCTCCGTTTCTTTGGAAGTGTGGTTTCTGTTGATGCTTGTCATAAGTTTTATCTTTATGTTTTATACCCATGTAATATCCGCTGTATAAACTACTTGCTCCAGTTATCTGGAATTCTCGGATAGCTGAATTTATATCTTCTGCTGTTCTTAGCGGAGATGTAGGTTGTAAGTAGCATACCGAATCTATGAATATACTATCGTATTTATCTAACGCATGTTTCATAACGTCTATAGCTTTAGCATCATCTGTTGCTAGATGTGATGGTCTTACTATTGAGTTATTGTAATTCAAATAGCTATCTGTAGATATTATATATCTGTGGTCTATTCTGCTATTTTCTACTGCGTCTATTGTGTATTCAATTAACGGTTTACCGCAAATAGGGAATATGTTTTTATTTAATATTCCTTTACTTCCTGACCTAGCGGGGATTATAGTAAGTATCATAGTTACACCTCCGCTAGTATGTTAGCTATTTTTTTACCTGATTCTCCATCACCAAACTTATTACTAGGTGCTATCATACTACCTGTATCTATTTGTTTTTCAATTGCTAGTTTTATTGATTCTTTATCATTCTTGATAAACACTTCTACATTAAATCCAGTCTCCCTATCTTGTTGTCTGTTACCTATGAGTACCGCTGGTGTACCTAAGAATGATCCTTCTTTTATAAATGAACTACTATTTCCTACGGCACATTTACAATTTGCAAGTAGTTTATAGTATTCTTCTGGCGGTAAATTCTTTTTAAATTCTACATTTTGACTGTGTATCTTCTTCAATATCTTTTTATTCCCGGCATCTACATTAGGATTTACCCATATCTTGTGCATGTCTATCTCTGATAAAGCTTCTACTAGTGGCTCTATGGACTCTTCTTCAGTAGTATTCGGATGGTGTAATACTAGTATATAGTCTTTCTTGTTTTCCATTTTTAGTTTTGATTGTTTGACTATATCTAAAGCAGGACTGCCTACAACGAATATCCCTACTTTTGGTAGCTCATGCTCGTAATCATAATCAAATAAACTACTGGCTGCTCTATTAGTTACTGGAAAATGTATGTCGGCTAACGCTGTTATGGCGTGTCTAACCTTATCGTCTATACATCCTGTTTCTTCTCCACCTTCTGTATGTGCTAATGCTATATTCATATAAGCTGCAGCAGTAGCACATGCTAGTACTTCGTACCTATCACCGTGTACTAATACTATATCTGGGTTTAATCTTTGGAACTCTTGTGTTATTTGTGTTAACAGTAGTCCTGTTGTTATCACCATACCTGCATGGTCATCTGAGTTTAATAAACATTGTATCCTAGATGCTACTGGGAATTCTACTTCTTCGTTATAAAAAGAGGCTCCAAGAATTAACTGGAGCTCTAGTTCATCGTGGTCTACTATATTCTTTATTACCGACTTAAGTCTACCGAAGTTAGCTCTTGACATTACGCATACTGCTATTTTTCTTTTTGTGCTCATATGGCATCTCCTTTTTTTTTAATCTACCCAGTTCTTTAACCAGTAGTTACAATCTTCTATAGCTCCTGTTATTTGGTTAATCGCTGCGGAATGTTGTTGTATACCTTGCTGTGCTCTATTTATCTCAGCTTCTAAAGCTTTCTTTCTTTGTTTAAGTTCTTTTATCCTGGCTTTCATCTTAACTCTTAGTTGGTTGTCTGTTTCAAATCCGTACAATTGTCCAGCTTTAAGTAGGTCACTCTCACCTGGTATGTAGAATTTTATTCCTAAACCTTCTGCTAACCCTATGAAGTACTCACAGCTAGGACGTTGCCATTGGTATTCACTTTCTTGTGCCATATCAACGCCATATACGTGTATCTCTTCGAATTTCATGTATACTGCTAAGCCTATCATCCAACTGATTGAGTTAGTAAAGTACTTAGAACCAGAATAACCTTTATCTTCTAGGTATTTTATTATTTTTTCTTTGGGGAATACTACACTAGAGGGCATATCATCGTAATGATCCCACATATATAGTGGTATAGGACAGTTCTGCAACCAAGTTATGTGTTCTTTAGTATTCTTACTGGGCGAATTCCTGTTGTGTATCTCAAACCATCTGTCTGCTCTTGCATTAGGTGTTCTCTCAAAGTACTTATATAGCTCATTAAGCCCCCATATCTCGAACTCTTGGTCATCAAAAGGGGTTTTGTTCCATGTAGGTGCGAATCCTACTATGGCTACTTTCTTTTTCTTCTTTGTTAATGCGTTACTCATGGCAATCTACCTCCAACGATTTTTATAAATTTGTATTTTATTCAATTGTTCTTTATATGAAACAAGTTCTTTAAACTCATCTATTGTTGTTGACATGAATTGGTCTCTTCCTGGTAGGTCTCTTCCTAAAGTGAAGTGTTTCTCTACATATTCTAGGTCTAAGTCTATTGCTTTCTTACTGGCTTCGGTCCCTAAGGAGTGATCGCTAAATCCAGCATGGAATTTCATCTCGTTATAGTCTATATCTTCTAGTTTTGTAGGGTATTTGGACACACAATACAGTGTTTTGACTGGTAATTTTCTAAGTTTTATCAGGTCTTTGTCTCCTATCATACCAGTACTTACTATAACTTCGTCAAAATACTTGGTACACAAGTCTATAAGCTCGAAATTATCTCCGTCTGGCGATGCTATTTTAATTCTCTTGACGCACAAGTTGGATATACGGGGTACTAAATCCTTGTTAAACACGGTAAACATTGGCTCGATACCATAAAAGTTACAGTGAGTTACTACTTTTACTAGTGCTTCATCGTCTAGTTCTACTGATTTGTAATACAAGTAGTTGTCGTCGTAATTTGGAAAATTCTGGTTTAATTTACTGGCTCTGAAAGCTTGGAATTTGACTATGTCAACCCCTGCTTCTGCTAATAATTTTATGCCGTGCTCTATTAATGCGGGCTGTCCTAGGTGGTTAGCACAGAAATCAGCTATTATCTTCGTGCTCATGTGGCATCTTCTCCTTGTTTTTAAAGTATTCGACTATCTTCTTAGCGATATATACGTCTGTAGCTTCTCTAGCTTCCTTGCTGTTACCTGCTATGTGCGGTGTAGCTATTACTTTGGGGTGTCCTGCTAGTACATTAAAGTCATTTGCGTATGCACCTAGAGTAGAATCTAATGCTTTATGTAATGCGTCTGTGTTTACAATGTCGGCTCTGCTTGTATTTATTAATAAGGCACCGGGTTTCATTTGATTGAATTCTCTTTCCCCGATAAGCCCTTTGGTTTCTTCATTAAGTGGTATATGTATTGTTACTATGTCGGCATTCTTTAGTAATTTATACAGTGTATACTCGCTGTAATCTTCGCAGAAGTATGGGTCATATACAAATTGGTTCATGCCGAATGCCCCAGCGTATCTTGATACGATTCTGCCGATACGACCATATCCAATTATACCGATATTTTTTTGTGATATCTGCATTCTATTAAGCTTTGCCGATGATAACAATAAAGACCATGTATGTTCTGCCGTTGAAGTTATCTTTCTCCCCTCGGTCTTTTTCCATTCTTCGTCTAGGTGTATTATTTTAGGTGCTTTTATATGGTCTACGCCTGTACAAGGACAGAATACTGTTCTATTAGTATTAACAGGTCTTAACCCAGTTAGTATCACATCACCGTAACTTGTTGATATATCTGCAACTTCTTTTATTATATCTGCAGCTTTATCGCATATGCTTGTAATTACTTGTACTGTAGGCATTCTAATGCTCACTTCCTTTCTTATAATATATTCTTAAGAAATATTTATTAAAGAATATTTCTTAAGAATATATATCTACTGTATATAGCGATAAAAACTGAAAAAAAACAATAGTGAAATTCACTAAAAAAAATAAATTTTATTGTACATATTGCACAAATCTATTTCTTCCAATTTATTTTCTTTATCTTTTTATTCCAAGTAGGGTACTTCTTTATTTCATATACAACCTTAGCCATATCATCACCCCCATATTATTTACCGATTAACTTAATCTTACCATGCTTTGCCATTCTTGTTATCTCAAAGTTTCTAAATCCTTTTATGATTAATTCTTTTCTACAGTATGTTCCACCTTCTACGTAATCGATAGAATTCTTTTCTATAGAACGATAGTACATCATTCGGTTTATTGCTTGTGTCATGGCGTCTACTTGGTCATCATGTTTAGTGTTCGGGAATGCACTACACTCATCCATAAACTCATTTAGGAATGGAGCAAACTTAGGTAGAAATACATGACCAGATTCTATGTGAGGAGATATTGCACTTGCTCTTGCTACTTTACCACCTTCTGGGTTAACGGCTATTACACCAGGTATCTTATCTTGAAGTATCTGTATAACCGCACTACCGTTAGCTTTGTCTTCCACGAAGATTCTGCCGATACCAGGATACTTGTCCTTCATAGCTTCAATTGCATCTACTGTTGTCGGTAGGTTCATATGTCCACGTATTTGATCCAATAGATAGCAGTTAATTCCCCGCATTGCCCATACTTGACCAACCACATAGTCGTTATTATTACCATCTTTAAATGCACAGTCCCATGAAGCACATACTCTGTCGAACTTATCAGGAAGCTTGTCATAGAATTGGAACCAGTCTCTCTTAATAAGATTACCTTCTATTGCACTAGGCTTACCTTGGTATAGTGATAGCCAGGCTCTGTGTCCTTCTTGTGATGTATATGATAATTTAAAATCTTCTAACCAGTATTTATCTTTACCTATTTCAGGAAACAAAGCATCTCCAACTTCTCTTCCGAGTATATCATTTTCTTCGGCTTCAACAGGAAAGTTAACTACTTTACATTTATGGCCCTCTTGCTTAATTATTCTACCAGCAAGGTCATCTTCATGCCATCTTGTCTGTATGATTATTATCTTGCCATTCGCCGATAAACGAGTCTTTACTGAGTTCAAATACTCATCCCACATCTTATTACGATGTACATCAGAATCGGCTTCTTCTCTATTTTTAATTGGGTCATCGATGATAATTAAATCAGCAGGATTACCCGTGATACCAGCTAATATACCAGCACATTTACAAGCACCAACATTATTGGCTATCTCAAAGTTCTCAGCAGTTTCTTTACTCAGTTCTATACCGAATATGTCCTTGCCAAACTCTTTAATCTTATTCACATTACGTCTTCCAAATCTAGTAGCAAACTCAGTATTATAACTTACAATAATAACTCTCTTATCAGGATATCTACCCATATACCAACTAGGTAGTGTCTCGGATATACTTTGACTCTTACCATGTTGAGGAGGCATTGATATAATGTATATAGATGCGTCATTACCATTATCATTCTTCAGTTCGCCGTTGATTAATTTTTCTATGTCGGTACAGATATATTTAAGATGTTTGCCTGGATACCACAGTCCCAGATGAACATACTTTACATACTCTATATAGTCTCTTCTTGCTAGTTCTTGTTTAGCTTTTGTCGAAATGAATTCCCACTCTTTGGATGTTAGTTGCATTGTTACCAATCCTTTCCAGGTGTTTTAAAAATCTAAAAATTTTCAGACGTAGTAAATTATATATATAGAAATAAAAAATCGGGGTAGGGGGGTATGAGTTCCTTCATTATATATATATAAAAAAATTCTCTATCACACGTATATTTTTTTACTATATGCAAGCCTGCAAAAACAAGCTTGCATAAAACAAGTATGAGTTCCTTCATTATATATATGCCCCGAAAAACTATTTAAAATAATTTTATCAAAAAATATTGACTTTAATAGCAAAAACATGATATGATTAATATAGAGTCAAAAAAATAATTGAAGGGGTGATGTTGTGGTAACAGGTTATGGTACTAAAATAATAATACACGGTAAAACAACCAGCGTTGAGGACGCTTTTATTGACAGAGATATAAGAGAATTGACACATAAGTATGTAAAACTTGACAACGCGGTTGACAATAACAATCACTTATTATATAGACTTAAAAAAAGTATAATTAAAAAGTATTAAAAAATAAAAAAAAGTGGGGTATTATTATGAACAGTAAAAAAGTAAAAGAACTACAACAAGTATATGTTAACATGATGATAAGCGAAGATATATATGATACAGAGTTCATACAAGGTTTTAAGCATTGTTTAAGACAATGCTTAAGCACCAAGCAGTTAATACAAGCAGAGAATATGCTTGTAAAAAACAACAACTTGAGATTCTATTTAAAATTGGAAAATTTTAAAGAGTGCTTAAGCACCGAAGAGTTTAAACAACTATTTTCGGCGGGCGACTTCAATTACAACCTAGAGACAATAGATTATCTTAAAGATAATCTGAAATTTTACATAGACGACGAAAAAAGAGTGTCGTCGTTGTTAACTCTGCTAGATATAGCACTTGAGGCATATATGGATAAATAGAGAGTCTATAGACTCTTTTTTTTGTCCTTTTTTACTCTGTCTTATTGTTATTGTTAGGATTGGCAAGTAGTACTAGTTGTTCAATCGACAGACTTCTAAAATCAAGATTGCTATCACTAGCAACATCTATCTCTAACGCTTTTGGTACTGTTTTATCTATAATTACCTCTGCGCATTTTATCCTTAATTTTAAATCCACCGACTCATTTTCCATTGTTGTCGTTAACAGATGAACTGCATTTTCTGTTGCAGCTTTTAACATCCTTTTAACCTGCGGCGACGTCTTAGGCCTACCCCTACTTTTAGGTGCCGAACCTTTTTGGAATAGGTGACTTCTTTTTTCAGCATTATTCGTTATGATATTACCATTTTCATCCAACACTTCAATTATTTTCTCTTTTTCATTGTTATTATTCACTGTTTTTCATCCTTTTTTTATATATTTTTTCTATATTATATTACAGTATATATAATATATAATGATATAATATATTCTATATTATATCATTATATTATGTATTATAGTATCTATTATATGTAATAATAAGCTTATTATTATGTATATATATTATATATATATATTATTATATATTATAGTATCTATTATATGCTTATATTAAGCTTATATTAAGCTTATAAGTATTACATATATGTAACAATATCTTTATTTTTATTTTTTATAGATAAAAATAAAGATATTGTTATATGTTACTATAAGATATAGCGTTTTAAATCAAAAAAAAACAATAGTAAAATTCACTAAAAAATAATTATTTTTTTGTACAATTTGTACATATATTTTTACATTATTTTAATGTTATAATTAATATAAGGGGTGATATTAAATGGAAAAATTAATAGCAAAAATAATAATACTAAAAGAATACAAAAGTATATTAAAATCAAAACTGTTAATATACGTTGAAGGCTTTTTAAGCTACGATTTAATTGACTATTTAATATCACTTATATTTTAGCCGACAAAAATAATAGTATAGTATAAAAAGGGGGTGTTAACGTGTTAAACAATGAACTATATAATGATAAAAAAAGACAAAAAACACTTGATAAAATAGAAAAAATAACAATGATATTCAACAACAACAACGTTGAATATAGAATTGATACTAGCGACAATAAGCAGCATATAGTTGTACTTGACAACAAAGACAATAAACTACTATTTAAGAGACACGATGTTATACAAAAAGAGTTGACTATATAATTATAATATGATATAATTAAATAAAGGGGTAAAAAAAGGGGGAAATTATTATGGAAATAAAAATAGTTCATCCAGCAATGCAGATATCACAAAGAGAATTTTGGGACAATGAATCAATCAAAGGGTTAGCACCTTTCAGGTGCATGAATAACAGAAACAACGACGACTTAGTATTTTGGAAAGACGCCCACGATGGGCGTTCAGGATTTATCCTTGACGACAATTCATATAGCCATTCAAATGGGAATTTTCTATTTTGGGCTAACGGGGAAACTATAACGGGGATGTTAGCCCGTGGCGTATTCTATTATTGTGAAAGGGGTATTTAATATGATAAAACTTATAGTTATGGTTTTATTCAGTGCAATTGTTACAATAACACTGTTACAATTTTATTACATATTAAAAAATAAAAAATAAATGGGGGTATTAATATGTTAGAAAAGTTAAGAAAAGATTTTTCAGGAAAAGGATTCGATTTAAATCGAAGGACTAACAAGTTACTTAAAGAGGACTTCGAACTACTATATGATATTAAATTCGCCGACGCTAAATACTATCATCGTAATGAATTTGACGGCATAGACTATACTTTTCATGATAGTGATAGTATTATTGTCGTTGAGATAGACGACGATGGTTACGTGCACGATGTTTTCTTTTAAAAAAAAAGGGGGTAATAGTATGATATATAATAGCACTAAATATGCACTTTTGGAAAAACATGCAAAAGCCAATAAATTCACGTTAACAAAAAATGAAGTAAAAAATCTAAAATTCGGTAATCGTATACATTTTCTACAAGACACAATCCTAGGTAGTTACTTATATAATGCTACAGTTTTATACACAACTGAAGTTGGACTTGTTGTAAAACCCGCGAAATGGAAAAAACAAGCGTATCTGTTAAGGTTCGGCGAAGTGTGTTTTTTCGGCAAGGGTTGGAAATAGAGTCTATTCAGACTCTTTTAAAAAAAAGGGGGTAATAGTATGATTAAAGTATTAAAGAAAAAAGCAGTAGAAAAGCAACTTGGTGGCTTTAAAATAATAAAAGAATATTTTAATAATGATAGATACATAGTTAAAGCAGTTAAGGATGGCGAAATAAAATATTTTGAAATTTTTAGAGCTTAGGCTCTTTTTTTTTACTTTAATATAATGCTATATACATGAGTATTTTACAGTTAATATATACATTTTTAAAGCAATTGTTGACTTTAATATAAAAATATAGTATAATAAAATGAAAGGGGGTGATAGATATGAATAATGTAAACGTAAATACTAAAGATAGTTATGGTGATACTCTTTTACATAATGCTGAAAGTTTAGATGAAGTGAAAGAACTTATAAAAGCAGGTGCTGATGTTAATGCTAGAGACTGGTGGGGTAGAACCCCAATTCATACTGCTAAAACAGTTGAAATTATTCATGCACTTATAAAAGCAGGTGCTGATATTAGAGCTAAAGACTACACGGGCAGAACTGTATTCGGTATAATAAAAACAGAAGAAGTTGAAAAGACAAAAAAAGATATAAAACATTTTAGAAAACAACAATGGTGTGTTAGTTTTTTTACATTTTTAATGCAATTTGTATTTGCAGTATTTTTTAAGTTAGCCGAACTACCTTTTGGTTTTACTCATTGGTTATGTTCAGTAACAATCTCTGCTATTACAGTGTTATGTATTTTGTTAGTGATATTCTATAAAGTAAAAATAGGTGATTGTTTAAAACAATCAAAAACTGAATATGCTAGAATGAATTGGTTAGAAGGACTTAAATTAGGATTTATTATTTTTTGTGTTAGTTCATCTCTTGTGTTATTATTATGTATAAGTTAGGGGGGGGTGGTATTATAGATACTCAATTTATGAGTCACACGACAGGTTATTGTATAACAATCATTGTAGGACTTATAACAATGTATTTTGCAAGTAAAAATGAGTACTAGGGGGTATTAATTATGGATATATTCGATTTGGCAATACAGACTAACGACAAAGAATGGTTTAAGGAACTATCTGAAATGGTTAAGGGCGTCAAGGATACAGAAATATTGATACAAGTAGCCGAAACAAACTTATTGTTAACGTTTTCTAACAGATTGTCTGATGATATGTTTGAGGATATGGATAGCGTAATGATTCAGTTTGCTGATATCTATGATAGAGACAGAATAATAGACACAATTGATATCTACATAGGACAAGTGCATTGTGATCATATAGCTAACTATGAAGTTTCTTTTTTTGAATCAGTTGACAACTCAATCAATGCACCAAACATGATTGTTGTATTAAAAGATATAGAAGAAGGCTACATAGCATACACAATCGGCGTATACGAAATACCAAATGAAGAAGAAGAATATGAAAAGGGGGACGAATAAAATGGAAGAAGTGGATTTGTTGTACTATCTGGTTGTTTTTGTTATAGGATTGGTCCTAGGAAAAAGAGTAGAAAGACAGGAAATATTGGATAAAGTAAAACATGAACGGTGCTCTATTTGTGGAAGATACAACGATGAAGACGGGTGCTATGCTATGCTACATATTTGCAGTGCTTGTGATGAAGAAGAAGAGTATGATGAAGATGAATAAGGGGAAATGCTAAATGGACTTAGAGTTCAAAGTTATGAATAGTAAAGATGCAGTTAACTTTCTATTACCTAGGCACTACTCTGGTAGAAAACCAAACATATCATATGCTTTTGGATGGTACGACAACGATGGTAAATTAGTTGCAGTTTGTACATTTGGTAAACCTGCATCGCCGCAGTTATGCAGCGGGGTTTGTGGTAAAGAATATTCAACAAACGTATATGAATTGAATAGGTTGTGCAGAACTGAAGAATTGACACAACCTTTAAGCAAGTTTGTTTCTTATTGCTTGAGAGAACTGAAAAAAGAAAATTTAATAATAGTATCATATTCTGATTCTCAAATGAATCATACCGGCTATATATATCAAGCGTGTAATTTTTTATACACGGGTGCAACAAAACAAAGAACGGATAAGTATACTGCAGGAAATAAACATAGTAGACACTATGATAATGAAAAACAGAACGGATTGAGAAAGGTTAGAAGTAGTAAACATAGATATATTTACTTTTGTGCTAAAGATAAAAAAACTAAAAAGAAATGGTTGAAAAGTTTAAATTACACTATACAAGAATACCCAAAAAGTCAAAATAAAAACTATATTTTAGGGGAATTTATAAAACCTATTATTATAGGTAGTGTAACAGAAGAAAAAGATGAATAAAGAGTCTTTTAGACTCTTTTTTTTTTATTGACTTTAATATAAAAATATGTTATAATTAATATAAGGGGGTGATGAAATGGAAAAAATATTAAACTACTATGCAGAATCAACAAACAACAAGCCTGTTTCTACTAAAGACGTTAGACTTATAGAGGGTCTATGTTCACGCTATAAAGAAAACATCGTATTAAACAAACTATATTGGTTTGTTGCTGACAAAGGCTTAAATATATATTCTACTACAATAAGAGAGTTTGCGGAATATGTAGAAGTAACAGACCATCGTGGATTAACGCCAGTTTCTAATGATAGTTATGCATGTGAATATGTATACGATATAGAAACTGGAGAATATGTTAGTGTATTCAAAGTAATAGACAATAATCTTATTATTTAGAAGGGGTGATAGAATGCATGAAGATAGCAACGAATTTATGGATCAGTACAAACACATTATAAATAAAATAGTTAATAAATACAGGTACGCAGTTGACAGTAAAGAGTTAAGACACGAATGTATTCTATCACTATATAAAAACTACATAAGTTTTAAAAAAGGTAATGTGAATGCTTTTCTATACACTGCAGTAAGGAACGATATATTAGACTTCATAAGAATAAACAAAAGGCAAACAAGCTCTTTTGTTGTATCTGAAGAAATAGTAAACAGTAGAGCTAATAACATTGACATAGAATCTAACATTATACTTAAAGAAAAAATAAGTTGTGCAAGAAAAGTTCTTAGCAAGAATCAGTTTCTTATATTAAAACTTTTATACGCCGGTTATAATCAAAAACAGATAGCTAGTAAATTAAAAGTAACACAACAATCAATTAATGTTAAGATAAAAAGAATTAGAATTAAATTGAGGCCAATATTTTTATATTAGAAGGAGAGTGTATTATGAAAAAAGAAGTTAATCTTGACAACGCCGAAAAATTATACGAAGAGATAGACTGTTCAAATATGAACAACTGGTTAGCACTTCTCAATTGTATTACTAATCCAGATATGACGGCACAAGACAGTTTACATTTGATGGGCTTAGTACACATACATAAAAAAGAAGGACTTATTGAGAAGGAAGAACTAATAGAATTACTTGAGAAAAATCAATACAATAAAACCAAAGTAGCCGAAAGACTTGACGTAAATTCAGTGACTGTGTTAAAACTTATGCGGAAATACGGCATAGAGGGAAGAATAACTAAGAACAAGAAAGTTATGCAATATGACCTGGAAGGTAATTACCTTAGAACTTTTAAATCATTTAAGGCAGCAGCAGATTTTCTTGGGGTAAGTCCTTGTGGGATATCACAAGTTAATAGAGGAACTAGAAAACAATCAAACGGATACATATGGAAATTTGAATAAGAGCCGATTGGCTCTTATTTTATTTGTTGTTATATATTTTTTCTATTAGTAACTTGAGGTACTTGAACTCTTTGAATATACCTAGCTTTGAAACTTTTTCTATAGTGTTAATTGCTTTTATCCAACTGTCTGGATTGGTAGATACTTTTCTTATTACTACGTCCCAACTAACCCAGTTGACTGACAATATACTATCGATGAATTGTTCCCACGGAAACTTTACACCAGGGCAACTAGCAGTATTACCAAAGTCAACGTGTTTCTTTACGTTGTTGTGGTCTATGTTTATGGTTTTCATTATCTTTTTAGTTCTCTCTGCAAGTGCGTTTAATTGTTTCTTTGTCGGCAACTCTTTATCGAAGTCACCTTCAAGGCATATGTTATAACTTGTACGGTTGTATCCTTTGTTAGCAGATTGTTGTGCAAAGCCACGCATAAAGTATACAGTTCCATCCTTAGTTATATACTCTGCATAAGCTGGATTAGACCAACCATTGCCGATGACATGCCATTGATATATATCGTCTGGGCTAGCCTTCTTTGCTTTGGCGTGGTGTATAACGATGTATTTGAAACTGGATACTGGTAGTTTTATTAGTTTTGAATTGTCCATTTTATCATACTTTATTATTTCCATAATAACACCTCCTCTCTATAACATATACATTATACACTATATTATTTTCTGTGTCAAGGGGTTGCCATATACTTTATTGTATGATATAATATAAGTAGAGAGAGAGGTGATGGCGTGAGGTATTCGGCAATCAATTGCTATAAGAACTGTCCTAGACAATACCGATTTCAATACGTTGATAAGGTTGAGGTTGATATTAAACTAAGAGCTAATGACGCAAGGATAGTTGGTACTGCAGTACATTTAATGTTTGAAGAAGATGACATACAAGAGGCTATTGAATATTACAAATCTAATTACGGAAGATTATTCTCAAGTCACTACTCAGAAATAAGCAAGTTCAACCAATTATACCCTAAGATAGAATCTTTTAAAAAGAAACTGGTTGACCCAGAACATGAAATCAAATGGAGGTTGGACGATTGGGAGGGGACTATAGACTTAATAGATGTAGACAAAATGTATGACTTTAAGTATAGCAACAACATCGATAACTACTTAGATTCAGCTCAATTACACATATACACATACTTCATACGTAAACTAGGATTCGAAATAAATAATATGTATTATGTGTTTGTACCTAAAACATTCATTAGACAAAAGAAAAATGAAACCCCTGCAGATTTTAAAGAGAGACTTAAAGGTGAACTGAAAGATAAACAACTTGAGATAAGAGAGATAAAATACAACGAGGATAAAGTAAACGAATGTTTTGAAATCAAGAAAAAGATTGAAACCACCGAAGGATACCCGAAGAATATAACTAAGCTGTGTGACTGGTGCGATTACAAGGAGTTGTGTAGAACAGAGGAGGATTAACAATGCGTATTACTGTAAGGAGCGGACTGGATGTAGAATTTGTAGGCTTATTCAGTATAGAAGGACAGTATCATTTAATTAGTAAGGAAGGTATCTATCTTAAGCTGGATCCGGAAGAAGTAAAATCTTTTTATATTGAAAAAGATATTGACAACTCAGACGACACATGTTATAATTAAATAAAGGGGGTATTGAATATGAGTAAAATCATGAGTAAGAGAGAAGAAGCGTTAGAAGATTACATCCAAGTTAACGAAAGGATACAAGAGTTTTATAAGAAATACCCAGAAGGTTCTATACAAACAGACATGGTATCAAATGAGAATGGTCACGTTATATTCAAAGCATATGCCTATAAGAATATGGAAGACACCAAACCTTGTATCGGTCACGCAATGGAGAAGGAAGGTAGTAATTTCATAAACAAAACATCACACATAGAAAATTGTGAGACATCGGCAGTTGGTAGAGCTTTAGCTAACCTAGGACTACTAGTTAACAAATCAATAGCAAGCTATGAAGAAGTTGCAAACGCACAATTGAATCAAAAGAAAACAGAAAAGACCACACAAACAGTAACTAACTCAAACGAATTAATAAGCACACCGCAAGCTAAAAGATTATTCGCAATAGCAGGTGGGAACGAAGGAATCATAAAAGAAATACTTAAGAACTTTGGGTACGAAAAGTCACTAGAGATAAAGAGAGCAGACTATGACGCTATAAGCAAGAAGATAGAAGCTAAAGCTAAGGAGGTGAAAGCATGACCCCACTGCAGTTTGCAGAAAAATACATCGGAGGGAAAGACAAAGACTGGTACATTAAGAATGAAGAAATAGTAGCAGAGCATTGTCCCTTCTGTGATGGTGGGGAAAGAAAAGACAAGTACACATTTGCACTTAACTTGAACAGCAAAGCATACAATTGTAAAAGAGAAGCTAACTGTGGGGAAAGCGGAAGTTATTTTAAACTACTTAAATACTTTGGAGAGGACATAGAAAATAAATTCCAAGTAAAACTGGGAGAACTAAAAAGTAAAACACTTATAGATTACTTAAAATCAAGAGGCATAACCTTAGATACAGCTAGAGTTGCAGGCGTTAAGCAAAAGAGTAACAACACATTAGCATTTGAAATGATACACAACTATGAAATAGTAGGTATCAAATACAGACAAGTAAAACTTAATGAAAAAGATATGTGCTACAAAGAGAAGGATGGACTAGATGTATTCATAGGTAACATAAACACTTCAGAGGATTTGATCATAGTAGAGGGTGAGATGGATTACTTGTCAGTTAAAGAAGCCGGATTCAGTAACGTAATATCTTTACCCTCTGGAGCAGGCTCAGGTAAGAAATTAGATTGTGTCACAAGAGCCTACAGACACCTAGAAAAAGTAAAAGACATAATATTATTCTTAGATAATGACGAGCCTGGTAGACAAACTAAAGAAGAATTAATCAATCGTTTGGATGCAACAAAGTGCTGGGAGATTAAAACAAAATACAAAGATGCAAATGAAATACTCATGAATGAAGGCAAGCAAGGATTAATCGATGCAATACAGAGTAAGACAAGAGTAAAACTAAAAGATGTAGACTTCTTAGTGAATGCAAAATCATTAGACTTAAAGAAACTACCAAGCATTAAGACACGATTAATAGAACTAGACCAGATAACAGGCGGATTAATATTAGGCTTAACATCTGTGTGGACTGGTAAGAACGGCTCTGGAAAATCAACTTTGTTAAACCAGATAATTGCTAACAGTGTGGACCAAGAATACAAGATATGTATATACTCTGGAGAGCTAAGCAACTCACTACTAAGATACTGGATAGAACTATCAATGGCAGGCAGAAACAATATAGAATTCAAACCAGCTGAGAAAGGCGAGATAGCATCAATAAAAGTAAAACCAGAAAAAGTAAATGCTTTACGTAGCTGGTACGGGAACAACTTAATAGTATGCGACAGCACGAAGAACAGAGAGCCTAAGAATCTACTAGAAAAATTCAAACAAGTATACAAAGTATATGGCACAAAACTATTTGTAGTGGACAACCTAATGACGCTAGACTTCGGGGGATACAGCAATGATATATTCGAGAAGGAAAGAAAATTCATGCAAGATTGTGCAGACTTTGCAGAGAAGTATGAAGTTCATGTGGCAGTAATAACACACCCGATAAAAACTAAAGAAAAAATAACTAAAGATTGTATAAGAGGAAGCGGACACATAACTAACATAGCACACCAGGTATACATGGTACACCGAATGAATGACAAAGAACTACTTGAGGATAATACTTATATAGAAGTAGCAAAGAATAGACTGCTGGGAATAGAGAAGGAAGTTAAAGTAGTATATGAACCTATTAGCAGGAGGTTCTATGGTAAGGGTGATGATGTTGATAGGAAGTTGGGGTGGGATAAATGATATCAATAGACATTGAGACATACAGCTCAGAAGATATTAAGAACGGAGTATATAAGTATGTATCGTCTCCAGATTTTGAGATATTATTAATCGGCTATTCTATTGATAACGGCGAAGTTAAACTAATAGACATCGTAAATGGGGATGAAGTACCACCTGAATTTGTAAAGGCTTTATCTAATCCCGAGATAATTAAGTCAGCATTCAATGCAAACTTTGAGAGAGTCTGCCTATCAAAACACTTCAACACCTACTTCAAGCCAAAGGGTTGGAACTGTAGCAAGGTACACTCTACCATACTAGGATTGCCAGCCTCATTAGATAAAGTTGGCGAGGTACTTAAACTAGAAGACGGTAAGATAAAAGAAGGTAAGGAACTCATAAGATATTTTTGCAAACCTTGTAGACCTACTAAAGTAAACGGGGGAAGAACTAGAAATCTACCTGAGCATGACCCAGATAAATGGGATTCATTTAAAACATACTGTATCCGAGACGTTGAGGTAGAGATGGACATCACAAGTAAACTAAGTAAATTTCCTATAATTAAAACTGAAGTTGAACTGTATGAACTAGACCAATTAATAAATGACAGAGGTATAAAGGTTGACATGGAACTAGTAAACAATGCTATTGAGTGCGACAGTTTAAACAGACAAGATACCGAAGATAAATTAATTGAACTAACAAAAGTTGATAATCCTAATTCATTAATGCAACTGAAGGCATGGTTCGCAGAGCAAGGACTAACCATAGAATCACTGGATAAAAAAGCTATCTCTGACTTATTAAAAACTAACCTAAAAGATAACATAAAACAGGTGTTAAAATACAGACAAGAACTAGGCAAAACATCTGTAAAAAAATATGAAGCTATGAAAAGTACAGTTGGTAAGAATGACAGGATAAGAGGGGTGTTACAATACTATGGCGCTGGTCGTACTGGTAGATGGGCTGGCAGACTTGTACAAATACAGAACCTACCACAAGGTAAGCTTGAAGAATTAGAAGGACCTAGAGCACAACTTAAAACAAAACAATTCGCAAAACTTAAACAACATGGTACTACATCTAATGTATTGTCTGGATTAATCAGGACAGCTTTTATACCAGAACCTGGCAAGAAGTTTATCGTAGCAGATTTCTCAGCAATAGAAGCCAGAGTACTAGCATGGATTGCAGGAGAATCTTGGAGACTGGATGTGTTTAATACTCACGGTAAGATATATGAGGCATCGGCAAGTAAAATGTTTGACGTACCAATAGAAGAAATAACAAAAGAATCTCCGCTCAGACAGAAAGGAAAGATAGCAGAGCTAGCATTAGGATACCAGGGTGGGACTGGAGCTTTAATAAGTATGGGTGCTTTAGAAAAAGGATTAACAGAAGAAGAACTTAAACAGATAGTTAAAGACTGGAGAGTAGCCAACCCAAGTATAACATCTTTTTGGGAAGGTGTAAACAAAGCAGCTATGAGTTGCATAAAAGAAAAGATTGAAACTGAATTCAGACAAATAACTTTCAATTTCAATAGTAACATTTTATTCTTAACGCTTCCATCTGGCAGGTCACTTGCATATACCATGCCTAGGATCGAAAAGAACAGATACGGGACACAAAGTATAGTATTCAAAGGCGTAGGCATGACTAAAAAGTGGGAGGACATACCCACATACGGCGGTAAACTAACAGAGAATATAGTACAAGCAATAGCCAGAGACCTATTAGCAGAATCTATGTTGAAGCTTGACAAACTAGGATATAAAATAATAGCTCATGTACACGATGAAGTTATAATAGAAGCAGAAGATGATAAAAAACTTGAGGATGTGTGCAGGATAATGTGCGAGCTACCCACATGGGCTTCCGGATTACCCATGAATGCTGATGGATTCGAGGGGTACTACTACAAAAAATAGAAAGGCGGGATTGTGTGAGATTATTACTGTACTGTATAAGATGGCAACTTGGTACACCGATATTGTTTCTATGTATTCAATTCATACCCTTCAGTAACATGTATAAAACAATCATAGCAAACATCGTAGGAGCACTTATATTTTACAACGTGGATAAATATTTATTCGGCGATAAGACTAGGAGGACAACATGAGATTAGAATTCTTTCTACAAGGAAAAGTTAGAGGTAAAGAACGTCCTAGGTTTGCTAAGGGTGGGTATGCATACACGCCAAACAACACCAGAGAATACGAAGAGAAAGTTAAGAACGCATACAGACTACACTTCGGTGATACAAAAATCCAAGGTAACGTGCCACTGAAACTAGAACTAGAAATCGGAATGTTGATACCTAAGAGTAGGCCGACTAAAGAAAAAGAAATGTTATTACAGAATAAATACGCAGTAAAGAAACCAGATATAGATAACATAGAAAAGATAGTAACAGATGCGTTGAATGAAGTAGCATACGAAGATGATGTGCAAATATGTGTGGTTATAAAATCTAGGTATTGGGTATTGACAGAGTCCGAAGAAGGTGTTAAAATAATAATAGAGGTGATATAATGATTATTCAAGTAAAAGTTGAAGCTACATCGGGGCACAGAATACAGATGCCACAATATACCAGAGATGGTGATGCTGGGATGGATGTTAGAGCAGCCGAAACAGTAACTATAAGTGCTAAGAAAACAGAAGTAATACCACTTGGTTTTAAAGTAGCAGTACCAGCAGGATTTGAATTACAGATAAGACCTAGAAGTGGCGTAAGTTTAAATACTAATTTAAGGATAGCTAATTCCCCAGGAACTATAGACTCTAATTACAGAGGTGTAGTAGGAGTTATAGTTGAGAATACAGGCAGAAAACCAGTAACCATACAAGCAGGCGACAGGATAGCTCAGATAGTTTTGAACAAAGTTCCAGAGTTTAATATGCAGAGGGTTGACAAACTTGATGATACCGACAGGGGAGAAAATGGATTCGGAAGTTCTGGGATAAAATAATTTATATGGGGGTGATTAATATTAAAGAAGATGCTGTTAATCCGAAACATTATAAAGACCATCCAAGCGGAGTTGAATGTATAATAATAACAGAGCATATGGATTTTTGTATAGGCAATGCTGTGAAGTATTTATGGAGAGCAGGTAAGAAGGATGATAACGTTCAAGACTTAAAGAAAGCCATTTGGTATATAGAAAGAAAAATAAAATTATTAGAAAAAGGAGATGTTTAACATGGGTATGTATGATACAGATAATTTGATGGACCACTTACTGAAAAAGAGTGAAGAGAGAAGAGAGGCAGAAAAAGAAGCGGCGAGGAAAGCGATAGCGGAGGCTGATGCAGAGATAGAAAAGCAAAATATAATAAAAGAACATTACAATAAAAAATTAAAATAATTTAGAAGGAGGTGGTTAAGTGTTACAAATAGGTATATCATATGATAAAGAATTTGTGGAACTATATGAATCTATACCTAAGAAACTATTAGACATTGAGGGTATAGGAAAACAACTGAACATAGATTACGCAAGTAAGAAGTTTTTCAAAGGCACAAACGTAGCAGACTCTAGTATAGACAGCAACGCAAATATAGATGACTTGAACATGACTACTTATAAGACTGAGATAAATAAACCATACGATAAACTTAACGGTTTGTATCTTATATGGAAGAGAGCTAAAAAACTATATGGTACTAAAGAAGCTGACAAGATACTTAAACTAGAATTCTATGGTAACTTATATTATAACGATAGCACAGGGGTTAACTTCCCCTACTGTTATAACTACAGTACGATGGACTTAGCGACAGGCGGACTACCTATGGTATCTAAAATCAAATGTGACCCACCTAAACATCTAAGTGCTTTCATAGGTCAGCTAGTAAACTTCATGTCTATAGCAAGTAATAACACCTTAGGTGCTACAGGCTTAGCCGATCTTCTCATAGTAGCTGCTTGGTATGTTGACAGAAGAGTAACACCTTACAGTATAAACGAAATAAAACAAGAGTTACAGTCATTTATATTTACAGCTAATCAACCTTTCAGAGGTGGTGTTCAGAGTAGTTTTACTAACATAAGTATATATGATGATTACTTCTTAGATAACTTAATACCGGGGTATATATTCTTCGATGGCACAACACCGAAGAAAGATACAGTTAAACTACTACAGCAGATATTTCTAGAACTAATGAACGAGACTATGGAGAAAACATTATTTACATTCCCAGTTACTACTGCTTGCTTCAGTGTTGATGATGATCTTAATATAGAAGATTTGGACTTCTTGAAACAAGTTACTGAAGTGAATAAGAAGTTTGGATTCATAAACTTCTATGCTGGTAAGACAAGTACTTTAAGTTCATGTTGTAGGTTAAGAAGTGAAACCGATAATGAATTCTTTAATATGTTCGGGGCAGGGTCAACGAAAATAGGTAGTGCTAGTGTATGTACTGTTAACTTACCTAGACTATTAGTAGAGGGTGAACTTGAGGATGTGGTTACATCGGCACTTAAAGTTAACCACGTAAGAAGAAGCATAATCAAAGACAGAATAGACGCAGGGTTGCTACCTTTATACTCTCATGGATTCATGGCATTGCACACACAATACAGCACCATAGGATTAGTAGGTATATATGAATATATAAACATGAAAGAGTTTAGTGTTTCTGAATACACCAAATCTGCTACTGAGTTACTGGATAAAATACATTTGATTACTGATAAATGGTCGAAAAAATACGGCTACCCAGTTAACATAGAACAAGTACCAGCCGAAACTGCTGGCATAAAACTAGCACAGAAGGACAGAGTCCTCGGCAAATTAGACAAACAACTATACTCTAATCAATTCCTACCACTGACTATGGAAGCTGATATGTTAGACAGGATTGAAATACAAGGTAAGCTAGATAAGCTATTCAGTGGCGGTAGTATATTACATCTTAATGTAGAACAACCTATAGAGAATGCAAATGATGAAGCAGAATTAATTAAGTACTCAGTTAAAAAAGGCGTGGTGTATTTTGCTAGGAACAGTAACATACAGAGATGTGCTGAAGGACATATAGGTGTAGGTAAACGTACTAACTGTTCTATTTGTTCCGAACCTATAGTTGATAACTTTACAAGAGTAGTTGGATTCTTAACTAATACTAAGAACTGGAACGTTGTGAGAAGAGAAGTGGACTACCCTAATAGAAAGTTTTACAAAACAATTGACAATGATTATGATATATGATATAATAAACTAAAGGAGGTATTACGTTATGAGAGTAGTAGATTCTAAGTTTATGTGCGAGGGTTGCGGAAATGTTACTGGCTTGAGATGTTCTATAGGCAAGTGCATTGGATGCGGAGCAGAGGTATGTTTTAATTGTACAGCATTTGAAGTAGATAATTACAAAATCAGATACTGTGAACACTGCTCTTGTAATAGTACAAAAATAAAGGAGGACATGTTATAATGAAAAATTTAATTAAACTTTTTAATTTTTTTCCGACAAAGAAAGTTTTAGCTCTAACTGTAGTGGGTAGTGTAGTTGTCTTCATAGGTACAGGCACACAAATACCAGAAGGTTATATGGGTTTCGCAGGATTGGTTATAGGTTTCTATTTCGGCAGGTCAAACAAAGAATCGGAGGGCTTTGATAATGATCAGTAATGTTGGAATCGTAAAACATAAACTAAGTAGCGAACTAAAAGAGATTGAAATACTACCACTAGGAGACTTACATATTGGTGATGGTAATACTAACTTAACTAAGTTCTTTGATTTCATAAGATACGTTTCAGAAAGTAAGAAGACTTACGTTATACTCAACGGGGACCTGATGAACAACGCATTAAAGACTAGTGTATCGAACGTATATAACGAGACGATGTCACCAGCATTACAAAAGAGATTCTTAGTACAAACATTAAGAGATATAAAAGATAAAATACTTCTTGTTAACACAGGTAATCACGAACAAAGGACAACTAAAGATGCGGACGTAGACTTAACCAAAGACATATGTATAGAACTAGATATAGAACATTTATATTGCGGAGAAGGTGGAGTACTTCATTTAAACTTTGGTACTTCTGCTAAGTTGAAACAAAACATGTTATACACTTTATACGTGACACATGGTTCTGGAGGAGGCTCTAAATTAGGAGCTCCTCTATCAAGAATAAATGATTATGGCGGATCGTTTGAGGGTATAGATATATTCATCATGGGGCATACACATAAAATGACAAGTGGTATCGACAGTAAATTATGTTATGACGCCAGGCACAACAAACTCATACAGAAGAATGTAGGATATGTTACAGCAAATGCTTGGCAAAAGTACGCAGGATATGCACAGAGAATGATGTTAAAACCTTCGGCTAACGGAGCTACTAGGATACTATTAAACGGTACTACTAAAAATTTTAGATTAATACAGGAGGGGTAATGGTGAAACTGATAAACGCTAGCTACGAAATACTTGATGACTTAAATAGATTCATATTAAAAAGAATAGAGATGGCGGGAAGAACTTGTTATAAGAGTGAAGCTAATATCACTGAAGATTCTGCTAGTAAGTTTGTACGAATGTTAATTAATCGTGGTCATGAAGCTATGATTGAGCATGTAAGTTTCTCTGTAAAGTTCATAGTTGATAGGGGCGTATCACATGAGATAGTTAGGCATAGACATTTTAGTTTTGCCCAAGAATCTACAAGATATGTTAACTATAATAAAAGAGATATGACATTCATAAAACCTAATTTGCCGAAAGAAGCTTATAATTTTTGGGAAGATATGATGTGTTATTCTAAGATACACTATGAAAGATTGATAAAACTAGGAGTAAAACCGGAGATGGCTAGGAGCATATTACCTAACTCATTGAAGACTGAAATCATAGTGACTGGTAACATGAGACAATGGAGACACTTTTTAAAACTTAGAACTCACAACACAGCACATCCACAAATACGTGAAGTTGCAGTACCGCTACTTGAAGAATTGAAACGGAAGTTACCAGAGTTGTTTGACGATATCTAAGGAGGTAGTTTATAATGCGTAAAGTACGTGATGCATACCTTAATAGTATGCCAGATTTTGGTCTTAAAGAAGTAAAAGTAATCGCAAGGATGGGTGGACTTATCAATTTTACAGACGAAAAGGGGAATACTTTGCTCCATTTTGCCAGAACAGAAGAAGCTGTAAAGGCACTTATAGAGTATGGTGCAGATGTTGATGCTAGCAATACTTGGCATAAGAGACCAATTCATTTTGCTGAAACAGCAGAAATTGCAAAGTTACTTATGGATGCAAGCACGGAGCGTGTTCATAGCACAGCACTTCATAATGTTAGGTCAGCAGAGATTGCGAAGGTACTCATAGAAGCAGGTGCCGATGTTAATGTTGAAGATTCTTGTTGGAATGTGCCACTTCATAAGGTTAGGTCAGCAGAGATTGCGAAGGTACTCATAGAAGCAGGTGCCGATGTTAATGTTAAAAACAATAGCGGTAACACACCACTTCATTTTACTAGATCAACAGAGATTACAAAAGTACTCATAGAAGCAGGAGCTAAGGTTAATGCTAGGAATCACCTTCGTGAAACACCACTCCATAAGGCTACATCAATAGAAGCAGTACGTATTCTTATAGAAGCGGGAGCTGACCCGTATGATCTAGATCATAAGGGACGATCATTTGATATGTACTTTAGAGGTCATGAAACAGCTATTAATAAAATAATTAGAAAAAATAGGAAAGTCAATGGGTAAAGGAGGTGTATTATGAAAACATTATTTAATACTAAATCAGTAGAAGAAACTAAGTTACTTATAGAAGCTGGTGCAGATGTTAATGCTAAAAGTTGGCAGGGTTACACAGTACTTCATTTTGTTGAATCAGTAGAAGAAGCTAAGTTACTTATAGAAAATGGAGCAGATGTTAATGCTAAAGATAGGTATGGTAGAACACCACTTTATTGGGTTAGATCAGCAGAGATTGCAAAGGTACTCATAGAAGCTGGTGCAGATGTTAATTTTATAGATAGTTATAACAACACACCACTTTATTTTGCTGAAACAGCAGAAGTTGCAGAGTTACTCATAGAACATGGTGCTGATGTTCATGCTGTAGCTAAATATGATACGCCACTTCATTGGGCTAAAACAAAAGAAGTTGCAAAGTTACTTGTAAAAGCAGGAGCAGATGTTCATGCTGTAGATAAATATGATAACACACCGCTTAATTATGTTAGATCAGCAGAAGTTGCAAAAGTACTTATAAAAGCAGGTGCAGATGTTAACACTAGAAACGATAGTGATAACACACCACTTCATAAGGCTAGGTCAGTAGAAGTTGCGAAGGTACTCATAGAAGCTGGTGCAGATGTTGATGCTAGGAATATATATAATGAAACACCACTTCATAAAGCTATGTCAGCAGAGATTACAAAAGTACTTATAGAACATGGTGCAGATGTGAATGCCAAGAACAGGAGCAACAGAACTCCACTTTATTTTCATTTTACTGACTTAACAGAATATACAGAAGAAGAATATGTGCTTGAAATAGCAAAAATTATAATGGTACTTATAGAAAATGGAGGTACGTTATGAAACTAATAGATACGAACGTATTAATCGATCACCCTGAGATACTAAATGAAACTGGTATTGTTATACACATATCTTGTTTAGAAGAACTTGACTTACTTAAACATAAGAAACATGAGCTATCAAAGAAGATAGGCTATGTTGCTAAAAAAATACGTGACAGCGAAACTATAACTTTCGATAAGACAGAATCAGAACAAGAAAGAGTTGACGATAAGTTACTAGATATAGCAAAGATAAACGCATACACTTTAATTACAAATGATATTCTCTTATATGTTAAAGCATCAATAAAGAAAGTCGCAGTAGAAAATTACTCACCAAAACAGGAGACATACGATGGTTACAAGGTAGTACAGATTCCTAATTATATACTTAGTACATTAAGTGTAGACCACGGCTCTCAGATCGAGACCTATAGAAACTACGTAAGACAAACTGAACGCATAGGCAATGAATATATTATATGTACTGATACATTCGGACAGACACTAAAGATATTCGATTCAAGTTTAGATGTGATAGATGATTCATCTTTTAGAAATTCATATAGCGATACAATAAGACCACTTAACCTAGAACAAAGAATGGCGATAGACTTACTTAGAAATGAAGACATACCAGTTAAGTTTTTGACTGGAAGATTCGGAAGTGGTAAAGATTTTCTTATGATAAACTATGCACTGAAGCTTATAGAAGAAGGCAAGTTCAATAACATTACTTGGGTAAGGAATAATATACCGGTCAAAGATAGCGAAGAGGTAGGTTATTTAAAAGGTTCTCTAATAGAAAAAATCTTACCTTACGCAATGCCGTTGGCGGATCACCTTGGAGGTATTGCCGAGCTAATGGAAAAAATAGATGGCGGGATAATACAACTAGAGCATCTAGGTTTCATCAGAGGACGTAACATAGAGAACTCAATCATATACTGTACTGAAGTTGAGAACATGACAGTGAGTCAAATACAATTGATCTTATCACGTGTAGGAAAAGGTAGCATGCTTATGATGAACGGGGATGCTAAGCAGGTGGATAGAGAAGTATTTAAATTAAACAATACTATAACTAGAATAGTGGACGCCTATAAAACTAATAAACTATTTGGGTATGTAAACCTTAAACATACTGAAAGATCAGAGGTAGCAAAACTAGCAGACGTGTTAGGTTAGGAGGAACGTTATGAGGTATATATCCCAATACAATTTAAACACAAGAGCACTTGAACTATTTATTACAGGATGTTGTGGTAAGTGTACTGGTTGCCATAACCATGAATTAAAATCATACGATATAGGTACTAAGATAACAGATGAAGAGATAGAAAGGATTGCTCTTAAGACCACCTCCAACATAGTGGATAACGTAATGATTATGGGTGGCGAACCATTGGATAGGCCGACAGAAGAGCTAATGGTTTTACTTAATAGACTAGACCAAACAGGGTTACCGATATGGTTATTCACAAGATATGAGATTACAGATGTGCCAGAAAAGATAAGAGAAGTGTGTGCCTTTATAAAGACAGGAGAGTATATAGAAGAATTAAGAACTAAAGGACACACATACTTCGGTATTGAACTAGCAACTTCAAATCAAAAGATATTAAAAAAAGGTACCAACTACTAAAGAAAATACAGCAGTAACTAATGCACCAGAGGTGGTTCTTCGGAACCACTTCTGACTTTCTTTTACTTCATCTATCTGTGCTTTATAAAAATCTAACTTAGTTTCTATCCGTACTAATCTTTCTAATATTTCATCTGGCATAACAACCACCTTTCTTTAAGGGAAGAATCCCTTATCTCTTAAGAATTTATTCTTGGCTTTAGAAGAAACATCCCTTAATATTTTCTGTAAAACTTTCGATCTTCCTTCATCATTCATTCTCTTATATGCACCTGATCTGATAAATGTACCGAATCTATTTTTTGTTTCCTCACCTATTCTTCTTTGGTAGTCGGCATATTCTTTACCAGACAGTTCTATTGTTTCTAATTTTGATTGTCTTGTTTTTCTACCCTTCAATTTTTTAGGTGCTATTCTAGGTAGATGTTTAGCGTCTCCAGTCTCTTCATATATTCTGCTAATTTCTTTTGTTGTTGCATCTAATTTAAGAGTAGATGTTTTTGCTGGATTGAATAACGAATTAAATATATCAGAAACTATACCTTCACCAGGTAATATTTTTATCTCTTTACCTAGTGGATCACGCTTAGCTGGTAAGACTCTACTCAAACCAGGAGTTCTATTAATTATCTTTTTAAGTTGTCTTAACATGATGCTAGGATCGTGAGTTTCTCTCTCTAATTCATCAGCTAGTTTTCTAGCTTGAGCTAATACTGATGGTGATGCTTGCGTAGTTGCTCCTAGAAAAAGTTTAAAAAGACCTGTTACAGGATTAGCCCTATCTGCAGCTCCCAGTATGCCCCTGAAAAGAGATTGTGAAACACCTGTGTTAAGACCTGCTTCTACACCTGTTTTGAGTTTAGCTAAGAAAGAATCTTTATCCAGGCCTGCAAAGTAAGCGTCTGCTCCTGCTGCCAATATAGTACCAACTGGTTGAGCCCAATCGAATGATACATACTCATCTCCAAACTTCATAGAGTAAGGGATTTTACCAATCATTTTTTCAAAAGCTCTTACCTTCTCGCTTCTGTCTGCTCCTGGTTCTATTACACCATGAGTAGCTGCAGCGTATCCTAGTAGTGCAATTGTTGTACCTGTAAGAGCTCTAGCCACTCTGTCTACAAATAATTTTTGGTTAAAGGATCCTTTAATACCACCAGTAGCTCCCAGGTGATATAGTGCTTTACCAAAACCAACTGGAGAATAATCTAAAAACTTATCAAGTATGTTTGCTGGTGTTTGTGTGAAAGGTAGTGCTGCGTCCCCAACAATCCCTAAACTTTTCTTTATGTTCTTCGCCACAGTAGCTAACACACTGTCATTTTGGAACACTTTATCAAATGCAAGTAGAGTTGCTTCGTCTTCCATGTTAGGTGTTACAATGTTAGTGCCTTTTATTGTTTTTAGCTCGTTTATTCTGGCGTTTTTGGCTCCCTGGTAGAATGGTCTATCGCCGAACTTTAAAGCTCTTCCAAGGAATGTGTGAATCGCATGTAGTGTATCGCTTTCGTATATTCTTTTTTTAGGTAACTCCATCATACCTCTTGTTGGAGATGTGTCTACCCCATATTTGATATCGTCTATCATGTCCATTAAACCTTGGTGGATACCTTCTATGTTACCTTTAAATTTTTCCTTGAGACCTATTATTGTTGTACGTTCTGATCCAGCTATTTTACTTGTAAGAGCATCTATCCCAGCACCTGGAATATCTTTAATATTATCTGCTATTAACCCTAGGACCGCATTACTTAAAGGGTTTCTTGTAATAAGTGTTATGGGGTTGAATATCATAGCCATCGTCAGAAAGGCTCTTATCTTTTCTCCTACGGTGGCGGGTTCTTTATTTGCTATAAGCTGTTGTACCTTAAGAATTTCTATTTCTTTAGCTTTTCCTGTTAACTTACCTGCTGTTTCCATACCTTGTGTTATTTGTCTTACGTCATCTGGTGTTAAGTCTGGTAGCTTATAGCCTCGTAATACAGCACTTTTAACTGTTGCGTCATCATACACACCTAAGTTTATAGCCTCAGTTACCTTCTCTATTATTTTTTTCTTTTCTGTAGACTTAGTTACATTCGCCATATTGTTAAGTAATAAACTAGCTCTGTCTTTTAATAGTCCATCATATATTTTTTGTATATTGTTAGCTAGTGCAGTAGCATCGTCCCCATTCACTCCCGTAATTTCTAGGATTTCTTCTGTCAGTTCTTTTCTCGCAGCTTCCCTTGTTAAATTACCAGACTTAGCAATTTTAGTTAAGTTTTGGCCTAGCTCTTTAATATTAAATTTAACAGTTCTTTCAACAGTTTCTTGTGCGTATGGTGGTACTATTCCTTTATTAAAATAATCATCCAATATAGCCATAGCTTCTGGATTGTTTTTAAACTTATCACTTACTATTTTCTTAGCTCCTTCCCACACTTCTGTATACTTTTCATTATTTTGTACTGCGAGTTTCAGATACTCGGCTGGGTTTGTTTTGTATATCTTCTTAGGTGGTAACGGGCTCTCCTTTGCTACTTTAAATAATTCTCTTACCATCGCCTTTAGTGGATCTGCTTTTGGTTTCTTAGGTGCTACTGTTCCAGATATTTGTCTTGCTAGTTTTTTTGCTTCTAGATCTGGCGGTACAAAGTCATCAAGAGCTTTAGTTACAGCTTCAGTTGCAGCATTACTCTTTGCTCTGTTCACTACATTAGTTATTTCATTTGTATCTTTAGTTACTTTGTTAGCTGTCCTAGGACTTCTTTTAAGCACATCATCTAGAGCACCTTTTACAGTTCTTTGTGCATTAAGTAAAGCTCCTTCTGTTGTATCCCACTTCCAAGTTTTAAATGCCTCTATTGTTTGTCCAAGTTCTGTACCTTGAGTCTGTACTTTTTCAGTAAGCTTTTTTATTTGGTTAGCTGTGTGCGGATCGTCTATGTTTTGTACTAATTTATTCTTTAAATCCTTCATTAGAAGACCAGCTGCTGCTGTATCTTCTGATGAACTTAAACCTTGAGTTATTAATCTGTTAAGTGTACCGTCATAGTTATTATTAACCATGTCTGCTGCTTTCTGCATAGTTTCTGTATGACCTTTAACAGTATACCTTGGGTTAACTGCTTCGTCTAATTCATCTATAACATTTTTAAACTCTGGTGTTTCTAATAATCCAGAAGATGGTAATGTTCTTTCTCTGAATCCACGGAGACGTGTCGCTGCTTCTTCTGGAAGTAATCCTGTTGGTGCTTCTGCTGTTTCTTCAACAGCTTCTCTTATAACGCTTTTTCTTGCTTCCCTAGGTACCCCAGGAACAACTTCTTCTGGGAGTAATCCTGGCTGTGCTTCTGTTGTTTCTCCCATAGCTTCCCTTATAGCTCTTGTTCTTACTTCCCTAGGTACCCCAGGAACAACTTCTTCTGGGAGTAATCCTGGCTGTGCTTCTTCCGCAGCTTCTCTTAATACTCTTGTTCTTTCTGCTCCAGAAGCACCAATAGCAATCTCCTCTGGTAACATACCTGGTCTTTCTGGAACAACTTCTTCTGGAAGTAGTCCTGGCTGTGCTTCTACTGTTTCTTCAACAGCTTCTCTTGCAACTGGTGTTTCTTCAACAGCTTCTCTTGCAACTGGTTTCGCACCTCCAAACTTTCTTTTTAGTGCTTTACCAATAGAAGTTTTGCCTATTGCTTTAGTAACAGCAGTTATGGCTGCACCACCTACGCCCCCAGTAGCTCCATATAGTCCTGCTCTTTGGAGTGTTTCTCCTACACCTTCACCTCTTAACGCAGACTCTGCAGTTCCTAAACCTAACCCAGCTACAGTTTCTTGTGCTCCTATACGTAATACATCTTTACCTATTCTAGCTACTTGAGGTATTCTCGATGCAAGTTTTGATGCTAATGATGCTGGTACTACAAAACCACCAAACTTCCCTACGGCGGATGTTACTGGATATTTTTCTTCTTGAGTGAAGTCCTCTATTTTCTTTTTTATTTCGGTTCCTAGAAATTTATCTATGTTTTCTGCGATGAGAGATCCACCCATCCCAGTTCCAAAACTTCCAACAAGTGCTCGTGCTTGTTCTGATCCCATCATCAAACGTGATTCATCTGCCATTTCTTTTGCTTGCTGAAAGATGCTCTTGTCTGCATCATCTAAAGAAGCACCAGCACCTGCGTGTGCTCTTCTTACTGGGGTAGGTTCTGGAGTTACTGTCGGTGTAGGTTCTACGTCTTGGAATGCTTGTGCTTCTTCTGGTTCGACAAACAAAGATTCCATTAAGGTATCTATTTCAGAAGGTGGTTTTTGTTCTGTTGGTTTTATCTTTCCTTCTCTTATTAACCTTGCTCTTACTCCACCTTTTTTAGCTTTAGGTTTCTCTTCTTTCTCTTCTTCCTTTTCAGGTCTTATAGTCGGGGTAGGCTCTACGTCTTGGAACGCTTGTTCTTCACGTTTTTTCTTCGCCTGTAACCTTGCTCTTACTCCCATTTATTTACCTCCTTTAGGGGCGTTTCCACCCCTTCTGGTTTATTAATATATCTTGGTTAAAATCCACCTTCGCCTCTTCGTTCAACAATTGGTGCTGGTGCTTCTTCGCCCGCTTCTTCTGCCTCTCTTGCTGCCGTTTCTTGTACAACGAACTGGCCTTCAAATACCAGATCCCATAAAGTATTGTAACCCTCTACCCCGTATGCACCTATTAACATTCCTTTGATATCTGGATCTGTAAGTTCTGATTTTGCTTGTTCTACAGGTAGAGATTTGTAGTCTCTGAAGTCTTCTCCAAGACTTTGTTGTATTTCTAGTTTTGATGGTGGTTCATCTTCTTTTCCTTCTATTAAAGCTTGTGCTTTTAATTCATTTGTACTAGCATTTCTATTTTGTACTAGCAACTTACCATCCTGGTATGCTTTATTGTTAGCTACCTCTTCAATTCTTATACTTGCAATATTATCGTTGTTTCTTTTCTTTTCTTCTAGTCCTAATAGGAATTTTTCTTTATCGGTTACTATTTTAACGCCGGCTAATCTTTCGTTTTCTCTATTATGTCTTTCTACTTCTTTTGCTATTCGCTCGTTTTTCTCTTTCTCAGTAATATTTTCATCTCTTCTTATTTTTTCAATAGCCTTATTATGTCTTATATTTTCACCTATTTTTAGTCTTTCTCTATCGTCATCTGTTAGTATTTTGAGTTCCTTTATATATTCGTTTGCTTTATTACTTCTTATTTCTTCATCTTTAAGAGCGTTATCAATTTCAAGCTTTCCTTCTTTATATTGTTTATCACTTTCCGCTATAAACCTATCTGTTATAGCATTGTATTTATCTACTAAGAATTTCTGATCGTTTTTCTTTTCCTGTATGTCAACTTTATCCTGTTCGGTAAGTGCCAGTGATTCTTTAAGACTCATTTCTCTTTCTTCCATTCCTCTTTCAAACGCTACGTCTTCTGCTTCTAATTTTTTAGCACCCAGTTCATTTACTAAGTCAAGATACTTTTCAGGACCTATTTTATCTATCATATTACTAGCCCATAAAGGACTTGTTACTACTTTAATAGCGTCCTCTGGACTAAGATGTGCTATATTTGCTTTTAAATTAGCTAAGTAAGTTAATTGTTCTGTTTCTTTTGCGGCTTCTTCTTCTTCTCTTTCTCTGACTCCCTCTTCTGCTATTTCTTTTTGGCTAGCTTCATAATCCATAATACCTATAGTGTTTTCCTTATCTTTATCTTTTCTTTTTAAGTCCGCATCTAAATTAAAACTGGTTTTTTCTGATTGTTTTAAAAGTTCGAAAGCTTGTGCTTGTGCGGTTTCAGATAAAGTTCCAACAGGTACTCCTAGAATAACACTGTCTCTATTATCAACGAATCCTCTTAGTTCTGTTCTTTGTTGGGCTAACTTTATTTCTCTATCCTTTGCTGCTAATTGTGCTTGCTTTTCTTCGGTTTCTTTTTGTACTACTTGGAATAAAGTATCTAAGTTATCGCTGATTGTTCTTAAGTCTGCAGCTCTTAAAGCCTCTACTACATCTATTTTATTAAAAGTATTTCTTACGAAATCTTTATATTGGTTATAAGCAGACTCATCTAGTCTTTCTAATACTCCAACTCTTTGTAGTTGGTTCTGTATATTCTGGTTATATCTTTGGAATGCTATCTGCTCGTACTGTGGTACTAGTTGTTGCGATACTTGTTGTAATCTTTCAGCAGTCATTGTAGAGGGTATTAGTCCTCTTCTATTCATCTCATTCATTACCTGCTGTTGACTTTGCTGTTGTGCTTGTTTTAAGAATGGGTCTTGTGCAGGATCGAAAGCAAATGGAGTTTCAAAAGTATCCCTTAATATCTGCTCTATCTGTCCTCTATATATTGGTTGGAACGGATCTATTTGAGACAACATTTGGTCTATTCTTTGTTGTGCTTCCTGTGTAGTTTGTGTAGCCTTCTCCATGAATGGTCTAACTTCTTGTCTTAGTGTTGTCGGCTGTGGTTGTATTATAGGTGCTGGTACTCTAGGTGCAGCGGGTCTTAAGCTTGGAGGTGGTACTGTTGGTTGCACTGGTTGTTGTACTGGTTGTTGTACCGGCGGTGCAGGTGGACCAAGTAGTCTACCTAACTCTTCTTGAGAATACACCCTATCACCTGGGATTAATTGTTGTGTTCCTGCTGGAGCTACTGGTGTGGTTGGCCTAGGAGCTACTGGTGTAGTTGGTTTAGGAGCTACTGCTGCTCTTCTGGTTGGAGCTGGAGTTGCGGGTTGTCGTTGTACTGGTGGTGCCGGCGGACCAAGTAGTCTGCCTAACTCTTCTTGAGAATATACTCTGTCTCCTGGAATAAGCGGTTGACCAGGTCTTACATCTTGTAACGGAGGTGGAGGTGGTGCTAAAGGCTTACCTGCTCTTAATCCTGTTACATCTTCGCTTGAAACAGATTCCAATTCAAACTTATTTGTTCTTGGGTTTAAAGTCCAACTTGGCATTAATTCACTTCCTTTCTTAAATACTAGTGGTCGCTATACCTAAATTAATTAATATTTGTTTAATCTCGTTGACAAGAGTATTAGTAGCATTTAACTCTGTTGCAGTAGCTAATGGGTCTGTTAATACCGTACTACCTGTAACAGCTGTAGATAAGTCATTACCTATATCTGTAGTAAATGTTACAAAGTCTCCTATCTCTTGCAATACTCCTTCTACACTTGTGCTAGTATAATACCCACCCGTGTCATCTATTTTTACATTCTCGGCTGGCAGGTTTAATATGGTAGAACCTAGTTCTTGTAAGGCACCTTCTACGCTTGTAGATGTGTAGTAACCTCCTGTGTCATCTATCTTTACATTCTCAGCAGGTATGTTTAACAGAGTAGAACCTAGTTCTTGCAAAGCACCTTCAACACTGGTACTGTCATAATACCCACCAGTATCATCTATCTTTGAGTTTTCAGCAGGTAGATTTAATACGGTAGAGCCTAGTTGTTGGAGTGCGTTTTCTATTTCACCGCCTGCAAAATATCCTCCAGCATCTGTTATGGGGATATCGCTAGCGTCTACTTCGTTTGCATCTAAACCAAAATCTATATTGCTTGCTTTTATTGCTGTAGTACCTACCGCTAATCCAGTAGAAGCTATATTAGAATTATCTAAGTTACGATCTAGGAGGTAGTTTAATGTCCTAGCCCATTGCTTTAAAGTTTCTTCTGGTGAGTTATATAATTTAAACTTCTCTAATGGCATACATTATCTCCTCCTGATCCTGTAGTTTTTTTCTAAGTAATGGATATCACATTGTCCAGTACCATCAAACTTTAATCTATACCAGTTCTCATCATTTAAATCTGTTGTGGGTATATTCAATAAAGTATTAGCTTCCTCACCTATTAGTTGTAGGTCACTGGATACAGCTAATGAAGTAAAGTTTGTACTGGATACACTAGTTGAATAAGATATATTTAATGTGCTTGTTGTAGAAGCATTGTATATTAAACTTATATCTGATACTGATATCTTTTGGGACACATCATTTTCTTTGAAAGGTTTGGTTATGAATTCCCAGGATATCGCTGTACCGTTATCATCGGTAGCATCCATGTCCCTCATATCTAGTATGCCTCCTGTGCTATCTGAACCGTATAGAGTATTCTGTATAGTTACAAAATATTTAAAGTTTCCAGTTTCGATATACCATTTCCGTATATCTGAATCATAAACCAATATCAAGTTATTATCTGTATTATTGTATGGTATTGCTAAGTAATAGAAACCATTTATGTTTCCTCCAGCACACTTAACTCTATTCGCATAGTTTATGTCATCTATGTAAGTATCAACTAATAAGCTTATCTTTACTGGAGAAGCACCTTGGTATTCATACACACCATCTTGTGCTAACCAATATAATTTATTGTTTACTTTAATTATTGACTTATCACTAATACATCCTATGTTACCCTCTATGTCTATTAACTGAAAGTTCTCTGGAGAATCACCGTATAACTCATGCATACTGAATTCAGTAAACACTATAACGTGGTCATTATATTCAAAGATACCAGTTATATCTCCTCTTGCTCTAGTTATTGTTATACTACCTGAATCATTTGCAGTAGTCCAATCGTTTATATTATTCAATGCCGAGTAATGAACAGTAGCTCCAGAAGCTGCGAATACTCTACCTCTGTGTACTGTGAATAGTTTTGTATTAGGTGTGCTTGCATCACCCAAGGAATATCCAGTAGAACTGGTACTCTCTCCATCCCAGTATAGTTTTTGTGTACTGTTCATCATCAAGGTATATCGTATTGACCCTGTATTAAAGTCAAGTATTCTACCTTCTGTGCTTGATAAACTGCTAGATAAATTTACAAATGCACTGCTACCCGAATCCCAATACTTCCATAACACTCCATCTAATACATGTAATTGATCGTTATCTCTTTCGCCTATGCCGTTAGGTGTTGTCACTGTAGGCATAGTAGAATTATAGAAAGTCCTGCCGTATCTAACAGACATGGCAGGATAGTTTTGACTTCCTATATTTCTAAGATAAGATGCTTCGGAATCCTTTATGTTGAAGGCTGGGACTGCTGTGTTTATGCCGTCACCTAGAGTACTTATTATTTGTTTTCTTTCAAACCTTGTTGGTTTCCATAATGCCACTAGAAGTCCCACCCTTCTTGATATGATATTCTTTCTCTTGGATTCTTCATCTTTCTATTTGCTCTGTCCATCTTCAAACGTCTTTCTATTTCCATAGCATCTGCTTCATAGTTATTTGCTAGGTCGATATCTGGATAGCTACCAGACTTAGCTATACGTGATATAACTCTGAACTTAATGTAATCCAGCCAGTCTTCTTCTAGGTTAAGTTCAACAGCTGAATCATCTGTACTAGTAAATAATACTGGACGTTTACTATATATTATCCTACCTGTGTACCCATTCTTATCTGGTACTGGGAATACACCAATCTTGCCGAACACATCATAATAGAAGTTTCCTCCTGACATCTCTTGGTCTAACCCAGCAAACTCGTAGTTATCGAAGGTGGTTTCTGAATCAACAGCTTCTGTGGAAGATGTTACAAGTACTTGTTGTATTTGATCTATATCACAATCACTCGGTAGTGCGTATGAGAATTGATCTGCTACAGTATTGAATGTAGCCATTCCACTGGGATTCATGAATTTAAATATTTTTCTTTGTTCATCGTTTATGAAAGATATCTTCATTGTACTCCCAAACTTGTTGGGATATACGGTATCTATATACGTTAGTACATTACCTAATGTAGCCATCTAACCACCCCCTTTAACTTAACTCTTGTACTGCTACGTGTCTATTAGGTGTACCTTCTCCAGATATAGCAACCCCGTTAGTATCAGTATCATCAAAATCTACAGATATTTCTACAACTTTACCATAGTTACTACCTTGTACGTCTTTATAAGCTACTATTGCGTTGGTTGTATCTATACTTGTTATAGCATTATAGTCACTATTTCCGCTTTCATATATAAGCTCGCTACCTACAGTGGGAACAGTACCACTTATAGTAGCAACTAAAGCAACCCCGTCAAAATTAGCTGAATCATCTCCAAATGCTATTGCTATTTTATCTGTGTCTAATTTGGTTACAGATATCCAGAATGAGCTTACTGAACTTATAGATACACTTGTTCCGAAACTTGGCACAGTACCACTTACTGTTGCCACTATACACGAGCCATAATACGAATTACCTGCGTCCCTATATGCTATTGCTATTTTATCTGTATCTATATCAACCATAGATATATAGAGTGAATCAGCACTATTGAACACTACGGCACTTCCGAAAGAGGGTACTGTTCCAGATATTGTTGCTATTATACAAGTTCCATAGCTAGAGTTTCCTTCATCTCTATATGCTACTGCTATTTTATCTGTGTCTAATTTAGCTATATAAGTATACGTGGTAGTAGCACTTTCAAAAACAACCTCACTTCCAAAGCTTGGAGTAGTACCACTTATGGTGGCAACTATACATGTGCCATAACTACTATTACCAGAATCTTCATAAGATACTGCTATTTTATCTGTGTCTACAGCTATCACAGAATTATATTTAGCCTCACCTGAATTATACGATACTGCAGTTCCAAAGCTTGGAGTAGTACCACTTATAGTAGCTATAGCACACTTGCCGTTAGTACCTGTATTATAACATACTGCTATTTTATCAGTGCTGGTTAAGCATACACTTGTATATTGTCCCACCTCACTTGCTATAACAACTGGTGTGCCTATTGTAAAAGAACTACCATCAGTAGTAGCAATTACACAAGTTATATAATTGCTATTTCCAGCGTCTGAATACGCTATTGCTACTTTAGTAGAATTTACTTTACATATACTTACCCAATTGGTTGTGGCACTCTCGAACGTTGAAGGATCTATATCCAGTGTTAAATCTGTACCGATTGGTTTTTCAGCATTTGCTCCTGTTATTTTAACTAGATCTCCTAAAGATATGGTAGGTCCTGTCGCTGTAAGTTTCTTAGCCCCTGCTACTGCTTTTGTACTTTGTATTCCCATTATGTCACCTTCAATCCGCTGATATTAACTGTCATAGCACTTGCTGTATCAGCTTTAGCTTGTATTGTATCACTGGTACTATCTAAGATTCCTGCTATAGATAGTATCTTAGTTTCTCCTGTAGCAAATGTACTATCCCACAGTATTGCATTACTACTTCCTGCAGTACCAGCAGAGCTATTAAATACAGGAACTAAACATAAATCTAATTTAACTGCTGCTGATGTGCTTGTGTTACAAGCTATTATGTCTTTTATAATAATACCTGGAGTGGCATCTACTGTATATAAAGTAGTGAATGTTGTACTAGGCTGTCCTGTATAAAATCTCTTTATTGCATTTGCCATATTATCCTCCTCCTAACATCCACGCTAATAATTCTATACCATCAAACTCAGTTGATACAGATGTGATGTCATCCCACGCAGGAACACCATTTACACTAGTTACCAATACTTGATTGGCTGCACCTTTGGCTAACCTAGCTGGAGCACTATCAGTTGAATAGTATATTATATCACCTGGTGTTGTCATTATAGTTAAATGTTTACTTGTATCAGTTGTATGTGTATTTAAATCAGTTTGTAATGTAGTTATTAATCCTGCATTAGAACTTGTTGCATCGTATAGTCTAGTTATAGACGTTGTGTGTGATGCTACTGTGCTCTCTAGATTAGTCAATCTAGTTGCATGAGAACTTACATCTGCTTCTACTGCAGTTAATCTTGTTGCATGGGAACTAACATCAGCTTCTACTGCAGTTAATCTTGTTGCGTGAGAG